>Ga0302326_10012949_pt1 | contig 17711 bp, 14 predicted proteins | sample Palsa_T0_3_FD_202264 | JGI IMG/M metagenome (GOLD analysis project Ga0302326, IMG submission 202264) | Peat permafrost microbial communities from Stordalen Mire near Abisko, Sweden - Palsa_T0_3 | ecosystem: Environmental > Terrestrial > Soil > Palsa > Peat permafrost | place: Sweden: Abisko... | reverse complement strand
TCGAATTCGCCGTGTTTGAGGTGGGATTAGGCGGGCGGCTGGACGCCACGAATATTCTCGCGCCCGTGGTGACCATCATTACGCGCATCGCCTTCGATCATGAAAACTTTCTGGGGCATTCGCTGCATGAGATCGCCGCGGAGAAGGCCGGCATTCTCAAGCCCGGCGTGCCGGTGATTCTCGCCGGCGAGCAAAGCCCGGAAGCACACGAGGTGCTCGTGCGCCGCGCGCGGGAGCTGGCGTGCCCGGTGGTGGATACGGCGAGCGATTATCGCATGGAAGAACTTCCCGGAGAGCATGACTGTGCGCGCGCAAGAGTACACGAACTGGCTTCCGGCTGGTTCATGGAGATAGCGCCGCAACTTCCCGGCCGCTTTCAATTGCAAAACGCGTTGAACGCCGCGGCCGCCGCGCGCCAACTCACACGCAGCGGCGTGCGCATCTCCGACGACGCCATTCGCCAAGGCATTTCTGCCGCGCGCTGGCCCGGCCGTATGGAAAAACTCTCTTCACAACCGGACATTTATCTCGACGGCGCTCATAACCCTTCCGCAGCGCGCGCGCTGGCGGATTTTCTGCAGGAAACTTTCGCGGGCAAGACGGTGCGCTTGCTCTTCGGCGCCATGCGCGATAAAGCCGTGGACGAAATCGCCGGTATTCTTTTCCCGTTGGCTGATGAGGTAATTTTCACCGCGCCGCAGAACCCGCGCGCCATCTCCGCCGCGCAGCTTGCGGAGATGGCGGGCCATTACGCCGCGCGCAGCCGCGTCATTCCCGAGCCGCAAGAAGCGTTGGACTATGCGTTGTCGCACTCCACCGCCGAGGATGCAATTTTCATCACCGGCTCGCTGTACCTGGTCGGCCAGCTTCGGCAGTACTGGAAAAGTCGCGTGCAAGTACCCGACTGCGATTAAAATGGAGTATCGTCTGCAGGGGAAACGCGAGCTCGAATCCTTAGCAGCAGCGGGGCGCGAAAAATCGTGAACGAACCAGCGAGGATCTGAGTTGCCCGTCAAACCGCAAGATCGAGCAAAATTCGCATCAAGCGGCGGCGCGCGCAAGCCGCTGGTGGGCATCATCATGGGCTCCACGTCCGACTGGGAGACCATGGAACACGCCTCCCTGACGCTCGCGAGCCTGCATGTTCCACATGAAACGAAGGTCGTCTCCGCGCACCGCACGCCGGATTTGCTCTTTGCCTACGCGGCCAGCGCCGAAAAACGCGGCGTCGAAGTTCTCATCGCCGGCGCCGGCGGAGCCGCGCACCTGCCCGGTATGGCCGCGTCGAAAAGCGTGCTGCCGGTGCTCGGCGTTCCGGTGGAATCAAAAGCACTGAAAGGGCTGGACTCGCTGCTCTCCATCGCGCAAATGCCCGCAGGCATACCGGTCGGCGCGTTAGCCATCGGCAAGGCTGGGGCGATCAATTCCGCGTTGCTGGCGGCGGCAATTTTGGGCGCGAAGCATCCGCGCATCCGCGAATCACTGCGGCAATTTCGGGCGATACAAACCAAGCGTGTGCTGGCAAATCCGGATCCCGCGAAGCCTGCGCCTTCCGCTAAGCGCAAAGGACAACGCCGGTGAACGTCGGCATTCTCGGTGGCGGCCAACTCGGCTACATGCTCGCGCTGGCAGGCTATCCGCTGGGACTGCAATTCCGCTTCCTCGATCCCTCGCCGGAAGCTCCGGTGGGCCGCATCGCGCTGCGCGTCAACGCGGACTTCACCAACGCCGAAGCCCTCGAGCGCTTCGCCAACGGCCTGGACCTGGTCACTTACGAATTTGAAAATGTGCCGGTAGGCAGTGTGAAAACCCTGGCGCAACGCTTGCCGGTCTATCCGCCGCCGCAAGCCCTCGAAGTGGCGCAAGACCGCCTCAGCGAAAAATCCCTCTTCCGTAAACTCGGCATCGCCACGCCGGATTTTCTCGCGGTAAAAAACGCCGACTCCCTCGATCACGCCGTGCAGAAACTCGGCCTCCCCGCCGTATTAAAAACTTGCCGCCTCGGCTACGACGGCAAAGGTCAGTGGCTCCTGCGCGAACCCGCCGACGTGCTGCGCGCAAAATCCGAAATGCCCGCGCACGTGCACGCGGGCGATGCGGCCTCGGCAACGCATTCGGCCGGCACCGCGCCGTTCGTCCTGGAACAATTCGTGCCTTTCGCTCGCGAACTGTCCATCCTGTCCGTTCGCTCTCGCAGCGGCGAAATTATTTTTTACCCGCTTGTCGAAAATCATCATCGCGAAGGCATTCTCCGCCTCTCGCTGGCGCCCGCGCCGCATCTCGCGCCCAAAACGCGCGCCACCGCCGAAGACGCCGCCCGCCGCGTCCTGGAAGCACTCGAGTACGTCGGCGTTCTCGCCATCGAACTTTTCGAATGCGCCAACGGCGAGCTCCTGGCGAACGAAATGGCGCCCCGCGTCCACAATTCCGGCCACTGGACCATCGAGGGCGCGGTCACCAGCCAATTTGAAAATCACCTCCGCGCGGTCTGCGGCTACCCGCTAGGCTCCACGGCAGCTCACGGCCATTCCGCCATGCTGAACCTCATCGGCGAAGTTCCCGATCCCGCCGACGTCCTATCCATCCCGGACGCGCACCTGCACTTGTACGGCAAGTCGCCGCGCCCCGGACGCAAGCTCGGCCATGTCACCCTGCAATCGGCTTCAGAAAAGCACCTCGCCCAGCGACTCGCCGCACTTCCGGCCTTTTTCCAGCGCCCTGTCTTCTGCCTTGATCGCGCACCGTCGGCTGCAGGTATCCTCCGCGCCTCGGGTACTTAGCGACGCACCCCATACTCCGCACCGCTATCCACGAGTAACCCCCAACATTGCGCTTCCCGCCGCCCGGTTGCCGCTTCCGCTTCCCAATGCTACGATTCCTTAGTCCCAATGACCCCGCCTGCCAACTCCGAACCTCGCCTCCGCGTCGGCATCCCCTGGCGCACCACCCAGGAGGAGCAGGCCGGCAGCCGCCAAAAACTCGACTATTACTTCGCCTCCCTCCGCGAAGCAGGTGCAGATCCAGAAGCCATCTCGCTTCAGCAGTCCCCGGCGGAATTGTGCGCTCAGCTGAACCACCTCGAGGGCTTCGTCCTCCCCGGCAGCCCTTCCGACGTCGACCCAGCGCGCTACCACGAGGCCAAAAGCCCCCTGACGGCCGAGGCCGACGCTCGCCGCGACGCCACCGACGCGACCATCCTCGACCACGCTTTTGCCAACCTAAAGCCTGTCCTTGCTATCTGTTACGGCTGCCAAGCCCTAAATGTCCACCAAGGCGGCACGCTCATCCAGGATATTCCCTCCGAACGCCCGGGCTCGCTGACCCACGGCAAAACCGACCTCGCCGCCTCCGCTCATTCCGGCGACCTGACGCACCCCGCCGAGCTAATCCCGGGCAGCCTCCTAGCCCGACTGAACGGTTCTGAGCACGCCGTTATCAATTCCAGCCACCATCAGGCCGTCGACCGCCCCGGCAAAGGCCTCCGCGTCACCGCCAAAGCCCCGGACGGCATCATGGAAGCCGTCGAGTGGACGGGCGACGCCCCGTGGGTCGTTGGTGTACAGTGGCACCCGGAACGCATGGGCAGCGATGCCTTGGCGGCCCGCCTGTTTGAGGACTTTGTTGCCGCCGTGCGCCACGCGCGTGGCGCTCTCACGCAATCACGTTAGCTGCCCGCAGAGGGCTGAAAAAGGGATTCGCGCCAAAGCGCTCGCATCCGCGGCACAGCTGCGCACACGATTTTCTGGGGGATGGAATGATTTCACTGGCAGGCAAGGCAGCTCTGATCACCGGAGGCTCGCGCGGCATCGGCGCCGCCGCGGTAAAACTCTTCGCGCAGGCCGGCGCGGACGTGATGTTCAATTACAACAAAGCCAAGGAAGCGGCCAGCGAACTCGAGAAAGAAGCCGGCCGCCACGGCACCCGCGTCGAAGCCTTCAAAGCCGACGTTGGCCGTCATGCCGACAACAAAAAGCTCGTCGAGCAGACCATCGCCCGCCTCGGCCGCCTCGACATTCTCGTGGCCAACGCCGGCGTCTGGAATATCGAGGACCTGCCCATCGAAAAAATGACCGAGGCCCAGTGGGACGAGATGATGCGCGTCAATCTCAAGAGCGTCTACTCCATCATCCACTTCGCCGTCCCGCATATGATCAAGCAAAAGTCCGGCCGTATCATCCCCATCAGCTCCACTGCCGGCCAGCGCGGCGAATCGTTTCACACTCACTACGGCGCCTCGAAAGGCGCGATCATCAGCTTCACCAAGGGCCTGGCCACCGAACTCGCCCGCCACAATATCCTCGTAAACTCCGTCGCCCCCGGCTGGGTCGCCACGGACATGTCCAATCCGGTCCTCGCAACCAAAGCCGGCGCGAAAATGGCCGCTTCCGTCATTCCCATGGGCCGCCCCGCCACCGCCGAAGAAATCGCCGGCCCCATCCTCTTTCTGGCTTCCGACCTGGCCAACTTCCTGACCGGCGAAATCATCAATGTAAACGGCGGTTCGGTCCTCTGCGGCTGAACTTGTAGCGGCCGCCTTCTGCGGCGGGTGCCTTTGTCTTATCGCTCCTGACCGGCGAAGTCATCATGTAAACGTCGCCTTTGCTTTGTTGCATCCTTTTTGGTCACGGAAAAATTATGAAATCCATTTTGCTAATCCCAGCCCTGGTCGCTTTGTCCTTCGCGCTCGCGCCTTCCCGCGCCTCCGCGCAAAATCCCGATACCATGCTGCCCGAAGCCAGCGCCGCCAAAGCCCGCGAAGTCCTCGCCCAGCTCGTCGACGCCCTCGGCGGCGATTCCTACACCGAAATCCACGACCGCCAGTGCGACGGCCGCCGCGCCAATTTCGGCCACAGCGGCGAACTCATCGGCTACATCGATTTCAAGGATTACTGGCTCTATCCGGACAAACACCGCATCGACTACGCCAAAAAAGGTAATATCATCGACTCCTATAACGGCAACGAAGGCTGGACCCTGGACCGCAGCGGCGTCAGCGAAGAGCCCGCCACCTCCGTCTCCGATTTTCAGGACGCCGTAAAACGCAACGTCGACAACATCCTCCGCTACTCGCTGAAAGATAAAAATTTTAATTTGCGCTACGGCGGCCCGGACCTGGTGGACATGAAAGAAGTCGAGTGGGTCGAATTCAGCGATCCCGAAGCCGACCTCACGCAGCGCCTGGCCATCGAACGCATCAGCCATCTGCTGGCCCGCAGCGTCATCACGACCATCGACCGCACCTACAACCAGCGCACTAGCGAAACCACCATCTACACCAATTATCAGCGCCTCGGCGGCGTCATGACCCCGCTGCAAATCACCCGCGAACGCGATGGCCGCCGCTTCTACCAAGCCTTCTACGCCACCTGCACCTACAACACCGGCCTAACCCCCAGCTTCTTCGGCAAAGCCGCCCTGGAAAAACGCTTCGCCGAAGTCGGCGACAAAAAAGACAAAGACAAATACAAGAACAGCCGCGACTAGCCGTGGTGAGTTGTTTCGGCCGCTATGGGTTCAGCAACGCCTCTATTCTTCGACGGCCATGCGGCACACGAAGAATCACAACGTCCGCATCCTGCATAGATGATCACCAATTAGCCAACCGCGAAGCTGTGCAAGCCCGGGCGCACATCTTCGTCGCATGATGCACGAGTTTCATCTCCGCTCACCCTTCTTTGAAGAAATGAGGCAATCCGCTATATCCTTTGGGCGTAGTCGCGCAGCACAGCCAAGGAGGTGGGCTATGACCAGTTTTGTTCTAAACGGAAAAACAGTGGAAGTGGATCTCGATCCCGCAACACCGCTGTTATGGGCGCTTCGTGATTCACTCGGCCTCACGGGAACAAAATTCGGCTGCGGCATGGCGCTTTGCGGAGCCTGCACTGTCCACCTGGACGGCAAAGCCATCCGCTCTTGTGTCGCGCCTCTTTCCCGTGTGGAAGGCAAGCAGGTCACCACCATAGAAGGCCTCTCCCCGGATTCCTCCCATCCGCTACAGCGTGCCTGGATCGAAATCGATGTTCCGCAATGCGGGTACTGCCAGTCTGGCCAAATCATGAGCGCGGCTGTCCTTCTTCGCGAAATTCCTAAACCCACTGACCAAGACATCGACGAAGCCATGGGGGGCAACATCTGCCGCTGCGGCACCTACCCGCGCATCCGCCGCGCCATTCACCGGGCTGCGGAAATGGCACCGGAAAGGAACAAATCATGAACCGCCCCGCAGACCCGCGCCAAGTACATCCGGATTTGCACTTGCTGGAAGCTGTCGGCAAAGCAGCATCGCGTACGGCGCGGCGTTCCTTCCTGAAGACTACTGCCGCCGCCGGCGCGGGACTTTGCATCGCAGGATTTGTACCGGAACTTCTCACTGCCGCGGCGCGGCGTGATGCGGCGGACGCCAAATTCTTCGCACCCAACGCTTTCGTGCGTATCGCCCCGGATGATACGGTCACGGTAATCTCCGCCCACTCCGAAATGGGTCAGGGTATTTACACCAGTCTCGCCATGGTCTTGAACGAAGAATTGCAAGCGGATTGGTCGAAAGTAAGGGTGGAATCCGCGCCCGTCGATCCCGCGTACAACCATACCGTCTATGGAGTCCAAATGACCGGGGGCAGCTCCTCCACGCCCTCCGAGTGGCAGCGCCTTCGCAAAATGGGCGCGATGGCCCGCGTTATGTTGGTGCAAGCGGCGGCGAAACAGTGGAACGTTGAACCCTCCAGCTGCCAGGCCCTCAACGGCGTAGTAGTTCACGCGCCCACCGGGAAGAAAGCAACCTATGGCTCGCTCACCATGGAGGCCGCCCAACTCAGTCCACCCGCCGACGTGCCGCTGAAAGATCCCAAGCAGTTCACGCTGATCGGCAAACCCAAGCATCGCGTTGACACCAAAGAAAAGACCAATGGCACCGCGCAGTTTGGCCTCGACGTAACACTTCCCAACATGGTTTACGCCGTGGTCGCCCGGCCTCCCGTCTTCGGCGGAAAGGTTAAATCCGTGGATGCCACCGAGGCCCGCACAATTCGCGACGTTCTCGCCATTGAACAAATTCCGGAAGGCGTCGCCATCGTCGCGAAGAGTTTCTGGTCGGCGAAACAAGCTCGCGAAAAACTCCAGGTCTCCTGGGAAGATGGCCCCAACGCCATTCTCTCCACCGAACAAATGCTCGCCGACTTCTCCAAACAGTCCGCTACCCCCGGCATCATCGCGAAAAAAGAAGGCGACGCCACCGCGGCACTCGCAGGCGCTGCCAAAGTCATCACCGCGGAATATGACGTCCCCTATCTGGCGCACGCCATGATGGAGCCGCTGAATTGCGTCGTCGATCTTCGCCCGGACAGTTGCGAACTCTGGACTGGCACGCAATTTCAGACCGTCGACCGCATGCAGGCCGCAAAAACTGCGGGACTTCCGCCGGACAAAGTAAAAATTAATACCACACTTCTCGGCGGCGGCTTCGGGCGCCGCGCCAATCCTGCGTCGGACTTCATCATTGAAGCCGTGAATGTGGCCAAAATCGCCAAAGCTCCCGTAAAGGTTGTTTGGACCCGCGAAGACGATCTCGCCGGCGGCTGGTATCGCCCGATGTGGCACGACCGCTTCTCTGCCGGCCTCGATGCCCAAGGCCACCCCGTTGCCTGGACCCACACCATCGTCGGCCAATCCATCATGGCTGGAACGCTGTTCGAATCCTTCGGCATTAAAGACGGGATCGACGCGGCCTCGGTCGAAGGCGCCGCGGACCTTCTTTACGGCATCCCGAATCTGCAAGTGGACTTGCACTCGCCAAAAATCGGCGTGCCGGTACAATGGTGGCGCTCGGTCGGCCATTCCCATACGGGATTCTCCGTCGAAGGCTTCTTTGACGAAATGGCGCACGCCGGCGGCAAAGATCCGTACCAATTGCGCCGCGCGCTGCTGGCAAAACAACCGCGCATGCTGGCGCTGCTCGATTTGGTTGCGGAAAAAGGCAACTGGGGCCAGCCTCTGCCTGCTGGACACGGCCGCGGCATCGCCACGCATTTTTCTTTTGACACCTATGTCGCGCAGATTGTCGAGGCCAGCGTCGAAAAGGATGGCGCTGTTCGCGTCCATCGCGTCGTTTGCGCGGTGGATTGCGGCCGCGTAATCAATCCAGACATCGTAACCGCGCAAATGGAGGGTGGTATCATCTTCGGGCTCACCGCCGCGTTAAAGACGGAAATCACCCTAAAAGATGGCCGCGTGCAACAGCATAATTTTTACGACTACCCCATGATGCGCATCTTCGAGACGCCGCAAATTGAAGTTCACATCATGCCCAGCGAAGAGAGTCCGACGGGCGTCGGCGAACCGAGCGTTCCTCCGGTGGCTCCAGCCCTGACGAACGCAATTTTCGCCGCCACTGGCAAGCGCGTCCGGCGTCTTCCCATCCGCGCCAGGGAATTAGCCGCAACCAGCGGGGTGAAATCATGACGCGCAACCGGGCAAACAAACCATCCGGTGCCGTAGTCGCAGCGCTCGTCTCGTTCTGCGTTTCGCTTTTGGCCATGGGTCTCGTCTCTAGCCTCTATGCCGCGCCCAAGGCTCCCAGGCCCGACACCGCGGCCTCGAGTCAGGCGTTTTTGCAGGTCTATCGTGTCTTCACTTCTCCGCGCTGCCAAAACTGTCACCCGGCGGGTGACGCTCCCCTCCAGGGCGACGACAGTCACGTCCACATGCAAAATGTGAAGCGCGGCAAAGACGGCCACGGTGTCAGCGCCATGCGCTGTGACACTTGCCACCAAGCCGCCAATCTACCCGGCGATCATATGCCGCCGGGAAACCCCAGGTGGTCTCTCCCCAATCCGAGACAGAAAATGGTTTTCGTTGGGCGCTCCGCCCCCGATCTCTGCCGTCAAATCAAAAATCCCAAAGAAAACGGCAACCGCACTCTGGAACAACTCTACGATCACGTCGCCCACGATGGTCTGGTCGGATGGGGATGGAACCCCGGCGACGGCAGGACCCTGCCACCGCTTACGCGAGAGGAAACCGCAAAGCAAATGAGGATCTGGATCGATGGCGGGGCCGCATGCCCTCAGTGAGTCCGGCGCAGGAACGGTAGATTTTCGTTCTTGCGTTGTCGGGATTACCGGAGCAGAAAGCTTCAAAACCAACACGAAGCAAAACTCTTAAAACAAAATTGGTGCCCGGAAGAGGACTCGCACCTCCACGAGCCGTGCGGCCACTGGAACCTGAATCTAGCGCGTCTTAGCCTAATTATCAGGACCTGCGGGATCCTTAGGAGAACAGGAGGCGGCCGGAATTACCTCGACTCCGTCGACCTCCTGCTCTAGCCCGGGGTGTTGGGCATACGTGGTAAAAGCTGTTGCATCGCTCTTTTTGTGCAGCGCGATGCAAAAAAACAAAACGGCAAACTCCAGCAGCCCTCCTGCGCTCGGCTCGGACGGTTCTTCTTCTTGCAAGGGGTTCTTGCAAGGACCGCGGCCCGCTCGAGATCGAACGCTACTGCGCAGCCGGAGGGGGACCGGGCGTGCCATCCGACCAGCGGCGTACGGGAATCAGAAAAACGGTCAGGCGCTCCTCCGGATTTTGAAACGTGATTATCGGCGACCCGGGAAGATCCGCGCCCCACGCCTTGGAATCGGTTTCGGGAGTAAAAAACATCAGGTGCGGAAGCCACGGTCCGCCGGCTTGGTCGCCCAAATAGCCTTGCTTCGAGAGCATATAGGACATCGCGCCGGGCTCCGGCGCCGGCAGTTCCTTCTTATCGATGGCTGCGGCGACCGCCTCGAAGATCTGCGCTTTCGTCCGCCCGGCGATGACCAACTCGGTCTTTTTGATCGTGCGCGGAAGGTAGGTCCGCACCGCCGCAGGATTGAGGCACAGCGGACCGCGCGTTTTGGGATTCCAAAAATCCGGATCGTTGATTCCGGCCGTCCAAGACCGTTCCACCAGGCATACGAAACCGTTCTTCCCCGGAACGGCAGTCTCATAGCCCGCTTTGCCGAGAACCAGAACTTCAGCCGCGCCGGAGATAGAGTCCGGCGCAGCGCTGCGCGCCAGGTTGATCTCTTCGTTGCGATCCGGCATAAGGTATTGCTCGAGCGGAGCCATGGCCGGATAGGCGGTCTTGGCGTTTTGCGCTGGCGCGGGCCATGCCGCGGCCAGCATTGCGACCACGGCAATGCTGCTTACTGCGCCCGTCCTCACCCTTTTTCGTTCCATAATTTCTCCTGCCCATGAAGACCAGCGCATCGGTACGCGATGACCTTACATTCGGGGGAATATATTGATATCAACCTACCATCGCCGCGACCTCTTGGCAACACACGTTGATATCCATACTATCTGTCTATGGCCACCGTTGCGAAGCCCAGCTTTGAGACCACGCTCGAAGTCCGCGACTCTTGCCTCTGTCTTCATGTGCAGCGAGCCGCCAGGGCCCTGGCGCGGCGCTTCGACGATGCCATGCGCCCCCTTGGCCTGACCAACGGGCAATTCTCGCTGATGATGTCCCTGAACCGTCCGGAACCACCAGGCATGGCCGCCGTTGCGTCCCTGCTCGGAATGGACCGGACCACCCTGACGGCCGTTCTCAAGGCATTGCGGCGCCGAAGTCTGGTCAAGGTCACGGCAGACCCCGCGGACGGTCGCGCCCGTCGCATGACCCTGACGGCCAAGGGGCGAAAGTTGCTCGTACGCGCCGTTCCAATCTGGAGGGCGAATCACACCGCGGTCGAGGCGCTTCTGCACGATGGCGATGCAGACCGCTTCCGCAACAATTTGCGTGCACTCTCCCGATGATCCCAAGACGTCGCGCGATCAGTCCGCAAACCGCACACGCAAGAAGCCCCAGGCTCTACGCGCCGTGCAACCCCGTACGCTGGCTCACCGCCTCGCCGTCCCCTCGTTTCAATTCACCGAAAACGAGGGTGGACACGATGGTCATTCCACCCAGCACAAAAAATGCGCGATGGATGCCATGAATGAATTGCGGGGCGCTGGACGTATGACGATCGGCAATGAAAAACGCGGTCACTAGCGACGCCGCGGCCACGCCGAAACTGACGGCCATCTGTTGCGCAGTGCTGGCAATCGAACTCGCGCTGCTCGCCTGTTCTTCGTCCACGTCGGCGTACACCAGCGTGTTCATGCTCGTATATTGCAAGGACGTGAAGAACCCGAAAAAGAACACCTCGATGACGATCAGCCACACCGGTGTGGCCTTGCCGATGGTTGCGAAAAGCAAAATCTGCAGGCCCATGAGCAAGGTGTTCGTTATGAGCACCGCGCGGTAGCCAAAGCGCGCCAGAATCCGCGGCATCGCCGGCTTCAAGCTCATGGACGCGATGGCCTGCGGAATCATCAGCAACCCGGACTGAATCGGTGTGAATCCCAGGCCCACTTGATACAGCAGTGGAAAGAGAAACGGAATGCCCCCAATGCCCAGCCGCGTCACAAAGCTGCCGGCCACCGCCGCGCGAAACGTGCGAATGCGAAATAACGCGAGACGCAACAGTGGATGCGTGCTTCTCGTTGCGTGAAACCCATAGCCCGCCAGCAGAGCGATGGAAATGCCCAGAAGCCCCAACATTTCCAGCGCGTTCAGCGTGTGCTCGCCAAACACTTCCAATACGTACGAAAGCAGCGCGACACCGGAGCCGAAAAGCATCAGCCCGGTCACATCGAGCGGCTTGGTATTTTCGCGGAAGTCCGGCATGTGCCGGTAGACCAGGTACAAGCCAACGAGCCCAATCGGAATATTCACGAAGAAAATGAGCCGCCAGTGAAGGTATCCGACGATCAGGCCCCCGGCAATCGGGCCCAGCATGGGGGCAATCAAGGCGGGGATCGAAATGAAGCTAATCACGCGAACCAGTTCGGATTTGGCGAAGGCCCGCACTAACGTGAGCCGGCCGACCGGCACCATCATCGAGCCGCCGCAACCCTGCAGGATACGGCACGCCACCAGCACGTGGATGTTGGTGCACAGGCCGCAGAGAAAGGAACCCAGCGTGAATATCGCAATGGCAGACGCGAACACACGTCGCGTTCCGCAGCGGTCCGCCATCCAGCCGCTGATGGGAATGAAAACCGCGAGGCTCAACGTGTAGCTTGCCAGCACCGACTTCATGCTGAGTGGAGCAACATGGAGTGCGGCGGCGATCGCCGGCACCGCGGTATTGAGAATCGTGGTGTCCAGCGACTCCATGAAAAGCGCCACGGCGATCAGCCACGGCAGGAGTCGCTTGCTGGAAGCGGCCAGCGGGGTCTGCGAGAAAGGAGTTGCGGTCGGATCGGAGAGGCTCAAATCAAGCTCAATGGGAATGCTTCCGAACCGTCTCGCATCCAGAACTCTTAAAACAAAATTGGTGCCCGGGAGAGGACTCGAACCTCCACGACCTTGCGGCCACTAGAACCTGAATCTAGCGCGTCTGCCAGTTCCGCCACCTGGGCACCGTAACAACTGGGGGTGTACAACGTGGTTCAGCGGACGTGTTTCAGCTGTATCCCTGCAACTTCGCCGCGCCCATTATTTTAACCCACGCAGACCCGAAAGCCAACATAACGACGCGCGCCTCGCGAGTCCCCTCGCAGAAAAAATTTGGCGCCGCGCAACTCGAGCCAATCTCCACGGCGCCGTCGTCTGAGGGCACCAGGCGGCTGCAACATTGAACATGTCACGTAGACGCTCGCCGACCTTCCTCGATCAAGACGCCTTGAAAACTGCGGTCACGCTAAAGGATTTAGACTCACCGAGCTGGGATCTTGTTCTCTCCAGCTCCCGCTGGTACGTCTGAATCGAACGTGACTACGTCGCGCAACTATACCCCTATTCCGCCACTTTTGCGGTCCAACGCTGGCCACAAGCGACCGCGATCCAACTCTGCCGTAACTCATTGATGCGAAGCAGTTTAGTCCACTGGTGAAGAAGGAACGACCAATCACGCGAGTCGCCGCATACAGTAAGCTTAACTTCATTGGAATGAACACTTACAAAAATTAGCCTTGTAACTCCATTAGAATGAACACTTACAAAATCATAAGCACGTATTGTAATATAAACACTTTATAATCAGCGGTTTACGCAACCATACCCCACCCCCCACCCGTATGCGTCACTCCGGTGAGTTTCCGCCCCCGCCATTCATTTTTTGTATATGTAACAGTGAATTCTTCAATCCTCAATGCTATACTCCGCTCAACGGTTCGGGCTTCAAGTGTCTGTTTCTCTGCCGGTCCGGTTTCCGGCACCCCGGCTCCTAACAGGCCTATCGAACCGCTCTCGCATCAGGAGGTCCACCAAATGCAATCCTGGGAAGCTATTTTCACTGGGCCCATGCTGTATCTAGCCATCGCCTGGTCGGTGATCACCGTCGTTTTCATCGCGCTCATGATCTGGCGCACACTGCTGACCAGCCACGAAGATGATCAGATATTCCTCAGCAAAGGCGAAGACTACCTGGCCCGCGAGCAGCAAGAACTGATCAACCGCATCACCGCGCTGGCGCGCCCCATACTCGCCACGGGCTTCGCCTCTGGCGGCTTGTTGCTGCTCATCGTCGGTATGTACGTCTATCAGGGCCTGAAGAATTTCTAGCCCCGCTTAAATCCGCGCAGTTATTGGCGGCGGCGAAAACCGGGATGTTTCCGTTTCGCGCGAGAGTTGTGCGCGCAGCAGGGCGTTACGCCCCGCAACCGCACCGGCAGCGGCTTGGGAGTGACGGCTTACGCTGCGGGAGGCTTGGAAGTAGTTTGCGGGTCCGTCTTAGGCGGCCCAGCATTTGGTTGCGCGTTACTTGGTTGCGAACTGAGAGGTTGCGAATTGCTGGGTTGAGTGGTTGCGGGCTGCGGCGGCGCCGAAGGCACCAGCGACGTGTGGTTCAGCACAATCACCCAGTGGCCATCGCGTTTGTTGAGCACGAGCGTGGTCTGGCCCTGCGCGGTGGCGGTTTGTTCGTCGGCCAGCGCTGAAAAATCCCACTGATAGCATGCCCAGGCCACATCGCCATCCACTTTGATGTACGTATTCGCGCGATCCAGGCGCACCCGCTGCATGCGCGCCCGCTGCTGTTGGTAAGTCGCGAGGTAGTTGCTCCAGCCGATCACCGGTGGCGCATATATACCGTTCACCACGATGACGTCGTCGCCGTAATCCTTGTGCATTTTCTCGACGTCGCCGAGCTGCCAGGCGCCGAGCATTTCGGAGATGGTGTAGTCCACCTGCTGCTCGTCCGGCAGCGGCAGGGTGAGCGAGCTATCCGCGGGCGGCGTCTTCTTTTTTTTCTGCGCCGCCGCCGGTGCGGCCGCGAGCAACAAGCCCAGCGCGAATACTATCGCCACGCGCACCATGCACGAGCGCGAAGTCCATCGGTTATGCGTGTGGCTGTGCGCGGCCAAGCGATCCGACCGGCTAGCCAAATGATTTGCCAAAACTTCACTCATGCGCGCAACTCCTCGCACGGAGAATATCATTTTGGCAACGCCGCGCAGCAAAACTCACAGCGCGGTTTCCTTCTTGGCGCAGACGCCGACACACCGATGTGACGCTGGGATGGGACACGCCGATCGAACGGCTCGTCTATTGCGGCGACTTCGCGTCGCGCGAGGCGCTGACGAGATTCACGAATAAGCGATACGCGCCGGGGACGCCTTCCGGCAACTGCCGGAAGAATGCCAGCCCCGCGTAAATATATAAACCTTTGCCGTAGCGCGTGTACACCAGGCCGCCGTTCAAGTCTGCCTCGCCAGGATCGTGCATGGAAAGCAGCGGCGTGTACTTCGCATCGAACTGGCTCCAGAAATACAAGCCGCGCTCCTGAATCCAGCCTTGAAAATCCTGCGGGGTTATTTTGTTTGGCGTGTTTAGTAGTGGATCGTCGGGCTTCAGAAATTTTACCTCGGCGTTTTCGTCGGTGATGCGCGGCAGCGGCCCACCGGCGCCGTCGATTTTTGCGGGATACGGCGCGTATTGAAATTTATCCCAGGCAAAATCGCGCTGGTATTGCACCACCAGTGTGCCGCCCTGCAAAACGTAATCAAGCAAGCGCTGATTCGCGCCGGGAAGCTCCGGGCGCAATTCGTAAGCGCGCACGCCAACCACGATGGCGTCGAATTTTGCGAGGTCGCCAAAATTAAGCGCCGCGGCATCCAGGGGATCCACGTGGATGCCGACGCGCGCGAGCGCTTCGGGCACCGGTTCCTGCTCGGCGGAAATGTAGCCGATGTGCAAATCGCGCGGCACGTTGATGTCGAAGGCGTGCACCACGCATTGCGCGGGCGAAGTCCACAGCAGCAGCGGCATGGAGACGAAGGGCTCAACGGAGACAGAAAATTTTTCGTCCCCGCGCTGCGCATACGCCGTAATGGTGTAGTTGCCTGGCGCGAGTTTGGCGGGCGGAGCGACGTGGATGCGCGCGTATTGGTCGCCTTCGCCCGAAAAGTCCAGCACGGCCGGCGGACCCGCGGTCCAGTCCTGCGGCACGGTCAGGCCGGCAGTGATTTTCGCGGGCTGCGTAGCGTAGGAATGCACGCGCAGTAACACATCGAGCGGACGCTCCGCTCCCGGCAAAACTTCGACCACTTGGTCCGGTTCAACGGCCAGAGTGTACGCCGGCACCACGCGCAACGGCACGCGCTCCGCCTTGGCGGTGGTGGCGGCAATGTGCGTCACGGGTTGCACGTAGTGCAAAACGTAGCCGTCAATGGTGGTGTCCTGGACAATCACCGCGACGGGCGGCAGCTCTGGCAGGATGACCGCGGCGGGATCCGGCGTCGGCGGATGTTTCACTACCGCGGTAATTTCCACTTGCCCCGGCGTTTCGGAGCTACGCTTCGTTTCTTCGAGCACCGGCGCAGCTTGCGGCGAGTACGACTCCAAGTGAGTGGCGCCAAATTCACAATGCAGTTCCGGGCGGCAGCGCGCTCTGGTTTTTATGGTTACGTTTTCGCCGGCGACGAGTTCGCTGCGATCCGCGTCAGCCGTCACCTGCAGGCCCGCTATGAGCGCTAGTGCACGGTCTAAGTGTTCAGTGGCTTTCGCCAGGGCGATCAGGTCGCCCGGAAACTCCGCTGTGGCGGGCTTGGAAGAAGCTTTTTCGCCCGGGTATTTCCCGGCAAACGGCGTGGCCATGATCAATTCCGCGTCCGCGATATTTTTTGCTGCCGCTACCCAGTCCAGTGAGAGCGCGGCAGCATGCGCCGCACGGATTTTCCTGGCGGCTTCCGGCAGCGCGCCGATCTCCCCATGGGGCGCGCCATGTGGAAGGTCTTTGGACGTTTTCAACAATTCTTCCAGCGGCACCGCCAATATTTTGGGATCGAACGCTTCCCCGGATTCGGCGACCAGCGCAAGAGGCTGCGACAAGAACGGAGAATTCAGGAAATTGGTGATGCCTTGCGTGCGGTGGTTGGTGAACGCGTCGAGAGCGATTTCACGATAGCTCTTGCCGTAGAGCGGCGAGATTTCGTCGACGGGAACTGGCCAGGCATTGGGCTTGCGGGCGCCGCGATCGACATTCAGTACTTTGACGACATGTGCGCCGCCGCCCCAGGCGGTAAGCGGCAATCCTTCCAGATCGTCGCCCAAGTTCGGATAGAGCCTGGGATCGGCGGCCAGCTGTACCGCGATGGGCGTCAGAAGGCCGGCGGCAACGTGGTGGCCGTGACCGCCGATGAGATTGTTGATGACGATGTTGGGACGCACGGTGCGAATGGCGCGAACCATGTCTTCCTTGACCTGGTCGCCCCAGATTTTTTCCGTTTCCTCCGCGGTTTTGGAGTAGCCAAAATCGCGCGCGCGGGTGAACAGCAAATGGACGCCGTAGCCACGCGTGGCGGCAAGCAATTCCTGCGTGCGAATTAAGCCAAGCTGCGGAGCTTGCTCGGGGCCGAGAGCGTTTTGCCCGCCTTCGCCGCGGGTGAGCGAGAGCAGGGTGACGTCCGCATGCAGGCCGCGAGCAAGATACGTGAGGATGGGGGCGGACTCATCGTCCGGGTGCGCGGTGATGTACAGGATACGCGTGGTGATTTCCGCGCTGTCGATGGCCTCGACGGTTTCCGCCAGGCCGGGGCCCGTGCCAGGCGCGGGAGCAAACTGCGAGTGGAGCGGCGGACCGAGAAATATTGCGGCGCCCGCAAAGCAGGCAAAGACCAACCAGATCATTGCGGAACGCTTCACACAACCTCCGAAGGTGCCGAAGAAACTGCCGCCACCCGGGCGAAGGGCCACTGGCGCAGATCGCGTGCGCGCACCAGAAATGCGGTGGCGCCGAGCGAAATTTCCAGCAAACCCCACTTGCGCGCCGGGCCGGTGTACCAGAACAGCGCGGCCCAGCCGAGCATGGTGAGGACGGCGGGCAGCGGGTAGAACCACATCTTGAACGGAAAGCGCTCCGCGGACCAGCGCCGATGAAGCAGCATCACGCCTACCGCCTGGCCGATGAACTGGACCAAAAGGCGCATGGCGAGAATGGCGGCGATCACCGTTTCCAACTTGAACAGAATACTAAAAACGAAGGCCAGTCCGCCGAGGACCAGCAGGGAAACGTGCGGAAAGTGTTTTGTGGGATGGAGCTTGCCGAAGACGGCGAAGAAATTGCCGTCGAGGGCGGCGGAATAGGGAACGCGAGAGTAGCCGAGGAGGAGAGAAAAAATGGAGGCCAGGGCGATCCATAAGACCATCCAGGTGACGAAGTGCGCGGCGGACGGACCGTAAAGTGTCT
>Ga0302326_10012948_pt1 | contig 17712 bp, 12 predicted proteins | sample Palsa_T0_3_FD_202264 | JGI IMG/M metagenome (GOLD analysis project Ga0302326, IMG submission 202264) | Peat permafrost microbial communities from Stordalen Mire near Abisko, Sweden - Palsa_T0_3 | ecosystem: Environmental > Terrestrial > Soil > Palsa > Peat permafrost | place: Sweden: Abisko... | reverse complement strand
TACCACCCGCGGGCCCGCAGTGTTTTTCTCGACCAACGGCTATGGCGCTGGCACCAGCGGCGGCTATCTGGGTGCATTTCTGGTGGCGTCGCTGGCCTCGGGATATGTGATGTACGGATTCGACACCGCGAGTTCGCTGGGCGAGGAGACGGTCGAGCCGCGTCGCACCGCTCCCAAGGCGATTCTGCGTGCCATCCTCGCCTCTTTCGTCATCGGCGGCGCGATCCTGGTGTTCGCGATCATGTCGGCGCCCAACCTGGCAGATCCGCAGATCGCCAGCAGCAGCGGCGGCCTGCAATACATCGTCGAGCAGGTGATGTGGGGGCCGTTGGGCAAGCTGTTCCTGATCTGCATCGTGATTGCCGTGAGCGTGTGCGCGCTCGCCGTGCACACCGCCGCAATCCGCTTGACCTTCGCGATGGCGCGCGACAACGCGCTGCCGTTCGGCGAGAAACTCGCCCGGGTGAATCCCGACACTCAGACGCCAATCACTCCCGCGGTCGTTATCGGCCTGATCGCCGCGCTGATCCTGGTCGTGAACATCGGACAGCCAAAGATCTTCACCGTGCTGACGTCGATCGCAGTCATCATGATCTACCTGGCGTACTTGATGGTGACGGGACCGCTGCTGCTGAAGCGTCTGCATGGGCATTGGCCTCCCGCGGATCTCGCGGCGGGCGGCTACTTCACCATGGGCAGGTGGGGACTGTTGGTCAATGTCGTCGCGGTGCTGTGGGGCGCCGGGATGGCCCTTAACCTCGCCTGGCCCCGCGAAGCTGTCTACGGCACGCCCTGGTACAACACCTGGGGTGCGTTCGCGTATACGGGAGTGATCCTGGGAGCCGGCTTGTTGTGGTATGGCCTCAAGGGTCGCCGTTACATTGGTACGCTGGCCTCACACGCCGTGGTCAGCATGAGCGATATAGCGGAGGCGAAGACCTGAGGCGACAGCGCGCCGCGCGTTCGGCTCGCTATTGCCCATAGGCGCAGGTCAGTCTGCCGCCATGTCAACGCTGCGGCCGAGGGTCTGCGCTGTTCCACCAGCCCCCGCCGAGTGCCAGAAACAGCGCGGCCGTATCTCCATATCGATTCGCCTGGGCCTGCGCTTGACTCAGCACGGTCTGCTGGTATGCCTGCTCGGCACTCAGAAGCTGCAGGTAGTTGGCGTACCCCGCCCGCTGCTGCTTTTGCACGAGATCGAGGGTGGTACGGGCCGCTTCGACTGCAGCCGTGCTGGCCATTAGGGAATCTGCGTCATGCCGCAGAGCATTTAAAGTGTCCGCCACGTTCTGAAACGCTCCCAGAACCGTGCTCCGATATTGTTCGTCGGCCTGGGCATAGGCGGCTCGCGCGGCACGTTCCTTGTGCAGCAGCGTCGCACCCTGAAAAATCGGCTGGGTCACTGCGGCGCCCACGTCCCAGAATGCACTGCTTGCGGAGAGGAGGTCCCTCATTGTCAGGGCCGATTGGCCAACATCCGCGGTCAGGACGATGTTTGGGAAGCGGTTTGCGACTGCGATACCAATCTCGGCAGAGGCCGCGTGCAGGTTCTCCTCCGCCTGGCGTATGTCGGGACGTTGCTCGATGAGTTTTGAGGGCAGGCTGAGCGGCAATTCCACCGGAAGCTGCAGTTGCGCGAGCCTGAACTCCTCGGTCGGGCCCTGGCTCGGGAAAGCTCCGGACAACGCCGCCAGAAGATCCCGCTGCTGCGCTAACTGCTTGAGCAGCTGAGGCAGTGTTGCGCTCACCTGCGCGAGCTGTGCTGCCTGGGCAGCAACATCAAGGCGGCTGGCATAGCCTTTTTCCTGTTGCTGGCGCAGAACTGCCAGAGCGCGCGTATTGGAGTCGATCAGATCCTGTGTGGCATCAATCTGCGCGCGCAGCGAAGCCTCCTGAATTGCCGCGGCCACTACATTGGCGCTTAGCGCGATTTGCGCCGCCACCAACTCGAAGCGGGTCAGCTGTTCCTGCGCTTGCAGGGCCTCGACCGTGCGGCGATTCAGACCGAATACATCCGCAGCGTATGAGACACTGAGTTGAGGCGTAAACAGGCTGTAGTAGAAGGCCCCGGAGTTTGGGGTCGGAGCAAGCTCTTCGGAGGTCTTGCTGCGACTTGCGGAGAATGCTCCCGTGACGCTTGGGTAGTAGGCACCCCTTTGAGCCAGAACGTTCTCGTGCGCCAGGGTCAGGGCGGCCCGGGCCGCCTTGACGTCATGATTGGCGGCCAGTGCGCGCTCGACCAGTGCGGTCAGGGGAGGAGACTGAAACAGGGTCCACCACGCGGCGCTGATCTCCTGCCCCTCAACAAACCGTTGCGCCTCACCGCCGAGGACATTAGGGGTTTTGGAGGTCGCGACTACAGGGGTCGCGGTGTAGGTAGTCATCTCGGGGGCGGTCGGCCTGTGAAAATCCGGACCGACCGTGCAGCCACTGGCCACCAGGGCTATCAGGGATCCCGCGAGCGGCCATGCCGGCGTTCGAGTCGTCATGCGGGCGTCGCCGCGGAATCATGGCGCGGCAAAAGCGCCAGGGTCACAGCTGGCACCACGGTTAGCAGCATGAGCGAGCCCAGGAGCATCCCTCCGACCACGACTGCCGCGAGCGGTCGCTGCACCTCGCTGCCGATGCCGGTTGAAATCGCCGCCGGCAGGAGGCCGATCCCGGCCGAGAGACTCATCATCAGCAGCGGTCGCATTACTGTGGTGGCCGCCAAGAACATGGCCTCTTGTGCCGTGCGGCCGCTCTGGCGTGCCTGGGTATAGTTGGTGATCATAAGGATGCCGATCATGACCGACACTCCGAAGAGGGAGACAAAGCCGATCGCGGCCGAGATGCTGAAGTGGAGTCTCGAGACGTACAGCGCAAAGACGCCACCGGCGACCACAAACGGCATCCCGAGGAGTGCGAGCAGACAGTCGCGTGCCGAGTTGAACAGGGTGTACAAGAGCCCGAGGATCAGCACCAGGCTGATGGGCACAATCACGAACAGGCGCTTTTGCGCTGCCTGCAGCTGCCCGAACTCGCCAGCCCACACCAGTCGGTAGCCGGTCGGGAGCTTTACGTTCTTCGCAATGCGTTCCTGGGCTTCGGCCACGGCGCCTCCGAGATCGCGGCCCCGCACGCTGAACTTCACCGGAATGAACCGCTGGTTGCTCTCGTGATAGATCCAGGCGGCGCCGGTGTCTAGAGTGATCGTCGCGAGCTCTCGCAGGGGAATGTAGGTGTCGTCGCCCCTTGCGCTCAGTACGGGAACTCTCAGGTTGCGGATCTGATCGATACCGTCCCGATCCTCCTGGGGATAGCGCACTGCGAGGTCGAACTGGCGGTCTCCCTCCAGCACGGTCGTGGCGGAGGCACCGCCCAGGGCCGCCTGAATCACGGTGTTGACGTCGCCGGTATTCAAACCGTAGCGGGCGGCCGCGACTCGGTCGATCCTGATATCGAGGTTCGGCTGTCCGAGCACGGGGAAAACACCGAGGTCGGTAATGCCGCGGATCTGGCTCATCTCCTGCCGGATCGCGCTCGCAATCTGGGTCAGCGTTTCAAGGTTGGGTCCGACGATCTTGACCGAATTTGCTGCCTTGACCCCAGAAATCCCTTCCTCGATGTTGTCCTGAATATATTGAGAGAAGTTAAAAGTGACGCCGGGGAGTTCGCGCCCGAAGGCGTTGTTCACCTCGTCGGTGAGCTTGTCCTTGGTCACGCCGCTCGGCCATTGCTCCTGCGGCTTAAGAACCGCAAACAATTCGACGTTTGAGAACGGCGCGGCATCGCTGCCATCGTCCGGCCGGCCGTGCTGTGAAAAGACGGTCACGACCTCGGGATACCTCAAGAGGATCAGGCGCATTTTGTGCGCCGCGGCTTCTCCGTCTTCCAGTGACAACGTCATGGGCATGGAGGCGCGAATCCAGAAATTGCCTTCCTCCAGCGCGGGGAGGAATTCACTGCCTAACCGCGGCAAGAGCAAGCCCGCAAGGGCGAGGAACACCATTCCGGCAGCGGCAATCACCCAGCGATGCGCCAGAGAGAAGCGCAGCACGGGCCCATAGAGCACATGCAGTCCACGGACGATGAAAGTCTCTGATTCGGCGACCGTTTGTGGGAGCAGCAGCGAGCAAAGCACAGGAGTCACAGTGAACGTCGCAATCAGGGCGCCGGCGAGCGCGTAGGCGTAAGTACGCGCCATGGGACCGAAGATCGCGCCTTCCACGCCCTCCATCGTGAACAGCGGAACGAAGGCTGCGACGACGATGAGAGCGGCAAAGAACACCGCCTTGTCGACCTGGACCGCGCTGATGAGGATCAGGCGGAGGCGGTCGGTCCAGCCTTCTGCGGGTGTTGCGTGGTGGGGTGTGGAGGTCGGGTCTGGCCCCCAGTACTGACCGGCCAGCTTTTCCAAAAGAGAGCGCCGTGCGGCCGCAGGCGCTTGGAAGTTCCGAAAGACGTTCTCCACCAGAATGACGGCGGACTCGACAATGATGCCGAAATCCACCGCGCCCAACGAAAGGAGGTTCGCACTCTCGCCACGGACAACTAGGACAATGATCGCGAATAACAGGGCAAATGGGATGTTGAGCCCGACAATCAACGCGCTGCGCAGATCTCCCAGAAAGATCCACTGGATGAGAAAAACCAGCAGACAGCCCAGCGCAAGGTTGTGGAAAACCGTGTGAGTGGTGACCTCTACCAGGGAGCCGCGGTCATAGAAGGGAACGATCCGCACGCCAGGTGGCAAGCTGCCGTCGCGGTTCATGCTATCCACCGCGGCCTTGACCTGCGGTAGCATGTCCGAGGTTTTCTCGTCCCGGCTCATGACTACGATCCCGGAGACCGCGTCGTCGTCACCGTCGTGCCCCCAGATCCCCAGGCGCGGCACGTAGCCGACGGAAACTTTGGCGACGTCCTTAACCTGCACCGGCACGCCGCTGACCTCGGTCAGGACGACATTTTCGATGTCATCCAGCCGACGCCCCTGCGTGAGATCGTCATTTCCTCCGTCGTCAATCAGTCCGATGCCGCGGATATTGATCGACTGCTGGCCGAGGCGGATCTCGCGGCCGCCGACGTTCAGATTCGCGTTGCCGAGGGCGCTCAGTACCTGCGCCAGGCTCGGGCTGTAAGCCTCGAGCGCACGCGGGCGGACCTCTACCTCAAACTGCTTGGTGGGGCCGCCCCAGCTGTTGATCTGCACCACGCCGGGGATCGTCAGAAGTCGTCGCCGCACGATCCAGTCCTGAACCGTGCGCAGGTTGCTCAAGCCAAAGTGCGGTGGCCCGACAATCTGGTAGCGGTAGATTTCCCCCGTCGTACTGTTCTGCTGGATGGTGGGAACGACGCCGCCGGGTAGATTCACATTCTGCTGTAGCGCGATGGCTGCCTGGCTGTAAGCAAAATGAAAGTCGACGCCGTACTTGAACAGTACACGCACGAAGGACAAGCCATAGAAAGAGGTCGACCGAATGACATCGATACCCGGCGTCGTATACAGGCCGATTTCCATGGGACGGGTGTAATAGCGCTCCATCTCTTCGGCCGAAAGGCCCGGAGCTTGTGCGGTAATCTCGAGAATGACCGGTGTAGGATTGGGATAGGCCTCGATGTTGAGCTGCCGAAAAGCCGCGACGCCGGCACCTATGAACAGCAGCAGGCCGAACACGACAACTGCGCGGCGACTCAGACAAAAAGCGATCAGCAGCTTGAACATCGAGGCGTGCCGGCCTTTGCACTAATCGCTCGGCGGTGCTTCGAGCAGGTTGCTCAGAAACACGCCGCCATCTACGGCCAGAAGTTCGCCAGGCCGCAGGCCCTCGAGCACCTGATAGCGTCCGTCTGCCTGCAGGCCCAGTTTTAGCGGGCGCTGCAGGAAGTAATGACGATCGCTGGTAACCCAAGCGACCATGGTGCCGTCCCCCTCGCGTACGATCGCCGTTGCAGGAACGGCGGGAGAATCGACGGGACCGCCGATCCGCACGGTGACGTCCGCCAACATCCCCGGTCGCAATTCGTCCCTTGCGTCCGACACCTGGGCACGCGCGGTCATGCGATGGGTGTCCGGGTCAACCGTGGTGTAAATCCGGGCAACCCGTCCAAGATAAACGCGGCCCGGAAAGGCGGTAACTTTCACTGCGACCGTCTGGCCCACGCGCACGAGCGGACTGTCGCTCTCGCTGATGTTGGCAACCACCCATTTGCCAGAGCTGTGGACAGCGTCCCGGTCAAACCTGCCCGCGGCGATGATGCGGTCGATCTGCGCTTCCGTTTTGCCGAGCGTGCGCACCGCATCTCGCGCGGCTCTCAGCGCTGCCGCGGCGGTCTGGTGATCGGCATTCGCCTGGTCGACATCCTTTTGCGCGATGCCGTTTGCTTCACCCAGGCCCTGTAAGCGTACGAGTTCCTTACCTGTGAGTGCGAAGGTCGCCGCTGCCCCGATAAGTGTGGACTCTGCCTGGACTATTGGCAGGTCCTCGTCGAATGCGATGCTACCCACCGCAGTCCGTTCGACCAGGAACGGATAAGTCCCGACGGGCTCAACCTTGATCGCGTTCTGTTGCGCCTCAGTCAGCTCCACTGTCGGAACGGTCTGCGCTGCCGGGTTCGAATGGATGATCGAAGGTGTCGTCGTGGCGCCTGCATGACCTTGATCGCATGCCGTCTGCGAAATGCCGGCGAGAGCCAGCGCGACTACTACGACGTGTGCGAGTTTCATCGTGGGATATGCATGGGCGCTGCCAGGGAGTCCTTTGCTGCAAATAACTGCGTGTGCGGCCGTTCACGGGCACACGGAATCTCTGCTCGTCGGAATTCCGCGCGCAACGATCAGATTCAGACCGATGCTGGTCACCAGCGTAATTGTAGGAAGAGGCAGCCGCTCGAGGAGGTGAACGAACGCTTACCGATTGGTAATGTGTTGCGCCGTGTCCACAGCCTAGACGCCGTCCAGGGCCGGAAGCGTCAGACGCGCGATCAAACCCGGTTCAGCGTCGTCGAGCTGCAGAGTTCCACCATGCAGGCGTGCGATGGCCATGACGCTCGCGAGCCCTAAGCCCCATCCGGGCACGCTTCGATCAAGCCGGTGGAAGCGGGTACCGACCCGCGAGCGCTCCTCGATCGGGATGCCGCAGCCATTGTCACGCACGGTAATCGCAACCACTGATTCGCGCCGTACCGTGTCGACGTGAATCGCGCCGCCCGGAGCGGTGTATTTGATGGCGTTGTCGAGCAAATTGGCCATGGCGTTTGCCAGCAGGTCGCCATCGCCAGCGGCGTGCGGATTACCACCTAAAGCGTGCGTAAGTCTTAATCCTTTCGCCTCCGCCACCGGATCGTAGAGCTCAAGAACATTCACGGCCACAGCGTTAAGAGATACCGGCGCAAAGCTCTGGCGGCGCGCACCGGATTCCACTTCTGCGATCTGGAGGAGCTTGTCGAAGACCACATTCAGATCTTCAATCTCACGAATCGCAATACCGGTCGCCGCGGCCAGCTCCTCCCGCGAATCCACTTTGTGTGCCTTGTGCAGGCGCGCCAGGATTCGTGACAGAGGCGTTCGGATATTGTGGGCGATAGTATTTGAAACGTGCCGAACACCTTCCATGAGCGCATGGATTCGATCCAGCATCGCATTGATATCCCGGCTAAGGCGTGCAAACTCATCGTCTTGCTGGGAGACCGGAACCCGTTGGCTGAGGTCCCCCCGCTCGATCTGGAGCGCTGTTTGCCGGATGGTGCCTATGCGACGTTCCAGCTGGTGGCGGAACACGAGGGCGCCGGCGACCGCCATTAACAGCGCGATGGACGCTCCGAACAGGCATGCGCGGCGGATCGAACGCTCAAGATCATATTGATCGCGCATGTCGCGACCCACTGCCAGCGCGCCGCCATTGGGCAATCGGGTGACCCGAATCCGACTCTGAGAGTTTCTTCCCGCTCGAATCACGCGCTGCTCTACGATGCCGTTCACCGGGGCCATGAGATTCGGCGTAAGCGCAAGATTGCCCACCATCTTGTTGCCGCTCGGATCAACAAGGAGGTAGATCTCCGTGTCCGAATCGATGCCATCGCCCAGCAACTCATTGATGCGCGTCGCGAGGGCGTCTGCGCCGTTCTTTCTGAAGTAAATAGCCAGACGGTCGGTCGAGGTATCGATCTGATGGTCGATCTGGCGCTGCCAGACAACGACCGTCTGTTGATAAAACACGCCGAGTAAAACGCCCATGGTCAGCAAGACCAGGCCGCCGTAGATAAGAGCTTGGCGAAAGGCGATTGACCCCCACCACCTTGCTACCGAGATTCTCACGCCGGCGCCTCATCCGGAGCCGCGTCCTCCGACATCATGTAGCCGACGCCGCGGACCGTATGGAGCAGCGGCGGGGAAAAGTCCTTGTCGATCTTGTTGCGCAAGCGACTGATGTGTACGTCGATTACGTTGGTCTGGGGATCGAAGCGGTAGTCCCACACCGCTTCCAACAGCATAGTACGCGTCACCGGTCGACCCTGGTGCATCATCAAATAGGCAAGCAGCCTGAATTCGCGTGGCTGTAGGAGTATGGGCTTGCCGGAGCGCTCGACGCTGCGCGCGATCAAATCAACCCTCATATCTGCAATGTGCATTTCGCGGACGTCTTTCCCGCTTTCGACTCGACGCAGCAATGCTTCGATCCGTGCTGCGAACTCGGAAAATGCAAAGGGCTTGGTGAGGTAATCGTCGCAACCGGCTTTGAGACCGCGCACGCGCTCATCGGTTGCCGCCAGCGCACTCAGCACCAGCACCGGGGTGTTCTTGCCGAGTCCCCGCAGCGTCTTGAGTATCGAGAGGCCATCGACATCATCGGGGAGCATGCGATCGAGCACAATGACGTCCCAGACCTCGCGAGTTGCTCGCTCAAGGGCCTCAACGCCACCGTGGCTAATGGTCACCAGCCAGCCGAGCTCGCGGAGACCGTCGGCGGTGTAACGGGCGTTGTCGGCGTCATCCTCAATGATGAGGCAGCGCGGCATATCCAGGCTTTGAGTTAGGGCAGTCCCCAGATGGTATCGCGGTCGATTCCGGCTAGGGTAGTCGCGAGAGTTCCTTGAGGAGTAGTTAACCATCAAGGACAGTCTCTCTGAGGGAAGAACAGCTGGGCTCGCTTCGCAGTGGAGGGCGGGAAAATTGGTCCACGGTCGCCTGAGCTCCTTCTTGGAGTGTCCAGGGACAATTCTCGCCGGCCCAAGTTTGCGGGTGCGGTCCCCGCTAATCTGCGTCTTTTTGTTCCCACCCCCGTCTATTAAGGCAGCTGCGCAGCGTGAGGCGCCTGCAGGGCCACATGGCGCTGAGGCGATCGTGCTGCGCTGTGAATGTCCGTTGCCTCAACAAAGGAGTTTGCACCATGTTGCTTCACGAGTGCGCGACGACGGTCGTCGTCTATTGCCGGCGCTTGCGCTGACTGTGGCTATAAGCGCTTCTGCGCAGAGTCCGTTGGAGACGCTGCCCAACAATTACAAGCTGGACATGGAGAATCAGTGGGTCCGCGTAATCAGGGTTCATTACGCTCCCCACGAGAAAGTTCCAGTTCACGACCACGCCGAAGGGCCGGTCGTGTACGTTTATCTCACCGATGGCGGCCCGGTTCGTTTTCAGCACTTTACGCCGCGCAAGGTACTCGCCATTCGGCCCGCCACGAAGCAGGGCGGTTTTCGGATGCATCACGCTCTTGTCGAGCGGCACTCGGTAGAAAACATGAGTGATACCCCCGGCGATTTCCTCCGCGTGGAGCTTAAGGCGCTGTCTTCAACGAGCGAGATTCCGGACGTGAAGGTTGATCCACCCATCCTTTCTGCCGGCGAGAACCTGGAGAAGGTGGAATTCGAGGATGAGAACCTCCGGATTGTTCGTTCTGTCTGCGCGGCACACAAGGCCTGTATTGCCAGAGAAGTCCTGGCGCCGGCGCTCGAGATTGCCTTCACACCCATAGCCCTGACCGGGAACGCTGCGAGACTCGGGCCCATCACGTCGCGGGCCGGGCAGGTTCGCTGGATAACTCCGGTTGCTCATGAAGAGGCTCGGAATCCGGGAGCGGTCGCTGCTCACCGCTTGCGGATTGAATTCAAAGGCGCGCGATGATTCCCGTATCGGCAGGCCTGCTGCTCGATTTCTTTTCCGCTTGCCGGCGTGGGTCGCGGAGCGCGCTTGCGCGCCTTTCCAGTCAGGCGCAGCTCCGCGCATGCCTGGCGGGCCTCCTGGACGATCTCGGGCCGCACCGAGAGTCCCTTGACGCTCCCGGCGGCGCGCAGCACGACGCCCGTCCAGATGAGGTCATTCGCGACCGTCGCCGGTCCTGCACGTTGGCGCGCCGTGAACGGATGTGATCTATCAGTTCGGACGAAGTCAGAGTGAGGGCGTTGGCTTTGCCGAGCGCATGCCGCTCCAGGAATTCCAGGTGGGCCTGCTTGCTCCGCTGCCACTTCGAGACGCTCTCGAAGTTTTCGATGTACCACCGGATAAGCTCGGCGAGCGTCGGTGCGTCCTGCTGAACGCGCGGGAGCGCGTCTGGATCCTCGAGGGCGACCTCGCGGTGTTTAGCCCAGCTGACAGCCGCGGACCGGTGCGCAAACGTCTTGGCCTCCTGGCGCACGATCGTCTTACCACTGCGCAGCCTGACGATGGCGGTGTAGCGGGTAGATCCGTCCGACTGCTTGCGGACTTTGATGTAAGGCATGGCGACCTCAGAGGCGACATGACATTCTTGTCGCCTATACGTCGCCTCTGCAACCCAAGAACTCCCCCTAATGCCCCAGAATCCCGCAGAAACGCCTCACGCAGAAAAGCCTACGCAAATAGGCATTTCGCACAGAAAAAGCGCAGGAATGGCTGATCGCCGGATCTCAGTCGCTCCCATGATGGATTGGACGGATCGCCACTGCCGCTACTTTCTGCGCGGCTTCGCCGCGGACGTGCTCCTCTATACCGAAATGATCACGGCTGCGGCCATCGTGCGCGGTGATCGTGCGCGCCTGCTGGCCTTCGATGCGGAAGAACGGCCGGTCGCGTTGCAGCTGGGAGGCAGCGAGCCGGCGCAGCTTGCGGCTGCAGCGCGCGCAGGCGAGGACGCCGGCTACAGCGAAATCAATCTCAACTGCGGTTGCCCGAGTGAGCGGGTTGCCAGTGGATCGTTCGGGGCCTGTCTGATGGCTGAACCGGCACGTGTGGCCGATTGCGTGGCGGCCATGCGTGCCGCGGTCAAACTTCCGGTGACGGTCAAGATGCGCATTGGTGTCGTCAGCGCGGATGCGCGCGATGCTCGCGCGGCGGTGGCACGCTTCGAGGAAACTGACTTCGCAGCTCTGTGCGGCTTTGTCGAGAGCGTGCGGGATGCCGGTTGCGAGGTCGCTATCGTGCATGCCCGCAAGGCAGTCCTCGGTGGGCTCTCACCGAAGGATAATCGCGAGATTCCGCCTTTGCGCTACGACGCGGTGCAGCGGCTGACGCAGCAATTTCCGCAGCTGCCCGTCGTGGTCAACGGTGGCCTGCGTGAGCCGCCCGAGGTGCTCGCGGCGCTCAGGTGGTGCGCCGGAGTCATGTTGGGACGCGAAGCTTACCACCGCCCGTTTGTGCTCGCCGAGCTGCAGGAGGCTCTCTACCCCGGCACACAAGTCATGCCGACGCGCGAACAGATGATCGAGCGTATGCGCAGTTATGCGTCGCGGCAGATGGCGCGTGGCGAGCGCCTCTCAGCCATCACCCGTCACATGCTCGGGCTGTATGCGGGCCAGCCCGGTGCACGTGAGTACCGCAGGGCGCTCAGCGAAGGCGCCAGGGTGCCAGGGGCGGGCGCCGAGCTGCTACGACGGGTAATCCCGTCTGCAGCGGTCGCCGCCCCTAGTCAGTAGCCGGCCGGAGGGCTATGCGTATAATCTGTCGGACTAAATGGGTAAGGATATTGAAGTAGCTATTCTTTTTGCGGACGTCGTGGGATCGACGCGCTTGTACGACACCATGGGCGACGTTCGCGCTCGCGACATGGTGGCCATCTGTATCGACGTCATGCGCACTGCAACCGAGCAGCGCCAGGGGACGGTAATCAAGACCATGGGCGATGAGGTCATGGCCACCTTCCCCAGCGCCGACGCGGCACTCAATGCCGCAGCGCAAATGCAGCAGCAAATCTCAACGCACGCGCAACTCAAAGTCGACGGACAGCCGGTGGCCATTCGCATTGGCTGCCATTTCGGCCCCGTGATGCTTGAGAACCGCGACGTGTTCGGTGCCGCGGTGCACACCGCCAATCGCATGACCAGTCAGGCCAAGGCCGGGCAGATCGTCACGACCGCCGCCACCGTCGACAAGCTGTCGCCCGAATGGCGCGCCTCGTGCCGTCAGATCGACATCGCGACTCTCAAGGGGCAGGGCAACGAGGTGGCCCTGTTCGAGGTGCTGTGGCAGACCGAAGACGTGACGAGCATGGTGCCCGGCATCGCCATCGAGTCACGGCCGGCGCGCAGCATGCGTCTACGCCTGCGCTGCGAGGATCGCGAGCTGCTGGTTGACGAGCGTCATTCGAGCATTACCATCGGGCGCGCCGAGGACAATGACGTCGTCGTCAAAGGTAACCTGATCTCGCGCCTGCACGCGCGCATCGAAATCAGCCGCAACAAGTTCGTGCTCATCGACCAGAGCACCAACGGCACGTTCGTACAGAGCGCCGACGGTGAGGAATCGTTCGTACGCCGCGACAGTCTGCAGATCCGCGGTCAGGGAATGATAGGCCTCGGCCGGTTGCCCGAGCAGGGCTCGCCGCAGACCATCCGCTTCACCTGCGAAGAGGGTTAAGAGCCTCCCGCGGCTAGCCCAGCCGCTCCTCCGTGGCCGCCAGTTCCGTCAGCAGCGCGCGCGGCAGGCGGCTGCCGTACTTGCCGAGGTAGTCGCGCAGTTCGGTCACTTCCTTGCGCCACAGCGTCGCATCGACTGCGAGCAGCGCGTTCAGGGCTGCCGGCGTGATGTCCAGGCCACGGGTATCCAGATCCTGCGGCCGCGGCAGTCGTCCGATCGGCGCTTCGACGGCGCCGGCCTTGCCCGCGCAGCGATCCAGCATCCACGCGAGCACCCGCAGATTGTCGCCGAAGCCCGGCCACAGGAATTTGCCCTGCGCGTCGCGCCGGAACCAGTTGACGTGATAGATGCGGGGGGGCTTGGTGAGCTTGGCGCCGACGCTCAGCCAGTGCTGCCAGTAGTCGCCGAAGTTGTAGCCGCAGAACGGTTGCATTGCCATGGGATCGCGGCGCGTCACACCGACCTGGCCTACGGCGGCGGCGGTGGTTTCGGAGGCGAGCGAGGCACCGAGCAGTACACCGTGCTGCCAGTCGCGTGCCTCATACACAAGCGGTGCGACTTCGCGGCGTCGGCCGCCGAATACGAGAGCCGAAATCGGCACGCCGCGGGCGTCTTCGGAGTGCGGCGACCAGGACGGATTGCGCCGCGCCGATACGGTGAAGCGTGAGTTGGGATGCGCGGCGGGACCGCGGGCGGCATCGTACGGACGGCCCTGCCAGTCGAGCACCGGCGTGCCACTGGTCAGGCCTTCCCACCAGGGCTGGTTGTCGGCCGTGACGGCCACGTTGGTGAACAGCGTGTCGCGGCGGATCATCTCGTAGGCGTTGCGGTTGGTCTGCGGGTTGGTGCCCGGCACCACCCCGAAGTAGCCCGCTTCCGGATTGATAGCCCACAGCTGTCCGTCCTCTGCCGGATGGAGCCACGCGATGTCATCCCCGACCGTGAACACTTTCCAGCCGGGGAGGGATGCGGGCGGAATCAGCATGGCCAGATTGGTCTTGCCGCAGGCTGATGGGAACGCACAGGCGACGTAGTGCGTCTCGCCGCGAGGGTTCTGCAGCCCGACGATCAGCATGTGCTCCGCCAGCCAGCCTTCGCTGCGGGCCTGCCAGCTGGCGATGCGCAGCGCATGACACTTCTTACCGAGCAGCGCATTGCCGCCGTAGCCTGAGCCGAAGCTTTCGATGGCGAGTTCTTCCGGAAAATGCATGATGAAACGGCGCTCGGGGTCGAGCTCCCCGGTGGAATGCAGGCCGCGCACGAACTTGCCTTCGCGCGCGATGCGCTCGAGCGCCGGCCGCCCGGCGCGCGTCATGATCAGCATGTTGAGCACAACATAGGGACTGTCGGTGATCTCCACCCCGCAGCGCGACAGCGGCGAGTTGATCGGCCCCATGCAATAGGGGATCACGTAGAGCGTGCGTTCGCGCATGCAGCCGCGGAACAGCTCGCGCATCTTGGCATGCGCCTGCTGCGGATCCATCCAGTGGTTGTTGGGCCCGGCGTCCTCCTCGGAGCGCGTGCAGATGTAGGTCAGGTGCTCGACGCGCGCGACGTCGTTCGGCGCGGAGCGGTACAGGTGGCATCCCGGAAATTGCTCGGCGTTGAGCGCCTTGAGCTCCCCGCCGCGCAGCAGCTGTGCGGTGAGTTCCCGCGCTTCACCCTCCGTACCCTCGCACCAGTGAACGGCGCGTGGCTGGGTCAGTTCGCGCACGGTTTCGACCCAGTCGGCAACGGGGCGGCTGAGGCGGGGCAGCGGGCTCAATACCTGTGCGGCAGTCGCCATCCGCAGGTCCTTCTTGTTTAATGGGGCTTCCGGTGGCCGCTAAGTATATCCCGGGCGGCTCCTTTGCCCTGATAGAGTAGTCACGCGGATGGCATTCTCTTCCAATCCTCCGCTGCACACCAGTTTGTAGGAATTTCAGCGAGATATGCGCCTCGATCGCAGCGGCGGGCCCCGCTCAGGATCACGTTCTGGCCGTACCCCGGGCAAGCAGCGTTATGTTGGATCTTGAGGATGTTTTCGGCGAGGGCGGTCCGCTGCAGCGCGCGCTGCCGGACTTCAAGGTGCGCCGTGAGCAGCTGCGCATGGCCGAGCGTGTCGCAGATGCGTTGAGCTTGCGCGAATCGCTGGTCGTCGAGGCCGGCACCGGCACCGGCAAGACCTTTGCGTATCTGGTGCCGGCGCTGCTTTCGGGCGCGCGCGTGCTTATCTCCACCGGGACACGCACGCTGCAGGACCAGCTGTTCGCCAAAGACCTGCCGCTGGTGAGCGCAGCCCTCGGGCGCCCGGCGCGCGTGGCGCTCCTCAAGGGGCGCGCCAACTATCTGTGCCATTATCGGCTCGGTCGCACGGAAGAGGGCGCCGAACAGCTGGCGCTGGTGGAGTCGCCGTCGGCCGGGCGGGGCGCGCAGGCCATGCTCGCCCGCATCCAGCGCTGGGCGCGCACCACGCGGCGCGGGGATCTTGCGGAGGTGCGCGGCCTGTCGGACAGCCACCCGGTATGGTCGCAGGTCACGTCCACGCGCGAGAGTTGTCTGGGAACGCGCTGTTCGGAGATTTCCCGCTGCCACGTGGTGGCGGCTCGGCGTGAAGCGCTCGATGCGGACATCGTCATCGTCAATCATCACCTGCTGCTGGCGGATCTCGCGCTGAAGGAAGACGGCTTCGGCGACCTGCTGGGTTCTGCCGACGCGGTGATTCTCGACGAGGCGCACCAGATTCCGGATCTCGCCACGCAGTTCTTCGGCGCCCACGTGAGTGGCCGCCAGGTCGAGACGCTGCTGCGGGACCTGCGCATCGAGCTCGGCCGTGCCTCGGCGCAGGAGAACCGGGGCCTGGCGCTCGGCGCGCTCGGTGATACCGAGGACGCATTGCGCGAGCTGCGCGCCGCTCTGCCCTCGTCCCCGGGGCGCACCGGCTGGACGGCGGGTTCCTCAGCCCTCGCCGCGCCGCTCAGGTGCCTGCTGCAGGCGACCCAGGGGCTTGCTGCGATTCTCGGCTCGGCCGACAACGAGGGGACGCTTGGGCAGCTTGCCGAGCGGGCGGCGGAACTGTCCGCAAGCCTTGACCGGATTGCCGCGACCGAAGATCTCGATGGGGCGCGCAGCCTCGAGGTGAGCGCGCGCGGCTTCAGCCTGAGCCTCCTGCCTTTCGACATCTCGGCGCGGTTTCGCGCGCTGGTGCAGTCACGCAGTGGTGCCTGGATCTTCACTTCCGCGACGCTGTCACTCGGCGAGGAGTTCGGGCATTTCACCGGCCGCCTCGGTCTGACCGAGGCACACACTCTGCGCATCGACAGTCCGTTCGACCACGAACGGCAGTCGCTGCTTTATCTGCCGGCGGGGCTGCCGGCGCCGGCATCGCCCGACTACGTAGCGGCAGTGATCAACACGGCGGTGCCGCTCATTGATGCGGCACGCGGTGGGGCGTTTGTGCTGTTCACCAGTCATCGCGCGCTCGCGCAGGGTGCGGCGCTCCTGCGCGCGCGCTGGTGCGGCGCAAGTCCCTACCGCCTGTTCGTGCAGGGGGAGGCGCCCCGCGAGCGCCTGCTGCAGGAATTCCGTGCCGACGGCAACGGCGTGCTCCTGGGCACGGCGAGCTTCTGGGAAGGCGTCGACGTCAAAGGCGAGGCACTGCGGTTGGTGGTGATCGAGAAGCTGCCCTTTGCCTCGCCCGACGATCCGCTGGTGCGCGCGCGCATCGAGCACCTCAATGCGAATGGCGGCAACGCGTTCCGCGACTACCAGCTGCCCGAGGCGGCGCTGGCGCTGAAGCAGGGCGCCGGCCGCCTCATCCGCAGCGAGGACGACTATGGCGTCGTCGTCATCTGCGATCCACGCGTGGTCGGGCGCAGCTACGGACGGGTGTTTCTCGCGGCACTGCCGAGCATGAGCCTCACGCAGGACGCAGATGAGGCGACCCGCTTCCTTAAGCGGCATGCGCCGCGGCGGCCGCAGACCGCGAGCGCTGCCGCCGTGTCGTGAAGATTCTCGCCATCGATACCGCCACCGAGAACTGCTCGGCGGCACTCCTTATTGATGGGCAGCTGCGCAGCCGCGCACGCCTGCTCGGCCGCGGTCACGCCGAGCACATCCTGCCGATGGCGCAGGAACTGCTCGCCGAAGCTGGCTTGGCGCTGGCGGACCTCACGGCCATCGCTTTCGGGTGCGGGCCGGGAGGCTTCACCGGCGTGCGCCTGGCTGCTGGCGTGGCGCAGGGACTCGCTTACGGCGCAGGTTTGCCGGTCGTGCCGGTCTCGGATCTGCGCGCGCTCGCGCAGCGCGTGCTCGGCGCGGATGAGGCGCTGATGCGGGTGCTGGTGTGCGCCGATGCCCGCATGCGCGAGGTCTACTGGGGATGCTTCGAGCGCTGCCAGGGACTTGCGGCCGCCCGCGGGGAAGAGCGCGTCGGTGCACCGGCCGCGGTACAGCTTCCCGCCGGCTGGGACGGCATGAAGCCCCCCTGTCGTGGCGCGGGAACCGGTTTTGCAGCCTACCCCGAGCTCAGGTCGGCTCTTTCATCGGTGCTGGACTGTGTCCAGGATCAGCTGCTGCCACGGGCCGCCGAGATTGCGGTGCTCGCCGCCGCCGAGGCGGCGGCCGGTCGCCTTCTCCCCGCCGAGCAGGCACTACCGACCTATCTGCGCGACGATGTGACCCACGTCCCGGCGGTTCCGTCATTAAACTGACACCGTTTGGCAGATTGTCATGAATCTGCAATACGCTGCCTCTGTAATAGCCGCGCGCTACGCTGGCTGTAACACAATGCCCGCCAAACAAGTCCTGATCGTTGAAGATGAACGGCCGATCCGCGAGATGATCGCGTTCGGCCTGAAACGCGCCGGTTTTGAGGTGCGCGAAGCGGAAGATTGCCGCACCGCACGTGCCGCGCTCGCCGATGC
>Ga0302326_10012947_pt1 | contig 17713 bp, 12 predicted proteins | sample Palsa_T0_3_FD_202264 | JGI IMG/M metagenome (GOLD analysis project Ga0302326, IMG submission 202264) | Peat permafrost microbial communities from Stordalen Mire near Abisko, Sweden - Palsa_T0_3 | ecosystem: Environmental > Terrestrial > Soil > Palsa > Peat permafrost | place: Sweden: Abisko... | reverse complement strand
TGTGGCCAATAGCTCGTTCAACGCCACGTTCGACAGCAAAGAGAACACGACGACGAGCCATCCGGCCGAGTTGGATATTGCGTTTGCCGGAGGCACCGGCGGCGGAATCGCCGGGATCACCACGGCGGCTGGCAGCGGCCTGATCGGTGGAGGCACGAGCGGGACACTCGACCTGTCGCTCTCCACCAGTTGCGCCGCGAAGCAGGTCTTGCAGTGGAATGGGAAAGCATGGGCGTGTGCGAATCCCACAGGCACGGGCACGGTAACCAGCGTAGGCCTGTCTGCCCCTTCCTCGGACTTCACGGTCGGCGGTTCGCCGGTGACCACGAGCGGCTCTTTAGCTCTGAATTGGAACACAGCTCCCACCAGTTCAGATACCGCTAACGCCATCGTCAAGCGCGATTCAACCGGCAGCTTCAGCGCTAACAACATCAATCTGGCCACCCTCAACGTGAATGCCACTAACGCCCTCGCGATCATCGCCAACGCCACCGGGGGGGACGCTGCAATACTCGGCGGAAGCGATACCAACTCAGGCGTCGCCGGCACCAGCGTGTCGGGCGATGGGGTTTTCGGAGACAGTAACAGCGGCAACGGCGTAGAGGGTGATTCGGGCGGCGCAGACGGTTTCGGGGTGTATGGTACGAACTCAGCCGAAGACTCGATCGCAATCTATGGCATCGACACCACCGAGAGTAGTGCCGGGTTGGTCGGCATAGCGCCATATGCCGTGATTGCCAACGGCAGTGTCTTAGCGGGGGAATTTATCGGCAACGTAGAGGTCGAAGGCGCCCTCTCCAAAGATAGCGGTTCGTTCAAGATTGACCATCCTCTTGATCCTGCCAACAAGTACCTCTATCACTCGTTTGTGGAGTCACCCGACATGATGAACATCTACAACGGCAACGTGACCACCGACGCGGCGGGTGAGGCTGTCGTCGCGCTGCCAGAATGGTTCGAAACCCTCAACCGCGACTTCCGCTACCAGCTTACGGTCCTCGGCCAGTTCGCCCAGGCCATTATTTCCGGCAAGGTCGCGAATCATCAGTTCTCCATCAAGACGGATAAACCCAACGTGGAAGTCTCGTGGCAGGTCACAGGCATCCGGCAAGACGCCTGGGCCAACGCCCATCGCATTCCGGTCGAAGAGATGAAGCCGGAGAAGGAGCGCGGATTCTATCGGCATCCGGAACTGTACAATGCTGCGCCGGAAAAGAGCGTCGCGTGGGCACGTCACCCCCGCGTCATGAAGCCGATGAACCCAGCCCGCACCGCCAAACTGGCTCCAGCTGCTCACAGTGCCTTGGAGGAGGTTCCAGCTCCAGCCACGCCGTAGAGATTGTCCGAAACCGCCCCGGCCTTCCGCATGCGAGGGCCGGGCAGTTCGGTCTCGGCGGATTATGAGGCGCCGTGCTTTTCGACGTTAGGGTGGGATTCCACTACCGCTAAGGACTCGATTCTTACTCTACCCTCACGCCGACGAGTTGCAGGATAACTTCTGCAACCAGGTCGCAAGCGTGCGCCGTTGGTTCGCTGGTACCCTGTTGCCTCCTGTTGCCTCCGATCAGCTTTTACTTGTGGGACAGGCCTGCTAGGATCAATCGGAGAATTTGGAGAATTCGGCTTGTAGTTACAAGATAAAACCAACATCCAACATCAACACAGCTCTGGGGAAATCGGGACAGCGCTCTCCGCAAGAACAACCAACAACCCACTCTACGGTCCCGAGCGATTTACCTATCTCCCCGAAGGCAACAGCTATCTCTGTCCGGCTGGGGAGCAGCTCAACGCTACAGAACTTGGAACGGCCAACTCTCAAGTTTGCCGCCAGGCGTCGTTACTTCAATTGTGCCCGTGGTCGCGTCCGATGGAACCGTCGCCGTGATCTCCGTTGCCGAGACCACCTTGAACGCCGCTGCTTTGCCGTTGAAGCTGACCGCACTCGCGCCCGTCAGGTCCGTTCCCAGAATCATGACCGTCGACCCCACCGCGCCCATCGTGGGTACCGTTCGCACAAACGGCCCCAGCCCCGTGGATATGCTGAAGACCGTGCCATCGCCGCTTGCTCCGCCAAAGAACGTTGTCCCATAAAAGACGCCATTGGTGGCCTGCACAAGCGTGCTTACGGGATCTTGACCATCGCTCTTCTCGAAGCTGTGCAGCGTGGTCAAGGTGCCTCCCGGTGTGATTTCGAAAACCGTGCCGCAGCCGTTCAGGCTGGGACAGGCGCTGTTGCCGTTCCCACCGGCGGTGGTTCCATAAAAGTTCCCGTCTGTGCCCTCGCTTATCGCGTTCGGGTAAGCACCGTCGGCGCACTTCGCGTTCGAGCAGAAGCTGTAGACCAGGATGAACTTTCCAGAGGGCGTGATTTCAAAAACTGTGCCGGAGAGGTTGGCCCCACCACCGCTCGCCGTCCCGTAGAAGTTCCCGGTGCCGTTGGAGCTCGAACTGACCGAGGGTTCCGGAGCGGACGCTTGTGCTTGCACCGGGCTATCCTCTGGACCTTCTCCGTCCTCGGCTTCGCAAAACAGCCAAAGGTCAAAAGCCTCATGGAAGTTTTCTTTCGCTTTCAGCACATCCAAAACGCCGCCACACTCGGTGCTGTCCTCCTTTGCACCCGATTCGAGCCCGCCGCCTCCGGAAGTGGTCACGTACAAGTTGCCGTCGGTGCCTTGCACCACCCCCGCTGTGGGGTAAGCACCGTCCGGGCAGTTAGCGCCAGTCTTAGAACAGAAACTGTAAATCGTCGTCAGTTTGCCCGCCGGGGTAATCCGGAACACAGTGCCCGCGCTGTTGGAATTGCCGCCGTAAAATGTCGTTCCGTAGAAGTTCCCATTTGTCCCCTCAATCAGCGGGGCCTCCGGTTCGGCGCCATCGCTGCACTCCCCTCCCTCCTTGCAAAAAGTGTAGAGCGTGGTCAGCTTACCCTCAGTAGTGATTTCGAAAATCGTGCCGCATCCGGTGGCCGTGCCGATGACGCATGGGCCCACGCCGCCGAACTTGGTCGTCCCGTAGAAGTTCCCGTTCGTGGCCAATAGCAACCCGGCCTCCGGGGAATTGCCGTCGGCGCACTTTGCTTTGGAACAGAAACTATACAGAGTCGTCACCTTGCCCGCCGGGGTCATCTTAAGACCGTGCCGTCGCCGTTTTTTCCGCCGCCCGAGGTCGTCCCGTATAGGTTGCCATCGTAGCCCTGCACCAGCGCTCCGCCGGGGGCCGAACCGTTCGTTCCCTCGAAACTTACCAGCGTCTTAAAGGTGGTCTTCGCCTGCGAAATAATCGCCGCTGACAAGCAGAACACCAACAAAGCGCAGCTCATCTGCCGTGGAATGAATCTGGTCATGGAGGACCTCCAGCTCGCACCGCGGTTCGCGGGAAACCGCAGAAGGCTCAAAATCGCGTGTGGCAGAGGAGCACCTGCCAAGTGCCGAGGATTATCGAATTCGGTAAGTTAGTTGTCAAGGAAACGATCATTGAATAATCGAATAATCAGGCGTTAGCAAAAGCTTGCGCCATCTGTTCGCCATTTTTAGGGTCAGTCCTATGGGATGCTCGTGGCCGATGAGGGTGTGATAGGAAAATCTGGCACGCTGTAGTTGAGATACAGGGATGAAAAAACGAACGTCAGAAATCGATATCGGGGAGAGCCCGGGCATCCCTAGAGAGTCAGGTAATATTAACGTATGAATTGCATTTCTCTGCTTGGTATTCCCTGGGAAGGCGCCATATTTATGCAGCCGGCGAACCGCCTCGCGCAGGACAAGGGACCTGATTTCAACCAGACGGAAGGCCCCCGTCACGAATGAAGCCCACCGCTGGTTTGCACTTCAAAACCTATCTGCTGATTTTTTTTATGGTGATATTTGGTCCGTTGGGCAACGTGCTGCTCGGCAAGGGGATGAAGGGCATCGGCGCTGCAAGCATCGGAACGCCGGCGGGAGCGCTGAATCTCCTTTCCCTCGTCCTCACGTCGGGCACGATTTGGCTCGGCATCGGGTCTCTGCTTACCTTTTTTGTGGCTTACACGCTGGTGCTCTCGTGGGCGGATTACAGCTACGTCCAGCCAGCCTCGTCAGTGGCCTACGGCATGGTTGCCCTGCTGGCTCACTTCATGCTGCGTGAAGTGGTCACGCCGATGCGTTGGATGGGCGTGGTGCTCATATGCCTGGGCGTCCTGGTGGTTGGACAAACGCCTCCGCGAACCACGGAGCCACGCTGAATGCGCGAGCTTATCTTCTATCTGCTAATTATTGGCGCCGGCACCGGAGGCGAGTTATGCGTCACCCGAGCCATGAAGTCCGTAGGCGAGGTGAAGGACTTTCGCCCGATTGCGCTCGCGGGCGTCATCGCCCGCGCGTTACGAGTTCCGTGGATGTGGGTCGGCCTGGCCCTCATGGGGACTGCTTTCTTCTCCTTGCTCTTGGTGCTATCGAGGGAGAACGTTAGTTTGGTGGTTCCGGTTACAGCTCTAAGCTATGGGGCCGGCGCCTTGGGAGGAAAATTCTTTCTCGGCGAACAGGTCACGCCGAGGAGATGGGCCGGCGTGCTTCTGGTCTGCATCGGCGTCACCCTGGTGATCATTGGCCGACGGTGATGCGGCAGAAAACCCGATGCACGTTCCTTGAGAGAGCAGGGCGCTATTTTCAGCCTTCCTGGCAAATCTGTAGTTTCAATTTCGGGCAGGTACTGAGCCTGCGAGGAATCTCATGGGTTGGGCCTTTCGAAAAACTCCAGGAGCTGGGCAGCGGTGCAGTTTGCGAAATCGCCAATCACCAAGGCCACGAAGGTGCACCAAGGAAACACCTTAGGCTAAGCCTTCGTGATACTTCGTGCCCTCGGTGGTTTAGGATTTCGTGAGCTGCACATGAAACTGCACCACTACCAGGGGCGCGACACCAGAGGTTCCAGGGCTCGACAGCTTGCGTATCACAAAGAAGGTCGGTAGCATTGCACTTTTGTTTGTATAGCTAGCCGGATTGCGCCGTACCCTGGGTTCCCGGAAGTCATAATCTCCGCGACCTGACTTGTGGGAATCGCAAGCTGATCTCAAGAAAGCGATAGAGGGTCACGCACTTGTGTGGAATCGTTGGTTTCACCCACAAAGATTGGGTACCTGATTCCGATCGAATTCGGAGTGCCACCGCCACGCTGATTCATCGTGGACCGGACCAGCAAGGTTCGTTCGAATCCAATCTCTGTTCGATGGGCGCGACGCGGCTCAAGATCATAGACCTCGATCACGGCGATCAACCGATTCTATCCGAAGATGCCGATGTAGCCATCGTGTTCAATGGAGAGGTATACAACCACCCGGAACTGCGACGGGAACTGGAAGAACTCGGCCATCACTTTCACTCACACTGCGACACGGAAACGGTTCTTCACGCGTTCCTCGAATGGGATATCGCTTGCTTTGCACGTTTGCGAGGCATGTTTGCGATCGCGCTCTGGACCAGATCGACAAAGCGGCTCGTGCTGGCACGCGATCGCATGGGGATTAAACCGCTTTATTTCGCGCGGCATGGAGACGATTTGTTCTTCGGCTCCGAATTAAAGGCAATTCTGATCCATCCTGAGATTGAGCGGCGATTGAGCTTGGACGGCCTCGATTGCTATTTGTCGTTAAACTACGTGCCCTGTCCCTGGACGCTGGTAGAGGGAATCGAGAAGCTTCCTCCGGCTCAGTGGCTGGAGTGGCGGGACGGTAAGGTTTCAACCGATTCCTACTGGCGCCTGCCGTTCGGAGTCGTCCGGGATTGGACGCTGGAGTCGGCTCGGGAGGAATTAGACGCTCTTCTACGGCGATCGATCCGCGAACACATGCTTTCCGATGTCCCGCTGGGCATGTGGCTAAGCGGAGGCATCGATTCCTCTACCATTCTGCACTACGCGGCGATGGAGTCCAGTGCGCCGCTCAAGACTTTTTCGATTTCATTCCAGGGGAGGAGTTTCGACGAAACCCCGTATATTCGCGAGGTTGCCGAGCGATACCAGACCGATCACGAGGAATTCGATCTGAATCCGGAGACCGATCTGAGAGAGGCGATCGAAGCGTTCGCGTACTACTCGGATGAGCCGTCGGCGGATGCCGGAGCGCTTCCCGTCTGGTTCCTATCGAAGCTGAGCAAGACCAAGACGACGGTTAGTCTCAGCGGCGAAGGTGCGGACGAGCTGTTTGGCGGTTATCTTACGCATCGAGCGAATCGCCTTGCGGCGCTTGCCCGGCGATTGCCGCAAAAGGCTCGCGAATTTGCACTTGGCGCATTACGTGCCTGGCCAGTTTCCGACGAGAAAATCAGTTTCGAATACCAACTGAAGCGATTTCTCGAAGGTTCTCTGATGACTCCCGAGCGCGCGCACGTCTATTGGAACGGAACCTTCAGTGAAGCGCAAAAGCGGGGCCTGCTGCGCGCGGAACTCCCGTCTGCTCTCAACTCTGTTCTAGGGGAACTGCGCGATCAGTCTTTCGCGGGGTCTGGGGCCCACAACGATCTGGCGCCTTATTTATGGTTCGATCAAAGATACTATCTTCCCGACGATATTCTGAACAAGGCAGACCGTATGAGCATGGCGCATGCGCTCGAAGTGCGGCCGCCGTTTCTCGATCACCGGATCGTTGAATTCGCTGCCTCGCTGCCCACATCTTTGAAGATTCGTGGCTCGAAGCAAAAGGTGGTTCTGAAGGAACTGATGCGAGGTAAGCTTCCACCTCCGGTTCTTCGACGGAAGAAAGTCGGATTCGACATCCCGGCACATGATTGGCTGCGGGGCTGTCTACGCCCCCTGATGATGGAAGTCTTGCTGGACGGTTCGTCCGAACACGCGAAACTATTCCGGCAGGAAGCAATCGAGACATATATTCGCCAACACCTGGAGAGAAAGATTAATGTTGGATATCACTTATGGGGCTTGATGGTGCTCTTTCTGTGGATGAAAAAATGGGGGATTCAGGCAGCTGCTTCGCGGGAGACGAGCATTTGGATACAGGAAAAGACCGGTACCTATCCCTGATCGTTCTGCTGGTCGCGGGAGCCATTTACTTGGGCTGCATTATTTCTCCTCCATCCCTTATGGATGATGTGGATGCTGTGCAAGCGCAGATCGCCCGTAACATGCTGACCTCAGGCGATTGGGTGACGGCACGGCTGGATGGCGTGGTGTATTTGGAAAAGGCTCCGCTTGTCTACTGGGCGATTGCGAGTAGTTATGTGATTTTGGGCGCACACGACTGGGCAGCGCGCATTCCGATTGCGTTGTCGGCCATCGGCCTTTGCTGGTTGACGATGGCGTTCGGCACCTGGGCATTCGGTAAGCGGGCGGGATTCTATGCTGGTTTATGCATGGCCACGTGCGTTGGCCTGTTCTTGTTCACTCGGGTCTTGATCCCCGATGTCATGCTGACCTTCACGGTCGCCTTTGCCATGTGGGCATTTCTTCGCGCTTTGGACGGAGAGGAACTTCATCCACGCTTTTGGGCTTTCGTGCTGGCGGTGAACCTCGGGCTGGGTCTCTTGCTGAAGAGCTTGATCGGAATCTTATTTCCGCTTGCAGCCATTGCCATCTATCTTGGGATCACCCACCAGCTCTTTTCTGCTGCCGTTTGGCGACGGTTGCATCCCTTCAGCGGATTGCTGATCGTCTTGCTCATTGCCGCGCCTTGGCACATTCTGGCCACGTTGCGCAATCCACCTTACTTCGCCTTTACACTCCACAGTGGGCCGGGGGAATATCACGGATTTTTTTGGTTTTTCTTTATCAACGAGCAGTTACTCCGTTTTCTCAATCTGCGCTATCCACGAGACTACAATACCGTGCCGCGCCTTTACTTCTGGCTGTTGCACCTGGTGTGGTTGTTTCCCTGGAGCGTATATCTTCCCGCGGTCGCCAAACTCTCATTGAACCGCGAATCCAAATCCAACGATCGCGCCAGCCGGACGCAGCTTCTGGCACTCTGTTGGGCAGGCTTTGTGCTTATCTTCTTTACCTTCTCTACCACACAGGAATATTATTCGATGCCCTGCTATCCGGCACTTGCGCTCCTTTTGGGCTCGGCGATGGCTATGGAGAACAATTGGATACGGCGCGGTACCCGCGCACTCTCAGCGATTGCGGCCTGCATTGGGCTGATAACGCTGACGCTGTTTTTTCTCACCCGCAACCTTTCCGCACCAGGAGACATCTCGCAGGCCCTTAGCCACCACCCCGGTGCCTATACGCTCTCCCTGGGGCATATGCAGGATCTCACTCTGGCATCCTTTGCCTATCTTCGGAAGCCTCTCCTGGTGGCTGCAATTGCGTTTTGTGTGGGTGCGGTGGCAAGCTGGAAATGGATCGGCCCGCCAGCATTTCTGGCCGCCGCGCTGATGATGATACTGTTCTTCCACGCCGCCCGCCTAGCGATGGCTGTCTTCGATCCTTATCTTTCGTCGCGGCCGCTAGCGGAGGCAATCCTGAAATCGCCAGAAGGGACGCTCATTGTGGATCACCACTACTACACATTTTCTTCGATCTTTTTCTATACCAACCGTACGGCGCTGCTGCGCAACGGCCGCTTCAACAACCTGGAATACGGCGCTTATGCTCCGGGTGTACCCGATGTGTTCATTGACGATTCGCAATTCACAAATCTCTGGCTTAAGCCGGAGCGCTCCTATATCGTTGCAAACCAGAATGTGGTTCCTCGGCTCGAATCACTCGTGGGAGCCGAACATCTCGATCTGGTAGCAGCAAGTGGCGGCAAGATCGTTCTGACGAATCATCCGATTGCTGTTTCTCGCGGCGAACCTCCACGGGAGACCGGTGGGGCGAACGAGGTTGCAGGGTTGTCCGAAGCGCAGTCGGTGCAGTAGGAAAACAAGAGATCGGCAGTCATTTCAGGGAAGATACGGCGAGGAGGCTACATGAGGGTTGTGGTATTGGGAGGCGATGGCTACTGTGGTTGGGCGACCGCTTTATATCTATCAAGAAACGGGCATTCGGTTGCTATCGCGGATAACTTTGCACGCCGGCAATGGGACCATGAACTCGGTGTGCAAACCCTGACGCCGATTCTCCCGCTTGCGGAGCGCCTGCGCGTTTGGCAGGATCTCACAGGGGAGACCATCGAGCTGTTTGTCGGCGATGTAACCGAGTACGATTTTCTGTCCTCAGTCATCCGTGACTTTCAGCCGCAGGCAGCGATCCATTTTGCCGAGCAGCGCGCCGCCCCCTATTCCATGATCGACCGCAAACATGCAGTGTTCACTCAGGTGAACAATGTCGTGGGGACGCTCAATCTGCTATTCGCGCTGCGCGAATTTCAGCCCGAGTGTCACCTCATCAAGCTCGGCACCATGGGTGAATATGGGACGCCCAACATCGATATTGAAGAAGGCTACATCACCATCGAGCACAACGGACGGCGCGACACGGTGCCGTACCCCAAGCAACCCGGCTCTTTTTACCATCTCTCGAAAGTGCACGACAGTCACAACATAATGTTCGCCTGCAGGGTGTGGGGATTGCGCGCCACCGACCTCAACCAGGGCGTGGTCTACGGAACCATGACCGATGAAGTGTCCATGGACGAAGCGCTCATCAATCGCTTCGACTACGATGAGGTCTTTGGCACTGTGCTCAATCGATTCTGCGTTCAAGCGGCGATTGGATGCCCGCTCACGGTGTACGGCAAGGGGGGCCAAACCCGCGGATTTCTGGATATTCGCGACACGGTTCGGTGCATTGAGATCGCCTGTTTGAACCCTGCAGCCCGAGGTGAGTGCCGCGTCTTCAATCAGTTTACGGAACAGTTTTCAGTTTTGGACCTGGCACACATGGTCCAGAGCGCCGGAAAAAAACTAGGTCTGGCGGTTAAAGTCGAGCATCTGCCGGATCCGCGAGTGGAGGCAGAGGAGCACTATTACAACGCGAAACACTCGAAGCTGATCGAACTCGGTTTGGAACCGCATCTGCTTTCCGACTCTCTGTTGGACTCGCTCATGAATGTTGCGTTGAAGTATCGCGACCGGATCGATCCCACGGCGATGATGCCGCGCATCAACTGGCGGCAACCCTGTAACGAGCGACGAGTGCAGACCGGTCGAGACCCAGTGCTTCTTGAGGCTTCTCTTGAGACCGTGGGTGGAGCTACCGAGAGGAACAACGGGAAGCGTCGCACTCCGAGAAGAGCGCGCGTAGCCGGTTGAATAGCAAGCCGGCACGAGCGGAGAACCGGGGCCTCAGCGAGCGGGCTCGGCGTTGTCTGGAGTCACGGGAACGAGCCTGCCATCTCGAATGTAGTATTCGCCATCCCGCCAGCGGATGCTGTTGCGCGCAAAACTAGTCATCCAAATGAAGAAAGCCAAAAGATCCCACAGTGGGATCAGTCCCAACTTTTTCCAAAGGACTTCATGCTTCAGGCCCCAAATGCCGACCATCCAGGTCATGGCAAATCGCAGGAGAAAGTAGGCGCCGAGGTACACGAGCGCAACTCCCGCTGAGGGGTGGATCGCGATCGCCAGCAAAGACCACGGCAATCCCTGCGTTAGAAGCAGGCCGAGGTGTCCCCAGGGACGCATATGGCGCATCACCACGATCCAGCGCAAGCGTTTATGCAGAAGGTCGCGCAGGGATTGATAATCGGCAACCGTCAAAATGGTGTAGGGCAAGAGCTCAACTTCGTAGCCCTGTTCGGCGATCAGCCGGCCCACCAGCAGATCGTCGGCAGGACGGTCCTCAATCGCTCTATAGCCACCAAATCCGGCCAGTCGCGTGCGCGTGGTGGCGATGGTCGGCCCCAACGCAAACTTCACTCCGTCCAGTTGACGCGCGACCAAGATGCCCGCATAGAAGTCGGAAAACATACCGATAGTCTGGAGATTTTCGGCAAGTGTTTTCTCTTCGGTCGGCACGTAAAAACAGGTCACAGCACCAACCCTCGGGTCGGCCAAAGGAGCAACCACGGTGCGCAGATAATCCGGCTTCACGCGGACGTCACTGTCGCTAATTACAACAACTTCATGCTGCGCTTCGCTGACAAGGCGGGCCAACTTTACAACTTTGTCGTTCGATCCTCTTCCGCCTGAACCAAACAACACCCGAATGCTGCGTTCCGGAAAATCGCGGGCCAGCTTCTGCAGGATGGGAACAACCGGATCGTCTTCCTCACCGACGCAGAAAAGCAGCTCGTAGTCTGGGTAGTCTTGCCGGCAGAAGCTGGCGAAGTTTTCATAAGCGTCCGGATCAAGCCCACGAATCGGTTTCAGATTACTCACCGGCGGAGTGAAGGTGTGATTGGGTACGTTTCGGCGCGCGCAGCGGCGAAAAAATTGCCACGAACTGTAGAGGGCAATCAAGTAATAGACAAATGGAATGGCGGCCACGGCAAGAACCACATGGCGGAAGCTGGAAATCATCGAGTACCTCGCGCACCGAAGCCGAACAACCTTGCCGAAATGATGCTTACGCCCCGGCAAGATAGGGGCCAACCGGCAAAAAAGCGCCCGCTGATTCTGGCTTTCACAAGTATTTGCAGCCTGGAGATTTTGGATTCCGCAAACTGCGGCAGATCAGAACTGCATTCGCCCTTCGAACTTTGATGCGCACCGGATTTTGGATCTGGTGGTCCTTCCTTGGCATCGACATAGGGTCAGGAGAAGAATTGGACCTGCCTAGTTACTCAAGAACGGCCGGGCGTTGTCCAACTGAACTCACGTCGTTATCATAGCTTACGGTGATTTTTCTTTCACTCAGATGATGTTCCGTTCATCTTCTTCGTCTGTCGCCGCCTGCCGAGGCCGCGACACATGACGAATTCGAATGCTGAAGAAAGATGCTTGTGGCAGAAGATGATCGTAAACTTAACGTATTCCTTTCTTGCCGTACGCATGCCTATGAAAGTGGCCAGTGTTAAGCAGCGATCACCGTCGGGCCCCTTCCGCAAAGCGGGCGCGAGTGTAGTCCTGCTCTGCGTGGCCATCGGTTGCGTCCCACGCCTTTCTGGCGCCTCCGACGCCCAGCCCTCGGTCATCCGCCTTTCGGTGATTGACGAAAGCAATTCGCCCGTGCCTGATGCGGTGGTTGAGATTCGGGCAAGCGAGAAGCTCGTAAGCACCGGCAGCACAGACGCCACGGGGAAAACGACACTCAGGGTCGACGTTTCGGGGACATATTCACTCAACGTTCAAAAGAAAGGCTACCTGGCCACGGCAACCGCGTTGGAAGTTAGTGAAGGGAGTACCGCTCAGGAGATCGAGGTTGTGCTTAGTACCGCAGCGCTGCGTAAGGAGAGCGTGGAGGTCAAAGGCGAAGCGTCCAATCCGATAACCGAAACCTCAAGCGGCCCCACAATCCTGGCTCCCACGCAAGCGAAGGACACTCCGTTACGCCCAGCTACATTAGTGGACGCCCTTCCGCTGATACCTGGGATCGTGCGCGGTCCGGACGGGAGCGTACGAATCGCCGGTTTCGGCGAAGACCATAGCGCGCTGCTGATCAATTCGGTGGATGTGACCGATCCCGCTACCGGCGGCTTTGGACTCAGCGTTCCAATCGACAGCGTGCAGACGATCGAAGTGTCGGAGATGCCCTACCTGGCAGAGTATGGGCGCTTCACTGCAGGTGTGGTCGCGGCGGATACGCGCCGCGGAGGTGAAAAGTGGGACTACAGTCTGAATGATCCGTTTCCCGACTTTTTCATTCGCAGCGGACACCTCGACGGTGTGAGGGACGCAGCTCCCCGATTCAATGTGGGCGGGCCCATCCTCTCAGACCACCTCTATTTCCTCGAGGGCGTCGAATACCTGCTCGATAAGCAGGAGGTCCGCACCCTGCCGTTTCCTGAAAGCCTAAGCACTTCAAAGGCGTACAACTCCTTCACACAATTCGATGCTATCCTTTCCGCTAACCAAACACTGACCGGAAGCTTCCATTTCGCTCCGCATTCGCAGCAGAATGCCGGACTCGATTACTTCAATCCACAACCGGTAACGCCAAACGCGGATTTCCACGAGACTACCGGCACGATCACAGACCGGCTGGCCATCGGCGGCGGATTCTTGCAAAGCACGGTGTCAAGCAGAGTCGTGAGCAGTGGCATAACGGCACAGGGAACAGCCGACATGGTGCTGACTCCAACCGGAAATCTTGGCAACTACTTCAGCCAGGAATCACGACGTGCCAATCGCTTTGAATGGATTGAAGAATGGACATCGCGCACGTTTCACGTCGTGGGTCAGCACATTCTCAAGTTTGGATCGGTGCTGGGTCACAGCGAAAATGTGGGTCACTTTTATGCTCGTCCGGTTCTGATCGACGATGCCAGCGGCCATCTCTTGCAGCAGATCGATTTCTCCGGAACGGGAGCCTTCGATCTTTCCGATATGGAGCCGGCTGCGTTTGCCCAGGACCACTGGGTGCTCAATTCTCATCTGGCGATAGACGCCGGTCTCCGTCTGGAAGCTCAGACGATTACCTACACCACGCGCGCTGCTCCACGGACTGGTTTTGAGTGGACTCCCGATTCGGGGGAAACGGTGGTTCGTGGCGGCATCGGCGTCTTTTACGACTCTGTCCCGCTCGATGTTTACGCCTTCAGCAGCTATCCCGAACAGACCATCACAACCTACAATTTGTCCGGCGTTCCGGTGGGACCGCCGGTGCAATACCTCAACCTCACCGCGGAGGCAGCGCAATCGCACTTTCCCTTTATCGAGAGTGCGCAGAAGAGCGGTAATTTCGCTCCCTACAGCGTGGCGTGGAACCTGGGTTTCGAACGCGCTGTGAATCGCTTCTTCCTGGTCCGCGTGAAGTACCTTCAGAGCCACGAACAGAATGTCATCACGCTCCAACCAGAAGTGGTTCAGCACCAGAACGCGTTTGTGCTCGGAGACTTCGGCCAGGCGCACACCCGGCAAGCCGAGTTTACGGCGCGGATTGGGACGGCTTCCAATCGCCAGTTTTTCGCCTCTTACGTTCGGCAATATGCCCACGGCGACATCAACGATGCTAACTCCTACCTGGGAAACTATCCTTTTCCTGTTGTGCGCAACGGCCTCATGGCAAGTTTGCCCAGTGAAATTCCCAATCGGTTTCTGCTCTGGGGCTCCTACGCTTTTCCAAAAAAGATCATGGTGACGCCACACGTGGAGTTTCGTAACGGTTTTCCCTACCAGCCCACCGACGTATTTCAGCAGTACGTAACTGCAATCTATGGTCCACAATATCGTTTCCCACGATACTTCTCTCTGGACCTGCGAGTTTCGAAAGACATCCAGGTTGACGCGAAACATGCGGTGCGCCTCTCGGCCACAGTGCGCAATCTGACCGATCACTTCAATCCGCTCGAGGTGCACTCGAACCTTGCCGATCCGGAGTATGGCGTCTTCTTCGGGAACAATGATAGAAGAGCTGTGCTCGACTTCGATATTCTGTTCTGACTGTGACGTTGAGGCCCTCCCGGCCAGACCACCATTCAATGCAGTTGGCGAGCAGCAGGTCCATGAGACGCCTGTTGAGCGGTCACCTGCCGCCGCGAGGATTGGGAAAAAATTGGGAAAATTCGCGCTTCCGCAATGAACTATTTCGTGTACGGCATTGACCCAACGAATACAGTGTTTACCCGATTTTGCTGCCTAGAGGCATGTAGTAGCGTATGGTTAAGATAAAGTTGAAGCTAGCGACCCGCCCAGCCGGAATCTTGAAGCCGTCCGGATCAAATGTCTCTTGGAGGAACCATGGAAAGTCTACGGAGAAATTCACCATGTCCTTGTGGAAGCCTCAAGAAATACAAGCGGTGCCATGGCATCGAGGAACTCAAGTCCAGTTCGAGCAAGCGAGAAGAATTTGTTCCTTCGGTCTACCGCCCGTTTCTCCCACACGGCATTTCACCGTGGGTAGTGCAAACGATGGAAGCCATGAAGATGGCTTCTCGCCGGTAGCGTAGTGCAAAAGGACATCCGTTTGTCGTCTTGAGGATCCGTTTTGTGCGGCTTGGCCGGGTCCCTTCTTCATTGCCGGGTGAAGGAAAACTCCCCAGACGGGTCGCGCTCTTTGAGGGCTTTCACCTGCCCGTTGTCGACCACGAACTCAAAAATGTCGTCAGCGAACTGCGGAGTTCTGAACTTCAGACCTTTGAGCGGGACGAGCGGGTGGGGAGGCCCGCCCGGAAATTCCAGCGAAAGGCCGGCACCCGGTTGATAGAGCACCTGAAACTTGACCTTACTTGGGGTCACATAAGTGCCCGCGAGCTTTTCCAGAAGGCTTGCTTCGAGAGTCGCGGGTTTGCGCGTGAAAGTCACTTCCGCCTGATCGAGCGAACTGACAACGCTATCAATGTCTCCCTCTGGATTGGTACGGAAGTTGATCGAAAACCTTCCGTATTCCTCGTCATCGGGCGTGTCGAAGCGGTCGTAGTGGAAATGGCTCAAGGGAAACTCAAATTCGTGGAACCCAAATTGAAGCTGATCGTCTTCAACCCCGATTCTAAGGACGCCATACGCGGGATTCTCATACTCGCCGGCGTAGTCGGCGAGGGCGTGGGAGGGCTTGGTGTTGGGCACGCGGTCTGCGCCGGCCTTCGATCGCGCTTCGGTTCCCGCCTTCTTGTTCGCCAGCCGTTGCGCAAGGCGACGCTCACTCCAGCGTGTTTGGTCCATTCCGAGCAGCCGTTCGTATACGTTGTAGCTGATGACGTTGTAAAGAGGCGCACTGTGATCGCTGATCACGAGGACGATTACGCCGATCTTCTCATTGGGCATGAAGGAAACCTGGGAGTGAAAACCAGGGAGATCGCCGCCGTGAAAGGTTAGCAGCCGTCCCCGGTATGAGGCGGTCTCTCGTCCCATGCCGTAGGCGGGATTGAGCAACTCCCAAAATCCTTGCGATTCCCCGAGCGTATTAGGCAGTCCGACGGCGGGCTGCAGCGTAGCCTTCAAAACATCAGCGGGCAATACCTGCTTTCCATTGTATTTGCCGTCATTCATTAGGGCGATCAGCCAGTGCGACAGCTCGTCGATATTCGAAATAACTGCCCCCGCCGGCGCCACACCCTCCGTGTCCTCATAGTAAGGAATCTTGTAGAGTTCGAACGAATCGCGTTTTTCCCTGAACGGCACCCCGTGATCTGGGTGTTTCACCACCTCGGATATGGTGTAGGTGGTGGTGTTCATGTCGAGCGGCGCAAGTATGCGTTCGCGGACGAAATCCTCCCACCTCTTCCCAGATTTCAACTCGATGATTTCCCCCACGGCCGAGAACATAAGGTTGTTGTACAGGAAGGTTTCCCGCATCGGTTGTTCGGGTTCTAGGTACTTCAGCTTTTCGAACAGTTGCTTTCTCGTGAAGTCGGACTTGAACCAAATCAGGTCATGTCGGGTTACGCCCGTCCGGTGTGACAACATGTCGCGTAGCGTCACGTTGTTGTTCAGTTCGTCACTGTAGAACTGAATGGCCGGGACCGACTGGCGCACCGGTTTATCCCAGGTGAGCTTCCCTTCATCGACCAGCATGCCCGCGGCGACGGCCGTAAACAGCTTGGAGTTGGAAGCGATCTGGCATAGAGTGGCCGGGGTGAACGGCAGTTTGTGCTCATAATCGCGATAACCGTACCCCTTGGCGAAAACCAACTTGTCATTGACGACAATCCCGACGCCGATACCAGGTGTGTTCCAATCATTCAGGGTTTGCTCCATGTAGGAGTCAAACCCCTGGAGCTTGCCGGTGACGTCCGTGTCCTGGCCCTGGGCAGCCAGCCCAAAGAGCATCAGCACCAGCACCAGGGCCGAGTTGACGAGCGCGGATACACGAGCGGAGTTGGTCGCGCGAGCGGAGCAAACTTGCGTGCCGGGTGACATGGGAGAGGAATATCCTTTCTATACTATTTGGAGTGAGCGCAAGCAGCATGGCAAAGAAGCTACGGCCGCGCGCAATCGGCTGGCAGCGCCCTGAAAAGCGCAACCATTGTACCTGCTCCAACCGATACAGTGACAAGCGCAGGCCGACCCATTTCGCTGCTGACCGAGTAGCGCGGCCCCAATGTCAACTGGGCGGTCGTGAAGCTTTCTTCCGGTGGGCATTCGCCACTGACCTCATCCAGGCTGATCCAAGCGCCAAGCTGAAATCATAGGAGTTACCGAAGCGGGGAACCACTGCGCCACCCAAAATTACGCGTAACGCCCTTTTTTCCGCAGCCTGCCGCTATGTCAAGCAGCTTCCAGTACAAAACCCAACCCTAAGACGAGCGCCTTTCGGAATCTACCCGGCCTACACCCTGTGCTGTAAATAAGGAGGCTGAGGTGCGCATGCCAATGCCTTTGGTCGCAGAGCTGGTCAAGCCACCCGGCAGATGCACGATTATGCGTGACATCCAAACTGCGGCCCCAGCCTCGAAGAAAAAGAGCGGAGCAAAACCGTGGTCCGCGAAACCGTGGAGCGCAGCCTTGATGCTCGCCATTCTGTGCTCCTCAGTAGCGCTGGCCAAGGATTATGAGTGGAAAGACGCCAAGGTCATCGATATCACCTCCGAAAAGGGGGGAAGCGTAATTACTCCCATCGCAGCGCTTATTGGAGTGTCTGTAACAAAGACTTTCTATTGGATACAAACCGACGATACCCTTTACGTGCTTGGCCCTGTTCTCAACAAGCGCCAGTTATTGAACGTGACGATGTACGAGCCAACCAAATTTGCCATGGACGGCAATAATGGGCATATTCTGGATGATTCCGGAACAGACAAGAA
>Ga0302326_10012945_pt1 | contig 17717 bp, 16 predicted proteins | sample Palsa_T0_3_FD_202264 | JGI IMG/M metagenome (GOLD analysis project Ga0302326, IMG submission 202264) | Peat permafrost microbial communities from Stordalen Mire near Abisko, Sweden - Palsa_T0_3 | ecosystem: Environmental > Terrestrial > Soil > Palsa > Peat permafrost | place: Sweden: Abisko... | reverse complement strand
GCCGCGATTCGGCTCGGCCAGGCCGGCATTCCCTACATCATCGTCGACAAGAACGACGATGTGGGCGGCACCTGGTACGTCAACACCTATCCCGGCTGCCGCGTCGACAATCCCAACCATATGTATTGCTATTCCTTCGAGCCCAATCACGACTGGCCGCATCATTATTCGACGCAGGATGCTCTTCTCGCATATTTCCAGGGCGTCGCCGACAAATACGGCATCCGCCGCAAGGTGCGTTTCAATACCGAGATCGTCGAGTCGGTCTATGACGAGAAACGCGCCGTCTGGCGTGCCCGCGCGCGCGGCAAGGACGGACGCGAGGAGACGATCGAGGTCAACGCCATCATCACGGCGGTGGGTCAGCTCAGCCGTCCCAAGCTGCCCGACATCGAAGGCGTGGAGAGCTTCGATGGGTCATCGTTTCATTCCGCGCGCTGGGATCACTCCGTCGATCTGAAGGGCAAGCGCGTCGCCGTGATCGGCACGGGCGCCAGCGCCTTCCAGTTCGTACCTGCCATCGCGCCCGATGTGGGCGAGATGTTCGTGTTCCAGCGCAATCCGCCCTGGCTGGGCGCCACGCCCAATTATCACGAGCGCGTGGGCGAAGGGCAGAAATGGCTGCTGAAGCATGTGCCCTATTACGCGCAATGGTATCGCTTCTGGCTGTTCTGGATGATGACCGACGGCCTCCTGCCCTATGTGCAATCGGACCCGGACTGGAAAGGTCCGCCCAATGCAGTGAGCCAAGCCAATGCGGAATTGCGGGCGCTGCTCTCCGAATATACGCGCATGCAGGCAGACGATCCCGTGCTCGCCGAACAGGCCATTCCCGCCTATCCCTTCGGCGGCAAGCGTTCCGTGCGCGACAATGGCGTGTGGCTGGCCGCGCTGAAGCGCCCGAACGTACATCTCGTCACCGAGCCCATCGCCGAGATCACGCCCACGGGCGTGCGGACGAAAGACGGCAAGGACCATGACGTCGACGTGGTCATCTATGGCACCGGCTTCACCGCCAGCGATTTCCTCGCGCCGATGAAATTCAAGGGCAGCGGCGGTCGCGACCTGCATGCGCAATGGGCGGGCGACTCCCGCGCCTATCTCGGCATCACCGTGCCCAATTTTCCCAACCTGTTCGTGATGTACGGACCGAACACCAACATCGTCGTCAATGGCAGCATCATTTTCTTCTCCGAATGCGAGATCCAGTACATCGTGGGCTGCATCGAGACCCTGCTCGGCGACGGCTATGCGGCGATGGAGCCAAGGCAGGATGTGCATGACGCGTTCAACGAGAGGGTCGATGCGGGCAACCGCCTGATGGCCTGGGGCGCGCCGCAGGTTTCGAGCTGGTACAAGAACGAGACGGGCCGCGTGTCGCAGAACTGGCCCTTCGCGCTGGTCGATTACTGGAACGCGACGCGCGCACCCGACCCCGCCGATTTCGAATTTCACCGCGCCGTGCAGATGGCGGGGGAGTAGCGGCGCGGCATCGGTAAGGACTATGCTCGCGTATCGCCGGGACCGGCATTGGAGGGACAGATGCAAGCTTTACAGAAACGACTGAAGATCTTTGCCGCAGCCGGTTTCGTTGCCGCGGCGTTCGCACCCTTCGCCGCGCAGGCCGCCGATGTCGGCGCCGAAATCACCAATGCCGCAACGCATGCGGGGTTGGCTGCGCAGTCGGCCGATATCGCCGGCGTCCAGATGCATCTGCATCACACGCTCAATTGCCTTGTGGGTCCGAACGGCAAGGGCTTCGACGCGACACAGTTGAACCCCTGCAAGAACAACGGCAATGGCGCCATTCCCGACACTGCCGATGCGGTAAAGAAAGAGGCGTTGCAGACGGCGGCGGCGGTAGCTGCGGCCGGCATCGCGGCGACCAACATCACCATGGCGCAGGCGGACGCCAAGCAGACAGCTTCGATGCTGCAGGCGCTGAAGTGAGCGGAAACCAAAACTTAACGCAGAGGACGCAGAGTATTCGCAAAGGACGCGGGGCGTCATAGGCCGTTCACCAGTCACCCCCTTCACCTCCCCCATGCGGGGAGGTCGGAGCGCGGCACGCGCTCCGGGTGGGGGGACTCGCAGCCAGAAAAATCGCGTCAACAATACCATCGCGATTCCTGATCACATCCAAGTTCCAAAATCGCATGACATGATACCCGCGTGAATTCAGAAACGCGGTGCGTGCTTTATCGTGCGCAGATTGTGCCGCCTCGCTGTGCTGCGAGCCGTCCAACTCGACAACGATCTTCGCGCGATGACATACGAAATCAGCCGTATAACGGCCGATGGGTGCTTGACGGCGGAAGTGCAAACCCTGGTGTTTCAACAGGCGTAGGGAAATCCAGAGGATGTGCTCTGCATCCGTCGCATTCTTGCGAAGATACCGGCCGCGATTGGCACCCCCCACCCCTAACCCCTCCCCGCGTTGGGGGAGGGGAACCGCGATGCAAGCTGTTGAATCGACACGAGACGAACGCCCGACCAGTTTGACTGAAAACTAAACCAGCCCGAACACCGGGATCGACGCGCCCGTGATCGCGCGCGCTTTGTCGGACAAGAGGAAAACGATCACGTCGGCGATGGCCGCGGGCTGCACCCATTTGGAGAAATCGACATCGGGCATGTCGCGGCGGTTCGCGGGCGTATCGATGGTCGAGGGCAGGATCGCATTAACCGTGATGCCCTCGCCCTTCACTTCCTCGGACAAAGCTTCCGTGAGTTTGGCGACGCCCGCCTTGGACGCCGTGTAGGCGCCCATGCCGGCGCCGGCTTTGGCCGCGGCTGCGCCCGCGCCGATATTGACGATGCGTCCCTTCCGCGCCGCGAGCAGATGGGGAAGCACCGCCTTCGACGTGGCGGCGACGCTTTTGAGATTGACGTTGTAGAGCAGATCCCAGGTCGCGAGATCGCCGTCGTTCAACGTCTCCCAGCGGAAGGCGCCGGCGACATTGACGAGCGCATAGAGTCCGCCCAGTTCCGTCGCCGCGGCATCGACCGCCTGCTTCGCCGCCGCGGGAATCGAGAGATCGATCCCGCCGAAGACATGCGCGTTGGATCCAAGTTGCGCCGCCAGTCCGGGTGGCGGCTCGGCGACACGATCGAACAGCGCCACCTGCGCCCCCGCGGCGATCAGGCCCTGCGCTACCGCGGCGCCCAGCGCGCCAAAACCACCCGTCACGATACAGGCTTTGTTTTCGAGTTCCATCGCCATCATCCCCTCATTGCATGAACCAGCCATGGCTCACGACGAGCGACTGGCCCGTCAGAGCGTTGGATTCGAAAGCGGCAAAGAACAACGCCGTCGCGGCCACGTCTTCCACGGTGGTGAATTCGCCGTCGACCGTATCCTTGAGCATCACCTTCTTGATCACATCATCTTCGGAAATGCCGAGTTCCTTCGCCTGCTCGGGAATCTGCTTGTCGACGAGCGGCGTGCGCACGAATCCCGGGCAGATCACGTTGGCGCGCACGCCATGCTTCGCGCCTTCCTTAGCCACCACCTTGGCGAGACCGATGAGGCCGTGTTTCGCCGTCACATAGGGCGCCTTGAGGACCGACGCCTCCTTCGAGTGCACGGACCCCATATAGATGATGCTGCCGCCGCGGCCCTGTTTGTACATCTGGCGTACGGCCGCGCGCGTGGTGAGAAAAGCGCCGTCGAGATGGATCGACAGCAGCTGTTTCCATTTGGAGAACTCGAACTCTTCGATCGGTGCCACGGTCTGGATGCCTGCATTGCTCACCAGAACGTCGATGCCGCCGAATGTGGCGACCACTTTCGCCATGCCGGCCTCGACCTGCGCTTCATCGGTCACATCCATCGCCACGCCGATGGCCTGGCCGCCCGCCTTCACAAGCTCGGACGCCGTGGCATCCGCGGCCGGTTGATTGAGATCGGCGATCACCACCTTAGCGCCTTCGCGCGCATAGACGGTTGCGATCTCCTTGCCGATTCCGCTGGCCGCGCCGGTGACGACAGCGACCTTGTCTTTCAAGCGCATGGGAAAGCTCCTCTATAGTTGTTGAACTGCTCGTTCCCGCCGGCGGGAAAAGAACCGGAAACGCCGCGTCCGTCCGTCACGCTCCGAAATCGAACACCTGAACGCCGTCGTGATCTTGCGGCCGCTCGAAAATCTCGGGATGGCCCAGCGTCAGCTTCGTGTCGCGATAGCCCGCCTGCCAGTGATCGTCCATGCTGCGGCGGGAGAATTCGTAATCCTTCGACTGACCCTCGTAATTCTTCGAGCGGTAGATCAGATGCACGAGGTTGTAGACCTTCTCATCGGCCAGACGCGCCAGATGCTGCACGTCCTCCGACGACATCGCTTCCTCGGGCAGAATTATCAGAACCTTGGCGATCCTATGACGCACGCATTGCAGTTTCTTGAACTGATCGGTGTTGTCGCGCGTACGGCTGGAATAGAGAATTTCCTTCTGCCTCACGGTCACTTCCGCCATGCTGCGGGGGAATGGTCCGCGCGCGCTCCACAGATCGACTTCGAAGGCCAGCATGTCCTGCCTGAGGCCCTGCTCCAGCGCCCATTGCACGGGCGTGTTGGAGACGAGCCCGCCATCCCAATAATATTCGCCTGCGATTTCGATGGCCGGAAAGCCGGGCGGCAAGGCCCCGCTTGCCATGATGTGTTCGGGGCCGAGCCTTTTGCTGAGCGTATCGAAATATTCGAAATTGCCCGTCCGCACATTGACGGCGCCGGCGGAGAGCCGCATCTCGCCATTATTGAGGCGATCGAAATCGACCAGCCGCTCCAGTGTGGCCTTGAGCGGCGCGGTGTCGTAATAGCTCGTCGCGGCCAGCGAGCCCGACGGCTGCAGCCAGGGCGATACGAAGCGAGGCACGAACATGTTGGCGGCGCCTGCCGCGAGCGCGAAGCCTGCGCTGATCTGATTGAGGGTGTCGCGGATACCGTCGGTTTCCACCACATGCAGCAGGGAATTGGACAACCAATCCCAGCCCGGCATCGAGGTGATCTCTTCCCAGAATTCACGCAGCCTTGCGACGCGTTTCTCGGGAGGATTTCCGGCCACGATTGCCGCGTTGATGGCACCGATGGAAATGCCCGCCACCCAGTCCGGATGGAGATCGGCTTCCGCCAACGCTTGGTAGACGCCGCCCTGATAGGCGCCAAGCGCCCCGCCGCCCTGCAGCAGCAGGGCGACGCACTCGAAAGGCGACGTGTTGCGCCGTTGGTTCATGCGGGTCGCCGTTCCATCGTTGGACAGATAGTCTAAGTGCTGCATTGTGCAATGCAGCGCGATCAATTGTAGCGGCGAACTTCCGCTTTGTCCCAGTGTCGTGGTTCCGAAGTTCGCCACATCACCGATATCGGGTATCTTGCGAACTTCAGGACGAAAACGACACTAGAAACAATAAGTTCCTAGTGTCCTTTCGATTCTGAAATTCGCTTGATAGCTATATGGAGCGCGGGCGAATTCCAGAATCTGGACACTAGGGCTTGAACTTGGGCGGAATTGCCGCGACCTCGGTCGGCGAAAGCAGGGTCATGGCCTTCACGATACAGGGCACTGGAAACGAATTGGGCGGCGATTGCGCTACCGAAAGGTCCCAATCGAGGGCCGAACAGACCGTATCCGGCCCGCGCGTCTTGGTGACCAGATGGGACCCCGGGAACGTCAGCATCGGACAATCGGCCGTGAGGTCCAGCCGGTAATATCTGTTCATACCGACGCGGATATTGATGGTCCGGTTATCGGGTGCCCGCCAGCCATTGAACTCGGTGATGAAGAAGCATTTGTTCGCCGGCGGCGGCGGAGCGGCCGCACCGGTCTGGGCGGCGGCCGGCAGGCTCGCCGCAGCGAGGCCAAGCAGGCCCAAGGCAATTGGCAACAAGAACTTCATGGCACGTCTCCTTCCCGGGACGGCCGCAATCATAGGCTGAAAGGCGGGGATGGAAAACTGCCCCCTGCCGTGGGCGGAGCGGTGCGCTCAGGCCGCCAATGACGCTTCGTGGAAATGATAATCCACGCGAATACGGCCATCCTCGCTCAGCACGAGGAGATCGAAACCCGCGCCGGCAGGCTCGCCGCCATTTGCGGGCAGCATCTGCCAGTCGAAGCGGACGACATTGTCGCGCGCGGCGATGATGTCGGTACGCCGGAACACATATGCGCCGGTCGCGACGAACAGGTCATGAACTTGAGCGATGCGGGCTTCGATGGTTGCATAGCCCGGGTATTCGAAACCGTGCGTGATGTGTGCCCCATCTTCCGTCCACAGGGCCACGATGCCGATGCGGCGGCGGTCGATATCCGGCTCGTTCCACACCGATACATAACGCTCGATTAGTTCCTCGATGTCGGTCATGGGATGCTCCCTTGTTCGTGCCCAGAATGGCGCACAATGCGAGGGCAAGGCGATTACGCGCGAGGTAAATTCCCAAACGCGCTCCTCAGACCAAAACCGATGAGACCGAACGACGCGAGCGAGAATATGACCACGCGCGGATCGAACGGCTTGTCGATCAGCACGCCAAACGCGATGGAGGCTGCCAGCCAGCAGGCCGTACCCGCGACCGTGATCCAGGCGAGCGGACGGTCGCCAGGCCGGTTCGCCCGAAGCAGATTGAGCGCGCCCAGCAGCGCCACGAGCACGCTCGCGCACAGCGCCCAGAGCAGAACTCTGGGTTCGCGCGCATATGCCTCGAACGATCCGAAAGTGTGCCCCAGTGCGCCCAATAGCAGCACACAGCCGAGCGCGCGATCCATATTCTTGAGCATGGAAAATCCCCAAATTTCACCAGGCGTTACCTGTTGATCAGGCGGCCGCTTCCTTCGCGAACAGCGCCAGCAATCCACCCCAGCCGCCTTCCGAATCGACGCCCCGGCGCAATGCTTCGCCGCTCTCCTGGCCGAAGCGCTCTAGATGGCGATGTTCGAGATCAACGCGCGTTGCATTCGCGCCTTCCGGCGTGAATGCGATCTCTACTTCGGTTTCGACAGCGGGATCGAATTTGAATTCGCCGTTGAGATGCCAGCTGAGGACAAAGCGATGCGGCGGCTCCCAGACGAGCACCTTGCCCCAATCGCATTCCGAGCCGTCGACGCCCTTTTCGTACCAACGCCCGCCAGGCTTCGGTTCGATCAATGCTTCGCGCATCTCGGCCACACCGATGTGATGTTCTTTCGGCCACCACCTGTTGAAGCCGGCGGTAAAAACTTCGAAAGCGCGTGCCTGCCCTGCTTTCACAACGATGCTCTTGTGAACGGGCGCGATCGTAACGGTGCGCGTCATGGTTTTTCGTCCCTCTCTTTGTCACTTTGCGATTCGACTTCGGCCTGGAACGCCGCCAACGCTTTGTCCCAAAACTGATCCAGATAGGCGCGGAGAGCCGCGAGGCCTCGCGGGTCAATGTAGTAGATGCGGCGGGTCCCTTCGGCGCGATCGGTCACGAGACCTGCCTCCTTCAGAACCTTCAGATGCTGCGATACGGCTGGGCGGCTGACGGGCAATCCCCGGGCAATGCCGCCGACGGGCAGCGGGCCCGACTTGAGAGTCTCCAGCACGCGTCGGCGGGTGGGATCGGCCAGGGCCGTCAATGCCACTTGGTAAGTCATTACTTACAGTAAGTGAAGACGCACATAGCTGTCAATCCAGGGTCGCCTCTGTGCGTCGATTTCGTTTTTATTTTTTCTCGTTCGACCGACATAAAAAGTTATTTGTTTTCATAGTGTTGGCAGAAAGAAAAGGCGTGTTGTCCGGAAATAACAGGGAGTTATCAGGGAGCTGTTTTGGACCGAACAGAGATTTTTTTCGCACCGAACAGGGAATTTCTTTTGCCGGAACAGGGAATTCAAGGAGCAATTTGCAGGGATTTGCGCGCCGTCGGACACGTTGCCAAAGCTACCGACGCGGTTTGCGTCTCCCAAAGAAAAACCCGGCCGTTCGACACCGAACGCCGGGCACAGGTTTCCGTTATAACCAAATTGGTAGTGCGTTTGATCAACCGCGTCAAGCGAAAGAATGCCACCTCAGCAGCCATTCGCCTTCTCGACGCCGGCGATCATGGGGCTGCCGCCGCGCTCGACCAGCCTGACGAAGGAATAGCCCGCACAGACGCGCCCGTCTTTCGCGACATAGCGATAATGCGCGATCACCTGATTGCCGTCGGATTGGTCAACCCCATCCAGCGCGAACTGGCTCGCCAGCCCACGATGGAACGCATCGAGTTCGGCTGCGGAAAGCGCGCCCGCCTCACGGCGTTCGGGCACGACGAAATCTGCCGCCGCTTCGCCGTCGCCCCGGCCCAGCGCATGATAAAACTCCCGCACCACGGAGAGGTTGTCGGTCGACGGCGCTCGCCTGCCGCGCGGCGCATCAGTCAGCAGCGCGTTGAGTTCCTCGATACGCTTCGCATAAGCGTACCGCATGCATTCGCTGTCATAGCAGCGGGTACGCACATTGTTGCGCCAATAGCGTTGCCCCACCCGCGCCTCTCGCGCATACGGACCTTCGACGGCCGTCGCGAACAACGCTTCGAGCCTTGTGTCCTCCGCCATCAGAAACGTGTCGCTGCAGACAACCTGCTCGGGCGCCGTTAGCGCGCGCGTGCAGTCGAGGGAACCGCGCGGCGCAGGCGCAGCGGATTCGCCTGCATTCTGGATTGCTTCCGTCGGGATCTCGTCCGCGGTTTTGCGCACGGGCTTTCTGGGCTGCGGAGCCTCGGGCTGTTGCGGCGGCAGCGCAGCCATCTCGTCGGGCGGAGGCTTACGATGTTCCGGCGCGAGCGAGGTCTGTGCCGGTGGCGTCTCCTGTTCGGTTCCGCTGTGCGACACGGTCGTTGCCAAAGCCTGTGGGACGCGCGGCGTCACAGCCGCAGGTTTCGCCGCCGTCACCGGACCAGGCGCCGGATTGACCGCCACGAGCTTTCCGGCCTGTTGGTAGAGGCTGGCGATACGGTCGAGATCGTCGCGCGTGACCTGGCGCACGAAAGGAAGTTCTGCGTGCGAACCGTCGTCGAGTACGACATCGAGGTGGAACGAGGTTCTGTTGGCGTCCCGCACGCGGCGCAGCGTCCAGACGATCTGTTTGCCATCAGCAGTCCTTTTCAGGAGCAGATTGACGGTGCGGTTGACGGTGTCGACATCGCCGAGCTTTGCAACCTTGGGGTCGTCCCCGATCAGAAACCGGAGCTGCTTGCCGCGATCGTCGATCGTGATGAGCCCGGCGCTGCTGCTTGACCACACCCCCGACACATCGCCGATCACGGACGCCCTGGCGGCGTCCCTGTCGCTCTGCGACTTGCCGCAGGCCACGAGCGCGGCGCACAGAATGAGGACGAATATCGCTTTCAAACGCCGTTCCTCGGACCCTTCCGGGCGAGCTTAGCGCGGGCGGCAGGGCACCGCCAATAAAGGCAATCCCCTACGGATGAAGCCTGTGGATACTGTCAGTTCGTCGATTGGCCGCCAGCCGGAACGTAGGGTTTCATATCCGAGCTTGCGGCAGGTGCCGGTTGCGGCGCAGCAGCTGCCAAATTCGGCCGAGACTCGAGAGCGGCGGTTCCTTTGACTAGCTTACCCAAGTAATTCTCAACTTCGTGCGCATCGAAATAGTTTGGCGGAGCATTTTCGGGTTTTTGCCCGTGGTACATTTTGACGATCACAGTTTCTCCAGGTTTGATCGTTTCAGTAGAAAAACCGCTACCGAACCAAGAATTCGAATAAACCGATCCGCTGGAAAATGACATCATGCCATGCTGGCTCTCGTCGGCCTCGTTGCCCATGGCGAAATAATCGAAACCGAGAGCGACTGTTTCATCGGCAGACTTGAGTATTGTATAATTCTTAATTGTAGAAGCTGATGTGAACCCGTTGCCATGCGCCGTCACGTTGATAGTGTTGCCGTCGATCTGCGTCGAGCTAACGCCGCCCAGCAATCCCATTTCTTGATATGGCGTCGAACATCCACCCAAAACAACAAGCGTGGCTAACGCCGCGAGCGAAGGTAATTTCATGGGTTATTGTCCCACCCCAAAAAGCAAGGTGAAGAAACGCCAAGACGCTGAATATCTGGTTAACACCGGAAGCAGATCGAGTTGGCGAACCATCAGTTTGAAGGCACCATATCGAAAGCTCGCATCACAGTTATTCTATAGTAGCGAAGTTATCTAAGAATTGAGATATGTCAGATCGTGATGCTGAAATCACGCGCTGCAGCGAACAGTGGGACATAGAACTCCAGATTAGAAATCCACCGCGCTATCGAAGATGATGATATCAACCCTTCGCCGCTACCCTCTTGCCGGCAGACGGGTTCGCGATTCGCACCGCATCGCCCTGGCGCAAGGAGTCAGGTGGATTGTCGATGACGCGGTCGGCGAGCGAGAGACCCGAAGCGATTTCCACCGCCGTTCCGAAATCGCGGGAGATGACGATCGGCTTGATCGCCACACGGCCGTTCGGCCCTATCGTGGCCACCGACATGCCGCTGTCGCGGAACATCAGCGCGCTCGCCGGCACGTGAATGACATTGGCCCGCGCCGCGAGTGCGAAATGGACCTGCGCATAATCGCCGGGCTTCAGAACATTGTCGGTATTGTCGACCAGCAGCTGCACGAGCTGTGTGCCGGTCTGCGTATCGACCGCATTCGCCGTCGCCGCGACGGTCGCGGTGAACGACTGCGACGGATAGTCGGGCACGGTGAAGGTGGCCAACATGCCGGGCTTAATCTCGGCCGAATAATTCTGCGGCGCACGCACATAGATCCGCAACCTGCTCTGATCGGAGACGGTGAACAACGGCGTTTCGGTCGGCAGTCCCACGGTGATGAGCGCGCCGATATCGGTCGAACGGCTGGTGACGACGCCCGCGAACGGCGCCGTGATGCTCTTGAAGGATTCCAGCGCTTCCAGCCGGTCCACATTGGCGCGCGCGGATGCCGTCGCCGCCGTCTTGGCGGCGAGGTCGCCATTTTTTTCGTCGACATCCTGGGCGGCGACCGCGTTTTCCTTGAGCAGCTCATTCCAGCGTTTCGCCGTGATGGCGGACAGGCGCTCATTGGCGACGGCGGTGGCGAGGTCCGCCTTGGCCTGGGCGAGTTGCTGGTCCTGATCCGGTATGTCGATTTCGGCAAGCAATTGTCCTGCCTTTACCGGCGTTCCGATATCGACGTACCAGCGCTTCAAATAACCGCTGACGCGGGCATAGATCGGCGCCGAATTGAACGCCTGCACATCGCCGGGCAGCACGAGCGCGCCCTGCGCGCCTTCGCTGGACAGGTCGATCACCTTCACGGTCGGGATGGCCTGGGCCTGGGTCCAGTTCTTCACATTCTGATCGGCATGCAGGCGGCTGATCAGGCCGATCGCGACGATGATTGCTGCCACGCAGGCGGCGGCGATGCCGGCCGTCTTCAGCCAACTTGGCGGCGTATGGCGCAGGATGTCCGTATCATCGGGCATACGCTTCTCCGGAAGGTGGCGCGGTGTTCGCCTTCGCGCCGGATTGTCTTGTGGCCTTGCGGCCGTGAACGATGCTGAACACCACCGGCACGAACATCAGCGTCGCGCAGGTGGCAAAGATAAGTCCACCGATAACGGCGCGGCCCAGCGGCGCATTCTGCTCGCCGCCTTCGCCCATTCCCAGCGCCATCGGCGCCATGCCGATAATCATGGCGAGCGCCGTCATCAAAACGGGACGGAAGCGGGTGATGCCGGCTTCGACTGCGGCGACGGCCGCATTGCCCGTGGCATCCAGGCGTTCGCGGGCGAAGCTCACCACCAGAATAGAGTTGGCCGTGGCGACGCCCATGCACATGATGGCGCCGGTCAGCGCCGGCACCGACAAAGTGGTTTCCGTGCCGAACAGCATCCAGACGATTCCCGCGAGCGCGGCCGGCAGCGCCGTGATGATGACGAACGGATCGAGCCAGGACTGGAAATTCACGACGATGAGCAGATAGATCAGCACGATCGCTGCGAGAAGACCGAAGAACAATCCGGAAAAAGCGGTGTTCATCGTGACCACCTGGCCGCGCAATTTCACGGTCGCGCCTTTGGGCACGTTCCCCGCGGTTTCGTCGATCACTTTCTGGATATCGGCCGCTACGCCTCCCAGATCGCGATCCTGCGTGGTGGCGTAAAGATCGATCGCCGGCATGATGTTGTAGTGCGAAACCACCGCGTTCGACTGCTCGCGGCTGATTTTGCCGAGGCCGCCCAGAATCTGCAGGCCTGCTGACGAACCCGTCACTGGAATATTTTCGAGACGCGACAGGCTGTCGACCTGGTATTCCGGCGTCTGGGCGACAATCGGATAGGAAACCCCGTTCTTGGTGTTGAGCCAGAAGGTGGGAGCGGTCTGCGAACTGCCCGCGAGTGTGGTCACGACGCTGTTCGTCACATTAAGTTCGGTAAGGCCGAACTGGGCCATGCGCGACCGATCGACATCGACGCGAAGTTGCGGATTGTCCGGAGACTGCTGCATTCGCGCGTCCGCAATTCCGCGGATGTTTCGTATGCGCCGGAGGACGTTGAGCGCATAGGCCTGGTCGTCTTTCTGGTTCGGTCCGGTGACCTGCAGATCGAGCGGCGCCGGCGCACCGAAATTCAGAATCTGGCTCACGATATCGGCCGGCAGGAACGAGAAAGTGGCACCCGGAAATTCCGCCGGCAGGCGCTCACGTAACATGCGCACATAGCCGGCCGTGGGACGATGGTGTTCCCTGAGGCTGATGAAGATGTCGCCGTCCTGGTATCCGATAAGGCCCGAATTGTTATAAACCGTGTTGATCGAACTGACCGGCAGCCCGATATTGTCCACGATCGACGATAGCTCCGTTGGCGGAATCGTCTCATGGATCTTCTGCTCGATATCGCCGAACATCGCTGAAGCGTCTTCGATCCGCGTGCCCACGGGCGGGCGCACATGCAGCGTGATCTGCCCGGAATCCACTGCCGGGAAGAAGTTCTGGCCAAGGAACGGCACGAGCCCGAACGATACGACGACGGCGGCCAGGAACCCGATGACGAACACGCGGCGATGGGCCAGCGCCATCGCAAGCAGATTGCGGTAGGACTCGCGAAATTTCTCGAAGCCGGCTTCAAAACGCCGCTGGAATCGCACCAGCGGATTGCGGGAATGTTCGGGCCGGCCGCTGCCATCGGCACGATCCCCATCGCCGCGAAGGGCATGCGGCTGCAGCAGAAACATCGCCATCGTCGGCACCAATGTCCGCGACAGGATGAACGACGCAATCATCGCGAACACGACGGCCTTCGCCATCGGCACGAACAGAAATCCGGCCACGCCCTTCAGCGCGAACATCGGCACAAACACGATGCAGATGCAAAGCAACGAAACAAAGGCCGGAGTCACGATCTGCTGCGCACCGTCGAGAATTGCGGTCCGCACATCCTTGCCCTGCTCGAGGTGCCAGTTGATGTTTTCGATGGTGACGGTGGCGTCGTCGACCAGAATGCCGACGGCGAGCGCCAGTCCGCCCAGCGTCATGATGTTGAACGTCTCGCCGCTCGCCGACAGCGCCGCCAGCGCCGAGAGGATCGCGAGCGGAATCGAGGTGGCGATGATGACGGTCGAACGCCAGCTGCCGAGAAACAAGAGGATCATCAGGCTGGTGAGAGCGGCAGCGATCACACCTTCGCGAACGACGCCGGAAATCGCGGCCTTCACGAAGAGCGATTGATCGTTGAGCGCCACGATCTTGAAATCGGCTGGCAACGTTTCCAGCAGCTTGGGCAGCGCATCCTTGACCCCCTGGACGATCGCCAGCGTGGACGCCGATCCGGCCTTCAGGATGGTCGTCAGCACGGCGCGCGTGCCGTCGACGTGAACGATGCTCTGCTGCGGCGGCGCGCCGTCGCGCACATGCCCGACATCGTGGATGTAAATGGTGGCACCGCTGGCGGCCTTGATCGGCAGGTCGTTGAGTTCTTCGATGGTGTCGGCAGCATCGTTCAGTTTCACCGTATATTGCAGCGAACCGATCTTGACCGTTCCGGCGGGCAGAATCTGGTTCTGCGCGGCGATCGCATTCTCCACATCCTGCGCCGACAGGCCCTTGGCCTGCAGCGCCTGGGGATCGAGATCGATCTGCACCTGCCTGACCCGACCGCCATAGGAAAAGGGAATGGCTGCGCCGGGAATGGTGCCCAATGCCGGCCGTATGAAGTTCTGCGTGAGATCGAGCACCTGCTGTTCGGAAAGCGTGTGGCTGGACGTGGCAAGTTGCACGATCGGCACGGTCGAGGCGTTGTAGTTCAGGATCAGCGGCGGCGTGATGCCTGGCGGCATGAATTTCAGGACGGTCTGAGAGGACGAGGTGACCTGCGCCGTCGCGGTGCGGATGTCCACATTCGGCTGGAAATAGATTTTGACGATACCCATGCCGGGCAGCGACGTGCTTTCAACGTGTTCGATGTCGTTGACGGTTGTCGTCAGTATGCGCTCATAGGGCGTGATGACGCGGCCCGACATTTCGTCCGGCGACAAGCCGGTATATTGAAACGCCACACCGATCACCGGTACGCCGATATTGGGAAAAATGTCGACGGGCGTCTGCACCGCAGCCAGGGGCCCGACGATGAGGATCAGAAGCGCCAGCACCACGAACGTATAAGGACGATCAAGCGCAACGCGAACAAGCCAGTTCATGCGGCAACGGTCTCCGACCGGCGCCAGCTGCACCGAAGCCCTGGCGGCAATTCCCCCGAACGTTGCTGTCGTTCCTGTGCGCCACAATCCATTTCAATGTCACCAGATTGTGGAGTGGCGCTCCTCTGGCAATGACCGTTGTGGCGCACTATCTTCACGATGTTACTATACGGTACGTCTGGTCGGCATATAGATACCGCTCGGTAACACCGTCAAGAGGCAGGTCTATGACAAAAAGAGCAGCCGGCAGGGAGAAAAAGATTGTCGCAGGTGGCAGCGGCCGGCCCAAGCGTGCGGCCGAACGTATTCGCGAAAGCGCGCGGGAGCTTTTCTACCGGCAGGGCATTCGCGCGGTCGGCATTGACGAAATCGTGACCCGCGCTGGCGTGACCAAACCCAGCCTTTATCGCAGTTTCCCATCGAAGGACGAACTCGCAGCCGACTATCTTCGCGATCACGGCCAGGAGAGATTGCGCCTTTTCGACGCGGCACTGGCGGAGCGGCCCGACGACCCCCGCGGCCAGTTTCGGTTCTGGTTGAAGACGCTGTCGAAAAGAGCAACGAAATCCGACTATCGTGGGTGCGGCAATTCGAACGCGGCGGTAGAATACCCTGACCGCAATCACCCCGCACGCAAAGTCGCCACCGTCAACAAGCGACAGTTTCGCGAAAAGCTGAGGAACCTCGCGCAGGCGCTGGGCGCCAAAAAGCCGGACGTGCTCGGCGATGCTTTGCTGCTGGTCATCGAGGGCGCATATGCGTCGGGGCAGTTGTTCGGTTCTGGTGGCCCGGCCCGCATACTCGTCGAAGCGGCCGATGCGTTGATCGACGCCCATATGGTCGATTGCCCGAAATCGGTTCTCGGACACGATTGAGCGCGGCGCCTCACGCTCTAGCCCAACCGGGAATCCTCCTGCTCATGCGCGTGGCCGATGGCGCGCTTGAATGCCGTTTCCAGCAATGCGGAGTTCAAGAACACCTTTTCAAACTGAACATCCTGAATGGCCGAAATCGGAACGACAAAATCGCCGGCATTTTCGACGTAAACCACGATCTCTGCTCTCCCGCCCGGCGATACCTGGCGCACCGCACCGACCGCCTTGTCTCCGTCGTGCAAGAAAACGTCGAATCCTTCCTGGATTGGTTCGGGGCGCATCGTTCAACTCCAATATCCGCACAAGATGCACATAATTCGTAAAAAACTAAAGCTTTAAACATAACGGGGAATGGGGCCGTTATGAGGTGTCATACGATCGGTCAGATCGAATGACACTTCGTCGATATAGCACCAGCCCCACCCTTCCGGCGGATCGTAGCCCTCGATAATGGGATGTCGGGAGGCGTGAAAATGCTTGGTCGCATGCCTGTGCGGCGAGGAATCGCAGCAGCCGACGTGACCGCAGGTCCGGCACAGGCGCAAATGAACCCAGGGGGAGCCGATCCGTAGGCACTCTTCACATCCCAGCGCACTGGGCGTGACGTCGCGAATGGTCCCGAGGTGGCGACACGAGTCAGACATTGTTGGCTCCCGAAACGGGGTCGGCGGCGGTGGTGCGTTCGGCGCCCAAGCTGGACAGATAGGCATGCAGCGCGGCGACGACCTGAGCGCCTTCGCCGACGGAGGCGGCGACGCGTTTGATCGAACCCGAGCGGACGTCGCCGATCGCGAAGATTCCGCGCCGGCTCGTCTCCAGTGGGAATCGCTCCGCGAAGGCATCGGTACGAACGAAGCCCTTCGCATCCAGTTCGATACCAGATGCCGCCAGCCAAGACGTATTCGGATAAGCGCCAATGAAAAGAAACAGGTGACGGATCGTGCGACGCATCTCCTCGCCCGTTCTACGGCTGCGCCAGCGTATGGCCTCAAGCGATCCATTCACGCCTTCAAGGCCGACTACTTCCGTTTCGACAAGCACTTCGATGTTGGGTTGCGCGGCGATGCGTTCGCACAGATAGCGCGACATCGTGGCTTCCAAACTGTTGCCACGCGCCAACAGCCAGACCTTGGCCACGCGGCTAGCGAGAAAAACGGCACCCTGCCCCGCCGAATTGCCAGCACCGACAAGGGCGACCTCCTGTCCCGCGCAAAGCTTGGTTTCCAGAGGCGAGGCCCAATAGTGGACATGCGAGCCCTCATATTCCTCGATGCCAGCGACATCGAGCCGTCGGTATTGCGCTCCGGTTGCAATCACGATCGCGCGGGCGTTGATGCTCTCGCTATCGGCAATGCTCAGGGCAAACGAACCGCTGTCACTCGCGGCGATACTCACCGCCTCTTCCGGAATGGCAACTTCGGTGCCGAATTTCTGGGCCTGATTGTAGGCACGCGCCATCAACGCCATGCCGCTTATGCCTGTCGGAAAGCCAAGGTAATTTTCAATACGCGCGGACGCGCCCGCCTGACCGCCGAAGGCGCGGCAATCGAGCATGACGACCGAAAGCCCTTCCGACGCTGCATAGACGGCGGCTGCGAGGCCGGCAGGACCGGCGCCCACAATCGCAACATCATAGGATTTCGACGAATCGAGCGCACGCGACAATCCAATGCAGCGGGCAAGCTGGTTTTCGCTTGGATTGCGCAACAGCTGACCGTTGACGCACAGCACGATAGGGAGTTCGGCCGGCGTCACGTGGAAGCGTTCGAGCAGCGTTTTCGCGCTTTCGTCAATGTCGGGATCCAGACGCTGATGCGGGTGGCCGTTGCGCGCCAGGAATCCTTCAAGCCGCAGCACATCGCGATTGTCGGCATAACCCACGATCACCGGTCCTCCGACTCCGGTTTCGAGCAGCCTGACGCGGCGCAGGATCAGCGCGCGCATGATGCGCTCGCCAATTTCCGCTTCCGCCACCATAAGGTCGCGCAGACGCGAGGGTGGAATCAGAATTGCCTCGACATCCGAAATCGCCACCGCATCCACGAGCGAAGGCCGGCCGGACAATTGCGCCAGCTCGCCCAGAAAGGCCCCTGGCCCGTGCGTAACGATGGTTTCGTCGCGCCGATCCGCCTCATGCGGCACGACACGCACTTCCCCGGACAGAATGACATGCAGGCCCG
>Ga0302326_10012943_pt1 | contig 17718 bp, 18 predicted proteins | sample Palsa_T0_3_FD_202264 | JGI IMG/M metagenome (GOLD analysis project Ga0302326, IMG submission 202264) | Peat permafrost microbial communities from Stordalen Mire near Abisko, Sweden - Palsa_T0_3 | ecosystem: Environmental > Terrestrial > Soil > Palsa > Peat permafrost | place: Sweden: Abisko... | reverse complement strand
GATTTGCCGGAATTGCGGCGCGGCGATATACGTCCCGTCGCTGGGAGAGGCCGGCGGTTGTAACCCGATTCCGGTAAAATCGCGCGTCCAGGGAGGCGAAGTGGTGGTGGACCTTTCCGCGTTTTCCAGCGCCGCTTTGCAGATTCATCCATAGAAAATGTTTGCCCGCCTGGTAGGAGAGTCCTTCGTTCGCAATCCGCACCGCAAACTGCTCACCGCAGCGGCGCTCGCTGCGGGTATGGCCGTCACTACCGCTTGCCTGATGATGGCTCTCGACGTTGGCGACCGCTTGGCGCGTGAGTTCCGCAGCCTGGGCGCTAACCTGCTGGTTACTGCGCAGTCCGATACGCTGGCCCTGGAGATCGGCGGCGTGGACTACCGCCCGGTGGATGAAGGCGCCTACCTGAATGAAGCTGATCTCGGCAAGCTAAAGACAATTTTCTGGCGGCACAACATCATCGGCTTTACTCCCTTCCTCGACGTTCCCGTGCAAGCCCGTTTGGACGCCGCCTCACCTTCCGACTTGGCTTCGAGCCCCAGGCCCGCCAACATTCCAACCACGCTCGTCGGCACTTGGTACCAGCATCCCGTTCCGGTGCCGGATGGAACGAAATTCGAAACTGGCGTGCGGTTGACGCACCCGTGGTGGACAATCCGCGGGCGATGGTTCAATGACGGCGCACGGGAATGCGTGGTCGGCGCCGGCCTGGCGAAATCGTTCCCTGGTGGCTTGGCGCCGGGCGCGACGTTGTGGTTACAACCGGCGAATGGCGAAGCCCCGGCGGCCGCGGGGCAAGCGATTCCCCTGCTGGTTACCGGAATCGTCACCACCGGCGACGTGGACGATAATTCTATCGTCGCGCCGTTGGCTCTGGCCCAGGAATTGTCCGGGCGCCCCGGCCAATTTCGGCAGCTCTTCGTGAGCGCGCTCACCAAGCCGGAAGATGCCTTTTCGCAGCGCGACCCTGGGAAGATGACTCCCACGGAATACGATCGCTGGTTCTGCTCGCCTTACATCTCCTCCATCGGACATCAAATCCAGCAGGTGATGCCGGGCAGCGACGCGCGGCCGATACGCCGCGTGGCTGAGACCGAAGGCCGGGTATTGTCACGCGTCTCATCTTTGCTGTGGCTGGTGACCCTGGCTGCGTTGATCGGCGCGGCATTGGCGGTGGCCGCGACCGCGGCAACCACGGTTCTCGATCGGCGATCGGAAGTTGGCCTGATGAAAGCCCTGGGCGCTCCCAATTCCCTGGTGGCCGGAATATTTCTCGCCGAGCAAGTGCTATTGGCGTGCATCGGCGGCGCCGTAGGGTTTTTGGCCGGCGCGGGTCTCGCGCGCCTTTTGGGCGAAAAAATATTTGGGACTGCCTCCGAAATGCGTCCGGTGTTGCTCCCGGTGGTCCTGACGATTGCGGCGCTGGTGGCCGTGATGGGCAGCCTGATTCCTTTGCGGCGCGCGACGCATTTCGATCCCGCCGCGATTCTGAGGGGCGAATAGTGTTTGGCCGGTTGCTGCTGGGCCTGGTGCGGGGCAGCCGAGGCCGCTTGTTGGTTGCGCTGGTGGCGCTCACCAGCGCGGCTGCGGTACTGTCCGCTCTGGCCAATGTGGACCTCGACGTCGAAAAAAAGCTCACCCAACAATTCCGGACTCTGGGAGCCAACCTGGTAATTGCACCGGCTCGCGCGGACCAAGCCGCATCGCCCGCCGCGCCCAACGATTCCGGAGCGGCCAGCCCTGCGTTGATGTCGGAAAGCGTCGCGGATGAACTCGAGAAAAATCGCACACCGGAAATCGCCGCTCTCTCGCCTTATCTCTACGTTGTAGCGCGCTCGCAGGGCGACCGCTCCGTGGTCGTAGTCGGCGCGTGGCTCGATCAGATGCCCAGGCTCAATCCTTCCTGGAAAGTGGAAGGGAACTGGGTCGAACGTCGCGACGACCCAGAACACTGCGTGATTGGCCGCAACGTCGCACGAATTTTTCAGATCTTAGCCGGCGGTGAAATCACGCTGAGCCTGCAAGGGCGCGCGGTGCGTCTGGCCGTCGCCGGAATCGTGGAAGCAGGCGGCGCGGAAGATAATCAGATCTTCGTCAATCTACCGGTGGCACAGAGCCTGATCGCGCGGCCCGGGAAAATCGAGCTGGTGCAATTGAGCGTCACCGGCACGGAAAAGCGGATGACGGCAGTGACGCGCGACCTCGCCGCGGCGAATCCCAATTTCGATGTGCGCCCGATCCGCCAGATCGCCGCAGCAGAAGGACAGTTATTGTCGCGCATCCGTCTTCTCATCCTCTTGATGGTCCTGTTGATTCTGGCGCTCACGTTGATGTGCCTGCTGGCTACCATGGCCGCGCTGGCCATCGAGCGCCGTGCCGACGTCGGCCTGATGAAGGCCCTGGGCGGCTCGATTTCGCGGATCGTGGCGATATTTCTGGCCGAGGCCGGTCTGCTGGGCGCCACCGGAGGCATCGTCGGCTACGTCCTGGGAATCGGCTTAACGTACTGGATGGGCCGGCGAGTATTTCATGCGTCGGTGTCGCCGCGCTGGGAAGTGTTGCCGCTCACCGTAGCCGTTATGGTCATGGCCTCGCTCGCCGGCGCCTATCCGTTGCGATGGCTGGGAAAAGTGAAACCGGCAGAGATCCTGCGGGGAGAATGATGCCGCCGGCCGTCCACGTCGAAGGGCTCACCAAACAGTTTGGGAATGTGCGCGCACTCGACGGCGTGTCATTCGAGGTCGCGGCCGGCGAGTGGGTGGCCATTATGGGCCCCTCCGGCTCGGGAAAGACCACCCTGGTGAATATTCTCGGCGGTTTGGACTCTCCTTCCGCCGGGCGGGTATGGGTAGGTGGCGCGGAGATGTCGCAGTTGGACGAATCCGGCCTGACGCGCTTCCGCGCCGAAAAAGTGGGATTCATCTTCCAACAGTTTCACATGGTGCCGTATTTGACGGCGGTCGAAAACGTGATGCTCGCGCAGTATTTCCACAGCATGACCGACGAAAAAGAGGCGCGTCGCGCGCTGCAGCGAGTGGGACTCGGCGACCGCCTCGATCATCGCCCATCCCAGCTGTCGGGAGGCGAGCAACAGCGCGTAGCCGTCGCGCGCGCCCTGATCAATCATCCCACCCTGATTTTAGCCGACGAACCTACCGGCAACCTGGACGAGACCAACGAAGAAATCGTGATCCAGCTTTTTCACGAACTGCACAGCGAGGGCCACACCATCGTGATGGTCACCCACGACCCGTCCATGGGGCGCCGCGCCGATCGCCGCATCCAATTGGCGCACGGACGCCTGGTGCAAATTACCGGCCCAAGCCAGGAAGACGAAGATAACTTCGACCATTTGCTGGAACAAATTTGGGTCTGCGGGGAACGAAATTTGCCTGCGAGTTTCGAAGCGCTCCGCATCGCCGGGATTGCCGACCCGCGGCGTGTAGCCGCGCGCTTGGCTGACCGCCGTGCGGTGATCGTGCGCGATTCGCAGGTCGCCCTCACGCCCGAGGGGCTCACCCGCGCACGCGACATCGTCCGCCGTCATCGCCTGGCGGAAAGGTTGTTCACCGACACATTCTCGATTGCCACTTCCGAAGCCGATTCACACGCGTGCAAGTTCGAGCACATCATCAGCCCGGAACTCGACCAGAAAATTTGCACCTTCCTGGGCCACCCCGCCAAATGCCCTCACGGCAGCCAAATTCCCCCGGGTCCCTGCTGCCCGCCGCACTAGGCCCGCCGGCTTGGTTCGCCCCAACCTTATCTCCATCTCCTAATTGTTTTGATCGCTGTCGGGGATCTCGCCGGTGCTACCCATGAGGGATGCCATAATCGCGGAGACGCGGTCGTAGTTGCGCTCGACAAACCCGGCGTTTTGCGGCGAAATGCTGGCCGGATATTCCGTAATCATTTTTCCTCTTTTCAACGCCACCAGCATCATCGTGTTTACCAGCGTGATGCTCATCACCACGTATTCGCGCGACGATAACCCGGACTCCTTCACCGCGTTAGCCAGTTCCGGATGCATTTCCAGGTTTATCACCCCTTGATCGATCTGGCTGTTGTTCTTCCCGCCAGGCGCGGCCAACTGCATGTTCATGCTCTTCTTGAGCTCCGGATGATCGTGCAGCAACTTGGCCACCCCATTCGCCGCAACCTCATACTTATCCAGCTTTGTTTTGGTCAGACGAAACGTTCGGATCTCTTTCCCGTCCGGGGTTTCCGGTTGCCCGGATTGCGACGGCGAGGTCTGCGCAAGGCCGACAGTGCTAAACAGCAGTAGCGTGGCCGCGGCCACCGACACAAGCTTGGTGAAATGTCCCATGGAACGCATCTCCTTTTTCTGGATCAATGAACTCGGTGAAACGATTTTAGCGTGTATTTTCGGTCTAGGCCACGGGCCGTTCCCCCGCTGTTCGCCCGGGTAACATTCCGCCCCGGTAACTTTCGGCTCCGCAACGCTCGCTCCTCCTCGGCATGGGTAGGAGTCAAAGGGTGAGAGAGCAGAGGCCGCTCGCAGCTCGGTTTTCTTTCGGGCGCGAAACGTGGATAATGCCCCGGTTGAAAAGATGACTGCTCGCCTAAAACACAGATTTCATCAGAGGTCGTAGATCCGCGCCGGGCAAGTGATAGGGGCATAAATTATGGAGGGGAATCGTGAAAGCGAATCGTTTGCGGGCGTTGATGATCGGGGTTTTTGTCTTGGCGGCGCCATGTTTGGCCGCCGCGCAAACGGACGCGCCGCAGCACCCCCTCGAGGCGCTGAAATCGCAGGAATACTGGGCCGTTTATGACGTGCTGCAAGCCACGGGCAAGATGGACGCCGATACCTACTGCGTCAGCCTGCTCTTGCACGAGCCTCCTAAGGAGACCGTGCTGGCGTGGAAAGCCGGCGGTCCGATTTCGCGCGAGGCCGACGTCATCCTGCTCCGGAAGGGTCTGGCGATCGAAATACGCGTGGACATCTCGGGACGCAAAGTGGAATCGTGGAAAGAAAGGAAAGACGTCCAAGCAGCTACGTTTGACCGCGAGTTTATCGGCTTGGGCGAGGAAGCCAAGAACGATCCGCGGATGATCGAGGCGCTGGCCAAACATGGAATCAAGGATCTGACCACGGTTCAGTGTTTTCCGTTGCCTTTTGGATATTTCGCCCTCCCCGAGCTCGAGGGTCACCGGATCTTCTACGGCGACTGCTTCGACGTGCACGGGGGATTTTTAACTTGGGGCCGGCCGATCGACGGTTTGTATTTCACAATGGACGCGGTGGATTAAAAAGTTTTGAAGATTATCGATGAAGGAGCCACCGCGGTTCCGATGAGCCCGATCGATTTTGAAGAAGCGGCGGCCACGCCAAGGCCGGGAACCACGCCGATTTCCATCGAGCAGCCGCAGGGCCCCAGTTTCCAGATCCAAAATGGCGAAGTGAGCTGGCAGAACTGGCATTTTCGGGTGCGATTGGACGCGCGCGTGGGTCCGGTACTGAACCTCATTCGCGTGGACGATGGCGCGCGATCGCGTTCGGTGATGTACGAAGGATCGATGTCGGAATTGTTTGTGCCGTACATGGACCCAGCGGAAAGCTGGGCGACTCGAGTTTTCATTGACGCCGGAGAATTCTATCCCGGCGGAATCCTGAGAGCGCTGCAAGAAGGCGTCGACTGCCCACCGAATGCCGAATATATCGATGGCTTGGAGTCCAACGAGCATGGCATGCCGGTGCTGCGGCCCCGGCAGGCCTGCCTCTTTGAGACCTACACCGGAGACCCCGCATGGCGGCATTTCGAGAACGACATCGTGTGGGGGCGACCCTCCAGGGGGCTGGTGCTGCGGACCGCGGCGGTGATCGGAAATTACGACTACCTCCTCGATTGGCGATTCGAGCAGGACGGCTCGATCCGCGTGGCGGTGGGTGCAACCGGAATCATCGAGACCAAAGCTCTGAAAGCGGCAACCGCCAGCGAGGGTGGCATGCACGGCGGAAATGCGGCCGCTGACGCCTACGGCCACCTTGTGGGCCAGAACACCGTGGGTGTTAATCACGACCACTTTTTCTCGTTTCGCTTGGATCTCGATGTCGACGGCCAGAACAACACGTTCATGGCCGACCGCCTGAAGCAAAAGCAACTGCCCGCTGCGACCCACCGCAAGAGCATTTGGGTCGCCGAGCCCTTCATCGCACGCACCGAGCGCGACGCGATGATCGACATCCAGTTGGACAAGCCCTCGATGTGGATGTTCGTGAACCCAAATGTGCGTGGGCCGCTCGGATACCCGACCGGCTATGAAATCATGCCCGGCGTCACCGCTGCGTCGCTGCTCGATCCCGATGATGGCGTGCAACGCGTCGGCGCTTTCTCCTCTCACCAGCTCTGGGTTACCCCGTATCGGCCGGACGAACTATACGCGTCGGGCGTTTATCCCACAGCGAGCAAAGGCGGAGGCGGCCTCGCCGTTTGGACGGAAGCAAACCGGCCGATTGAAAATACCGATATCGTGGCGTGGTACACCTTGGGTTTCCATCACGTGCCGCGCGCGGAAGATTGGCCGGTTATGCCGGTGATGTGGCATGACTTCGTGATTCAGCCGTACGATTTTTTTGCGCAAAATCCAGTTCTTACCCTGCCCACCAAACCTTGAAACGCCCGAATTCGTGGCTCCCAGCACGCTCACGTTCCGCAACGAACGTGGGATAAACACTTCCGCGGGCCCAAATGCCAGGCTGCCCTGCACCGGGCACGCTAGGGACAGCGTGACGATGCTGCTAAAATAATAGCTGCCCATGCCGCTGGAACTGGATATCCGGAAAAAGCCCACGGACGTGAAGGTTCGCGTCTCCAGCGGGGAAGGTGTGGATGTGGTTTGGTCCGACCTGCACGCCAGCCACTACGACTTTGCCTATCTGCGCGACCAATGCCCCTGCGCCCACTGCAACGACGAACGCCAGAAAAAATCCAGCAAAAGTAGCCCTTCTCCGGCGTCCCTTTTGCCCATGTATAAGCCCAAGGTGACCGCCAGGAACGCCACGCCGGTAGGCAACTACGCCATCCAGATTGAGTTTTCCGACGGCCATGCCAGCGGCATTTTCAGCTTTGGTATCTTGCGCGAAATCTGCCCCTGTCCCGCGTGCCGGCGTGAATTCGGGGCGATCGCTATCTCCGCGGTTACATAGATGAGCTTTCCTTTTCGATTCATTGTTTGTATAGTTTTCACGCCGCGTCTCGAAAATTAATGGCAACTGATTCCCAGGTCCCACCTCGTAAAAGCGTTGTTCGTCCCGCCGCCCAAGTTATCGTGGCCACGACGGCCATGCTGGCCTTCGTCTCTTTTTGGCGAGCCGCCGCGATCGTCCTGAACGATCTGGCCTCTTCGGCATATTACGCCGGCGGCGAATCAGAGAACTTCATCGGCAAGACCGCCCCTTGGTTCATCCTCGCGATCATGCTGTTCAGCTATGCCGTCCGCGCGATCTACGTGGAAAGCTGCAGCATGTTCGTGCGCGGCGGCGTCTACCGCGTGGTGAAGGAAGCGCTGGGCGGCACCCTGGCCAAGTTCTCGGTCTCCGCGCTGATGTTCGACTACGTCCTCACCGGGCCAATCAGCGGTGTGGCCGCGGGACAATACCTTGCCGGGGTAACCAACGAGTTGCTGCAGTACGCGCATTCCAGCTGGTTCCTTCCCGTCAATCACTCCGCCGCCGGTTTCGCGGTGCTCGTTACCGCCTATTTTTGGTGGCAAAACATCAAAGGTATCCCCGAGTCCAGCGATAAAGCCCTGAAAATCATGCAGCTGACCACCGTCATGGTGGTCATCCTCATCGTTTGGTGCGCTTATACCGTCTGGACTCGCGGTCTGCACATGCCACCCGCTCCCATCGCCCGCAACATGCATTTGGGCAAAGACGCTATGGGTTGGCTCTACGGCATCCATTTCCCGGTGCACTTGTTTGCGGTGTTAGCGGTTTTCGTGGGGCTGGGCCACTCCGTCCTGGCCATGAGCGGCGAAGAGTCCCTGGCGCAGGTCTACCGCGAAATCGAGCATCCCAAGCTACCCAATCTGAAGAAAACGGGACTGGTCATCTTCGTTTACAGCTTGGTATTCACCTCCCTGGTTTCCTTCTTCGCGGTGATGATCATTCCCGACAACATGCGACCGCAGTACCTCGAGAACCTGATCGGTGGCCTGGCGATGAACCTCGCAGGTCCGCCCATGCTGCGGCTCACCTTCCACGTATTCGTGGTGATCGTCGGCACGCTGATCTTGTCGGGCGCGGTGAATACCGCCATCGTCGGTTCCAATGGTGTGATCAACCGGGTCTCCGAAGACGGCGTGTTGCCGGATTGGTTCCGCCACCCGCACCGCAAATACGGCACTTCGAACCGCATCATTACCATCATCGCACTGCTGCAGATTATTCCCATCGTCGCCAGCGGCGGTGACGTCACCTACCTCGGCAACCTCTACGCCTTCGGGGTGATCTGGAGCTTCACCCTCAAGGGCGTCGCGGTGCTCGTGCTGCGCTACACCCACAAGCAGGACCGTCAGTACCGCGTGCCGTTGAACTTCACCATCCGGGGAGTGGAAATCCCGTTGGGCTTGGGCTTGATCACCCTCACCCTGCTTTCGATCGCCGTCGTCAATTTGTTCACCAAGCCCAAAGCCACCATCGCCGGCAGCATATTTTCGATCGTGCTCTTCGTGATATTCGAGATATCCGAAAAAATGATTCAGCGAAAGGCGGGCGGCGCAGCGCACGTCGAGCTGGATCAATTTAACCTTGAGACGGAATCGGAGCTAACTCCCGCCAGCGTGGGAGCGCGCCCGGGTAACGTCCTGGTTCCGGTGAGCACCTACTACGCCCTGTATCATCTCGACGCGATCCTCAAACAAGTCCGGCGGGACCAGGACATTGTGGTCATTCACATCCGCATGCTCCGCCGCGCCGCCTCCGGTGAGTATGACCTGACGCCCGACCAGCTATTCGGCACCATCGAGCAGCTCCTGCTGACCAAGGTCCTGAGCGAGGCCGAAAAACAAGGTAAACCCGTGCGCTTGGTGGTCGCCTCCGCCAACGATCTGTGGGAAGGAATCCTGCGCGCGGCAACCAACCTGCAATCTTCGGCCATTGCCGTCGGCAATTCCGCGAAAGTCCCCATCGTTGATCAGGCCAGGGAAATCGGAATTGCCTGGGAGAAAATGCAGGAGCCTCGGCCGCGGCTGACCCTGGAAATTTTCACGCCCGCTGGTGCGGAACAGATTTTCTACCTCGGCCCGCACATGCCCAGGCTCACCCCAAAAGAAATCGACCTGCTCCACAAGGTGTGGCTCGATCTTGCCGAGCGTCTCGGCACCGAGGAACTGCATCACCACGACATCATTCACTTCGCACTCGACGAACTGGAACGCGAGATGGACGAGCACGAAAACGACGTAGTCGAACGCCTCCGCGAACATGTGCTAAACATCAAGAACCGCCGCCTCGCCCCGCCGCAGTCCTAGTCCCACTACGTACATCCGCGTTCAGTGACAACCCGGGTCCGCTTATATTTCTCGCTTGTATCACGACAGGATATATCGCAGATTTGTTACGTGCGGACAGATACGCGGCCGCAGCGTCATTGGCCTATGCAAATCCCCCGCTGTGAGTAATCTCCCCTGTTGTCTGAGAATGGTCGCAAATTGATCGCAAAAACGGGAGCCTGAATGCCAAAAACCGTTCTGTTTATTCCGAAAGAGCGGATCGAGTCCGGCATTCTGTTGATCCGCGGCCGCAAGGTGATGCTCGACTCCGATCTCGCCGAGCTTTACGGCGTGAGTACCAAACGCTTGAACGAACAGATAAAGCGGAACACCGCGCGCTTCCCCGTAGATTTCATGTTTCAGCTATCCTTCCGAGAGAAGGCAATCTTGAGGTCGCAATTTGCGACCTCAAGTGGACGGCACGGCGGACGACGTTATCGGCCTTACGCTTTCACCGAGCACGGCGCCATCGTGGTCGCGGTTGTCCTCAGTACGCGAAGAGCCATCGCAGTCAGCGTCTATGTGGTGCGCGCGTTCGTGAACTTGCGCGAGATATTAGGTAAGCATAAAGAGTTGGCCCGGAAGTTGACCCAACTGGAGGGTCGAATTGAGGTGCACGACGAACGGATCGTAAGCCTGTTTGAAGCAATTCGGCGCCTGATACAAGGACCCGAGCAGCGGGGGGAGCGGATCGGGTTTCACGCTGGAAGTTCTGGCGAACTCCGAAGAGATCCCTGATCGAAATGCTGAGAACAGCACGGCACGCCTTTCGCGCTTGCCATGCTCAGCGGCCTCCCGCGAGAAGTTGACGCTACCGCGATCTCACGCTGTTCGTAGCTCCGATGTGCAGTTCGGGCACCGCGTAGCTTTTATCGGGATGGCAGTCTGGCAGTACGTGCAGTCCTTGGTGGTCGGAGCCGCCGCCGGCGCCGGCTTGTTCCACCGGTTCACTTGCTGCACCACCAGAAAAATCACGAACGCCACAATCAGGAAATCAATCACGTTGTTCAGAAACAATCCGTAATTGATGGTCGCCGCGCCCGCCGCCTTGGCAGCCGCCAACGAGTCGTAGCTTTTGCCTGAGATATTCAGAAACAGACTCGAGAAGTCCACGTGGCCAAGAATCAGCCCGACCGGCGGCATCATAACGTCACTCACCAGCGACGTAATAATTTTCCCGAACGCAGCTCCAATAATGATTCCGACCGCCATATCCAGCACATTGCCCTTCATCGCGAATTTTTTGAATTCTGAAAACATGGTATTCCTCCGTCCGTACGTGAGCAGAATGAACTTCTACCATCTTCCTTTGCTAGGCCGTAAGTAGCAGCAGGGCGGCTCCGCCGATTCCGCGCACCACCAGCAGCGCTCCCGCCACACCGAGAAAGAGCCCTGAATATTCCAGCGGGAGCCAATTCATCAGCAGCATCGTCGCGCCCACCAGCGCCAGAGAGCCGCCGCGCAATCGGGTGTGCCACTGCGGAGTCTGTGGCGCGCGGCGCACCCACGCCCGCGCTCCCCAGTAAATCAGAAACACGCCCAGGGCGATCCACATCGTTTCCCGATGCGGCGGGGAATACCGTCCGGACCACGCCAGCAGCAAGAGCAATCCCCCCAGCAGGGTGATCACGATTTCGTTCAGAAGATCGAACAGCCGCCCTGGCATCGCCTTGCACCCCTTTCGTCCGGGGCGGCATTATTGCTCGGGGGAAGGCGCCAGAGCAACTGGGATGCGATGGAGTTTAATGATGCTAAAATGACCGTCTTTGTCTATGGCGGCACAGGACTTCCGGGTAGTTGAATCCTGGGGCTGGCTTGCGGCGATCCAATCGGGAGGAACCTACGTGTACAAGGTAATCATTATCGGGAGCGGTTGCGCCGGTTTGACCGCGGCCATTTACGCGGCGCGCGCCGATCTCAAGCCGTTGGTGATCGACGGGTACGAGCCCGGCGGGCAGCTATCGCTCACCACTATGGTCGAGAATTATCCTGGTTTCCCCGATGGCATCCTCGGACCGGAACTGATCGAGAATAGCCGCAAGCAGGCCCAGCGCTTTGGGGCTGAGTTTCGCGCCGGCGCGGTCACCGAGGTGGATTTGAGCAAGCGCCCGTTTCGCATTACAGCCGCGAAGGAGAGCTACGAGGCCGAATCGCTGATCGTGGCCGCGGGAGCCTCGGCGAAAATGCTGGGCCTGGAATCCGAACGCCAATTGTTGGGGCACGGCGTTTCCACCTGCGCCACCTGCGACGGCTTCTTCTATCGCGGGAAAGAAATCGCCGTGGTGGGCGGCGGCGATACCGCCATGGAGGAGGCGACGTTCCTCACCAAATTTGCGTCGCGAGTGAGCATCATTCACCGGCGCAACGAATTTCGCGCCACGAAGATCATGCTGGACCGCGCCCGGGCCAACGAAAAGATCAAATTTCTCATCCCATTTACGGTCGATCGCGTCAGTGACGTCGATAAGAACAGCGTCGAAACCCTGCACCTGCGCAACATCGAAACCGGCGCCACTTCCGAATTGCAGGTAGCCGGTCTGTTCATCGCCATTGGCCACGAGCCCAACACCAAAGTCTTTAAGGGCTTGCTGGACATGGACGAAAACGGATATCTCGTCACCACCGGGGGCACCCACACCAATATTCCGGGCGTTTTCGCCGCCGGCGATGTCAAGGATCACGTCTACCGCCAGGCGGTGACTGCCGCCGGTTCCGGCTGCATGGCCGCAATGGACGCGCAAAAATTCCTCGAAGAGGGCCACTAGAAGAGATGCCGCCCCGCTTCCCACCCAACGTTAGCTCCTCGCCCCGGCTGGTCCCGGCTTGATGCTTCGCTCCCTTCTCATTCGGATGTCCGAAAGCAAAAAGCTCGAGCATTTCGTCACCTCTACCGGCCCCACCCGCCGCATGGCTCAGCGGTTCGTCCCAGGCGCCAGCCTGGAAGACGGGCTGGTAGCCGCCCACGAGGTGAATCGCATCGGGCATTTGGTGAGCCTCGATTTGCTCGGCGAAAACGTAGTGGATGCCGCCGGCGCAAACCGCGCAGCCGCCTCGTACATGGGCATGTTCGATCGAATCGCCAAGGAAAAGCTGGACGCCAACATTTCGCTGAAGCTCACCCAGCTCGGGCTCGATCTGGACGCCAATCTCTGTGAACAATTGTTGAACGAAATCGTCGCCCGGGCCGGAACCTTTCAGAATTTCGTGCGCGTGGATATGGAAGGCTCGCCGTACACCCAGCGGACCATCGACATGGTCAAGCGGGTGCGCTCCCAAGGTGGCTCCGTGGGCACGGTGATGCAGGCGTACCTCTACCGCACCGAGCAGGATGTCCGCGATTTAATTGCCGCCGGGTGCCGAATTCGTCTGTGCAAAGGCGCCTACAAAGAGCCGCCGGAAATCGCTTTTCCGAAGAAGGTGGAGGTGGACAACAACTACGTCAAGCTGATGAAAATCATGCTGCCCAGCGGCGTCTACCACGGCATCGCCACCCACGACCCGGCGATGATCGCGGCCACCAAAAAGTTTGCCGCGCAACAGGGAATCGGCGCCGACAAGTTCGAGTTCCAGATGCTCTATGGCATCCGCACCGATTTGCAGCGATCACTTCTGAAAGAAGGCTACCGCGTAAGGGTCTATATTCCTTTCGGTTCCGACTGGTTTCCGTATTTCATGCGCCGGCTCGCCGAACGCCCCGCCAACCTCATGTTCTTCCTACGCAGCGTTTTCTCCCGGTCGTAGCTGTCGCGTCCTCCCCCACCCGCCGCGGTGGGCCGGCGGACGGGCATGCGACGCATCCCCAAATCCTTACACAACATGATCCATTGCTCCCGAATTGCGCGGATGCTATAAGCGGACAAGGAGACAAAAACCATGCCGCCCGAATTTGAAGAGTTTCGTGAACTGGTCGCCTTCCCTGGCGAATCCTTCAATCCCATCGAAGCCGCATTTCTGATCGCCAAAGAAGAATATCCTCAGCTCTCCGCATCCCGTTGCGGACGCCTCCTGGCCGAAATGAAAAACGAAGCCGAAGAGCACATGCTGTCCCTCAAAGGACGTACCGCCAAACTCGCGAAGCGCCCAGACGCCATCGCCCAAGTGGAACACTTCAACCAACTCTTCTTCGGAAAATGGGGATTTCACGGCAACACCGAGGAATATTACGACCCCAGAAACAGTTTTCTAAACGACGTCATCGATCGCCGCACCGGCATTCCCATCACCCTGGCTCTGTTATACGTCGATATCGCCCGCGGCGGCGCAGGCATCGACCTCGTCTCCGTGGGCATGCCCGGGCACTTTCTCGCCGGCTTCAACCATCGCGAAGACCTCTATATCGATGTTTTCGACGCAGGCGCTTTGCTCACTCTTCCGGAGTGCGGCAAACGCGCCGAAGCCATCATCCCCGAACTTAAATTCGAACCCGGCCACATGTACCGCGTCGGCCGGCGAACGATCATCTCGCGCATGCTGCGCAACCTGATCAATATCTACATCGAACAAGAGAACTTCGCGAAAGCTCTGCACTCCATCGAAATGATTCTATGCGTCGACGGCGATACCCCGGAATGGATGCGCCAGCGCGGCTTGATCTGCGCGGCCACCCAGCAATTTGGCGCCGCGGTGACCCACTTGGAGCGTTACCTGGAATGCGCACCCAACGCCCCCGACCGCTTGATCATGGCCGATCACGTCCGAGCGCTGCAAAAAAAGCGAGTCGCGGTGAACTGATTCCCGCGGCTCTCCGGGCACACGCCGGGCGCCACAGTGCAAGGGCCTAGCGCTTGACGGCCACGGTCAAGCCGTCCCGCAGCGGAATGATCGCCGCAAACGACGTCTTGTCTGCGTACAGACGGCGGTTGTACTCCTGAATGGCGCGGGTTTGCACGTCTTTGGAAGGATGAGCCACCTTGCCGGACCAAAGCGTGTTATCCGCCAGCAACAGGCCGCCCCGCCGCAATCGGGGCCAGGCTTTGCGCAGCGCCTCGGGGTATTGGTGCTTGTCGATATCAATGAAGATCAGATCGAAGGTTCCGCGGGTATGGTCAAAGAGCTCAAACGCATCGCCCCAGCCAAAGTGAATGCGATTGGCCACCCCGGCTCGGCGGCAGAATGCCCGCGCGCGCTGATGATTCTCGGGACTGCCATCGGAATAATAAACTTCGCCGCGAGGTCCGGCGGCGCGGGCCAGCCAGATCGTCGAGTACCCAATGGCCGAGCCCATTTCAAAGATGCGGCTGGCTCCGCTGATCTTGGCCAGCAGGTATAGCAGACGTCCCACGGCCGGCCCGATGATCGGGATATCGTTGCGCTTAGCGAGCTTCTCCATCTCCACCAGCACTTTGTCCCTTCGGGGAAGCACGGTGCTCAAATATTTTTCAACGTCGGTGTTTACGATGGGTTTCATGGGAATCCTAGGTAATCGACTCGCCGGGCGCGAGCGTGTGAATTTCCAGGCCGGCAATATCCTGGGTGATACGGCGCAGCTCATCCGGTGTTCCGGTCAGCACCGGGAACGTGCCAAAGTGCATGGGTACCACGTGCCGGACGTTGAGCAGCCGTATGGCCAACGCCGCTTCCCGCGGGCTCATGGTGAAAAGGTCTCCGATCGGCAGCAGCGCCAATTCCGGCGCATACAGATCGGCGATCAGTTTCATGTCGCCGAAAACCGCGGTGTCACCGGCATGATAAATCGTCAGGCCACCGGGGAGCCGCACGATGTAGCCGCACGCTTCGCCGCCGTAGACGATCTTGCCATCGTCCAGGATTCCGCAGGAATGGATTGCGTTCACCATGGTCACTTCGATTTCACCCACCCGCTGGGTGCCACCTTTGTTCATCGCCTGCACGTTCCCCACGCCTTTGGACTCCAGCCACTGCCCAATTTCGTAGATCCCCACGATTTGAGGCTTAAATTTTTTCCCGAGCTCTACCGCGTCCGCGATGTGATCGAAGTGCCCGTGGGTGATCAGCATCGTGTCGACGCGTCCGGGCTTCTGCAACTCCGGAGGACAGGCGGGATTGGAAGCAATCCATGGATCGATCAGCACCACTTTCCCGGTGGGGGTGGTGATGCGGAAAGCAGCGTGGCCCAGCCACGTCAAAGAGTTACCACGGGTTCGCAGCATTCGAAAACTCCTCCTGATTTGGCCGGGCTTCGGCTCCCTCGGCCCGCTGCGGTCGCGCTAGCGCCCTTATGCGCCTCAACCGAGGGCTCCAACCGACCCCGAGGGTAACCGTTCAGCAGCCCTAAAGTGCGATTCAGCGCGACGAACTTGTTTGCCGCCCGCATTTGATGATATAAGAATTTCCTTCGCCGCACTGTCGAATTTGGTACGATGAAATAGATATTTGACCCGAGGAGAAAGATTCATGGCCTACGTAATTGCTGAGCCCTGCGTCGGAACCAAGGACACCGCCTGCGTGGATGTCTGCCCTGTGGATTGCATTCACCCCCGTAAGGACGAACCAACCTTCGAGGCGGAAACCCAGCTCTATATTCATCCGGACGAGTGCATCGACTGCGGCGCTTGCGTCCCGGTCTGCCCGGTCACCGCAATTTTTGCCCTGGAAGACCTGCCAGAGAAATGGGCGAGCTTCACCCCGATTAACGCCGACTGGTACAAGAAGTAGCTTTTCGCGCGCTGGTAACGCACCGAATGGCGGGTGCGTTACTGATGCCCCGCCGGCGGTGCTCCGGCGGTAACGCTAATGTCCCAGCCGCGATTCCCGCGGGGCGTCAGCCGTCATTTTCCCGCGGCCTTGCCTTTAGACGTCAATTCCCAACTGCTGCTTCGCTGCCGCGCTGATCATGCTGGGATTCCACGCCGGTTCCCAAACCACGTCCACGGCCACCTCGCGAACCTCCGGCACCGCTCCCACCTTGGCCTTCACGTTGTCCGGAATCGACTGCGCCGCGGGGCATCCCTGTGACGTCAGGGTCATCTTCACGCGCACCCTGCCCTGGTCGTCCACGGCCACGCCGTACACCAATCCCAGATCAACGATATTGACCGGAATTTCCGGATCGAAGCACTGCCGCAATGCTTCGTAAACATTCTCGCGCGTTAACGCCATTTTGTTTTCTCCCGGCGTTAGAATTTCACACGCGTCAATGAGTGTCAATGGGAGGCCGATGATGAAGATCCGCGTCGAGTTGCGCGCCGTGAAGCTAGGGGTGGTCGAAGCAACAGGCGTCCACGTGACGCTGGTGGAAGAATCCCTCGCGAAAGAAATGAACGCGGTGTGCGAACGGCTTCGCCGCATCCACACCGTGGAAAGCCTCCCGGATTTTGAACCGGTCCGCAGGGTGCGAGCCATGTTTCGCGCCTGGGGGATGGACCCGTCGAAGTACCGCCCGTCTTCCGAAGCGCTATTGCGCCGTGTAGCGCAAGGCAAAGGACTCTACCGAATATTGAATGGCGTCGACGCCGCAAATCTCGGCTCGATCGAGACCGGCTGGCCCTTTGGCTGCTACGACCTCGCCAGAATTTCCGGGCCCATCACTCTGCGTCTCGGCGCGCCAGGCGAGAAGTACGAAGGCATAGGCAAAAAGACCTGGCACCTCGAAGACCGCCCGGTCCTGGCCGACGATTCCGGCCCCTTCGGCAGCCCGATCAGCGATTCCACTCGCACCATGGTCACCGAGCAGGCCCAGGATCTACTGGCGATTATCTATGCCCCGGAACAAACTTCCACCGCAGCACTCGATGAAGCGATGTCACGAGTGGCCGAGCGATTCACCAGGTCCGCCGGCGCTAAAACGGTAACCACTCATATCATTCACGGTATCTGATTCCACCACACGTTTAGCCAGCACCAGGTGAGCCTGTTGATAATCGGATGAATAAGCCAATCACGCGATATAAAATGAAGTTTCCGCCGAATTCAAGCGTTCCGACGATGATCTTGTCCGACCAAGTGGTTGGATCGACGATACCGGCGATCGAAAACGGCCAGAGAACCAGAAAAACGGTGACACTGAACATGTGGTGTGTGCGAATCGTTGTCGCGACTAGCACCAGGGCAATGATTACGCCAATGCATCCTGAACCTAAGAACCAACGTTCAAGCGACCGTCTGTTCTTCATACGCTGCTCTTACTACTGCAACGCGCAATCCTACGGAGCAAAGCTGAGGGAATGGTCCTTAAACTCGACCCAGAGTTTCACTTCCTTGATGCTTGCTTGGCCTACCGCATC
>Ga0302326_10012942_pt1 | contig 17719 bp, 18 predicted proteins | sample Palsa_T0_3_FD_202264 | JGI IMG/M metagenome (GOLD analysis project Ga0302326, IMG submission 202264) | Peat permafrost microbial communities from Stordalen Mire near Abisko, Sweden - Palsa_T0_3 | ecosystem: Environmental > Terrestrial > Soil > Palsa > Peat permafrost | place: Sweden: Abisko... | reverse complement strand
CGGCTCGAGCACGTTCTCGGCAAAGCGCGCGGCTTCCTCCAGCACCGACTGCCCGAGCTCGTCGGAGTAATCGGCGAGCTCGGCGCACTTGCCGAGGCGGCCGGCGCCCAGCAGCTCCTCGAGCACGAAACGCACTTCACGCACGGGCGCACGGTACATGGTCAGTCCCTATGACGAAGAATTCGCGGCGCGCCTTGTCTAGCGCGCACCCGCCTCACTGGCGCGCAGCGGGATCACCGTCGCCCGCGCGGGCGCAGGCGGCGCCAGCGCCGGCACGATGTTGGCCGCGAGGAAGTCCACGAACTGCTGCGCACGCGGATCGGACTCCAGCGCGCTCGGGTACAGCGCATACAGCGCCGCCGCCGGTGGCACCGCCCACTCCGGCAGCACGGCCTTGAGCCGTCCGGTGGCCAGGCCCTGGCGGCACAGAAATTCCGGCAGCAGCCCGATACCGAGGCCGGCTGCAGTGGCGGCGTGCAGCACCGCCGGGTCGTCCACGGCGAGCTTCGGCGACAGCGGCACCTCGGCGCGCTGCGTGCCGCGTGACAGCTGCAGGCGGAACTGCGGCAGCTCCGCCGCATCGGGCGTCAGCAGGTCGTGCAGCCGCAGATCATCCGGACGCTCGGGGGTGCCGTGCTGCTGCAGATAGGCAGCCGTGGCACACAACAGCGCCGGGGGCGCTCCCAGCAGACGCCGCGCGATGCTGGCATCCGCCGGCGGACGCGTGCGGATCGCCACGTCCCAGGCCCCTTCGGCCAGCTGCTCGGCATCGAGCGCGACTTCCAGCGGCACGTGCGCGAAGGCTTCGAGGAAACGCGGCACGAGCGGCGAGAGCAGCACGCGCCCGTAAGTCGGGTCGGCGACCACGCGCAGCGGCCGCGCCTCCGGCGACTGCAGTTTCGCGATCGAGCTGCGCGCCGCATCCGATTCCTCGGCGACGCGGCGCGCGTGCGGGTACAGGAGCCGACCGGCAGAGGTGAGCGACAGGCGTCGCGTGGTGCGCTCCAGCACCCGCACGCCCAGGGTCTTTTCCAGGTCCGCGACCGCGCGGCTGACCGCCGCCTTCGGCACCCCGAGCGCGCGTGCTGCGGCGGAAAACCCATTGAGATCCACAACCTTCGCGAGCATCGCGAGCTGCGACGGGGTCCAGATCAGGTTCATGGCGGCCTCAATCCCCCTGTTGGAAGGGTATATTGTTTCACCTGAGAAGCAGGCGCGCCAGACCCCCTGGGTCTAAACTCTGCGCCCCATCCTGGGGGCCGTAACGGCCCCGCGCTCTCACATAACGAGGAAAGATCCATGAATTCAGCGATGCACGCCTTCTCCGTCGAGGTGTTCGCGAACGCCCTCGGCAACCTGTCCTGGCTGCTCGATAAGGCGACGAACAACGCCACGCAGCGCAAGTTCGACGCGAGCGTGTTGCTCGCCGCGCGCCTGGCACCGGACATGCTGCCGCTCACGCGCCAGATTCAGATCGCCTGCGACCTGGCGAAGAATTCCGTGTCGCGTCTGGCCGGTGTTGAGCCGCCGCGCTTCGAAGACAACGAAAACACCATCGAGCAGCTGCGCGCGCGCATCGCCCGCACCATCGACTACATGAAAGGCGTGCCGGCGAGCGCCTTCGACAAAGCAGAGACCCGCGACATCAAAGTTCCCGCCGGCGAGCGCACGCTGGAGTTCAAGGGGCTGGATTTCCTGCAGCGCTGGGCGATTCCGAACGTGTTCTTCCACGTCACCACCGCCTACAACATACTGCGTCACAACGGCGTTGATCTGGGCAAGCGCGACTTCATCAACGGCGGACGCGATTTGTAAAACCAAACCGATATGACAAATGGCGGCACGAAGTTGTCGCCTTTTTGCGAACAGAACGCGAGCGAAATCACGGCGCCACGGACGGCGCACTGCCACCCTGTTGTCCCACGAGGCGGATGCTCTATCTGCCGGCAGCACGGTCCGACAGGACGGGGAATTTCGCTTGCGACAGAAAGCCACGGCCGCCGCACGCTCAGGCGGTTTGACATCGGTTGCGACTCCCGTCGCTCGTGTCGACAGCGAGCCACCCTCGGTCGAGTCGCTCGGCAGGCAGCTGCGCGATGTGCTGCCCGCGCGTCGCCTGCATTCGGTTTCGCTGTGCGATCACGAAGCAAACGTTTTGTGGCTGAGCGAAGGTGCGCTCGGACCTGACGAGCACGGCCTCGTGGTCGACGCACTCGAGCTCTTGTCCGCCGACACCTCGCTCAACTGTCACGAGATGGGACTCGAGGACGGCCGCTACGCGCTGTTCCTGCCGGTGCGTGCGCCGAGCGGGGGCCTGGTGGGCATCGCCATGATTCTCGCCGACGGCAAATCCGGCTTCGGTGACGATACGCTCGAGCGGGTGGCTGCCGCGCCCGCGCGCGCCATCATGCTGCGCCTGGCGGTCCTGCTGAAACCCAGCGGCAATGCGGCATCTGCAGCGCATGCCACCGCACAGGTGCCCGCCCTGGAGCTCGCCGACACCAATGCCGTGCCGGCGCTCGCGGAGCCGCCCGCGCCTGCGGCGATCTCGCCCGCGCAAGTGCATCAGCTGCTTGAATTTGAGCTGGCCCCGGAAGGGCAGGCCAGTCCCCCGCCGGCGCCTGGCGCCGCGCCCCCCAGGACGACGCGCGCGCCCGTGCGGGCCACCGCGACGGACCTGGTCGGACTCGAGTTTCTCGACGCGGACGCCGCCGAGCCCGCGGCGGCCGTTCCTGCCGCAGCCCCGCTGGCCGCAGTGCGCGCCGTCGCCGAACCCGTCCCGGTGACGCCCGTCGTGGCGCCGCCGCGCAGCGTACCCAAGCCTGCGCCGGCGGCAGCGCCCGCGCGCGCGGCGGCACACCCACCCGCAGCGCTCGCCGCTCCTGTGACCTTCGCAGTCTCAGCGCCGGCGAGCGATGCAAACCTGTTGCTGGAAGTGCTGCCGTTCGCAAAGCTGCGGGCGGGCGGCCAGACGCGCCGCTTTCAGGTGCTGCCGCGCCTGTCGCCGGGGCAGCGTGACCCGGCCGCGGTCGATGCGCTGGTGCTGCAGCGCCTGATGGGCTGGATGGCGGCGCATCGCAGCGCCTGGAACTCGCAGCCGACCAGCTTCACGATCAATCTTTCCATCGCGACGCTCGAGGACGAGCGCTTCGCGCAAAAGATCGCCGCCGCGCTCAACACGCACGGCATCGCCGGCGAGACCTTCGGCTTCGAGATCGCCGAGGCGCTGTGCACGCAGCGCCGTGCCCAGGTCGAGCGCTTCATCACGCAGTGCGAGAAGGTGGGCGCGTGGGTCGTCATCGACGATTTCTCCTTCGACGCGCAGGTGCTGCCGCTGCTGCGCTCCAAGGCCGCGCGGCTGGTGAAGCTCGACGCGAAGCTCACCTCGGCGGCGCTGAAGGACAAACTTTCCCAGGCGATGGTGGTGGCCACGGTGCAGGCCGCCAAGGTGCTGGGCATCCACTGCGCTGCCAAGAAGGTCGACTCGCAGGCAGCGCTGCAGTGGCTGACCGCGATCGGCTGCGACTTTGCGCAGGGGGCCGCGCTCGGCGGCGCTCAGTCGCTCGAATCGCTCGCCGGTTCCCCCGACCCTACCGGTCTGACGGCGCAGCTGCGTCCGTCCTGAAACTCCTTAAAAATCATTGAGTAGCCCGCGCGGCCAGTCCTGGCCGCGCGCTTCTCGCATGCCTGCGCACTAAGGGTGCGCCGAACCGAGCAGCCGGCGCGGTGCGCAGACCGGCCGGTGCACCGCGAGATGCCCTAAGCTTCAATGGGGTGCCGTGACTCATGAAGATGCCGACGCTCGAAAGTATCCGTACCAACCGTAACGTGCTGTTCTGGAGCCTGCACGCGGCCGGCTGGGCGGGGTATGGGCTCACGCAGTACTTCGGCGCGCTGTTGTACGAGAAGCCCTCGAGCTACGCCGGCGTCATCGCCGTCTCGGCCATCGCAGGCTTCGTGCTGTCGATGCCGATGCGCTTCATCTACCGGCGGCTCTGGAACCGGCCGACCCGCACCCGCATCATCGGGGTGCTCGCCACCTGCTACATCACCGGGCTGGCGCTGCGCATCCTCATCAATCTGAGCTACAAGGCGTTCATCGACCCGGACTGGCAGCCGCAGACACTGTTCGAGCTGTTCGGCGGCACCCTGTCCACGACCTACCTGCTGATCTGCTGGAGCGTGCTGTACTTCGGCATCAAGTTCTACGAGTCGCAGCGCGAGCAGGAAGAAGCGATGTTGAAGGCCGTGGCACTCGCCCAGCAGGCGCAACTGAAGATGCTGCGCTACCAGCTGAACCCACACTTCCTGTTCAACACCCTCAACGCCATCTCGACCCTCATCCTCGACAATCAGAACCGCAAGGCGAACCATGCGGTGACGCGGCTGTCAGAGTTTCTGCGCTACACGCTCGACCAGGACCCGATGAAGAAGGTCACGCTGCGGCAGGAGATCGAGGCGCTCGATCTGTATCTGGGAACCGAACGGCTGCGTTTCGGCGAACGGCTGCACCTCGAATACGCCATCGAGGAGCCTGCGCTCGAGGCGCTGGTGCCGAGCCTGCTGCTGCAGCCGTTGCTGGAGAACGCCCTCAAATACGCCGTGTCCTCGCGCGAGCAGGGGGGCCTGGTGCGCATCGAGGGCCGCACTCGTGAGGGACTTCTGGAACTGGCGGTGATCGATGACGGCCCGGGCCTGCGCGATGGCCAGGCCCCGGGCGAGCGCCGCGGTGTCGGGCTGCGCAACACGCGCGAGCGGCTGGCGGTGCTGTACGGGGAAACCTGCCGCTTCGCGATACTCAATTCGCGCCCGGGGCTGCGCGTCGAAATGGCCCTGCCGCTCGAGACTGCAGCCGACGGCCAGGCGGCGGCTGTGCCACCGGCGCCGCCGGCACGCGCCTCCGGCGGCGTACCGGCATGAGCATCCGCACGCTGATCGTCGATGATGAGGTGCTGTCGCGGCGTGGCGTGGAGCTGCGCCTGCGCGATCAGCCCGACTTCGAGATCGTGGCGCAGTGTGCTAACGGGCGCGAGGCACTTGCCGCCATGCAACAGTATCGGCCCGACCTGGTGTTTCTCGACATCCAGATGCCCGGCATGTCCGGGTTCGAGGTGCTGGCCCATATCCCGCAGGAGTCGCTGCCGCTGGTAGTGTTCATCACCGCCTACGATCAGTACGCCATCCAGGCATTCGAGGCGCGTGCCATCGACTACCTGCTCAAGCCGATCGACGAGGTGCGCTTCGACGCCACACTGACACGCGTGCGCGAGCACGTGCGCGCCAAGACCGCCGCGACGCACCGTGACCGCCTGATGCAGATCATTGCCGAAATCACCGGCTGCGGGCAGCTGGCGCTCGATGAGCTGCTCACCCACGGCCGCAAGGCGATCGAGGGACGGCGGCCGGAAGTGCTGCCCATCCGTCAGGGACGTGAGACGGTGCGGGTGCCCGTGGCCTCGATCCAGTGGGTCGACGCGGCGGGTGATTACATGTGTATCCACGCCAATGGCGACACGCACATCCTGCGTGGCACGATGAAGGAACTCGAGGACCTGCTCGATCCCAAGCTGTTCCAGCGCGTGCACCGCTCGACGATCGTCAATCTGCGCCTGGTGAAGAGCCTGCGCGCACACATGAACGGCGAGTATTTTCTGATGCTCGAGGGCGGCCACGAGCTGAAACTGTCGCGCACCTATCGCGACAAGGTGGAGTATTTCCTGAGCGGGTCCGCGGGATGAATGCGTGACCGAGTTCTCCCCGGAGGCTACGGCCTGCGGTAACTGTGATCCGCGTCACGAACCTAGCGCACCCGTGGGCGATGTGTGAGCCATCGCGACGCCCCGCGGCCGGCTCGTTGTTTAGATATGTCTTCCTATGGAAGCCGCGTCTCGCCCGTCGCTGGAGCTGCTGCCCGATCTGCCGGTCGAGGCACCGCTGGACTCCTCTGCACCGCGTAAGGAGCCGCCTGCCGCGGTCCCTGCCGGCGCCACAGCCGCAGCGGCGCCGAAGCCGGCTGCGCCCCGCGACCCAGAGCAGACCGGGCTCAATTTCCTCGATCCGGAGATGTTCCTGGCGCAGGGGGAGTCCCCCGCTGCCGCACCGGAAGCCACGCCCGCGCCGCCTGTGCAAGATGCCGTGGCAGGACTGGAGCTGGTGTTGGAAGATCCGGTCGTGGATGACATGCTGACAACGCCGCCGCTGCCGGCACCGGCTACTGTGCCGGTGGTACCCGCTGCCGCCGCCCCCAAGACAGAGGTTGCTGGGCAGTCCGCCGCGAGCGAAGGGCCACGTAGCGCGCGCGTACCGATCGCCAGGACCGCCTCGCTGAGCAGCGCCCCCGGCAAGGTGGCCACAGCCGCCGAACGCAGCGCTGTCAGCGCCGATCCGCCCAAAGCTGCACCCGCCAAGCCTGCCGTGACGGCGATCCCCAGCGCGCGCGCAACGACCGCACCGGCGGCCAAGGCTGACGCCGCACCGAAGGTGGCCGCCCCGAAGGCTGCCGCAACTGAGGCGCCGAGCCTTGCCAGCTGGACAAGCGCGCGTGCCGCCGCGAGTGCGCCGGTCAAAACTCCCGCAGCGGCGACCAAGAGCACGCCGCCCGCTGCAGCTGCCAAGCCTGGCGCGCCGCCGAGTCCGCAGGTTGCAGCCGCGGCGCCTGTGGCGCCGGCTGCGGCTGCGCCCGCCAGGAGCGCGGCAGCCAAAACTCCTGCAGCCCCTGTGGCCCCCGCGGCTGCGGCTGCGGCCGCCCCGATGGATCGCGACTTCATTGCCCGCAATCAGGTGGTCGAGCGCTATCTGTCGGGCCGTCTGCCGCTCAAGGGCGCGACCGACTTCGAACGCTTCTGCGCCGAGAATCCCCAGATCCTGGATGAGATCGGTCTGCCGGAGCGGGTGAATGCCGGCCTGCGCCTGCTGGAGGCGAGCGGCAAACCCGAGCCGTGGCAGGAAGCAGCCCGTCCGGTGTGGCAGAAAGTACAGGTCACGCTCGGACTTGCCGCCGCCGTGGCGGTGTTCGCTCTCACGCTCGCCTTCGTCTCGCTCGGCAGTGCCAGCAAGAGCCATCGCATCGCCGAGCTGCAGAAGGAATCTGCCGAGCGTGCGCTGGATCCTGCGACCAGCACACGTGTGATACGGCTGTTGCCGAGCCGCGAGGGAGCTTCCAACTCACCGTCGATCAGCATCGGCGGGATCGGTGGCAGCGCCCAGATGGCGGACTTGCGCATCGACGAATCGCGCTCGCCCTACCACGCCTTCCGCGTCACCATCGATCGCATCGACCAGGGGCGCGTGGCGATCCTCGGCGACCTGGCGAAGGATTCCAATGGTCACCTGCGCATCGCTCTCAACAGCTCCGCGCTGGGCCCGGGAAACTATCAGCTGACGCTCGAGGGGCTCGACTGGCGTGGCGAGCCGCAGCCGGACTCCTGGGTGACGATCGGCATCACGCACTGACGCCGCGCGCGTACCTCCGCACTCTGCTTCAGTCGGTAAGCTTCCCCAGCACCGGCATTTCCTCGCCGCTCACCGAATAGAGCCGCTCGCGGCGGCTGTGCAGTTCGCCTTCCACGTAGCGCTGAAAGTCGCGCAGCGCGCGCTCGCGGCGCATGTGGTAGCCGTCGACGCCCATCTTCTTGTCGATCGCCTCGTCGGCGCCGGCATAAGTCCACGGCCAGCGGAAGCTGTCGGTCTCGGTCGAGCCCTCGAGGCGGTACAGCAGGATGCACATGTACTGGCGAGCATCGCTCGCCTTGGGCAAAGTCTTTTCGATGACGTAGGCGTCGAAACGTCCCGCGACCTGGATGAGCATGCTGGTCTTGACCGCGTCCCTGCGCTGCCGGTGTCTAGCCGGTGGCGAGCTGCACGGCGCGGCGGAACGCCAGCGGATCGCCGATGCCGGCAAAACGTTCGTTGGTGCCGCCGGTGCCGGTCACGGCGATGTCGCCGTAGCCGAAGATGCGTCCCATGATGCCCTGGTCGACCGCCACGGCTTCGATCTTGGCGAGCTGCATCTCAAGCGTCCGCCGCCGCAGCACGCCCACCTTGATGATGACGCGCCGGTCGGTGACGGCAAACTCGGAGCTGGCGTAATGGATATAGCGCTGCGCGCCGATCACCGCCGCCACGAAGAGTGCCGCAGCCCCTGCCACCCAGCTCCAGTAGTACAGCGCCAGGCCAATGGCGGCGATGAATACCGGCAGGACGAACAGCATGCGCGACAGGTGCGCACGGTAGGTCACGCGTTCGTTCGGCAGCACGTTGTCTTCGACGTAACCCATAGACTGTTTGCACTTTCTGCGTCTGCGGCTGTGGCACAAGGATACCTGTCGGCGGCAACTTTGGGCGACCTTCAGCGCAAGCGCTGGCGAGTTTTAACGCAAGCCGCCATCGCACAGCAGACAAGCGGCGACTGCGGAGGATGGAGCTGACTCCTCAGGCGTCCCTGGCACCTGAGCTCAGTTGCTGCTGGTAGTTCGCGGCATCGAAGTGGCCGTTGGACTCGGAAATCAGACCGTCGGGACCGAATCGCCACTGCTCAAATCCACTGATCCGGACAGACCTGCCCGTGCCGCCCGGACCTGTGTTGGTTCCGGTCAGGGCCCAATGAAAGACGGTATCGATTCCCGACTTGTTGACGCTATCCATCTTCACCGCGAGATCAGGGAAGGCCGTCATGAAACTCTGGACGGCCTTGGTGATCGCATCGCGTCCGACGGAGGGAATTCCATCATTGATCTGGAGAGACCCGTGTGCCTCGAAAAATGAAGCGACGCTCGCGGCGTTTTGGCTGCACCAGGCCGCGGTATAGCGGGCTGCGAATTCATTCAGCCTGTTCGAGTCCATGAAACCTCTCTTTCGAAGTCGCGTCCGCGCTTGCGGCTCATTTCTACCCCCAGTGGCCCAGCAGGTGGAGGGACACGACCTTCCACCAGGGCGACACGTAAAGCCACTTGGCGATGAACTGCCGGCTGAGGATCCAGATCGCGCCAAGCACGTAGGCCGGATGCAGGCGGCGACGTGTTACAAGGTCGTAGACCCCAAGACCGAGCACGAGCAGTGAGACGCCCAGGTAATCCGCCATCCACCCGCCGAGAAACCCCCGACCAAAGGCGGCGTGCATGGCCGCGCCCCACCAGCGTATGAAGGCGGCGACCCCTTACGCAGCTTTACTCGCCGGTGGCCTCGTCGGGATCAGTTGCTCCCCGGTATCGGATAGGCCCAGGCGGAATACTTTGTTGCTGGTCTTCCAGAACACCAGTTGCCGCTCAGCCAGACTCGGAAGCACTTCTTCGACGATCTGCACATGCTCTTTGATACCGTAGGGCACCGGACCGAAGTCGGAGCCGAACACCACTCGATCCACACCGCAAAGCTCAATCGCGGCGCGGACTCCAATTGCGTTGAATCCCATGGAGTCGACCAGGATATTCGTCCTGAAATAGTCGAATGGCGACCGCTTGTTCGTGTAAGGCCTGCCGACCGGCGGGTTCTTGATCCCGTTGTAGTTCAGGTGCCAATTGAATTCGAGGCGTCCAACGATCGACGCGAGTCCGCCGCCCATGTGGGCGATCAGCACCTGCAGCTTCGGATGGCGATCGAACACGCCGGAGGCGATCATCCGGGCGCCGTTAACGGTCGAGTCGAAAGGGCGGCCAACGGCCTCGTTGAGGCGGTATTGCATGAGCACCTCGTGCCCGATCGACTGCATCGGTGGATGAATGTGCACCACGATGTCATTCGCTTCCGCAAACTCCCACAGCCATTCCGCCTTGGGGCTGTCGAGGAAGACGCGATCCGCGCCGTCGCCATAGCTGGACGCCACCGCAATTGCCTTGGCGCCGCCCTGGCGGATCATCTCCTCAACAACAGGCCGACAGGCCTCTTCGAGCGCGTGTGCGTTGGCGGTCGGTGCGAACTCGCCGGGATAGCGATTCGTGATAGCCAGGTATTCGTCGTTCAAGAACTTGAGCGCATCGCCGGTGCTCACTCTAAGCAGATCCTGTGCAATCCAAGGGACCTCGCCGCCATTGGTCATGAGACTGAGGGTGATGCCGCCCTCGCGCTGGATAGGCATGGCGTAGTCCAGATCGAAAACCTCGCGATAGGCCATCAAGTCCTGAGCGTTGGTCTGCGGAAATCCTTGTTTCGGGTCGAACAGACCTCGCTCCGCCATCTTCGCTTGCATTTTGGCGCCCCACGGGTGCCGGTGGGTATCGACGATGGCCTGGCGTTCAGTTTTGTTCGGCAGTGTCATGGTGGCTTCCTGAAGAGTCTGTGGGCGATCTGCTGAGCGAGACGTATACAGCACTGACTACAGGTCTTCGGTGCGCCTGCCCACACAGAAGCCCTGTTTATATGTCGGATGTACGTGGGCGCGGGACGATTCGCGGTGGATCCATTCCGAGAAATCGCACGCCTGTATGCGGAATCACGTGAGCTGGTGCAGACACACAAAGAACGTCGAGCAATGCGAATGGCACGACCGTCGCCCACTTAGACCAACTCATGGCTGCGTTTAGGCACCCTGTGCGCACGCTGTGGGTATATCGGCGTGTCAAACGTCTCCCAATCGGAGACTTCCCGAAGTAAGCAGGCTGCCGCAATGAACGACAGCTTTCGAGATGTCAGTTCGCGCAAGCGAAGTGCGGCTCCTGGCAACCGATTTGCGCCGGATGAGCCTTCCCGAACTCGCCGTTCACCGTATAACCTCAACAGGGTACCAAGCCGTACCCGTCGCTCATCCAGTAGCGGCGGCCGGCCGCCACTGCATGGACGTGCGTGCCGCGCGCTCCCTACGATGCGTGCCATGACGCTGAGCCAATGGCGCTGCCGGATCTGTGGCTTCGAACGGTTTCACCGCGTCAGCGTGCTGCGCAGGAACGGCACTCGCTATGAGACCGAGTTTCACGCCTGCAGCCAGTGCAGCGTCATGTTCCTGAACCCGGCGCAGTTCGACACCGACAGTACCGCAAGTCCCAACATCGAGGCGCCGCCGTCGGTGGTCACGACGCTGCGCCGGCCGCGGCGCTAGGCCCTCCTAGGGATCCTTGCCGAGGATCAGCGCGCAACATCGTTATACGATGGGGATTAGGAGTAATCTCAAGTCGAATCGGAGTAGGTGATGCGACGCCTCTTTTTGGTTTTTGTCTGGATGTGCACGTGCGCGAGTGCGAGCTCGCTCGCTGCGCAGTGCGCCGGCCCTCAACTGGGGACCTGGAGACTTCTGTCCTTCACGAGTCAGGACCCCGAGACCGGGGAGATGACGGCGCCGTATGGTTTGTATCCGACTGGATTTCTCAGCTACACACCGGATTGCCGGATGTACGAGATCATCGTCCGCGAGCACCGCACGGCACCCGCCGCGATAGTCGGAAACGACACCGAGAAAATTGCGCTGTTTGACGGCCTGATCTCATATTCGGGTAGCTACACCATCGACGGAAATAAGGTCAGCGACCACGTTGATGCGTCTTGGAATGAAGCCTGGACGGGCGGCACGCAGGTTCGTCAATTCAGGATCGACGGCAACACGCTTTACACGCAATCGCCGCCCCAGAAGAATCCGCGCGACGGAAGAATCAGCTCGGAATCGCTGATCTGGACGAAAATACGGTAATTGAGTGATCGCCATACCTCGAATCATGGCGAAACGAAACGCCCGCAGTGCGGGCGTTTCGTACTCCGCATGGAGAGCGCGACCGCGCATGCCACTTTCATCGCGAGAGGAATCAGCCCCCAGCGCTCTTCTGCTCCGCCTCTTGATTCCACATCCAGCGCGAGGTCAACCAGGTTCTATCTGCACCGCGCTGGTACAGAATGCACCACCTGCCAGTCATGGGCTTCGTGTCGGCGCCGGCCCCTGCGATCGGCGTGATATTCCAAGTACCGCGCGCGTAGGCGTGGTCCCCCGTGACGATGACTTCATCGACAGTCGCCTGTGCGGCTTTCGTCGTCAGTGCGGATTCTTGGGAATGCCCCGCGCCCTTGCCGTCGCGACCTTGCAGTCCCAGCAGCTGTTACGCCCGCAGCGAAGTCAGCGGCGGCTGATTTACCACACTGCGCGTCGCCAGCCAGCCGCCTGCGGCCACCAGCAGCGCCCCGCCGGCGATGCCTTCCAGGCACGGCAGCATCTCGAACGTGTAGTGCAGGTCGAGCCAGTGAGTAGTGAGAAAGTAGGCTGCGAGCGATGCGCCGGCCGCTGCCAGGAGACCTGAGAGACTGCCGAGCGTCAGGAATTCCGCCAGCACGCCCTGCACTACGGTACCGCGACTCGCCCCGAGCGTGCGCAGCATGGCGCTCTCGTAGCGGCGCTCATCGCGGCTCGACTGCACGGCGGCCAAGAGCACCGTGAGACCTGCGAACAGGGTGAACACGAACACGCTCTGCACCGCCAGCGCCGCCTTGTCCAGCACGGCGCGGACCTGGCCGAGCAATTCGTCGATGTCGAATATCGACACGCTCGGCCAGCGGTGCGCCAGTTGTGCGAGGGAGCGCGCGCCGCCCGGCGTGAAATACGCACTCGTCATGTAGGTACCGGCGGTGCCCTCGAGTACCCCGGGAGCGAACACGATGAAGAAGTTCGGCTGAAAGCTGTCCCACTTCACCTTGCGGATGCTGGCAACGGTCACTTCGCGGCTTTCGCCGGCGATGTCGAAGGTGAGCCGGTCGCCGATCCGCACCTTGAGCGACTCCTGGAACTCGCTCGCCAGCGACACCAGCGGCTTGCCGAAATCCTCCGCGGTCCACCAGCGCCCGGCGATGACGCGATTGTCGGGCCCGAGCTCGGACGCCCAGGTCAGGTTCTGCTCGCGGGTCGCGAAGTTGTCGTCGCCGTCGCCGCCGCGCCTGGAGCCCTCGACCGGCTGGCCGTTGATGCCGGTGAGCCGACCGCGGATCATGGGCAACACACGCGTGGTGCGCGCGCCCTGCGCCTGGAGGAACTGCACGAACTCGTCGCGCGTCTGCGGCGGGATGTTGACGAAGAAGTAGTTGGGCAGATTCTGCGGCAGCGTCCGCTGCCAGTCGCCGTTCAGGTCGCCACGCAGGATCGACAGCAGCAGCAGCACCATGATGCCGGTGCCGAAGGCCACCAGCTGCACGACGCTCTCGGCGCGCCGCCGGCTGAGGTTCGCCACGCCGAAGCGCCAGGCTACGCCCACGCGTCCGCGCAGCCGTCCGGCGAGCGCCACCAGCGCCAGTCCGGCAAGTGTCAGCGTCAGTAGAAAGGCCGCGAGTCCGGCCGTGAAATACATGAAGGTGCGGCGTTCGGGCAGCACCCAGTAGATGAGGAACAGCACCACCGCGATCGCCGGCCCAAAGGCCAGCAGCACGAGCGGCGCGGGGGGTCCGACATCACGCCGCAGCACGCGCAGCGCCGGTACCTGCGACAGCTGCAACAGCGGCGGCAGCGCAAACCCTGCGAGCACCGCCACCGCGGTCACGAATCCGATGGCGAGCGGCGTGAGACTTGCCCGCGGTAGCTCCGTCACGGCGAGCAGGCTGCGGATCGTGCGCAGCAGCCACTCCTGCGCGAGAAACCCCAGGGCTGCGCCGACGGCAGCAGCCAGGAGCGCCAGCACGACCAGCTGCAGCACCGAGACTGCCAGGGTGAAGGCGCGCGTCGCCCCGAGCGTCTTTAAAAGCGCAACGGTGTCGAGGTGACGGGAGACGTAGCGGCGCGCCGCCATGGCGACCGCGATCGCACACAGCAGCACGCTCACCAGGCTTGCGAGGCTCAAGAAACGGCCGGCACGCTCGACTGCGTTGCGTACCTGCGGGCTGGCGTCGGTAATGTCGCGCAGGCGCTCGCCGGGGCGCTTGTTGGCGATCAGCCACGACTTGAAGGCGTCGATGTGCTCGCGATCGGCGGCGAACAGGCCGCCGTAACTAACGCGGCTGCCGGGCTGGATGAGACGCGTCGCCGGCAGGTCGGCGGCGTTCATGATCAGGTTCGGCGCAAGTTCCGCGAACGTGCCGCCCTGGTCCGGTCGCGAGATGAGCACGCGGGTGACGCGGAACTCGGCCGCGCCGATGGACAGCTGAGAGCCAACGTGGCCGCCGACCGCCGCGAGCAGCTTGGAGTCGGGCCATACCTCGCCTGCCGCCGGGATCCCGGCCACCGCTGTGCCCTTGGCGAACGGCTCGCTGGCGGTGAGCACGCGGCCGCGCAACGGGTAACCCGCCGTTACCGCGGCGACGTTGGTCAGCTGGCTGGAGTCGCCGTTGAAGACCACCGACAGCAGATTGGTGCTGCGCGCCGAGCGTACGCCGCGCTGCGCGGCTTCGGTGAAGTAGCCATCACCGAGCGGCTGCGGCGAGCCCAGGCGGATGTCCGCTGCCAGTACCTCGCTGGCCTGCAGCGCCACGGCGGCGCTGATACGGCTGACGAGAAAGCCGACGCCGGTGAGTGCTGCCACGGCCACGGTGAGAGCCAGCAGCAGCACGCCCAGCTCCCCCGAACGCCACTCGCGTGCCAGCGTGCGCAGGGCGAGCCGCAGTGCCTTCACAGCGCACGTCCCGCTTCCATGCGCACCACGCGCCCGCAGCGCGCCGCGAGCTCACGGTCGTGGGTCACTAGTATCAGGGTCGTGTGGGCGTTGCTGTTCAGTTCAAACAGCAGCTCGCCGACCCGCGCGCCGGTGGCGGTATCGAGGTTGCCAGTCGGCTCGTCGGCGAACAGCACCGCGGGGCGCGTCACGAAAGCGCGCGCGATTGCGACGCGCTGCTGCTCGCCGCCCGAGAGTTGCCGCGGATAGTGACCGGTGCGCTCACGCAGCCCAACGCCGCTCAGCGTATCCGTAGCCGTGCGGCGGGCATTGGCGAGCCCGGCCAGTTCCAACGGCAGCATCACGTTCTCCAGCGCCGTGAGCGCCGGTATCAGGTGGAACGACTGGAATACGAAGCCGACACGCTGCGCGCGCAGCCTGGCGCGGCCGTCTTCGTCCAGCTGCGTGAGATCATTCCCTTCCAGCAGCACGCGCCCGCGCGTTGGCAGGTCAAGACCTGCCAACAGTGCCAAGAGCGTCGACTTGCCCGCCCCGGACGGGCCGGTGACGGCCACCGACTCGCCGCCCAGTATGTCGAGCGACACGTCGTCGACAATGGTCAGTGGACCTTCGGGGCTGCTAACCTGCTTGCAGAGGTGTTCGGCTTTGAGGACGATCTGGCGGGTCATCGGCGCTGCGCCGCTTTGCATCGGGCTGGTGTTCATCGCGCTCCAGGACGCGGTGGCCTCCCCCCGAACGATCCTTGTCTTCGGCGACAGCCTCAGTGCCGCCTACGGAATCCGACCGGAACAGGGGTGGGTTGTGCTGCTTACGCAGCGACTTCAGACACAAGGTTACGGGTACCAGATCGTCAACGCCAGCGTCAGCGGCGAAACGAGCGATGGCGGCCTCGAGCGCCTGCCCCGCGCCCTGCAGTTGCATCAGCCGGAGCTGGTGATTCTCGAGCTCGGCGCCAACGACGGGCTGCGGGGCCTGCCGATTGCGCCGGCACGCGACAATCTCGCGCAGATGATCCGCTTATCGCAGGGCGCCGGCGCAAAAGTGCTGCTGCTGGGCATACGTATTCCGCCGAATTACGGTCCGCGCTACACGAACGAATTCGAACGCATGTATCCAGATCTTGCCGCGCAATATCACCTGCCGCTCGTGCCGTTCCTGCTGCAGCCAATCGCGCTGGATCCGGCGCACATGCAGGCGGACGGTGTGCACCCAAATGCCAGCGGCGAGCCGTTCGTACTCGATACCATCTGGCCGTACCTGAAACCTCTTCTTAAGAAATGACCTGGGCGGCGGGGGGACGCTGATGGAAAGAATCTGGTTGAAATCCTATCCACCGCACGTGCCCGCGGACGTCGATCCGTCGAAATTACGCTCGCTGACGCAGCTATGGGCAGAGACCTGCGCGCAGCACGCCGAGCGCGTCGCGTTCGTGCAGATGGGTACCGGGATAAGCTATCGGCGCCTGGATGAACTGTCGCGCGCCTTCGCGGCCTGGCTGCAGCACGCGGGCCTCAAGAAAGGCGATCGCATCGCCATCATGCTGCCGAACACGCTGCAGTATCCGGTCGCGATGTTCGGCGCACTGCGCGCCGGCCTCGTGGTCGTCAACACTAACCCGCTGTACACCGTGCCAGAACTGGAACACCAGCTGGCCGACTCCGGTGCTACGGCAATCGTTGTGCTGGAGAACTTTGCGCACGTGCTGCAGAAGGCGCTGGCGAACTCGGGGGTGAAGCACGTGCTCGTTACCGGCGCGGGCGACTTGCTGAAGTTCCCTAAGTCCCACATCGTGAACTTCGTCGTGCGCCACGTGCGCAAGCAGGTACCGCCCTGGGACATTGCCGGCGCACAGCCATTCAAGGACGCGGTGGCGGAAGGTCTCAATCTGCCGCTATCGCCAGTGGAAATTGGCCCCGCGGATCTGGCGTTTCTGCAGTACACCGGCGGCACTACCGGTGTTGCCAAGGGCGCAATGCTGTCACACGGCAATGTAAGCACCAACGTGCTGCAGGCGGAAGCATGGCTTGGAGACGAATTCCACGGCGCTGCAGGCGTGCTGATTACCGCGATTCCGCTCTATCACATCTTCGCTCTCTCCTGTAACTGCATGCTGTTCGCGCGCCTGGGCTGGAAGAACGTCCTGATTATCAATCCACGCGATCAGAAGTCGCTGATTGCGGAGATGAAGAAGTACCCATGCAATTTCCTGAGCGGCGTGAACACCTTGTTCAACGCGATGCTGCACGCGCCGGGTTTCGATCAGATAGATTTCAGCAAACTGAAAATCACACTTGGCGGCGGCATGGCCGTACAGGCGGCGGTCGCCGACAAATGGAAAAAGGCCACGGGCTGTGTTCTCACGCAGGCATGGGGCCTTACGGAAACTTCGCCCGCTGCCTGCATCAACCCCAACGGCGCAGACTTCAACGGCGCAATTGGCCTGCCTATTTCCTCCACAGAGATTGCGATCAAGGACGACGCGGGCAACGATGTGCCGCTGGAGCAGCCAGGTGAGATCTGCGTACGCGGTCCGCAAGTAATGCTGGGTTACTGGAACCGTCCGGACGAGACCGCGAAGGTGATGCTGCCAGGCGGGTGGCTGCGTACCGGCGATGTCGGTCGCATGGACCAGCGCGGTTTCGTGTACATCGAAGACCGCAAGAAAGACATGATATTGGTGTCAGGCTTCAACGTGTACCCGAACGAAGTGGAAGCCGCGGCCGTCGAATGTCCGGGAATTCTTGAGGCGGCAGCGGTTGCCCAGCCGGACGAACGGTCCGGTGAGGTCGTGGCGCTATTCGTGGTGCGAAAAAATCCCGCGCTGACTGAGCAGGAGGTAATCGATTGCTGCCGTAAGTCCCTTGCCGGCTACAAAGTTCCCAAGCATGTGTACTTCAGAAATGAACTTCCGAAGACCAATGTTGGGAAAGTTCTCAGGAAGGCTTTGAGGCAGGAACTCGTCAGATAACCCCTGTCCGACGCCAGTGGGTGAGACCTAAAGCAAGGCCTCACCCACGTGGAAACCATTGATCGGCCCTTAGCGTCTGCTTGCGGGCTTCATCCGCCGCAGTGCTAACGCCGTGCCGCTGCCGCCAATTCCTGCAGCACGCAAGCCGCCACTAACGGTCGTTTTGGACATCGACACGCCGCTGCCACCGATGCCGTTGGCTGATACGCCGCTGCCACCGATGCCGTTGGCTGACACGCCGCTGCCA
>Ga0302326_10012939_pt1 | contig 17722 bp, 16 predicted proteins | sample Palsa_T0_3_FD_202264 | JGI IMG/M metagenome (GOLD analysis project Ga0302326, IMG submission 202264) | Peat permafrost microbial communities from Stordalen Mire near Abisko, Sweden - Palsa_T0_3 | ecosystem: Environmental > Terrestrial > Soil > Palsa > Peat permafrost | place: Sweden: Abisko... | reverse complement strand
GACACGCCACCGAGGCGCTGTTGGATGCGATGCCGACCGGATCGTCCATCGTGAGCGTCTCTTCGCTCGCGGCTGCCGGGTACCGGGAGCATCAGCAGGCCGTCGGCGGGCTGCTCAACACCCCGGCGATGTCCGAGGGCATCGACTGGTGCCATCGTCATCCCGAGGCGCTGGCCGACGGGGGCTACCGCTTATCCAAAGAAGCGATCATCCTCTACACCATGAGCAAGACCGCAGCGCTGGGTGGTCGAGGCATTCGCATCAACTGCACCGGACCCGGCGTCACCGACACCCCGATCCTCGACCAGTTGCGCGCCGCCTACGGTCAGGAGTACCTCGACGACATCCCCAAACCGTTGGGTCGGGTCGCCGATCCCGCCGAACAGGCCGCAGTTCTGGTGTTCTTGAACAGCCAAGCTGCAAGCTACATTACGGGCCAAGTGCTCTGGGTCGACGGCGGCAACATCGGCGCCGCGGTCGCGCGCGAGCTCGAGGAAGGGCAAGCACTGTGGCCAGCCTGACCGACTTTTGCCGAGTCGCCGACGATGTCCGCAACTGGGGAAGGTGGGGAGACGCCGACGAGATCGGGACACTGAACTTCATCACCGCTGAGAAGGTCGCCGAAGCGGCCAGTCTGGTCAAGCGCGGCAAGGTGTTTCCGTTAGGAGTGGACTTCGGGTCGTCCGGCCCGCAGGGGGCGTTCAAATTTCGGCACAACCCGATCCACGTGATGACGGTGGACGGTGGAGATGTGAACACGCTGTCTCGCTACGGGGCGCAATGGCCCACGAACCCGGGTGCGAAGGAACTTGGGAATTACTTTCAGGACAATCTTTTTCGTTTCAACGACGACATGATCATCATGCCGCTGCAGGCGGCGACCCAGTGGGATGCGCTCTCGCACGTCTATTACGAAGACCAGCTCTACAACGGCTTCCCGTCGGACTCGGTCACCAGCTTCGGCGCGTTTCACTGTGGTATCGACAAGGTCGACGGCAAGGGCATCATCTCGCGTGGCGTGCTGCTCGATCTCGTTCGCCATCGCGGTGTGGAGACTTTTCTCGAACTCGGCAACCCGATCACCCCGGCCGAGCTTGACGAGGTCGCCCGCGCGCAGGGCGTGACGGTTGGGCGTGGCGACATCGTGTTGATCAGAACCGGTTGGTGGGCAAGGTTTCTGAACACCGGCAACGGCGCTGAACCCGGCTCGGGATTGGACTGGCGCTGCGCATCCTGGCTGCACGACCACGACATCGCTGCGGTGGCCGCCGATAATCTCATGGTCGAAGATCCGATATCGGGGGTTGACGGAACGTTCTTGCCGATGCACATGCTGTGTCTGCGCGACATGGGGTTGATGCTTGGCGAGTACTGGGACCTGACCGCGCTGGCTGCGGATTGCGCGGCCGATGGGGTGTACGAGTTTCAGCTTGTCGCGCCACCGCTGAGAATCATTGGCGCGGTGGGCTCCCCGGTGAACCCCATGGCGATCAAGTAGGAGCTTGCCATGGGGATTCAGCGCAGAACCACGGTGGTCGATGGACTGGTCACCGGCTACCTGGAGGCCGGCAACGGCGATCCGGTGATCCTGTTGCACGGCGGCGAATTCGGTGCGAGCGCCGAAATTGCGTGGGAACGAACGATTCCCACGCTGGCTGCCCGGTATCGAGTGTTGGCGCCGGACATGTTGGGGTTCGGGCGGTCGGCCAAAGTCATCGATTTCAACGACGGGCGCGGCATGCGAATCCGCCATATCGCCCGGTTCTGCGACGAACTCGGCATTGACTCGGCACATTTCGTCGGCAATTCGATGGGCGCCATCAACTTGCTCGTCGATGCCACGTCGGATTCCCCGGTGTTACCGATGCGCACCTTGGTGGCTATCTGCGGCGGCGGGGAAATCCAGCGCAACCAACACATGGAGGCGCTCTACGAATACGACGCGACCCTGCCGGCCATGCGTCGCATCGTCGAGGCGCTCTTCCGCGATCCGTCCTATCCATCGGACGACGACTACGTACGGCGCCGGTATGAATCCAGTACGACGCCCGGCGCCTGGGAGACGCTCGCCGCGGCCCGTTTCCGTCGACCCGGTGCGGCCCCGCTCCCGACACCGTCAAGTCAGCGTGCCTACGAGCGAGTCTCGGTTCCGACCCTCGTGGTCGAGGGCGGCGGCGACAAGTTGCTACCGCTCGGCTGGGCGAAAGAGATCGCCGACCAGATACCTCGCGGGCGGTCGGCCGTCGTTGACGGGGCCGGCCACTGCCCGCAGATCGAGCAGTCGTCAATCGTCAACGCGCTGCTGCTGGAATTCCTGCTGGATGCGGACGCAATTACCTGAGCGTGGGTCAGCGCCGGCGTCGCGCCATGATCCGGCTTGCGGCGGCAGCCACCAGATAGACCGCGGCGACCACGATGACCAGTGTCAGCGCGGCACCCCAAACCCGCAGAAATCCAGCATGTTCGGGGTTGTCGAGTTCGGTGTAGATCAACAGCGGCAGCGATGCCATGTTGCCGTCGAACAGGTTGAAGTTGATCGATCGGCTATAGCCGACCAACACCAGCACCGGAGCGGTCTCGCCCATCACTCGCGCGATCGACAGCAGGACGCCGGATACGATGCCCGGCATCGCAATCGGGACGACAATCCGCATGATTGTCTTCCACTTCGAAACGCCCAACGCGTAGCTCGCTTCCCGCAACTCGTGCGGCACCAGTTTGAGCATCTCCTCGCTGGACCGCACCACAACCGGCAGCATCAGCAACACCAAGGCAAGTGACACCGCGAAAGCGCTCTGATGGAAACCGAGGGTGGCGATCCACAGACTGAAGATGAACAGCGCCGCCACGATCGAGGGCAACCCGGCCAGCACATCGACGATGAAAGTGGTGAACTGCGCCAGCCGCCTGGACCGATATTCCGCCAAATACACCGCGGTCATGAATCCCAGTGGTACGGCAAGCATAGCGGCGACCCCTGCCTGGGCAAGCGTCCCATACACGGCGTGATACACCCCACCGGAAAACTGCTCCGGCAGCACGCCTCGTAGTGAGTGACTCCACCAGCCCGGCTGAGTGACCGCGTACCAACCTCGTGCGACGACAACCCACAGCAGCCAGGCCAGCGGTATCAACGCGATGGCGAACGACGAGAGGAAAAGCATTCTCGCAACGTGGTTTTTGATTCGACGCCCCAAACTGACGCGGCGAAGCGCGGCTGCTTTGACCGGTCGGCTGAGCTTCACACTGGTCACCGGTCGACCACCCTGCCGACTATCGCACGGGCGACGGCGTTGACGATGAACGTCAGGACGAACAGCACAAACCCGGCCGAGATGTAGGCGCCTGTCGGTAGCGCTTCGCTGAATTCGCTTGCCGCGGAGGCTATTTTCGACGCAAAGGTGTAGCCGCCGTCGAAAAGTGACCAATGGCCGGCGTTGGCAGACGCACGCAGGATGATCAGGATCGCCACTGTTTCGCCCAATGCGCGGCCCAAACCCAGCATCGACGCCGCGGCGGCACCGCTGCGGCCGAACGGCAGCACCGTCATCCGCACCACTTCCCACTTCGTCGCCCCGAGCGCTTGGGCCGCTTCGATGTGGGTAGTTGGGGTCTGCCGGAATACTTCTCGCGATACCGACGTGATGATCGGCAGGATCATCACGGCGAGCACGGCCCCGGCGGTGAAAATGTTTCCGCCGCCGGCCAACGAGACGTCGCCGGCTTTGAACAGAAATATCCAGCCCAGGTGGCGATGGAGCATTGTTTCGAACGGCTCCAATTGCGGCGCCAGCACGAAGATCCCCCACAGCCCGAAGATGATCGACGGCACCGCCGCCAGCAGGTCGACCAACGCGCCGAAAAAACGTGATAACCGTGCCGGAGCATATTGCGTGAGGAACACCGCGATACCGATGGCGACCGGCACCGCTAAGGCCAAGGCGCACAACGAGCTCAGCGCCGTGACCATGAAGAGGTCACGAATGCCGAAAGCCAGGTGGTTGCCATCGGTGGTGTTGAACTGGGCACTGGTGAAGAAATTCGCATGGTTCGCGCGCAGCGATGGAATGGCATGAATGAGCAGGAATATCGCGATCAGAAGGATCGCGATCACGATGGTTGAACCGGCGGCGGCGGCGGCCAACTCGAATAGTCGATCGCCCCGCCGTGCCGCGGCTCCGTCGCGCGCTCTCAGCGCAGGCGTCGCCTGCGTGCGATCAGGCGACTGGGTCGGCGATCCTTGCGCCATCCAACTCACCCGATCGCAGTGACTGCGGCTGACAACCTCGACTTGAATGATGCGGGGATCGGGACGTATCCGTTGTCCGCCAAACCGTTCTGGCCGGGGCCGATGGTGGCCTGCAGGAAGGCCTTTACAGCCGTGCCGACCTGGCTATCGGGGTACTTCGAGCAGACGATCTCATACGTCGCCAGCACGATCGGGTAAGCGCCGGGCTGCGTCGGCTTGTAAAAGGACACCGTGTCGAGCACGAGGTCATTTCCCTGTCCTTTTATCTGTGCCGCGGCAATCGTCTTACCCACCGAATCGGCACTGATCGACACCGGCTCTGGACCCGCGGAGGTGACTATTCGGGCGATGTTCAGCTTCTGTGCCTGAGCGAACGACCACTCGTTGTAGGTGATTGAGCCCGGGGTGTTCTTAATAGCCGCGGAGGTGCCGTCGTTACCCTTGGCGCCTTCGCCGATGCCCCCATTGAAGGTCTTTCCGGTGCCTTTGCCCCACGCGTTGTCGGATGCGGCATCGAGGTATTTCTGGAAATTGTCGGTCGTACCCGACTGGTCGCTGCGGAAGACGACGTGAATCGGCAGTGCGGGCAGGGCGGTGCCGGGGTTGAGCGCGGCGATTGCCGGGTCATTCCAGGTGGTGGTGGTCCCGTTGAAGACCTTCGCCACGGTGGGCCCGTCTAGATTCAGTGACGTCACCCCGTTTACGTTGTAGGTCACCGCGATCGGGCCGAACACCGTCGGCAGGTCCCATGCGGCCGAACCGCACCGCTGCTGCGCCTTTCCGTGCTCGTCGCTACTTAGCGCGACATCCGAGCCGCCGAAATCGGTTTGATTACCGACGAATTCATTGATTCCGGCGCCCGACCCGTTGGCCGTGTAGTTTAGCGTCTGGCCCGAGCACGCCTGTTCGAACGCGTTGACGAAGCGGGCCATCGCATTGGCCTGCGCCGTGGACCCGCTGGCCTTGAGTGTCGGCTTACCGCCGCAGGTGACCTTCGCCTGCGACATCGCGGTCGGCGTAGCTCCCTGTGTCGCGTCGTTGTTGTTTCCGCATCCGGACAGCACCAGTGCGCCAACGGCCAGCACGCTCAGGGCAGCGCTGAATCGATTGGTTTTCACATCATTTCCTTGCGAACGGTCGTGAGCCCCGCCGAGGTACGGGACCGCGGATGATTTCGAACAACGCCGTGAGGATTTGAAGTAGAACCGTCTCACCAAGGGAGAACGTAGCACCGCGCCGAACCGCTCTGCGAGCCCTCCACCAACCGTTCAGCTAAATCAATCGCTTGACTTAAGCGGCGTTGCGCCGATTAACTCGTTGGCGTGGTTAATGAACTTGTCGGCAAGGTCGCGATCGTCACCGGCGGAGCCTCGGGCATCGGTGCCGGCATCGCCGAAAGGTTCGTGGCAGAGGGGGCGCGGGTGGTGATCGCCGACGTCGAGCGCGATCGGGGTGAGGCGCTCGCCGCCGAGCTGGGCGCCGATGCGGCCTTCCGGCTGGCCGACGTCTCCGACCCCGAGCAGGTCAGCGCGCTGGTCGCAGGTGCGGTCGAAACCTTCGGTGGGCTGGATGTGATGGTGAACAACGCCGGAGTCTCCAGCCGGATGCATCGCAGCTTCCTCGACGACGACCTCGCCGACTTCCACCGCGTCATGTCGGTCAACGTGTTGGGCGTGATGGCCGGTACCCGCGACGCGGCCCGGCAGATGTCGACGACCGGCGGCGGCTCGATCATCAACCTGTCGTCGATCGGCGGGATTCAGGCCGGCGGTGGTGTGATGACGTACCGGGCGTCCAAGGCGGCAGTCATCATGTTCACCAAATCTGCCGCAATCGAGTTGGCGCACTACGAGGTCCGGGTCAACGCTATCGCGCCCGGCAACATCCCGACACCGATACTGGCCACCTCGACGACGGAGAAGTCGCCCGAAGGGCTCGCGCGTTTCGAGCATGCGATCCGCGAGCAGATGCGAGCCGATCGGCCGCTGAAACGCGACGGCACAACCGACGACGTCGCCGAGGCCGCGCTGTACTTGGCCGGCGACCGGTCCAGGTATGTCACCGGGACCGTTTTGCCCGTCGACGGCGGCACCGTCGCCGGAAAGGTGAACCGGCGCCGCAGCGAGAAGAAAGATTAAATCAATCGCTTGACTTAACCAATGGCGCGGCGTTGACTGACCGGATGACCACCGCGAGGGCCGCGCGCAGCGAGCGGGCCAGCACCACCCAGGAGGCGATCCTGACCGCCGCCGAGCGGCTGTTCGCTGAACACGGGGTCTTCGCCGTCTCCAATCGGCAAGTCAGCGAGGCTGCGGGCCAGGGCAACAATGCGGCAGTCGGCTATCACTTCGGCACCAAAACCGATTTGGTGCGGGCTATCGAGGAGAGGCATCGGGTGCCGATCGAGCGCCTGCGAGAAGACATGGTGACCGAAACTCTGCAGTCCGGATCGGCCGGCGATATGCGGAGCTGGGTGGCGTGCCTGGTACGCCCCCTGACCGATCACTTGGCAGCGCTCGGCAACCCCACCTGGTATGCGCGCTTCGCCGCGCAAGTGATGACCGATCCCGCGTACTACAACATCGTGGTCAAAGATGCCCTCACATCGGAGTCGTTGGTCCAGGTGATCGACGGGATCAACCGCTGCCTGCCCGAACTGCCGATTGACGTTCGGGTGGAGCGCAACCTGATGGCCCGGAACCTGCTGATGCATACCTGTGCCGAGCGTGAACGGGCAATGGCCGCTGGCGCATCCGTGCCGGGTTCGTCATGGCAGGCCGCCGGTACCGGTCTGATCGACGCGGTCGTGGGACTCTGGCTGGCGCCGGTCACACCGCACGAGTGAAGAAGTTTAACGATGAAAGTGATTGTGGACCAAGACAAATGCGCATCGTCGGGAAACTGCGTGATGCATGCGCCCGAAATCTTCGACCAGCGTGACGATGACGGAGTCGTCGTCGTGCTCGACGAGAACCCGCCCGCCGAACAGGCTGAGAACGCCCGCAAGGCCGAGGCAGGTTGCCCCGCACTAGCCATCCACATCGAGGAGTGAGACATGTCCGACACGCTCACCGGCAGCGCAGCCGAGGCGATCGCTGACGTACCGGAATATCCGATGGGAAAATCGGCCGGCTGCCCGTTCGCCCCGCCACCGGCGGTGATGGCGCTGTCCGAGGCGCGGCCACTGTCGCGAGTGAGGATCTGGGACGGCAGCACACCGTGGCTCATCACCGGCTACGAAGAGGTGCGGACGCTGTTCTCCGATTCGCGCGTCAGTGTCGACGACCGGCGGCCCGGCTTTCCGCATTGGAACGAGGGCATGTTGTCGACGGTGCACAAGCGGCCGAGATCGGTCTTCACCGCCGACGGCGAAGAGCACACCCGGTTTCGCCGAATGTTGTCGAAGCCCTTCACCTTCAAGCGGGTAGAAGGCCTGCGGCCGGTGATCCAGCAGGTCACCGATGACAGCATCGACACCATGCTGGCCGGGCCGAAACCCGGCGAGATCGTCACGGGGCTGGCGCTGCCGGTGCCGTCGCTGGTGATCAGCCAGCTGCTGGGCGTGCCGTATGAGGACGCCGAGATGTTCCAGCATCACGCCAATGTCGGCCTCGCGCGGTATGCCGCCGCCGAGGACACCATGAAAGGCGCGATGAGCCTGCACAAGTACCTGGCTCAGCTCGTCGAGGCCAAGATGGAAAATCCTGCTGAAGACGCGGTGTCGGATCTCGCCGAAAGGGTCACGGCGGGCGAGCTCAGCGTCAAGGAAGCCGCGCAGCTCGGCACCGGGATGCTGATCGCCGGACACGAAACCACCGCCAACATGATCGGCCTGGGTGTGTTGGCATTGCTGCAAAACCCCGAGCAGGCGGCCGTGCTGCGGGAGACCGACGACGCGAAAGTCGTCGCCAACGCGGTCGAGGAGCTGCTGCGCTACCTATCGATCATTCAGAACGGCCAGCGTCGCGTCGCCACCGAGGACATCGAGATCGCCGGTGAAGTGATCCGCGCCGGTGAAGGCATCATCATCGACCTGGCGCCGGCGAACTGGGACGCCAAGGAATTCGCCGAACCCGACCGGTTGTACCTGCATCGCTCGGGTGCGGGCCAGCATGTCGCGTTCGGCTACGGCAGGCACCAGTGCGTCGGTCAGCAGCTTGCCCGCGCCGAGCTGCAGATCGTCTTTCACACGCTGTTTCGGCGCATTCCCACTTTGGAACTCGCCGTGCCGATCGATGACGTTCCGTTCAAGCACGACCGGCTCGCCTTCGGCGTCTACGAACTACCGGTGACCTGGTGAATCGCGCCACCAGCCGATCCGGCATAACTACTGTCGAACAAGTCTGTATCCGATTGGAGGGCCACTGATGTCGCCTCAAACCAGCACCGTCTCGCTCTATCCGCCCGGAGGATTCGGCGCACCCAAGGACCGGCATGGCCACGCCGCCGGCACCAATGTAGGCCTGCCGGAGGGAACGGTGGTTTTCTCTGCGGACAACCACATTTCGCTGGCCGCCGACATCTTCTACGAACGGTTCCCGGACGACCTCAAGGACAAGGCGCCCCGGATCTGGTACGAGGACGGTGCCTACCAGGTCGGGCGCAAGGGGCAGTCTTTCCTGCCGGGCGATTTCAGCGCGGTGCTGATGCAATACGACGACCTGCCCGGCGCCGCAACCACCAACATCGAGGCCCGGATTCAGGAGTTGCGCGAGGACGGTGTCCACAAGGAACTGGCGTTCCCCAACGCCATCCTGGCGCTATTCCATTACCCGGACAAGAAACTTCGCGAGCTGGCCTTCCGCATTTATAACGAGTACATCGCCGAGTTGCAGGAGCAATCCAACGGCCACTTCTACGGCGCGGGTCTGATCAACTGGTGGGATCCGGAAGGCGCGAAACGGACACTGGCCGAACTGAAGTCGCTTGGCCTCAAGACGTTCCTGTTGCCGCTGAATCCGGGCAAGGATGACGACGGCAATGTGATCGACTACGGCAGCACCGGCATGAAGCCGGTCTGGGACGAGATCGAAGCCGCCGGACTTCCGGTGACCCATCACATCGGCGAGACCCCGCCGAAGACCCCGTGTCAGTTCAACGGCGTGGTGGTCGGCATGATGATCAACATCGACGGGTTCCGCGAGCAGTTTTCCAAGTACCTTTTCACCGGAATTCTCGACGATCACCCAGGATTGAAGATCGGTTGGTTTGAGGGTGGAATCGCCTGGGTGCCTTGGGCTTTGCAGGACGCCGAGCACTTGGTGGCGTCGTACCAGCACATGTTCAATCGGCCGATGGAACACGATGTGCGCTACTACTGGGACACCCACATGAGTGCGTCGTTCATGGTCGACCCGCTGGGCCTGCAGCTGATCGACCAGATCGGTGTCGACAAGGTGATGTGGTCCAGCGATTATCCGCACAACGAAAGCACATTCGGCTACTCGGAGAAGTCGTTGGCAGCTGTCGTCGACTCGGTCGGCCCCGAGGCGGCCGTGCGCATCGTGAGCGGTAACATCAGCCAATTCTTGGGGCTGTAGGCCATCTCGATGACTACGCCCACTTCGTTCCTGGCCGCACCTTCGTCTGCGCTCGACATTCCGGAGACACCGGATCTCGAGCGGATGCGTCGCGAGACCGGCGCACGGCTGCGTTCGGCGATGGCCGATCGCGGCGTGGACGCCTTGATCCTGCTGGGGAACAACAGCGTTGTGTATGCCACCGGCGTGAGCTGGCCGCTGGGCGACGCCGGTTTGTCCTACGTCGAGCGACCCGTCGCGGTGGTGCTCGCCGACGACCCTCATCCACACCTGTTCTTGCCGTTCCGTGAGGGCGCCTCATCGGAATCTGGTCTACCTGCAGACCATCTCCACGGCCCGGTGTATCTGGAGTTCGACGAGGGGGTGGAGAATTTCGCGCGGGTGGTCGAGGATCTGGTCCCGGCCGCGGCGGTCGTCGCGGTCGACGAGCTGACTGGGGCCATGCGGCGTGCACAGCCGCGACTGTTTCGATCCGGACGGCCCGCCGACGCCGCGCAGATCGTCGGCGCCGCCAAGCTCATCAAAACTCCTGACGAGTTGTCCTGCATACGTACTGCATGCCGGATCACCGACGCGGCGATCGTTGACGTGCAAGCCGCGCTGGCGCCCGGGATCCGGCAGATCGACCTGTCGGCCGGGTTCACCCGTCGAGCATTCGAACTGGGCGCAATGGCCAGCATGCTGGAGCCGATCTGGCAGGTGATGCCAAAGAACAAGGCGGACGGCGTCTGGACCACCCATGGTGATTTGGCGTTGCCGTTGTTGACAACTGAGCGTGAACTGGCCGTCGGCGACGTGCTGTGGACCGATGTCAGCATCACCTTCCAGGGCTACTGCTCTGATTTCGGCCGCACCTGGGTGGTCGGCGAAGAGCCGACACCTCGCCAGCATGCGCAGTATCACAAGTGGCGGGAGATCATGGACGCCGTGCTCGACGTGACCCGCGGCGGTGCCACCGCCGCGGAGTTGGGCAGGACGGCGACCAAGGCGAACGGCGGGACCCGGCCGTGGCTACCACACTTCTATCTCGGACACGGCATCGGTGTGAACGCCGCCGAGACACCAATGATCGGAACGGATCTCGGCGACGAATTCGACGAGAACTTCGTCCTCGAGCCTGGGATGGTGCTGGTCCTGGAACCCGTGGTGTGGGAGGACGGCACCGGCGGCTATCGCAGCGAAGAGGTCATCGTCATCACCGAGGAAGGGCATATCCGGTTGACCGACTACCCCTATCACCCGTATGGCGAGCGCTGATGGCAACTGAGGTTCTGGCCGACCACCGCGCGCTGCGCGCCGGCCGTCGTGAGCGTGCCTTGGCACAGATGGAAAAGCACGACCTCGACGTGCTGGTGCTCGGGCGGCAGGCCAACGTGCGCTACGTATCCGGCACCCCGCAACTGTGGGTGGCAGGCACCCGCCCCTTCGGGCCGACGTGTGTGGTCATCCGGGAGACCGGAGCGATCCACCTGCTCAGCACCTGGGACGAGGGCGTACCCGACGACATCCCGCACGAGAACCTCTACGGTATCTCCTGGAATCCGATGAACACCATCTCGGTTCTCAAAGGTATTGACGGCGCATCGACTGCCAAACGCGTTGGAACCGATGCGCTTTCACCGGGTTTCGCGCAGCTGCTGCCGATGGCATTTCCGAACGCCGAGCTGGTCGACGGTGAGTTGGCCATGCGCGCTGCCCGGCGGATCAAGACCGCCGAGGAGGTGGCGGCGCTTCGCGAGGCCATCCGGGTCGCCGAGGTGGGTCTGGCCGCGGCCGTCGCCGAGCTGCGGCCCGGGATCAGCGAGAAGACCTTGGCCGGTGTTCTTTTGGAGGCGATGGCGGCCGGCGGGGTGAGTACCCCGGTCACCCAGGATGCCGCCTGGGTGACCTCACGCGATCACCCATGGCGACGGGCAAGCGCAGACGGACGGGTTCAAGCCGGCGACTTGGTGGCGTTCTCGTCCGGCGTGCTCGACGGCGGCTACGCCGGCGAGGTGGGCCGCACCTGGCCGGTCGGCAAACTCGACGGGGCCGCCGATCTTTACCGGCGGTGGAATGCGTTGTGGGGCAGGCTTTATCAGGGGTGCCGACCGGGCGCACCAGCGATCGATCTGCTGGCCGCCTACCAAGCGGCCGGCGAGGAACTGCCGCCGATGCCGATCGCGCGGGGTTTGGGTCTGGGATTCGACCCACCCGTCGTGTCGCAGCATCTGCCGGCCACGGCCGCCGAGGAGCGACTGGAACCGGGCATGGTGCTCGCGGTCACCGGCTATGTCTGGCAATCAGGTGTCGGCGCCGTGTTCGGGAGAGAGGCGGTGTTGATCACCTCCGACGGTCCCGAAATCCTGACCTCGAGTGCTTTCGCGAGCGTCGCGGTCGGTTCCTGACGGTGGTGCTAAAAGCCGGCCCGCTACATGACTACACGGTCGTCGAACTGTCCAGTGGGATTGCCGGTGCGTATTGCACCAAGCTGTTGGCTGACGGCGGTGCGCAGGTGATCAAAGTCGAGTCATCGCAAGGTGATCCGCTGCGAAACTGGTCGGCGTCGGGCGCGGAGATTCCGACCGGCGGCGACGGGGCCCTGTTCGGTTTTCTGGCCGGCGGCAAGCACAGTGTCGTCGCCGAGCCGGACACCGACAACGATGTGGTCAACGACCTGTTGGCGTCCGCCGACGCGGTGGTGTGGTCGCACGGATCGACCGTGGCCGAGCACGAGGCGTTCACCCCAGCCGCACTCCGTCGCGGTCATCCGCACTTGACTATCACGTCGATCACCCCGTTCGGACTGGACGGCCCGTGGTGTGATCGGCCGGCGACCGAGTTCACCCTGCAGGCGTGGTCGGGTGGCATCGTCGGGCTCGGCCGCGGATCACCTGATCGCGCACCGGTCTTCGTCGGTGGCCAGGTCGGCGAGTACCTCGCCGGTGCGTACGCCAGCGCGGCGACACTGGCGTCGCGACGCCGCGGCGTCGGCGAGCTTGTCGACCTGTCGATGCTCGAAGTGCAGATTCTCGGGCTCACCTATTACCCGGTCACCTATTTTGAGATGCTCGGACGGCCATGGCGGGATGCCCGCAAGATCACTGTGCCGGGGATTGCCCGCGCCAAAGACGGTCTGGTGGACGTCGGATGCGGCACCGCGCAGCAGTGGTTCGACCTGTGCGCGATGATCGGCCACCAGGACTGGATCGACGAGGAATCGCCGCTATCGATCACCGAACACGCCAATGAGAAAGCCGCCGAGATCTATTCGTGGTTCGACAGCCAGACCGTCGATCACATCAGAGACCTCGCGACCGCTTTCCGGATTCCCAACGCGCCGGTGGCCAACGGCGCCACCATCACCGAGCTGGACCAGTTTCAGCACCGGCGCTCGTTCGTCGCCAATCCCCGCGACGGTTTCACGCAGCCCGCCCCGCCTTACCGGATGCATCCCACGGAGCTTCCTTCGCCGCAAGCGGCTCCGCGGCTCGGCGAACACACCGCGCAGTACCGACGGCCCGGGTCTTCGGTTGCTCAGCGGCCGACGCGAGTCGGTGCCCCGGATCTGCTTCCGTTCAACGGTTTACGAGTTCTGGACATGACCACCTTTTGGGCCGGTCCGAGTTGTACGCATTTCCTCGCCTTGCTCGGGGCCGAGGTGATTCACGTCGAGTCGACGCGCAAACCTGACGGCGCCCGGCTGATCGCCGGCGTTCCGGTCACCGAGGACCAGTGGTGGGAGAAGTCGCCGATCTTCTCGGCGCTGAACACCAACAAGAAAGGCCTCACTCTCGACCTACAGACTTCGGCGGGCCGGGACCTGTTGCGTCGCTTGATCTCAACCTCTGACGTGATCGTCGAGAATTTCACCCCGCGGGTTCTGGACCAGATCGGCTTGGACTTTGCGACCGTCCGCGCGATACGGCCGGACGCAATTCTGTTGCGGATGCCCGGGTTCGGGCTGGATGGGCCGTGGCGCGACAACCCGGCCTTCGCCTACGTCATCGAAGCCGCGTCCGGGGTGAGCTGGCTGACCGGCTATCCGGACCGCAACCCGTACGAGCCATATTCGATCGGCGATCCGAATGCCGGCGTGCATGCGGTCAACGCGTTGTTGCTCGCGCTGGAGTCCCGGCGCCACACCGGAGAGGGTGTGTTGATCGAAGCCGCCATGATCGACGCGGCACTCAACATCGCCGCGGAACAGGTCATTGAATACTCCGCCTACGGAGCGCTCCTGCAGCGCGATGGAAACCGGGGACCGACGGCCGCGCCGCAGAACGTGTACCAAACGGCTGACGTCGATGAGTTCGGCCGTCTGGACAGTTGGGTTGGCATCGCCGTCGCGAGCGACGAGCAGTGGACGGGACTGTGCGAGGCGCTCGGGCGGCCGCAATGGGCGCTGGATCCCGCCGTGTCGGTTGCTGACGGCCGCCGACAACGACACGACCTCATCGACGAGCACCTCGGTGCATGGTGCCGGGACCGTAGCGGCGACGACATCGTCCGATGCCTTTGGGATGCAGGCGTTCCGGTGGGCAAAGTCATGCAACCGCACCGCCAGACCGAGATTCCGCAGCTGCACTTCCGCCACTTCTTCGAGGACGTCGGCCACTCGGTGAACCGTCGGGTACCGCACAGCACCGTGCCGGTGCGATTCTCCGCCGGACCGGACCGATTTCACCTGAAACCCGCGCCGTTGCTCGGCGAGCACAACGTTGAATTGCTCACTGAACTTGGCCTGACCAAGCGGCAGATCGCCGATTTGGAGGCCGATGGTGTCATCGGCCACGCGCCCGGCAGCGCCAAAAGGGCTGCCGCGCGGTGACCATCAGCCCGTCGGACTTCGGAACCGACTAGTCAGTGCGTCCAGCCGTCAGTCGCTTGATCGTCGAACGTCTGGTCAATGCGGTCGAATCTGCGGCGGATTGATGCGCGGGCGGCGGAGTGCGGCAGCACATAGAGACGGTTGGCCAGAATCGCGTCGGCAGTGAGGCGGGCTACCTCGTTAACGTCGAGCGTGTCCGGTTGCGCCGGAGTACTCGCCGAAGCAAACCCGTAATCTATGCCACGGATCCGCTCGGAGTTCGATACCAGCTTGGTCTCCACGACCATCGGGCAGAGCACCGACACACCGATGCCGTTGTCTTTGACTTCACGGGCCAGATTTTCCGCCAGGCCCACGACGCCGTATTTCGCGACGCTGTACGCCCCGAGGCCGACATTGGGCATCAGACCGGCGAACGACGCGGTGAAGGCGATGTGGCCGCCGGTGCCCTGCTCGAGTAACCGCGGTAGGAACGCCTCGACGGCGTGGATGGAGCCCCACAGGTCAATGTCGATCAGCCAGCGCCAGTCCTCATGGGTCATCTGCGCGATCGGGCCCGCGACCACGATGCCGGCATTGCTGAATACGATGTCGACCTGGCCGAGAAGACGAAAGGATTCATCGGCGAGGTGGATCATCTCGTCGAGAGACCTGACGTCGCACAGCACTGCGTGCGCTGCGAGCCCCTCGGCGTGCAAGTGCGCCACTGCCTGTTCAAGCCGGGGCTTGTCGACGTCGGCAAGCACGACTTGCGCTCCGCGCCTTGCAAATTCAGTTGCCGTGGCGAATCCGATGCCGTTCGCACCGCCGGTGATAACGGCGCTCGTTCCTTTGTAAAACCCTCGGTGCCAATCCATGGCGCGACGGTATCCGATGGGTCCAAGCCCACGGCGGCGGCCCCAGCTAGCCCGTTACTTCAGGCAGCTGCCGGCGTCGATGGGGAGTGTGACACCGGTGACGTAGCGGGATTCGTCCGAGGCCAAGAAGAGCACCGCGTTGCTGACGTCCTCGGGCTCCACCCAGCCGACCGGCAGCGTGTGCATCATCAGCGCTATCGCCTTGAGGTCGTCTGGACCGGGGTTCTCCAGATCGGGGCGGAAGAGCTTCATCGTCGGCTCGTTCATAAACAACGGTGTGTTCACGTTGGTGGGATGCACCGAGTTGACCCGAATCATGTGCTGGCCCAACTCGACCGCGAAGGTGCGCATCAAGCCGACCACGCCGTGTTTGGCGGCGATGTAGTGACCGGTGTGAGGATAGGCTTTCAGCCCGCCCACCGAACTGGTCGGAATGATCGAACCGCCCTGCCCGCCCGCCAAGATATGTGGGACACCGGCTTTCACCGTCTTCCACACGCCAGACAGGTTCACATCAATCATGTCGGTCCAGTCTTCTTCACTGGTCTTGTCCAGTGTCGCCCCACCGTTGCCGATGCCCGCGTTGGCCACGATGATGTCGAGGCGGCCCAACTGCTCCACACCCGTGTCGACCGCGGCTTTGAGCCCGCCGTAATCGCGCACGTCGACTTCCGCGGTGTAGATCCGGCGGTTATGACCCTTGACGAGGTCGGCGGTTTCGGCCAGGTCCTCCGGGGTGGAAAGCGGAATGGAGACAGACTCGATCTGCTTGCAGATATCCACCGCAATGATGTCGGCGCCCTCCTGGGCCAACCGCACCGCATGCGCGCGGCCCTGACCACGGGCCGCGCCGGTGATGAACGCGACCTTGCCTTCTACACGACCCGTCATCGCTACCTCATTTCCTCACTTGTGTGATTAATCAACCGATAATCGCCGGCATTGTGTCCCAGCCACGCACGGTGGATGTCGGAGACAACGCGGCACGGCTGAGGTCGACCTCCCATTCGGGGAAGCGCTTCAATATCTCCTCCAGCGCGATCCGCCCCTCCAAACGTGCCAGTGCCGAGCCCAGACAGTAGTGGGTGCCGACGCTGAAGGAGAGGTGCTGGCGGGATTCACGATGAATGTCGAAAATGTCACCGTCCGGCGGAAATTGGCGGTGATCACGGTTGGCCGCGCCGATGAGCATCATCATCGCGCTGCCCTCGGGCACCGTCTGTCCGTAGTAGGTGACGTCGCGGGTGACGTAGCGTGCCACGTGCGGAGCCGGCGGTTCGAAGCGCAGCAGTTCCTCGATGGCCTGGGGGATGAGGGCGGGATTCGCGGCCAATTCCCGTCGCTGATCGGGATACTCGGCCAGCACCTTGCCGGCCCAGCCGATCAGCCGGGTGGTGGTCTCATTGCCCGCGCCGGAGACCACGCTGATATAGGTGAGCAGCTCTTCGCGGGTCAGCCGCCGCGTGATCCCCTTCTCGTCGGTGAACTCGACGTTCAGCAGGTCGGTCATGATGTCGTCGGAGGGATGCTCGGCGCGCCAGTCGATGAATTCAGCGAAGAACTCGCCCGTGATCATGGCGTCGGCCGTAGCCTTCATCGGCTTGCCTGCCTCGGTGCGCATCTGATCGTTAGTCAGGTCACGGGCAGCTTCCTGGTACTCCTCGGGAACCCCGAGCAGCATGCCGATCACTCGCATCGGCATCTGGGCGCCCAAGTCGGCGACGAAGTCGAAACTGTCGGTGCCGATCAGGGGATCCAAACTGTGAGAACAGAATTCGCGGATCTTGGGTTCGAGGGCGGTGATCTTGCGCGGTGTGAACATGCGGGCCAGCAGTTTGCGGTGCACGTCGTGGATCGGCGGGTCCTCGAAGATGATGACCCCGGGCGGTATGTCGATGTTGGCCTTGATCAGCTCGATGATTGCGCCGCGGGCCGAACTGAAGGTTTCGTGATCGACGATCGCGTGGTCGACATCGGCGAACCGGCTCAATGCATAGAAGTCGTGCTGCTCGTTGAAGTACAGCGGCGCCTCTTCGCGGATCGCCCGGAACGCCTGGTAGGGATCGGCATTGATCTGCACGTCGTACGGATCGTAGTAGACGCCGTCGGGGGCAGTGACTGTCACAGAGTTTCGCCTCTCGCCGAGACCGCGTAGTTGGCAGCCCTAAGAATCTGCCGCAACTCTGTCATCAGCCACCTTGAGGTGTCAACGTCGAATCCGTTTTCGCTACGTACTATTCTCGAATCGAGAGAATTTGATTCTCAG
>Ga0302326_10012938_pt1 | contig 17722 bp, 18 predicted proteins | sample Palsa_T0_3_FD_202264 | JGI IMG/M metagenome (GOLD analysis project Ga0302326, IMG submission 202264) | Peat permafrost microbial communities from Stordalen Mire near Abisko, Sweden - Palsa_T0_3 | ecosystem: Environmental > Terrestrial > Soil > Palsa > Peat permafrost | place: Sweden: Abisko... | reverse complement strand
TGACATCGAGTAGCCTCATGCTTCCAGTCGTCGTTGCGTCGCTAATGCCGGCGACACAGACAGCATATTTCAACCAGGCCTACCTGTTGGGCGGCACTCTTACCGCGCTCCCGTACCTCTTGACATTAGCTCTTTTCGCTACCGCCGCGAGCGCGGAAGGTTTCCGCCACAAGGCGCAGCGAACACTCATTATGGGGATGGTTTTGGCACTGTCCTTCATCCTTATAGGCGCAGTGTTCGGCCCCGTCGTGTTGCTGATGTTCGGCACCAGCTACTCACAGAAATCCTGGCCGTTCCTTATGATAATACTGGCCGCAGGGCCCGCCATGGTGATAAAGGACCACTTCGTGGTGCTACGTCGCCTTCAAGGTAGGCGAAGGCAGGGAGCGCTGACGATGGCATTGTGGAGTGCGGCTGAGCTGACGGGTGCCGTCGTCGGCGGCCTCGTCGGCGGCACGACGACGATGTTGTGCCTTGGATGGATGGCAATGTCAACAGCTTGCGCACTTATCGCGCTTCCGGTGCTTATAAGCGCACTGCGCAGACGATCAACAGGTGATGAGTCACATCGCGGCCCGCTCGTGAAGGTGGACGACCGTGTTTGTTAGGTCAATCAGCCAGACCAAATCCCGTTTCAATACATGTTCCGTAATCGCGCTTCCTTGTGACGCAGGAAAGCACGACGATGAGCATCTGGTCATCTGTGGGTAATGAAGTGCTCCCCAACTTCGCCGAGCACGATGAGTCGACAAACTTCGCGGCGAAGGGCCAGAACCACTGATGACGACTCGGATCGTCCGCATCGTTTTGACTACCCTCATCCTCGGGGTGTGTTCCTGTTCGAGCCAGGCATCAGCGACGCCAGACGGGGTGTTCGAGGATTTCAACGGCCCCGCCGGATCACCACCCAACCCCGCCTACTGGAGCTATGTCACCGGTACCGGTTACGACATCGGTGTCGAAAACTACGTCACTGCTGGCGCTTTCCTCGACGGGCAAAGTAACCTCCTCATCCAGGCCGTCGACACCGGTAACGGCTACACATCCGGTTACATCCAGACAAAAAACAAACTGAGCCTCGGCTACGGGACAATCACCGCGCGCATCAAAATGCCGTCCGGGCAAGGATTGTGGCCGGCGTTCTGGCTAGTCGGGGCCGATGCGGACACCACACCGTGGCCGCAATGCGGCGAAATCGACATCATTGAGCTCGTCAGCAACGCCACCACCTACTACACCACGCTCCACGGCCCCGTCAGCGGCAACCCCGACACCCCCGAAGGTACCGGGCAAGGGCAATTCACCGGGCCCATTACCGACCTGTCGACCGACTACCACAACTACTGGGTGACCCGGATCCCCGACAGCATCACCGTCGGCATCGACGACAAAACACTGGGTACGTTCACACCGCAGTCTCTGGCGCCCGGCGCGCAATGGGTGTACAACCGCCCGATGTACGCGATCTTGGACCTCGCGGTCGGCGGCAGTTGGGCCGGCCCACCCGATAACTCGACCCGCTTCCCGGCGACGATGTTGGTCGACTGGTTCCGATGGGATCCAGCGTGATCACCCGACGACTCGGTGATCCGCGGCTCGACCCGCTTCACGCGGCTACTGGACGCTATCTGGTGAGCTGAATGCTTCCGATCGGATAGCCCCCATCACCGTCGCGTCCGGCCTGAGCAAGTGTCATCGGTGAGTAGTTAACGGTGTCGATTCCTTTTGGCTTGTGGTCGTTCCAAACGACTTTCGCGGCGAGCACGTAATCCCCGGCTGGCAGTCCGGACGTCGGCAGTGTAAACGTATCATCGTTCGTCGCACTCGCCGGGTCCTGCGTGGTGTAGTTTTGCTCGGCACCGATGTTGTGTAGCGCCTGCGCAGACTGCACGGTCTTGACGACGGCGTTTTCGCTGTCGCGGAGCTCGTAGACGACCTGCCAATTGTCGTATGACGGCGCGGTGCCGAAATTGGTCCAACGCACTGTGATCGGCAACACCGAGCCCGGCGTCGCGCTGTCCGGCACGGTCGCGGACGTGATTGCGTAGCGGTAGCCCGCGTACTTGTTGGTGCGCGCCCAGATGTCATAAGTGTCCGACGTGGGGGGCACCACGTTGCTTGCCACCAATGAAACGTGGTACTTCACGGTATCTTCGATAGCCTGTTGGAAATATGCGGCCGCGCCGTTGGGCTGATCGTTACACCATTCGGTGACGACCGGCGCGGTGCGCCAGCGCGCCAGCAGGGCTGTGACGACCGGATCGTGGTGCTGCACATACCAGGAATCGGGGCGGGTGGCCCAAAGTTGTGGCGGCGGGTACACACCCAAACAGTCGGCGCGTATTCCCACCGGCCGCCTCGGCGATGCGGCTAAGAGCTGTCGGGTGATTTCGGGATTGTCACCGGCAACGATGATTTGGGTGTCTGGGAACGCGGTTAGGGTCGCGTTCACCATTCGGGTGATGGATGCCTTCGTGATTGACTGGTCGGTGAATTGGCTGTAGTAGCCGAGTTGGGCGATGCTGTTTTCCGGTGATGGTCCAGGTGCACGCAAATTCTCTGCTATGAACCAGATGTGGTTTTCCGAGAAGTCGCCGTAGCCGGAGAACTCGAACCATTCGACGCGCTCATCATGGTCATAACGAGCGCCAAGTGCAGCGATCAGGTGTTCGAGCGGCGTGAGGTAGGCATCGGCATTCCAGTTCGGCACGACATACTTTTCGCCGCCAGAGTAGTAGTCGGTGGTGGCCCCTGGCGTTGCGTGCAGCCACTGCGGCACTCCCATGACGGTGTTTCCGCTATCCCCGCAGCAGGACGCGAATGCCATGATGCGGAAATGGAACCGTTGGTTGTGGGTGCGCGCCGCAGCGATCTCTTTGTCGATAGATGTGAAGTCGTAGTTATCGGCGTTCGCCGGTTGGATTTGTGACCACAGGAACCGGTCGCCGGCATCGTAGGTGCCTGGCCATGCCGGGTAGCTGCTGGTGGCGGACCGCGGATACAAGGTGATCCCGGCGTCTTGGTACTGGCCGCGTTTCGGGTTAACCAGATCCGTTGCCGAGAACGGTATAGCGGCAGCAGCAAATGTGCGCCAAGAGTGCACCGTGGTGGATTTGCTGACGTCACGGAGAACCAACCACAGCGAGGTGGTGACCATTAACAGAGCTAGTGCTAGCATTGCCGACCGAGCGGCGCATTTCATTTGGGAGGCGCAGATCTGCAGTTGGGTTCCCGCCTTGTCATTCTTCGGGTCGACGTCGTATCGTTGCCCGCTCATGAACATTATCAGCCGTCGGATAACCTCGGCCTCGGAGTGGCGTGGGAGTTTAATGCTGGCAGGCGATTCCGCAGTGCAGCAGTAGTCGCAGCCGATAGCAGCTGAAGTTTCGGAATCCGTGGCCGGCCCAGCTTGATGTTGATCAAAGGTTTGCTGGCTTCGGTAGTTCTTTGCTAAGGCGGCCGGCGCTAAAGCGGTAAGAGGCTCCTCACGCCAAGTAGTGATGGTGCGGGCCAGCGGCGCGATCTCAGCTATGCCGAAGTCGATGCAGGACACAGGTCCAGTCACATAGAGGCGAGCGGCTTGATGGTCAGCGTCGCGGCAGCGGTAAAGGCACGCAGCTGCTGGGCGGACCGTCACCTCAAATTCCACGAAGACCGGGACAAGTCCTGCGGATGCCGACCGGGGCGGTGTAGCGGACCTGCCACCGCTTCGACAACAGCTGCCCGATCGCCGGAGGGTCCGCTGAGCGGCCCGCATCATCAGCTGGTCCCGTACCGAACTTTGCACGGCCGTGCAAGGTTCTCGATATCGCTGTTTCGTGCCCGATACATGCCCAATGAACCTATGCAGGTTCTGCTTGTTTCCATCTGCTCCTCGAATACTGTGTCGGCTTTGAACAGTTAGGGCCCATGTCTGCTGGTCGCTACACAGGTCGCAAAGACAGCAACCAGGAGGTCCGGGTGGCCGACATGCTGGTGCCGCGCGTGAAGGGTTGATGGCGATGGGCGTTATCGCTGAGATGGTGGTGATGCAGGCGACGCGTGAGGCCGAGATCGCGGAGGTGTGCGGGCCGAAGGGCAAACACGACCCGGACGGGGCCGCGGTGCGCCATGGCAGCAGGCGCGGCTCGGTCACCCTTGGGGCGAGGGTGGCGGTGGACCGGCCACAGGCGCGCATCCTCCCCGGGGAACGGCGCTGTGACCACTATGAACAGAGACAGACGAGGCACAACCGTCGTTCCGCATTCTGACGGGACGCGGCCCTCTATATCCTGAATCGATGTTCTCCCTGAACGCGATGGTCGACCAGGACCTCTTTATCTGCCCGCGCTGCGCCAGCCCAGTGCGCCCCGAAGTCGGCCGATGGCGCTGCACCGGCGCGCACTGCCGGTACGCCGGCGAGCCTTTCCCGGTCGTCTCCGGCCTACCGGCCCTTGTGGACTTCGAGCACAGCGTCCTCGACGCCGACCGACTGCGCGCGGTCGAGGGCGCTCCGGAGATCCACCGGTCGAGGTACCACCGCGCGCTGAGTCGGCTACTACATCCAGTCAACAGCACCGCGCCGGCCAACGTGGCCCGCATGCTCGAGTTGCTCGGCGCCGGCGATGCCACGGCCGGCCAGCGGCCCCGGATTCTTGTCATCGGGGGCGGCACCGTGGGCGCTGGTCTCGACAGGCTGTACGCCGAACCCACGGTCGACCTCATCTGCTTCGACGTCTACGCGGGCCCCGTGGTGCAGTTCATCGCCGACGGCCACGCGATCCCGCTGGCCGACGGCTCCGTTGATGGCGTGATCGTACAAGCCGTGCTCGAGCACGTGCTGGAGCCAACTGTGGTCGCGAAAGAGATCCACCGTGTCCTGCGTAGCGGGGGGATCGTCTATGCCGACACGCCGTTCCTCCAGCAGGTGCACGAGGGACCCTATGACTTCACCCGCTTCACCGACAGCGGCCACCGGTACCTGTTCCGCAGCTTCGAGCGGATCGACTCCGGCTCGGTAGCCGGCGCTGGCACGGCGTTGCGGTGGTCGATCGACTATTTCGTCCGTGCCCTGACCCGCTCGGTCAAGCTCGGCAGGATCATGGCGCTCTGCTTTTTCTGGCTCAGCTGCGCCGACCGCATCCTCGACCCGAAGCACTCGATCGACGGTGCCAGCAGCGTCTTCTTCCTCGGCCGTAAGACCGCCGTCCCGATCGCAGAGGCCGAGATAATCGACTACTACCAGGGCAGTATGTAGGACGTCGTCCTGGCCGACATCATGCCCGGTATCCATGACCGCTGTCTGGCCACCGCCAACGAGTACGGGCACCCCGGCGACTACGTTGCCGTGCCGAATATCGCCGGCTTTACCGAGGTCGCCGACGCCATGCTGGCACTTGGGCTGATCTGAGCCCGCCGACTCGGTTTCCTGCGGCCAGCACGTCACTGCGGTCGGTGTGATCGCCGCCCGGGGGCAATCCCCTGAAACTGTGTAGAGACTGGGTTGTAGGGATTTGATCTTGGTCGGGTGGTCGAGCGCCGCGCGCATGGCGGGCAGCGCCGTGCGCCTGCCCGTGCCGCTGCTCGGTCAGGGGCCGTAGCGGCTCCGGGGGTCAAGGGCGGGCCCGTGGGCCCGTCGCGCTGGCGGCAGCGACCCTTGAGGCCGGAGGCGGCCCCGTAGCCTCGGCGCGGTGTCATCGCGCTGGCCGGAGCCAAGCTTGACTTGATCCGCCAACGCATCCAACAGCAGACCCTGAGTCGGCGCGGACACACCGGGGATCCGCTCTATGGCATCCGGCGTATCGCCCGCACCCGCCTGCAGCTGCTCTCCACCCGCCAATACGCCAGGCTGAACAGCGTTTTCGACGCCGAGGAACACCTCGCCGTCAAAGTCGCCTGGCTGATCTATCAGAAAATCATCGCCGCTGACGCCGACCCGAACCGACGTCGCGGCAAGAACGCCATGACCAACTGATCGAGTCGATACGCCGCGGGGCGCCTACCGGACTGGAAGAGATCGCCCAACTCGGCCGCACCCTGGCCCGCCGCCGCGACGACATCCTGGCCTTCTTCGACCACCACACCTCCAACGGACCCACCGAAGCCATCAACGGGCGCCTAGAAGCCCTGCGCCGCAACGCCCTCGGCTTCCGCAACCTAACCAACTACCGCTGGCGCTCACTGCTGCACAGCGCCGCACTCCACCAACTCGTCAATGCACTCTGAATTACGAAGAGCCGGTCTAGCTCCTGTCAGCGGGATCCGAGCCTGGACGGCCCGTGTTTGCACGTATAACCACCACGGAGGGGCATGTACGCTGAGTTTGTTATTCCGTTGACATCATTCTTAAAGACTGTATATTGGCTAAAGTCGTATCGTCCGGTATTCCGGACAACAACAGCTACCCCGGCCCGTTTGTGCCTGTCAGCCCATGATCGCTGCGGTCGCTTTGCGGGTCGGTCCATGTCGGTGAGGGGAAGGCCATGGGTACCCAGTGATCCCAGTGGTCGTGGTTGGCGGCGTGCTCACTGCGCTCGGAGTGGTGCGCAGTCTCGCGAGCGCCGGTATTCCGGTGTATCTCGCGTCCGACACGCGCTTTTGCCCTGCCGGTCTCTCGCGCCAATGCACGCTGTTGCGAGTGCCCGACCTCAAGGGACAGGGGCTGGTCGACGGCCTGTTGTCGATCGCTGGCCGCATCGGTGAGAAGGCCGTATTGATCCTCAGCAGCGACCTGCAGGTTGTCGCCGTCTCGGGCGCGCGGGCCGCCCTGGAAGAACACTACTTCCTGGCCCTGCCGACCGAGACGATGGTCGACGTGCTCTTGGACAAGGCCAAATTCCAGGCATACGCCGAGGAGATCGGGCTACCGGTGCCGCGCGCGGTGGTGCTCGACGAGGGCGCCGATGAGCAGGCCCTGGACGTCCTGTCGATGCCGGTGGTCTTGAAGCCGGTCGATCGGGCGCTGGTGATGGGCGGGGTGGAGCGCACGACACGCGCCGATACCATTGCAGAGGCGCGCGCGGTCGCCCGGCGCATGCGCCGCGCCCCTTCGTCGGTGGTCGTCCAGGAGTGGATCGACGGCGATGACGACGATATCTATTTCACACTCTTCGTTTGTGACGGGCAGGCCCGCATCGTGGCGCTGTTCACGGGCCGCAAGATGATCTGCGCGCCTCCGCTCGTCGGTGGCACCGCGCTGTGCGTGGCGGCAACCGAAGAACATCGGGCGCTGGCCGCGCAGACCCAGGCCTTGGTGACCCACAGCCACTATCAAGGCATCGGCGGGCTCGAGTTCAAGCGTCATCGACGCACAAGGCAGTTCGTCGTCGTCGAGCCGACCGTCGGTCGCGCCGACTGGCAGGAAGAGATCGCAACCCTTTGCGGCGTGAACATTCCGGCCATCGCGTACCGGACAGCGCTGGGCGAGTCCGTCGAGACCCCAGGAGCGATCGACACCGCAGTTGCGTGGCGAGCCTCGTTCAGGTACCGCCCTCGCGCGGGCACGCTTCCACCTGGCACGCGATACGTGGATGGATATTTTCGGCGCGCCGATCCTTTGCCAGGCGTCTACAGCGTCTACACCTACGCGAGAACGTCGGCGCTTGCGCGCTTCGCGAAGCGCGCGCGCCGTTTTGTGAAGCAACCGCGGCCGCGACCTGCGGCGCAGCCGATCCCCGTGATCCAAACATCAAGCACTGGAGGATAGAGAATGCAGCCGATCGATACGGCAATTATCGGTGCGGGCCCCTATGGCCTATCTGTTGCGGCGCATCTGCGCGTTGCCGGGGTTGCGCACGAGATTTTCGGCGAGCCGCTGGAGAGCTGGCGGGACTTCATGCCGCAGGGCATGAAGCTGAAATCCGAGCCGTTTGCCTCCAACCTGTGGGATCCGGCAAGGCGCTTCACCTACGAGAACTACATTGCCGAGAAGGGCATCGCCTATCGGCGTGTGAATGACCCGATACCGATCGAGCGTTTCCTCGAGTACGGGCAGTGGTTTCGCCGACACGCCGTCGGCGACGTGCGCCGGGTCAAGGTGCGCCGAGTGGCGCGAGCAGACGGCGCCTTTTCGCTAGAACTCGAAGACGGCACGGTCTCCAAAGCTCGGCGAGTGGTCCTTGCGACCGGCCACATGGGCTTTCGCCACGTTCCGGACGAGCTCAAGGGTTTGCCCGACGAAATGTGCCTGCACAGCACCGCGCTGCACGATCTGCGGCAGTTCGCCGGTCGCGACGTCACCGTCATCGGCGGCGGAGGGGCCGCCCTCGAATCGGCCGCGCTCTTGCATGAAATAGGAGCGACGACCCGCCTGGTGGCACGGGGTAAGCAGATCACGTGGAACTCCCTCACGCCTGACCCCAATGTGATCGAGAGACTGCGCACCCCGGAGGCCGGTCTTGGACCCGGCTGGCGCTGCTGGGCGGTCTCGGAGTTGCCATTTCTCTACCGCCGCATGTTCGAGCCGGCCAAGCGGCACCGCTTTTTCCTCAACAGCTGGGGCCCCTCGGGAGCGTGGTGGTTGCGCGACCGGGTCGAGGGCACGATCGACCTCCTCTTGGAGCATCAGATCGCATCGGCACAGGTCGCGGATGGCCGCGTGAGGCTTGGCCTCACCGGCCCCGCCGGTGCTACGGAGATTCTCACCGATCACGTCGTGGCTGCCACCGGATTCGACGTGGCGCTCGAGCGCATCGATTGCCTCGAACCCACGCTGCGTGCCCAGATCGCGCGGGAGGGCCCCTATGCGCGCCTGAGCGCTAACTTCGAGACCTCGGTCAACGGACTGTTCATCGTCGGCCTGCCCGCCGCGCCGGTCTTCGGTCCGGTCCAGCGCTTCATGTTCGGCGCCAAGCACGCCGCGCCGGCGGTCACCAAGGCCCTGAAGCGCAGCCGCGCGCATGCCCAAACCGACCAAGTTCCGGCCGCCCTCGACGAGCCGAAACTGAATGTGCTTCAGCGGGATTAGGCCTCGGCATTATGGGCGCAGTGCGTTTCGCGAAGCGAATAGGTCCGGCACGGGACCGCCCACTCGATGCCAACGGTGTGGGCGGGCATAGCATTGGCGTGGTGCAAAGCACGTTCGCTCAGTTGGGTCGCGCGAGGGCGCATCTCGAGTCGCGAGCCGACACCGGGGCGTTCCATGCCCGCGAGCCTCATTAGCTGAACCGGGGCGCAACATCATGAGAAAGCTTAGCGTTGGATATCTAGTTGATGATGGATACCAACCGGACCTAATTTTTGACTTAATCGAGAAAAGCAAATCGGCAGAGCATTATTCAATCGACTACTTGATCGTGCAGACGTTCGATGAGGACAAAAATCTGCTTAAAAAGACTATCAGATTCGTCAAACAATACGGCTTTCTAACAACTGTCGCCGCTGTGTGCGAGAAGGCTATACTTGCCTTCGAAAGCCGTATGTTTGTCAGGGAGCCCAAACTTAAACGCGCATTTCAGACGTATGATCTTGATGCTTTTGATGTGCAAAAAATACACGTTCGCCCACTCAAGTCTACCAGCGGATTCGTCTACCGATATCGTGAACAAGACCTAGTAACGATCAAAAGCTTAAATGTCGATGTCCTTTTGAGCTGCCAAAGCGGGATTTTGCGTGGCGGAATTCTGAGCGTCTGTGAATTCGGTGTTATCTCTTTTCACCACGCAAATAATGAGAAAAATAGGGGAGGCCCTGCCGGCTTCTGGGAGGTGTTTAATCGAGAGGCGTCAACGGGTTTCGTAATACAAAGATTGCTCTACGAACTTGACGGCGGCGACGTGCTCATGCGTGGCTCCATTCCCACGGCGCAAGTTTATGCGCGAAATCTTGCACGAATCTGCAAGAAGGCAAATATCTTTATGCATAGATTTCTTGAAGATTTGGGCAAGACAAGAACTCTACCCCAAGTTTTACCGAAGTCGCCTTATGCATATAAATTACACAGCATACCCTCATTACATGTTCTCGCTCTATATCAAATCAAAACGTTCATTATTGCTACCCGAAAGCTTTTCAACATATTGAGTCGCAAACATTACCGCTTTGGTGTTGCCTATCAGTACGCTGAAAATTGGCAAAGTTCAGCGCTCTGGAGATCAAATATTATCGCAAACCCTCCCTATCGATTTCTTGCTGATCCCTTCGTTTTCAGGCAGGGGAATCTGGACGTGTGTTTCGTTGAGGATTACGACTTCAGAACTAAAAAAGGTAAAATATCTGTCTTTAAGATAAACGGAAACACGTATGAAGAACTCGGCCCGGCTCTCGATGAGCCGTTTCACTTGTCGTATCCATTTATCTTTACAGTCGACCATGAATTGTATATGTGTCCGGAAACTTGCGAAATCGGAGAAATACGGCTCTATAAGTGTACCGAGTTTCCGCTTCGGTGGTCTTTCCACAAGACTCTAATTAAGGATGTCTCTGCAGTAGACACCAACATATTTTTTTTCAAAGACAGATGGTGGCTGCTGACCAGTATCGATAGTTCCGAAATAGGAGACCACTCGGAAATGCACATATTTTACTCCGATGCTTTCGACTCTGATGCATGGAAGCCACATGCGAAAAACCCAGTGATTTTCGATAGCGAGAGAGCCAGAAATGGAGGCTTTTTTCGCGACGGCGAGAATTTATTTAGAGTCTTTCAACGACATGGCTTTGGTAGTCTATACGGTGAATCGATGGGAATCGCACAGATCAAAGACCTAGGAGTGGAAACCTATCGCGAGGAGGCCGTTAGCAGAATAGAGCCACGCTTTGCCCCAAAGATCATTGGAACTCACTCCTTTTCATACCATAATGGATTATTGGCAATTGATTTTGTGAAGGTTGAGCAAGTCAAAGGTTCGAGTTGAGCCTGATTTATCGCGGCGCCAGGTAGACGCAGCACGAACAACAATGCCAGGCCGTTTTCGACGCGAATACGCCCGGCGGGCAATGTGGTACTTGCGGCCGACGACCGCCATGCCATTTCATCCTGTACTTCTACAGTCGTAGTTTGGCCCGACTCTTATCAACCTAGCTTCTCGGCCTTGCCTCGCTCGCCACCGTGGTACCACAACGGCACAACCAAACTCAGTGATCATAGGGCGGCTGTATTAGGCCATTGCGGGTAGTAATGCTTCGCCGAGCGCACCCGTCAGATAAACCGCATACGTCCGCGAGAAGTGGTACCTCTCCCTGTACACCCGGATGTCGGCTATGACTGGTTCGCATCGGTCGGCGCATACCCACGGCGTAGAGCTTATGAACACCACACCGGCCGCGGCTGCTGCTGCCGCCTGTGGCGCTTCTTGTTCGGTTGTGACAAGCTCCGCCGTAGCGACGCTGCACGCCTGCACTTCTCTTAGATGGGCTGCAAGGCATCGAGCGTCGTCGTTCTGCCAGGAGGGAATAGGGCCTATCATCGCCAATCGAGTTCCGGGCTGGGCAAGCTTCTGGAATGCCGACACCCAGGCATCTTGCAATTGGGCGGGTGTTGCCACGGTGTCATCTGCCAGTTTTTTGTCGCCGGCACTCGTTGCGATAACCAAGTTCGGATGAAGCGCCCGGATTTGAGAAATCGCCGCCGAATGAAATGCGTCACAATCTTTGTTGGGCGCATTCTTATCGTTTGACCAATATTCTAGATCAGCAACTTCGCATCCGCTGAAGCCAAACACTCGCAGCTTAAAACCAGCCTTTGCGGCGATGAACGCGAGTGGGGCCGACCACATATACGCTCGCGAATCCCCGTAGATCACCATGAGCTTCGTGCCGTTTTGGTCACCGTACGCACACTCGCCGAAATCAATATCACTTGCCGGCTGGTGCGCCTCAAGTTCCGGCGGTTTGTGCGTGTCAAGTCGATCAAAGCAATCGGAAGCGCCCCCGTCATCGGATTCCCGTAAAGATGCGGCAACAGTGTCGGGCAAGGTTTGCACTTGTTCTGCTGCCTTGACGGCCTCTACAACCTGCGCGGTTTTAGCGTAGGACCCACCGGCCAAAGGTGAATTTTCGTGCCTTTGAGAAACATTTGCGGCAACAGCGATCTGCCACTGTGCGATCCCAACGGTGACGATGATGAGGATAGCGCCGATCGCGAGGGTTAACCGGGTGCGCTGTGCCAGGACGCGGGCGTGTCGTGCAGGGTTCTCAATCAGTCGGTAGGTGATGGCTGCCGCGGCCAGCGCCAGCAGTAACAGGCCGGTATTTTGAGTGGCGCTAAGGTCGTGGCGCAGGTATTCGGCCGCGATGATGAGGAACGGCCAATGCCATAAATACAGCGAGTACGACCGCGCACCGATCCATTGCATGGGGCGGACGGCCAGAGCGCGGCCGACCAGCGTGCGTTGGTTGGCGCAGCCCGCGGCGATGAGTAGTGCGGTGCTGATCACCGGCAGGGCGACAGCCGATCCCGGGTAGTGCGTCGAGGAGTTCAGTACCAGCGCGCTGACTACGATCCCGGCAATTCCGCAAAGGCTTAGCAGTTCGATAAGCCAGGATGGCCGGACGCGGGCCGCGACCGTTGCCAGAACTGCCACCAGGGCACCCAATGCCAATTCCCAGGCACGGGTGAGAGGGGAGAAATACGCCCAGGTGCCGTTGGACCGGGTTTGGATGACGGACCATGCCAGGGAGGCACCTATGATGCCTAGCAACGTTACGGCGAGGGCGTTCCGGTGTCGTTCGCCTCGAACGAGGAGCACCAACCCCAGGAGAAGACCTGGCCAGACCAAGTAGAACTGTTCTTCGACGCCGAGCGACCACATATGCTGCAGCGGCGAGGGCGGCAGTTGTGACCCGAGATAGTCGGTACCGAGTAGGCCAAAATGGATGTTGGCCGTGAACACGGCGGTCCATTTCGCGTCGTCCGCGATTTGGTTACCGGCGATGAATCCCAGCCAGTAATACACGGCGAACACCGTCGCCAGCACCGCAAGCGTGGCCGCAGGAAGAATGCGTCTGACCCGTCGAGCATAGAACCGCGATATGGAAATACGCCCGTTTCGCGCCTTTTCCTGCAGCAAAAGGTTAGTGATAAGGAATCCGGAGATGACGAAAAACACGTCGACACCGACAAACCCTCCGGTAAACGGAGCGTGGAAGCCGTGATAGAGCAGCACCAACCCCACAGCAACGGCGCGCATACCCTCGATATCAGGCCGAAATCGGTCGCTGACTGCCGTCCGACCCTGGGCATTGTTGGCTACGGCGGTCGTTGTCGGCCTCGGCGCTGCGTCAGTGTGAACTGTCTCCGCGTTCGTGTCCATACGGCCCCGTCTGTCAGGCCACCAGCCCAGTGGCTTGCCTAGGTGGTCCCATGTCGTCCCATGTCGCTCCTAGTGGAAGCAGGCCCACCCGGAAGCGGGCCTCGGTTACGACAACGCCTGAATGCGGCCATATGCATATACCGACGATGCAACTGGATGAGCACCTTACATACTAATTGGTATCGCGTAAAGCCACCAACAAACTGCTAGTCTCCCGACCGGGGCCAATTAAGGCATACATGCATAGCCGCGTTCCGGATGTCCGGTCAGCCGCACAACCTTTACATTGCGGGCGCCACCGCGGCTGCTCGCCCCGCGTCATCGCTCCCTTCAGCCGGGCCCATCGGTGGTGCCGCGCCCACCTTTGTTGGGCCCACCCGCACTGCGAGCTGTTCCTGGTCGCGCAGCGCCCGCGCCGGCACCACCAGCGGTGGGCGCGTCGCCGGGGCCGGCAGACTCGCCTGTACCGCGGCCAACTGGCGGCCGGTGAGCGGATTCAGCCCGGCCCATACATCTTTACCTAGCCGCTCCTTGCTGTGATAGCGCACCCAAGCCGACACCTCGGCCCCGCCGGCGGTAGCGGCGAGTCGGATCGTCACCACAGTGGCATCGGTATCGTGCAGCCACAACCAGTCCAGCGTCTCAGAAGTGATGTACCGCGGTGACACCCAGAAGCTGGTCGCATACCCGTCGACCTGCTTGAGGTGACGCCATCCCGGCCGAGTCGAAGTCGGTTGCAGACCCGCCAGGACGGCGGTGTCCACCTCGGCGAGCTCATCGCCGGTCAAAGGCCGGGCCGTGCAGCGCCGTCCGTTCACATCGTCGGCGATCCGCTCGGTGGCCGCCGCCAAGGTGGAGGCCACCGAATCGCGGACCGCCACCGCGGCGACATTGTGCTGCGGATCCATCCGCAGCACAAGCCAAGTGCCGTGCTGGACCCCCGCGGGGCGATCGTCCAGGGTTGGCGGGGCGGACGGATCTGCGGCCTCGGAGAGGTTTCGCTTTCGCACCGAGACGATGTCGATGGCATCGAGGCGCACATCGAACTGGCGCAGCCCCGCGGCGACCACCGCCACCGGCAAAGCACCCGACGACACCGGCTGGCGCTGATGGCGCCCCGACGGTGTGTCTGCGGGCTCGTCCAGGGCGATCACCGCGACCAGCTGGCCCTGGTACTCGCGCACTCCGACCACGTCGCGGCTGCCGAAGCGGCGCCGGTGATCGATCGCAGGCGTGCATCCCGGGCTCAGTGTCGCCTCCGGGTCAGGCGACGAGTCAAGCATGTCGGGGGCCGACCAGCCCCACATCCACCTGGCCAGGGCTGAGGCGGCAGTGATCCCCCGGTGGGTGAGTACCATGGCGATCGTCACCACCGCCGCGACGGCGACACCCACCCACCACGCGACGGTGTGCGGTACGCGGGGCAAGTGACTGGCCAGCACCAGCAGCGCGACGTCGATGAGGAACGCCGAGGTGATCCGCGGCCACGACGGGGCCAGTCCAAGCCGGCGTTGCGCCTTCATCGACGCCTCAGCGATCGCCGCGCCAACACGGCTCCACCAAACACTCTGCCGGTCACCAGCATCACGGACGCATCCTCTCCATCGGCGTCCACCCTACTTCAGGCCGTCGATACCTACTAGAAGTTTGTTCTACGGTACACATCATACAAAAAGTATGTACAATGGCCTAAAGCTGAATCATCCGTTTGGACCTCGTCGGCCCTGATCGCTGGGGCCGGACGTCACCGCAGTGGGTGCGGTCGCTTTACGGGTCGGTCCATGTCAGTGAGGAGGAGCGGCATGTCGTTTGTGACCACACAGTCTGTGCGAGTTGCGATCGCTGTCGGCTGCGTGTTGGTCGGTGCGGCGGCGGGGTGTTCGTCGCGCTCGCCGGGGACTACATCGAGCACACCGGCAGGCACGTCCGCCGTCGCGCCACTGCCAGCAACTTCAGCCGTCAACGACGAGTTGATTCCTGGCATTGGAGCTAGTCGGGTCGCCTGGGACGACTCGCACACGCCAAACGCGGCAAACAACAACGGTTCGGTCTACGGCGATGATCCCAGCTTGCCGGACTACCTGACGCCTAGCGGTGCCGTCTACAACGAGGTATCCGACCAGGGCACTGGAAGAATCCAGGGTTACTCCCTGAGTATGCATACAGTCGACCGATTCGAGGTTCTACGGCGAGTCCGGCAAGAGTTACCTTCCGACGCGACGATGGCGTGGGATCGAATGGCCGACCACTGTTATCGAGCGGCTTTCAATAGCCCGACCCTGGAGGTCGCCGGGCATTACATGGCGGAAGTTCTGTTTGAATACATTCAGGAAGACGGAACGATAGCGACGAGTCCTGACGGGTTCAACCACGCTGTGTTTTGGCTTGACGGAGCCGGCTCGCCACCAGGCCCTGAAATCGGCTGCTGACTTGCGGCACTCGGAACCGAATCGTTAAGGGTTGCCAGCGTGCGCGACCGGAGACTATCGATAGCGAGCTGCGATTGCTGGCCGCCATTCGCCTGCAGCGTGATCTTCTCGACCCCGACACGTTTCACAGCGACTGGAGCCACCCGGTCGAAGACTTCGGTCCGGGCAGGTAGCGACCGTCGCGATCCGGGAACACCAGATCGTCGCGCGCTTCCCCCGGCATTGGATCGATAGTTCGTCAAGGACGAACTGAGGCACCGAGCGTGCCTTGCGGCCCTTGGTCGGGCCCGACCGTGTGACGCACCCCGAGCTGGACCGCGTTCTGCGACACCGATAGCCGCCGCAGAAACTCGACTTCGCGGACCCGTCGGGCCAGGATGCCCGAGAGGACGCCGTGCAGCCCGCAGGACCGTGGTGGCCCCGCTGCCACCGCACGCGGCACGTGTCAGCCTCCGGGCGAACTGGTTGTGCGCCGCTGGGGAACGCGGTTCGGCCAGCGGCTCTAGATAGCTAGATATCGAGCAGCACGAACTCCGAGTACAGCAGGTCGAGTTCGTTCGGGGTGAATCCCGGCGACCGGTATTGGGCGATGTCCTTCTGTCTGATCGCACGCGGCGCCTTGGGAAAGAGGCGCTCGTTCATCGCGATGCCGAGGGTCTTCTGTTGCCACATGATCGCCAGCTTGATTCGTTCGAGGTTGCGCGCAAGTACGTCCGGCGCGCTGCAATACAATATCTGGGACAACGGAATCCGGGCCGACCGCACACGGCGCAGACGCCGCTTGACCACCAGATAGGCCGTGCCGCCGGCATCGCGGGCGGTCATGTGCAGGCAGTCATAGGACGCGTGATCATCGTAGATCCGGCGCTCGGCCTGCCCGAGCGACGCACGCACCGTCCGATCGTTGACATCGATGTCGACACGCGACCGCCACAGGGTTTTGGCATTGAGCCCCGGCGGAAACAGCAACTCGCGCCGCTCGAGGATTGCAAACCCCAGGTCCTCGTTCACTCGTTGTGTCACCGGGGCGGGGGTGAGGGAGGTGTAGGTGATGCGCTCGTCGCGCACGGCGGCCGCGACGAGCGCTGCCCCCAAGCCGCGACCGCGATAGGCCGGGGCGACATAAAAGCCGGAAAAATTGCAGACGATGCCGTTCTTTCCGTTGATCTCCCGCTGCGAGTAGATCGTGCCGACGTGGCCGACGATCCTGCCACCATCAGTGAGAACGATGCCTCGGCTCGGGTTGTCCGCCAGCCAGTTGGTCGTGCAGAGCGGGAGCCAGCCATCGGCGGCGATACCGAAGCCGTGCTCGAGCAGATCGCAAATCTCGGCGGTATCCGCAGGCGTTGTCGACCGCACCCCGATGCCCGAACTAAACGGCTTATCGACCGTCATTTGGCAATGGTCTCCACACTCTGCCGAGGTTCCCATGTCGCTCCTAGTGAAAGCAAGTCGGCCCTTGAGGGGCGCGGTTACGGCAGCGCCTTCGCGCAGCATACCAACATTGCACTCAAGAGGGATATTTACATACCAACCGACATCCTACAGTAGGATTTGTCGAACTGTTAGTCTATGCAGACCGACTTTTCCGAGCACACCGCGAGGCCACATGACATCTCCTGAACCCGTAGGTAGCTATTCCCTCGACGATCGATACGTCCGGACCGTCGGCACCGTCCACCTGACAGGGGTCCAGGCGCTCGTGCGGGCGTTTCGTGACCGCGCAATTCTCGACAGGACACGAGGCTGCCGCACGGCCACGTTCGTCGCCGGGTACGAGGGCTCACCTCTGGCCGGGCTGGACCTCGAAATCGCGCGGCAGCGGGGGGCCTTGGACGAATTCGACATCGTGCACCGCCCCGCTGTCAACGAGGAACTGGCCGCGACGTCGGTGATGGGGACTCAGTTGGCAGGTTCAGCCGGCCGGTTCAAAACAGCGGGTATCACCGGCTACTGGTACGGGAAATCTCCAGGACTCGACCGGGCATCCGATGCTCTTCGGCACGCCAACCGGATTGGCACCGATCCGCTAGGCGGGGCTGTCGCCCTGGTCGGAGACGATCC
>Ga0302326_10012936_pt1 | contig 17723 bp, 18 predicted proteins | sample Palsa_T0_3_FD_202264 | JGI IMG/M metagenome (GOLD analysis project Ga0302326, IMG submission 202264) | Peat permafrost microbial communities from Stordalen Mire near Abisko, Sweden - Palsa_T0_3 | ecosystem: Environmental > Terrestrial > Soil > Palsa > Peat permafrost | place: Sweden: Abisko... | reverse complement strand
GTGAAGCTGGCCGTTGAGATGCGCACCGGTAACGCGCACTGTTCCTCCCGCGGCGCGCTTCGAGATGCCGTGCTTGATGGCATTTTCAACCAAGGGCTGTAACAGCAGGTTTGGAACCTGCGCGCGTAGCAGATCTGTCGGTATATCCATGCTTACTTGAAGGCGTTCCCCAAACCGAACCTTTTGAATATCAAGATAGCGTTGCAAGTACTCGACTTCCTCCGCAAGCGTCACCTGAGAGCGATGCGAATCCTCCAAAGCCCGGCGCAGAAACTCACTCAACCCCACGATCATACTGACGGCGGCATCGTTTCTATAATCGCGCACCAAGCCGGTGATGGAGTGAAGCGTGTTGAACATGAAGTGCGGCTCTACCTGCTGGCGCAACGCCGCGAGCTGCGACTTCGATAGCTCCTCGTTAAGTCGCGCAGTCTCGGTCATCTGCCGAGCCATGCTTTCTTTCGCATCCATTATATAAGTGACAGTTAATATAAGTGCGTAGACGATCAGGTACGCCAGCACTTGAAAGGGCAGTGACCTGCCAAACGTATCGATGAACATTGGTTGCTGTGGATAATCCCACGGATTAAACAGCACCTGGAGCAACGCAAACCAGGCCTCAGCCACCAGACTAATAATGGCAAATGCCGCAAAATGTACCGCGGTCGCTTGGATGGTCGTGGCGCGAATGATTTCGTATCGCCGCGCTAGGGCAATGACAAGTGGAGTAGCTAACGCCCACGGCACCCAGGATGCCAGCTCCGTGCCGAAAATCAGCCAAGCGTGTTGCTTACCCATAGCACGCATAAAAGGCACCGACTGACCTGCCTCGAACAGCGCGCCCGCGACCCACATTGCGGCAATCCAAATCCACCGCATCGAGCGCACGTCAGTCTGGGTCTCGGTCATGGCCGCCACTTTACGCCAAGGTTTTGATGCAAGGCTCATAAATGCAACGAGTGGCCGCCCCGGTGCAATGAGCGGTCTGGGTTGCTCGAATCGTTGCACCTAGACTGTGGCCCGATTTCAGATTTGATGACCGATCCTGATCCCGCTAAACCGAGAGTTACAACACATGAAAATACTCATCGCATCGCTTCTGCTCGCCTGCGTGTGCGTCGACCCGGTACAGGCCGGCCCGCCCCAGCCATCCAAAGATCCGGCCGATATTAACGCTGTCACCCAAGTCGCGCAGGACATGGGCGACGCAATGGTGCGCGTGGATATCGACAAGCTCAATCAGATCTATGCCGACGATTTCGCGACCATTTCCTCTGGCAAGATCATCAGCAAGAAGGACCTTCTACGCAATTTTGAATCCTTTCATGACAAGCTTGAGTCGTTTGAAGTCGGTCCTATGGACGTTCAGGTGTTCGGCAATGTTGCTGTAGTGCACGGCAGTGTCACCGAAAAGAGGACTCGGGACGGAAAAGACACGAGCGGTGAGTTTGTTTGGATGGATCTCCTCGAGAGGCGTGCGGGCAAATGGGTGGTCGTTCGTTCCGCGGGCACCAGGGTAAGGTAACGATCCATGCCAACTGCCTACCTCATGTGGTGGAGTTGTCCTACGCGTGCGCCCATCGTCGACCGCCAGACTCTTTCTTTCACTCCCACGTGGTCCGCAGGAGATTGATGTGCAGAAGCTTTTATTGCCGATGATCGGAATACTAACCGCGGCCTTGGCGTGTGGTTGCAACAGTGCGAAGTCGCCCGCGGCAGTCGCCACCGATGTGGCTGCGGCTCGGCAGCAAGCCTCTACCGAATTGACGGACGCTCGGAAAGATGCGGCGAAAAATGTCGACAGTGCTGTCACAAACGCTGACGGCTCGTCGAAGGGTATCGACGATGTGGGCGCCAGGAGCGCATATGATGTGGAAGTCGCGCAGGCGGACGGCGATCATAACGTCGCAATTCAACTGTGTCTTGCCCTGACTGGGGAGGCGCAAAAGTCGTGCAAGGAACGAGCGGACGCCGGTTATGACCAGGCGAAGACTCACGCCAATGTTACTCGTCTTTCCAAACTTCAATAATTATTTGCTGGCTTGTAGGCTTAGTTTTCGGTTGATTGACTTTCCATACGCGCCCTGACTTCTCGAGGCGCGCTTGACGTCCCTGTTGGCTAACTGCCTTCTCGCGGCGCAAAATGATGCGCAGAACGTGCGAAAGGGAAACTTGCGATGAACAAACGCGGCTTTCTGAGTGCAGCCGGCGGTGCCTCTTTAGGCTTGATGTTCGGCCCCAGCTTGTTGGCACAGTACGCGACGATGTCGGCTACCGCAGTCGCTGAGGATGAAGCGTTTTGGGCTTCCGTAAGAGGCCAATTCCGGCTGACAAGCGACTATGTCAATCTGGAGAATGGCTACTACTGTTTCCAACCCCAGCCGGTTCTCGATGCATTCATTGACAACGTACGCTCGGTCAACCTGGAAGGGTCGCATTATATGCGTACGCGGCAAGTCGATGACAAGATCCGGATCCGCGGAAGGCTGGCCGCGTTTGCGGGATGCTCACCGGAGGAGTTGATCATAACTCGTAATACCACCGAATCCCTTGACACAGTGATCAGCGGATTCGATTGGAAACCCGGGGACGAAGCGGTGCTCGCCAACCAAGATTATGGCGCGATGATTGACATGTTCAAACTGCAGGCGCGACGTTACCGCATGCTGAACCGATTCGTTGACATCCCGTTGGATCCGAAGTCGGACGATGAGGTCGTGAGGGTATACGCCGACGCGCTGACGCAGAAGACGCGACTACTGATGATATCCCACATGGTGAACATCACCGGGCATATTTTACCGGTGCGCGCCATTTGCGATATGGCGCACGCGCATGGCGTACCGGTAATGGTCGACGCTTCGCACACCTTCGCCCATCTCGATTATAGGCTTCCGGACTTGGACTGTGACTATTACGGGGCCTCGCTCCACAAGTGGCTCGCTACGCCACTCGGCGCCGGAATTCTCTATGTAAGGCGCGACCGCATTGAGAAGCTCTGGCCCTTTTATGGTGACGAAAGCATAGCCGCTGGCGATATTCGGAAATTCAATCATACCGGCACGCATCCGGTGCATACCGATCTGACGATCGAGCGCTCTCTCGCCTTCCATGAGATGATTGGCAGTGCGCGCAAGGAGGCTCGACTGCGCTATCTACAGCAGTACTGGACGGGACGGGTGCGTGGCTTCAGAAAGATTGTGATGAACACCCCGTCTGATGCCAAACGGTCCTGTGCCATCGCGAATGTCGGCGTGCAAGGCATGAAGCCGGGCGATCTCGCGCGCGTCCTTCTAGAGAAGTACAAGGTGTTCACCGTCGCCATCGATGGCGCGGGCGTTCACGGGGTGCGCGTCACACCGCAGGTGTATACATCAACCGCAGATCTCGACACCTTCGTCCACGCGTTGAAGGAGCTGGCGGCGTAGAAGCATCCTCGTCAGCGAGCTCAAAGCGCTTCCACGATCCGTACGTCTCGCAGGACGCCGCCCTTCAACGCTGCCAACGCCTCTTGATACGCCTGGCTACCGTACGTTTCGACAGCTTTCGCCGCCGAATCAAATTCGATCACCACAGTTCGTTCCGGCTGGCCCTCCTCATATACCTGCGTTGGTGTTCCCCGCGCCAAAAAGCGGCCCCCGCCCTTTTCGATAGCAGGACCGGCTAGCTTTGCATAGGCGGCCAGCTTATTGGAATCCAAAATCTCTCGATAAAACGAAATCCAATATGCTTTGCGCATGGCTTAAGTCCCTCGTTACGATAATTTCCGACCACCCGCCAAGGCGGCGGTCACGCCGAGACCAATAAACACGCTTCCGGTGACATAGCGTTCCCAGTCCAAGTAGCGACTCTGGCGCCTGACCCAACGGCCGGCCGTGCCGGCGACTAGCGCGTAGAGACCATCGCTCGTCAGGCCCATCAATGTGAACAGCAAACCGAGGAAGGCGATCTGGAACGGGACCGCGCCCCGCGCTGGATCGACGAATTGCGGCAGAAACGCCAAGAAGAACAGCGCCGTCTTCGGATTCAGTAGATTAACGATGAAACCATCGCGATACAGCCTTGCTAAGCTTCGCCTCGGCAGCTTCAATGGCGAAGTCGGCGTGGCAGTTCTCTTGAGAATTCGCCGCACTCCCATATAGATTAGATACCCGGCACCTGCATATTTGACCAGCGCGAACGCCAAGGCTGAAGAAGCCAGCAGCGCCGATAGCCCAAGCGTCGATGCCAGTACATGCACCAGCGTTCCCGTGGTGATGCCAAAAACTGAGGCCAAGCCTGCAATGCGGCCCTGTTCGACACTACGCGCAACGATGTAGAGAACTGCCGGACCGGGAGCCAGCAGCAACAGAGTCGCCGCGACGGCAAACACCCCGATCGAGGTAGAGCTTGGAATTACAATGTCCATGCAAGGCAGCTCGCTTTGTGTGAACTCTGCTGTACCTTAGCTGATGCAGTGCAAGCCTGCCAATTAGCCCAGCCTTGGGCCCGGCCGGGTGAATTCGCTTTGGCAGCAACGTGCCGATGTGAGAGCGCGCTTACGACAGGCAGCGCTAATTTCTGGCTGAACACGTATCAATTTACGCGCAAGCTTTACTCTTCGGCAACCTGCGAGGTCATTCTAAAATGAGTACTGAACGCCCTGAGGAATTCTCCGAGCCGCAATTCAGAGGCCGGCAAGCGTCCGATGATAGGCGAGACAGCGAAGCCGCCGGCGACCATGGGTCCTCCGACGATTCTACGCGCCATGAAGCCACCGTGTTGGTGCGTGGTGAAACCATTCGCAATCAAGAGCCAAAGTCGCCGCCCGGCGATTCACCGACCAAGGATAAGGAGAAGTCTCAGCGCAAGGAAGTCTCGGAAGCCAAAGCTAAAATGCAGAGCCGTCTACCCGTCCTCAATGACGATGCTGATGTCGGGGTTCAGAAAGAACACATTGTTATCAGAGATGGCAAAGCGGACCTGGCATTCACCGGAAAACTGCTTGCCTCCGCAGCGCCGCCCTCGGCACCCAAGGGGCAGTGGCAGGAGTATCGGATTTATGAGACCAATGGCGGAAAGCACGTTTTCTCAAAGGTGACCCGGAGTGTGTTCGTCGACCAGCAGGATACTCACGAGGCTGACGTATTTGACCCTTCTCCATCTTCCGTGCCGTCGCAGCTGCTAAGAAGCGCGCGCGATCTCGCCCGCTCGCGACCCCTGACATGGATGGATGGCGCCGTCGCTTTTTTTGGATACGACCCACTTGCCAAGACTCTTTATCGAAAGCTCAGCGGTCAATTCGAGGAACATATCAGTTAGGAATCGGGCGGACTCTTAGCGTCAGGCCGATGCCGCTGCTCTCTCGGCGGCTTTGCGACCATACTCCAGGGCCGAGCCCCAGTGTTGTGCGCCATTCAATTCCGAGTGGCCGATGCTGATACGTCCGTAGCCTTGGCGCACCCGCTCCAGGGGACTAGGCTTACCGTCGACGCCGAAGTGAAATCCGGGCGGTTCTACCAGGCGTGCGTGACCCCAGCGGTTGAGCACGATGGCGGCGATGTCGCGCTTGGGTTTGAAGTCCGATGCACCGAACAGCCGAAGCATCTGCCGGCGGATCAGGAGTTCGAAGTCTGCGTAGGCGGTGTTCATCAGGCGCGCCCGTGCCGCTATGCCTTGTGTAGCCGCCGGCAAACCAGGTACCGGCAGCCCAAGGTAGAAGCTCAACACAGCGGGTTTGTCGGGATGTAGAGGCGGGGCGTGCTGGGCGGTCACCATGTTCTGGCGCAGGTTGCAGCAGTAGCCGAATCCATCGGTGTCATCGAACCACCGGCACGCTGTAATATCCAGATCGTAAAGGAAGCGCCACTGGCGCAACGCCACGTTGACGATGAGCGCCGGTGCGTAGCCGAACTGTCCGTAAGCGGCGCGCAAATCCTCGGGCATGTCCACGAGCAGGTGTTTGTTGACCCAGCCGCCGCTTGCCATGACCACCTGGCCGGCACGCACATTGAATAGCCGCCCGCCTTGCTCGTAGACTACCCCCACCTCGTCGGCATTTCCGCCGGAATGCCGCACACGCAGGGCGGTGGCACTGAGTCGCATGCACACGCTTTGGGTCGGGCTATCGAGGGCACGGAAGTCTACGTTCCCGTACAGCAGGCTGTCGAAATCTCGGCCCGGCAGCGCCGCCGGCAACAGTGCTCGCAGTAGCGCGCGCGGGAAAGGCGAATTGCCGCCTGGGAACGACAGCGCCATGGGTCTGCCGGGATCTTGCACCAACTGGCGACCCAGCCGCGCGCTGGCCGCATCGGTGCTGACGCCCGCCAGCAGGCCGACGATGGGCTCGACCATGCGCGTGACGGCGGCGTCGTAGCCGCGCACCTTTTCCAGATACTCGCGGTAGGTAAGCGTATCGAGGTAACGATTTTCCGCCTCGCTCACGACGCCGTGATCGGCCCGCCAGCGCAACAGGTCGCGGCGCGCGGCGTCCGAGTAGGGTGTGTCCTTGAGCGCGGACGACCAGATGTTACGGCGCCAGCACGGCTGGTCGGCGCCCTGCGCCCGATCGAAGAAGTAGCCGACGTCAACCTGCGTTTCCTGAAAGCCATCCATGTTCGAATAATTGTCGCGGGCGAAACGCAGCGGCTTGAGCGCGCTGTCCCAGCGTTGCCACTGATACTCGTGCGGCAGCGCAAACTCCTCGAAGAAGGTATCGGTAAGGGAATCGCTACGCTGCCCCGGCAAGCCGAAGTCGTTCGAACCCTGGGGACCCAGCAGGCGTATTCCCTCTACGTCGAATTCGTTTTGCTTGGCTTCGCCACCCGGCATGGCATGGTTCTCGAGAATCAGGATGCGGGCGCTTGCACCGCGCAGCTGGCGGAAGCGGTGTGCGGCGCTCAGGCCGGCGATACCGCCGCCCACTACCACCAAGTCGAAATGCCCAGCGTCGCGCGCGGCGCCAATCACGGCCTCGCTGTAGCCACCGTCGCGCAGGCGATGCGCCGCCTGTACCACGGGCCACGTGTTTCCGTTGGCTAAGGAGTAGTCACCCACACCGCCATATCCGGTGAAGGTATCCGCGGTGGCTGAGTTGGCGCTTAGCGCGAGCGCGCTGCCAGCGCCGGCAAGGCTGCCGTTCAAAAAGTCGCGCCGGCTGATGGGCGCATCAAGCCCCAGCCAGCCCCGCTCGGTATCATTGACCGGTCCCTTCATGGGCATTGCCTGATATCCACCGCCCGCCCGAAAGCCTAGTTGGCCACGCACGTGAAGTTACGCGCCTCATCCACCGAATCCCCGGTTTTCCCCGTGAACTTCGGCCACCCAGGATAAGCGCACATGGGCCGCGTGCGGCCGCTATGTTCAGTGTTTTCATCCACAGCGATCAGCACCCCGGGCGCGTGACCACTGACCACCCAATGATCGAGCGCTGTCAGATCATCGTACTTCGCGTTAAACGTGCCAAAGCCATGTGACAAACCCGGTACCTTATAGTATCGAACGAACGAGTCCATCGCTGCCCTGCCTTGCTTGGCGAGGTGGCGCTCGTAGTAAGCGTCGGTGTTGCCCGGTGCGATGAAGTCGTCCTCGGTGCCGTGAGCGAGAATTAGCTTGCCTCCCTTCAACCTAAATGGTGTCAGGTCGACATTCGTGACGTCCAAGATCTTCGCCACTTCTTCGATGCGCGTGCGGTACGCCGCGGGATTGAACTTCAAAGGATCGTAGTTGGGATCGCGGGTGAGGATGTACTTAACGGTAGCGGCGCCCGCTGTGTAGAGAAGCGCATCCATGCTGCTGGGCGGATTCTCTGGTACGCGCCGTGCTCCGAAATTGGAGACCACGAAGCGCGACCCTTCGAGCAGCGCCCAGGGGGTGAACTCGTCCGCATCGGCAACGGCAAAGCCCGGGCGATAGGCTGAAACGATGCGCGCTACAGCCTCGATCTGCGCATCCGATAGACAGCTCACGGCGCTGTCCTTGCCATCGCCACAGCGCAAGGTATTTCTAACCGTATCGATATTGAAGACATGATGGCAGGCCGCGAGATTGCTGATGATGCCATCGGTCGCTCCGTCCAAGGGATCGCATGCCTTGCGTACCGCATCAGTCAAAATCTTGGTTTTCTGCGGACTGAGCCATCCGGCACCATCATTCGAATAGACTGCCCGGCCCACATTCAGGGACGCCAGATGAAGCAGCGTGACATTGTATGCCGGGTAGTTCGCCACCACGCCGTCATAATCCGTAGCGTAGTATGCCGCGGCATTGAGCGCTTCATGTCCGCCCTGAGAGTTGCCGACGAAATAGGTTCGCGTCGGTTTCACAAGGTAACGCGCCAGGATGACCTCGACGGCGACGTCGTGGACTTTCTTCACCGATTCCCGGCCGTAGTTTCGCAGTGCCTCCTCGTCCATGGCGAACCGTCCATCGAACCCAGGGCCGCCTTGATGGCCGCCGTCGCCGCCCGCGGTGACGTAGCCGCGTTTCAATGGACGCGGGACGCTCTTTGGCTGTAGCCCCTCGGCGCCGAGCCCGGTCACGAGAAAGCCGTCGAATGCGCCCCCGCCCATCTGCAGCAGCTTGCGATTCCAGATTCTCGGCAGATTGATCTCAAACTGCATGCGCGGCGAGCCCGCATTCACAGGCTGGATCCAGCCCTTCACCTCGCAGTATTCACCGTTGACATTGCCCTCCGCGGCCGCGGATACGAAGCGGCTGCTGTCAATACGCGCGCCGCTCGTTGGCAACCCAATCTTGGCCGCTGAGACTACTAAGCCAGACAGGGCCTCGCAGGCCTCACGCGCTGTCTCTCGTTCAGCCGCTATGCCTACGCGAACTGCAAGCGCACCCGCTGCCCACAGGATCGCTAGCACGCATGTTCTCATCTCATCCGTACCCGCCAGAACTCTGGATCGGCAGTGACCCACTCCTCGTCCGCCCACCCTAATTCGGGGTGAATAGCGAAAACATGGGAGGCTGCTCCTGCGGCCGCGGCCATCGATTCCGCCTCAGTTCGCGTTCGCGCCGCGCTAATCACGAGTCGATTGCCGTCAGGCCCCTCGAACACCGTGCCACGCATTTTGATTGATCCCTTCGTCCAAGCGGTCACTAGAAAGCGCCCGTGCCCAATCAGCCATGGCGTTCCCGCGCTCAACTCCGGTCGGTAATTCAAGAAAATGTCGGTCGATTCCGCCGCCAGATAAGGCGCTTTCCGTTTGAGGTTCTGTGCCAGCGCCGATGTCAAGGCCGTGTTCGCTTCGTACTCCCTACGAAGCTCATCCAACTCCGCCTGCGAATTGAACGCGTTGAGATACCAAAACTCCTTCGGCCCAGTGAGCGACTCGAGTACCAGGTACCGATGAGGGAACTTCAATCGGATGCAAATCTGCGCCGAGTCCACTTCGATCCCATGGACCGGCTGGGCGGCGCCCGGTTTGAGATATTCGCGAGCGACCTCGAGAATTTGCGGTGGATGGGGCTGTGCGAGCGCGGCCGCCATAAACACAACTCCCAGACTCAGACCCTGGAACATCCCTCCGGCCCGTCAATTCCTCGCGGTACGTTTTGCCGCCAGTTGCTGAACAACAGCGAGCGCTTGCTCGGCATTGGCATCGCCCGCCACTCCGCCGATCGTCGCGACGATCTTGTGGTCGGGAGCAACGACGAAAGTCGTACGTTCCGCCGTGCTGTGGCCAATCTCGTTGCCGCGGGAATCCTTCATCGTGGCGACCGCCTGCCCCTTGTAGGTGTCCGTGATTTTGATATCGTAGGATTTCGCGATTTCGCCCTTCTCATCCGAGGCCACCGGCAACTTGCCGGCGCAATATTGGGGATCCGCTGAGAAGTCGTTCAAACGCGAAATACTGTCGAGCGAAACGCCGATGACCGAGGCGCCTGCCGCAGCGAACTTGTCGTGATTTTCCGCAAACGTGTGCGCCTGTAGATTGCAGCCCCCCGTAAATGCGGCGGGATAGAAATACACCACCACCGGTCCCTTCTTTAGTGCGTCGCGCAGCGAGAATGTGAATTCCTTGCCGGCTAGAGAGGCCTGTGCTTTAAAATCGGGCGCGGTGTCGCCTTGCTTCAATGCGGCGAAACTTGACGTTGCCCCCAGAACGAGTGACAGGAAACCCATGACTGCGCGTTTCATAGTGAACCTCTTCAGACCGTCAATTAGGTGCAGATTATCAGGCTTCGCCTCTGAGGTCACCGCCGCGTCTGCAGCCGGTTTATCACGGCAGAGCGTTCCAATCAGGCGTCGGCTCTTGTCGTAAATGGCGCACGAAGAAGTCGTATTGGCGTCGCAGGCCGTAACTCACATCCCCGGTCGAGCGAAACACTCCGTGACCCTCGTTGGGCACCACCAGAAGGTCGAAATCCTTACGGGCCTTGATCAAGGCATTCACCACTTGCAAGGTCGAGGCCGGGTCCACATTCATATCAAGCTCGCCGACCACCAACAGGATGTGTCCTTGGAGGTTCTTTGCGTTGTCGACACCAGACGACTTCGCGTAGCTGGCATCGAGCGGCCACCCCATCCACTGCTCGTTCCAACCGATCTTGTCCATGCGGTTGTCGTAACAACCGGCGTAAGCGACGGCGACTTTGTAAAATTCCGGGTGGAACTCGAGCGCGCTCAGGGCATTTTGACCGCCCGCAGAGGCGCCGTAGATTCCGACGCGGCTGATGTCATAGGACGGATATTTTGCGGCAGCCGCCTGGTGCCAGAGAATGCGGTCGGGAAGTCCGGCGTCCCCAAGGTTTTTCCAAGCAACGTCGTGAAAAGCCTTTGAACGGTTGAGCGTGCCCATGCCATCGATTTGCGCCACGATGAAACCCATATCCGCCAAAGACTGCATGCCTAAGACCTTGTCGCCACCGGAGTGTGGCCCGAACGGCCAAAAGGTCTTCGGCACGAAAGAGTCATGCGGTCCTGCATAAATGTTCTCGATGACCGGATATTTCTTGGACGGATCGAAATTCTGAGGTTTTACGATGATTCCCCAGATGTCGGTCTTCGCGTCGCGGCCCTTGGCGACGAACACCTCGGGGGCTTTGAAGCCCGCGGCGATCAACTTGGTGATGTCGCCCCGTTCTACTTCAGCAAGCAGCGTGCCGTCGGCCGTGCGATGCAACTCGGCGATGTTGGGCATGTCGATGCGCGAGTAAGTGTCGACATAGTAGTTCATGTCGGAAGAGAACGCGACGTCATGATAGGCGCTCGCCGTCGTGAGCGGCGTCAAATGCGTGCCGTCGAAGTCGATGCGATAGTAGTGCTGAAAATACGGATCTTCATTCTTGCGCATACCGTTGGCAGCGAACCAGATCTGGCGTTTGTCGTCATCCACCTTGACCACATCGCGAACCACCCATTCCCCCCGAGTGATCTGGCTTTTCACGCGACCCGTAAGGCCGTCATACAAGTAAAGATGATTCCAACCATCGCGTTCCGACATCCAGATGATCTCGCGACCCAACCCTCCGACATCGTGTGCAAATCGGCGATCGACGTTGATGAAGGTTGTGGCACGATCCGTTGCCACGATGCGCACCGCCGCGGATTCGGCATTGACTTCGACCAGGCTGTACACCTGGTGGCCGCGCTGATCGTATTCAAACGTAACCGAGCGACTGTCCTTGCGCCAGGTCAAGGGCGACATGGTGTAGGGATTAGGGAACTGATCGAACGGCACCTGCAGTTGCGTCTTGCCGTCGATGTGAAAGACCACTGGTCGATCGATATCAACCGCATCGCCTGGCTTGGGATAGAGCTGCACCGCCACCTTCGGTTGAACCTGATCGGGGGGCGAAGAGATCACCCGGGTCACTTCGCGCCGGAAGCCGGGCCGTACACGGTAGGCGGCGAGCTTCTTAGAATCTGGCGACCAAGCGATGGATTCCGGGTCGTAGAATTCCCCCTCCGAACCATCGGTACTCAACAGGATCGCTTCGCCGCCGGAGGCGGCCCGCACTGCGATATTCCAATTCTGGACAAAGGCCAGCCAATGACCGTCCGGCGACTTCTTGGGGGCATTGTCCGCCGGGATCTTCAAATCGCGCACGGTGTCGAAGGCGCGAGGCTGGTGCCCGCCGTTCGGCGGCAGCCGTGAACAGACATAGTCGGTCAATGAGCATTTCCAGGAGTCCTCGTCGAGCCGCGTCGTCAGCGCTCGCCCAGCGTCGCTGATCTCGACGCTGGCAAAGGGCTCGGTGAACGGCAAGTGCAGGCCGGAAGTGACTTTGCCGGTCGCGGTGCCCAATGCCGCCGCCAACCGCTCGTGATCGAATGCCGGCTGCTTTTGCTTGGTCTCCGCGTCCATGACCACGAACTGAAATCCGCCGGGTACGGTTTTGCGGTAGACAAACCGATGCGTTCCTTCGATCCATTGCGCCGGCTCGGCGATATTCTCAGTCAGGCCCGACCACGCGCCGCGCAGGCCAAGGGCGTGTTCGTAGTCATCGACGCTGCCTTGGGCCACTTGACCGACCACTATGGCAACAGCCCCGAGCGCCGCAGCGGTTCTTATATTCATGCTATCCCCTCGATTATCACTGCCGCAATTCGCGTCGCGGCGGATGGACATTGTCAGGCGAAAATTCAAAAAAAGACATGCACGACTGCTTTAGGCGACCTGCGCACCGCATCGAAAGCGCGCGAGGGCCTTGACATATTGTCAATGTAGTCGTGACGGGTGAAGACGACTCTTTTTGGTAACTCTTCAATAATGGCGTCGATGCCCGGCAGCACTGATGCACTCGTCAGGGTGTCGATGATGCAGAAAAGTCGTACGCATGGATGCGTGCGCATCATAAAAGCAGCGGTTTGGACGCGCGGGGCTGCAATTCCACCCCCAGCTGCGAGCGTGATACGATCGATACGTCGGCAATGTTGGGCATCGAATCCAGGAGCTCAAAAATATGGCGAGTCGATCGTCGAGCGCATTATTTTTCGTCCTAGCTTCATTAGCGGTCGTCAGTGTGGTTCGCGCGCAAGAACCGACGGCCGACGATGCCGCACGGGTGCAGTCCGGACCCCAAGCACAACCGCAACCTCAGACACCGAAGCCGGAAACCCCGTCACCGGGCGATCATGCATCAACGCCCGATCCGCCGCCGGCGGCGAGTAACTCGCGGCCGACTGAGACCAAGTCACCGTCGGTAACCACGGTCGTAGTGAACGGCGGCCCGTCCGCTGATATTTTGAGATCGGCACGAAACGCCGGGTTCACCGTGAAAATAGCGGGTGGGACTACGCACTTTTGCAAATCCGAGGCCCCAATTGGCACGCGCTTAGTATCCGAACGATGCCTGAACGAAGAACAGCTCACACTGTTTCTTGAACGGGCACAAGATCAACGGGAAAAACTCTCGCACCTGCTCGGCGCACCGGCAACTTCACATTGATTTAAATGCCTACAGGCCAGGTGAAGAGTGCCTCAGTCGCGCGGCGATAGCTCATCGACCATCGATATCACGGCCGACAAAACCGCGCCGCCCACTCGAAGACGGCAGGCCTCAATCTCCTGGCGGCTGAAGGACCTCTCTACAGTTTTGCCCTTCACGGCGATTTCGACTGTCGAACCACTAAGAATATGATCCGTTGCCTCAATGTCCCTGTACGTCACGCTGCCGAAAAAGCCGTGCTGTACAAGGCGGCCCTTGATTTCGTGCCTGATCCTGATAAGGCCTGTATCGAACTCCTCTCTATGCTGCTTTTCTTCCACGGCGCACCTCAGCACTTAGCTTGACTCAGAGACCTTACTCCTTCTAATTCATCCTTGCCGTTCTTCGTAGGCCGGGCCCGGTCACATGTCAACGGCCGTTTGAATTCTTAAGACTTAAGTTTTGTCAAGAAACCACGGTTCCGCGATATACCGTCAGAACCAATGATTGTTGGTACTGCGCCCACAAAGGAATAAAGTATTACCAGGCGCCGCGGAGCGCGAGGCTGTTCTTGTACCGAGCGGTAGTCCCCCTGCCTCTCCAGCGACCGTTTCGCCTCCGCGGATGCCACCTCGGCTCGCCCTATCGCTCCTGTATGGATCGAGCTATCTACGTTTCGACAAATTATATCGACACCGCGCCCGACCTGATGCGTCTTGCGAGACCACACTGCAACACACCAGTTTGACCAGTGGCGGGGGTCGATAATGTTGAGCGAGCCCTGAATCAAATGATCCTTTCCAACAGAAGAAACCCCGCGCCTGGAATCATCTATGGCACCGCTTGGAAGAAATCCGACACCGCGCGGCTGGTGACACTCGCGATACAACAAGGATTTCGCGGCATCGACACGGCCTGTCAACCCAAGCACTACGATGAAGCCGGAGTGGGTGCTGGCGTGGCCGCTAGCCTAAATGCGGCACTGACTCGCGCTGATCTGTACCTGCAGACAAAATTTACCTCACTCTCAGGTCAAGACCCGGACCGGATTCCCTATGATCGAAACGCACCGTTGCCGCATCAAGTCGCCCAATCCGTCGCGGTGTCCTTGATAAACCTGCGAACCGATTATCTCGACTGCGTGCTGCTGCATTCTCCTCTGCCAACAATGACGCAAACCCAGTCCGCGTGGCGCGCCCTGGAAGGTTTAGTCGACGGCGGACAGGTTCGCCAAATCGGTATCAGCAACTGCTATCGGCTGGACGATCTCAAAGGCCTATATGAGGCTGGTCGAATCAAACCCGCTGTCGTTCAAAATCGCTTCTACGCCGATACGAACTACGACCACGACATCCGCGCCTACTGTGACCAACAGAAAATCATCTATCAAAGCTTCTGGACCTTGAGCGCCAATCCTCAGCTGCTGGCGGACAAGAGCATGACTACGCCAGCCGCTACTTACCGGAGATCACCCGCGCAGATCCTGTTTCGTTATCTCACCCAGATCGGCGTCGTCCCGCTCACCGGTACGAAGTCCGAGACTCATATGCGCGAGGACCTCGGTATCTTTGATTTTGAACTCAGCAACGAAGAACTCAGCGCCATAGACGCAAGACTATAACTCCGTGGATTGCTTGGACGGAGCCGAAATCAGGCCGACGACCATCACGCCCAACGGCAGCGCAAATCGACACAGTTCCGCGACAAAATGAATGAGCTGACGGGGAATATCGGCGCCCGAATCCGCCGATCCGCCGGCGCCTGCCGAGGCGGATCCCATGGCAACCAAGTGGCAGACGGCGAAGGACACTGCCGCCAGGGTTACCGTCGACCTCGTTCTCGAGGTGGCCGCAAAGTGCAGTAAGTCATCGAAGACTCGCGATTTAAACGCCATCGAACCAGTCCTTGGAGTTAGAGCGCTTCCATTGTGGTTCCGGAATTGGCCCAGCGACCGCGAATCAAGTCTCGGTCCGGGAACCGATTTCGTGAATTCCGTGGCCCTTTCGAATCGCCCGATCAGAGCGCAGGCCCAGGCAACCAACCATTTCGCTCTTAGGCCGCGCCTCAGCTCTCGTGAATGTATCGATTCGGCTGCGTAGGCTCGGCACAAAAAAAGATCAGCACCATCCAGCCGATCACCGGGAAGCAGTACAACAGCTGCCACCACCCGCTTCGATCAACGTCATGCAGGCGACGTGCTGTAACCGCAATGCTGGGCAGAAAGGTGGCAAAAGAAAACACCGCGGCCAAGTTATAGCTGAGAGCTCGAAGCGTTGCGGTCACAATCAGCGTGAACACAAACCACCACCAAAACTCAGGCCGTGACGCGCAGCCGTTGAAATTGGCGTATTTGGCGAAACAAGCTTGGACGGCGTCAACGAAGTTCATGAATCCTTGATCAAGCCAGTTCAACCAGACCGCTCCAGCAGCGGTTTTTCGGTCCTCTGCTCTAAGGTTGTCCTATGGGCACGTACAGTGCGCTCGGATGCGCCCGGTCGTGAAACAGCGTCACGGTCACCGTGCGCGCGTCGCTGATGGACTGCTCGGCCACAGGCTTGGCGGCATTGTAGTTTTTCTCGGTGGAAATCGAATTGATCGGCGCGATCGTCAGCCGCAGGCGGCTGCCCTTGCCGACCTGGCGCGAGACGAAGGTGAAGTGCTCAAAGTCGTAGCGCAGCGGTGCGCCGGTTGCGACCAGCTTCGGCTCGCGCGAGCTTTCGCGATATCGCGCTCTCATCGAATCGCTCGTCAGCGCGATGCTGCGGCCGTCGGGTCGGATCTCGGACATGCGCACCGCCAAGTCGGTATCCGGCTGGTCGATGCCAATCCAGGCCGATAGCTTGAAGAAGCCGCTGATCTCGGTGTCTTTCTCGAAGGGCGCGCTGTGATAAACGAGCAGTTTGCCGCGCCGCGCATAGTCTGCGCGCTGATCTGTCAGATCCGCGGAATCAGAGTTCGCCTCGTCCGCGGCGAAGCTCAAGTCACGCGGATCGTAGACATAGTGATCCGGCTTTCCGCTGCCGGCATGAGGATCCAGCGCCCCGGCCGCAAGCACATCGGCAGCGTTGCCATTCGAATTCAGAAAGTAGGGCTGCGACTGACTGGTGATTCCCTCAAGCGTGTCGGCATAGCGCCATCGTTCCGCCCCCATGACGTAGTAGGCGACCGGCTTTTGCAGGAATTGCGGCTTCGGACCGCCTTGCATGGTCCATCCATACCACTGTAGATGCAGCTGCGGCAGATCCACGAGACTTGCCGGCCCGAACTTAAGACCGCCGATTTCCGCTCGCGGCGTGCGCGTCGCGGCATGATCCCAGGGTCCGATGATCAGATAGTGACGCGCACGGCCCTCGGCGGACGCATTCTTCATGTACTCGCGATAGTGCGTGAGTGCCCCCGGCTGATCGCCATCGTAGGCGCCGGTGATGGTCAAAATCGGAATGCCGAGGCGCGCGTACTGCTCGGCGGTAGGATTGTAGGCATCCCAAAAGGCGTCAGGATGCGGGTGTTGTACCCACCGCTGAAATATGGCGGACGGGGCGCCGACTAGAGTATCGATGTCCTTGAAGGGCGTGCCCCCTTCGAACCACTGGCGGTTCTTGCTGGCCCAGAACGCCTCGTCGCCGAATATCTTGTCTTGTGAAGCGCGTCCGCTCGTGAATGTCAGCCACTGCACGTCATAGGGAGAAAAGATGTTGTTGAACATCGGAAAATCGACACCCGCGTAGGGCGCTGCGACCGGGACGATAGTCGCAAGATGCGGAGGAAATTCCTTCGCCGTGGCCCATTGGTCGTAGCCTGCATAGGAGCCGCCCCACATCGAGATCTTGCCGTTGCAATAGGGCTGCTTCGCCAACCACTCCACCACGTCATAGCCATCATGCGCTTCCTGCAGTAACGGATCGAATTGTCCTTCCGAATTGCCGCGGCCGCGCACATCAACGGTGAGAAACGGATAGCCGTGAGCCGCAAAATAAATGCCACGATCGTGATAGCTCTGCCCTATGTAGGGCGTGAGAGTGAACAGGCACGGCGCCGGCGCCTTCTGATCGCGCGGCGTGTACACGGTCGCGCTTAAGTGCACACCGTCACGCAACGGGATCTGCTGATTCCAGCGGAAAACAACGTTGGCTGCGTCAGGAACCGAGGCGGTGTCGTTGGCACTCAACAGGGAGTCGTGCGCACTCGCCATACTGACCGCGAGCGCGACGAGCGCGACGGCGCTCCGTAAGGTTGCATACTTCATGTCTGGACACCCCTTTTTGTGGCGCCAATCTACAAGCTATTTGTCCATCCTGGCAACAAAAACGGCAGTTCCCTTGCTGTTAGCATGGCGAGAAACCTAATCAGGAGAAATGGTA
>Ga0302326_10012934_pt1 | contig 17724 bp, 15 predicted proteins | sample Palsa_T0_3_FD_202264 | JGI IMG/M metagenome (GOLD analysis project Ga0302326, IMG submission 202264) | Peat permafrost microbial communities from Stordalen Mire near Abisko, Sweden - Palsa_T0_3 | ecosystem: Environmental > Terrestrial > Soil > Palsa > Peat permafrost | place: Sweden: Abisko... | reverse complement strand
CGGCGCCAGTACCGATTTCTGGACTGTGATGCCATAGTTCGTCACGTCCGCCGGAAGCTGCGACGCGGCCTGCGTCTCGCGGCTCTGGGCCAGAATTAAATCCGTGTTGGGGTCCGTGGCGATGTCGAAATCGACGATCAGGCGCATCTGCCCATTGGCGGTGGAGTTGACGGACCACATGTAGTTCATGTTGTCCACACCGCTCATCTGCTGCTCAATGGGAGTCGCCACCGACTGTTCGACAGTCTGGGCGTCGGCGCCAACGTAGATCGCGGAAACCTGAACCTCGGGCGGCGCTATGGCGGGAAACTGGGCCACCGGCAGGCTGACCACCGTTACGGCGCCAACAATCACGGTGATGATGGCGATGACAATCGCTACGATCGGACGGTTAATGAAGAATTTCGACATGCCGTCACCTCCCCGCGAACGGCTTGGGATCGACCTGCATTCCCTGCCGAACCTTCTGCAAACCTTCGACCACCACACGTTCGCCAGGTTTGACGCCCTGGAGAACAATCCAGTCGTGGCCGACTGTCTCGCCGAGCTGCACGGGTCGAACGTTGACCTTGTTGCCGCCGTCGACCACCGCGATCAGGCGGGTGCCTTGCAGCTCCATGACGGCCTGTTGCGGGATCAGCACGGCTCCAGGCTGAACTCTGGCTCTCCGTACTCTTCCGTACTGTCCGGGCCGCAGGGTGTTCCCGGGGTTCGGGAACAATCCCGCGATGCGAATAGCGCCGGTCCTTACATCCACCTGGCGGTCCGTAAAATCGAACTTGCCTACGTGCGGATAGGTGGTGCCATCGGCCAGAATCAATTCCAGGTTCAGCTTGCGGAGGTCGGCCTGCCGGAGTTCCGGCGTCGCAAAGCGGCGCGCAAAATCCAGATATTCCTGCTCGCTGACGGTGAAGTAAACCTTGATCGGGTCGAGCGTCGAGACGGTGGTGATCGGGGGGCTGGCCGGGCTGACCAACGCCCCTACCTGCAATACCGCGATCCCCGGAATGCCGTCGATCGGCGAGGTCAGGTGGGTGAACCCCAGGTTGATCTCCGCCGTTTCCACCGCGGCTTTGGCCGACTGCACGGCAGCTTCGGAAGCTGTGATTTGCGCCCTGGCTGTCGCCACTTGCGCGCGCGCCGATTGCACCTGGGCCTTGGACGCCATGTTGTATTGCGTGGCGTTGTCCAGATCCTGCTGGGTGATGGCCTGCTGCTGTGCGAGCGGGGTGTAGCGATCCACGTCGAGCTGCGTCCGGCGCTGGTTGGCCTCCGCTACGGACACCTGCGCTTCCGCCTGCGCCAACTGCGCGTTAGCCTGCGCCAACTGTCCCTGCGACTGGGCGAACTGGCCGCGCGCCTGGTCTAACGCCGCCTGAAACGGCCGCGGATCGATTTGAAACAGAAGCTGGCCCTTCTTGACGAAGGAACCCTCCTTATACGCCTGCTGGATGAGATAGCCCGATACCTCGGCCTTGATGTCCGCATTCACCAGCCCATCCAAGGTGCCGATCCATTCCTTGTAGACGGGGACGTCTTTTTGTACGGCCTCCACAACCTGTACCGTTACTGGCTGGGGAGCTGCTGCGCCGGCCGTGCCGCGGGAACACCCCGCAGCCGAAGCCAAGAAGCCGGCGGCCAGTAACGCCAGTATTAAATCCGAAGATCCCGTTTTGAAGCGCAACATGAATGCCTCCCTCCTTAGCGACCGTCTCATGCGCATCCCGATAGCACTCCCAGTTCCTTTGGTCTGATGCGGGATCACGGGCAACCGATTCAACGGCCTGCTATCACCGGCGCCAGTAGCCCAGACGTGCCGCGTGTCGAAGCGACGGGCTCACTCGGCCGGATGTCGACAGTTGTCAGGCGCCGGAACCGGACATCGTCAGCAGAGGGGCGCAGCCGAGGCCGCCGCGGTGTTCACGCGGAGGCGCGCAGGATTCACGTGCCTGGGCGCCGCATCCGCTCCATGACCTCGTAAGTCCGACCACATCGGCTGCAGATGAGAGCGCATTCGCAAATTGGCGCGGAACAGCCGCGTCTTGACAGCGGGCAGAGTCAGACCGAGGGTCCCGGCTACCTCTCTGAGAGACAAACCCGATCCGGCATAGAGAGAGAATACTTCCCGCAACGGCTTCGGGAGCCTGGAAACACCGTCGGCGACAGCCGCTTGAATCTCCCTGCACAGCGTGAGTTTCTCAGGCGTCAGCGCCGGCGACGTGAGCTTGTTGGCCGCGCCGGTTTCGTAGAGGCTGTCCAAATCCACCCAGCCCATCCGGCGCTGGGGTTCGCGAAGATACATGCAGCACTGATTCACCACGATGCGCCCGAGCCAGGTTTTGAAAGCGGAATCGCCGCGAAATGTATGCAGGTGGCGAAAGGCCGACAGAAAGGCGGATTGGACGGCATCGCGCGACTCGTCTTCAGAGCGCAGAATTCCATTCGCCATGCGCAGGCAAGATGAGTAATGCCGCCTGAACAATTCAGATATTGCCGCCTGGTCTCCACTTTGTCCGTTCGCGATCAGTTCACTCTCTGCCATTTTTTCCATGCCTCGCATCTCGCAATTCGTGCGCCAAAGCCGGGCTCTGGTATTATAGGTGCTCACTGGCGGTTTCGCATGGCGAACGAAATTGGACAAGATGTCGATCGACTGAAACTGGCTGCGGCCGAATCGGCGGTCGCGCAGGTCGGAGATGGCATGATTGTAGGGCTGGGAACCGGTTCTACCGCGGAGCCTGCCGTGAGAGTTTTGGGAGAGCGGGTCCGCGAAGGTTTGCGGGTTATCGGTATTCCAACATCCGAGCGCACAGCGGCGCTGGCCAAATCTCTGGGAATCCCACTGTCGGACATTGACGAATGTCCGCTAATCGACATGACGATTGACGGCGCGGACGTGGTGGACGAGAGGAACTTGAACCTGATCAAGGGGCGCGGCGGAGCCCTGTTGCGCGAGAAGATTGTGGCGAGCGCCACCCGCCGCCTGGTGATCGCGATCCACGAGAGCAAGCTGGTGAGTAACCTGACGGTCAGCGAGGCTATTCCGGTGGAGGTCGTACCCTTTGGCTGGCAAACGACCGCGCGCCGGCTTTCGGATCTTGGGGCGCGGCCCGTGCTCCGTCTGGATTCCAGCGGTAAGCCTTTTATCAGCGATGGCGGCCATTACATTCTCGACTGCCCATTCGAGCCTTCGATGCCGCCCGAATTGCTGGCACGGGAACTCGATCACCTGGTCGGCGTGGTGGAACATGGCCTGTTCATCGGCTTGACGACAGAGGTGCACGTGGCAGGTCCGGACGGCGTGCGGGTATTGAAGAGTAAGTATCTGTCATGAAACAACCGTCCGGGTTGGAGGGCGGGCAATATTGCCCGCAGCCGCCTTTCAGCCCCGGCCTCCGGCGGAGCCGGATTGAACATCCTGTGGCTGGCAGAATGCGCCGTTATTGAAAACAAAGATCTTGGCTGCCAGCCACAGGCCCGGCTCTGGAGTTTGGACATTCTGCGACCTGACGTGGCGCACGCCCCCGGCGTGCCGCGACCGCACTCTTGCGGTCGCCGCGGGCTACGCCCGCTTAGACGGCGGTACGCCGGCTGAAGAGTGGACAGAGCGCGGCCGAAGCGGCACGGGCTTTAGGTGCATCCAGCGAGTTGTAGCATTGGCGGCGGCCCGCAAGTCGGCGGCGTGATGGTGGCGTACGGCGCGTGCACTAAGGTCCCCTCTTAGCGGGATCTCCCAGCCCTTTCCAACCCACAGGCGTACTTACAGTTGTAATAATCGGCGCTTGGAATCGTCTTCCCATCCAGAAACGAATTTGAAACTGAAAACGCGTGAGTGAGGCTATCTGGCGATCCTGTTCGAAACCCTGCTCCAGGACCTGCGCTACGCGGCACGCACCCTGCTCCGCAATGCCGGCAGGTTTCCCCTGCGGCCGTTTTTGGCGTAGCGTGGTCCGGTAATTGATAGGATGGTACGAGGGGTTGGCATGGGCATCGAAATCCAGAAGCCCGAGCTGGAACGCCGGGTGCTGGAAGGCATCCGGAGCGGCCGATTCCCGGACGTGGACGAGCTGCTCACCAAGGCGATCGACGCGCTGTCGGTGTCCTCGGGTGGCCGGCGGGCGCCCTCGATTGGTCGCAGTGCCCCGCTGTGGAAAGCGTACCCGGCAAAGTCAGTGGCGCCTGGGTGTTCCGCAACACACGGATGCCGGTTGCCGCCGTATTCGAGAACCTTGAGGACGGCGTTACGATTGACGAGCTGGTCGATCTGTATGCCGGGCTAACGCGGGACCATGTGAAAGCGGTCCTCGACTTCGCGGCCCACAGCCTGGGAGCGCCGGCGCCCGCCCTCCGATGCGCATTCCTTGCGACCAGGGCGCGCCGGTTCCGATTGCCGCCTATCTTCGCGAACACACCGTACGAACGGCCCTTGAAGAGGGATGGGATACCCTGGCAAACGGCGACCTGTTGCGCATCGCCGAGGAAGCCGGTTTCGACGTGCTTCTGACCGCCGATAACAATCTTGCCTATCGGCAAAATCTCAAAGGCCGGAAAATTGCGATTGTCGTCCTCAGTGGAAACCGGTGGCGCCTGGTTCAACGGGTGATCCGGAAAATTGTCGCGGCGGTCAACAATGCGGAGCCGGGAAGTTATACTGTGATCGAAGCGGCAATCCGGTGATTGGGTCTGAGTAGCAACGGAACAGGATTACTCGGTAAGGGTTTCGGTGATTGGGCCGGTGAGCGCCTGACAGTGCCATCCGAAGAGCCACTCATGATCCTCCCGGCAGCCTGGGGCGGTCTCGTCGAACAAATTAAGAAATCTTCACATGTCTCGTACCGATCCCTCGCGGACTTCACGTCTGACGATACGAAGGCAGTTATGGGAAAGGCGCAAAAACTCGATCGCGACCAGCGCCTGGAAGCTTATTTCGCCACCCTCCGCTCCTCCTCTGTCGGGGAGGCCGTCAAACGCAGGGTGGGGCACTGGCAAATTTATGCGGCAGTGAGCGGCTCGGCCATGGCGATGGTGACCGGCGCCTCGGCATCCATTATCGGTAACGGCGTCCGGTCCACGCGGGAGCCCACCGCCAGTGTCAGGGTCTTCAGGCAAAATCCGGCGAGCTCCAACGGCCCGCCATTCCTGAACGGCGTCCAGTTAGCCGCGGCCCTACCGGGACAACGGGTCCTCGGTGGGTCGCGCGCACAAACCCAGAGCGCCAGCCAGACGCAGGCTCCCTCCATTGCGCCTAACGGAGTGGCTCCCATTTACGGCACCACCAGCATTATCCAACCAGGCGAATGGGTCTCGATTTACGGGCAGAACCTCGCCAACGAAACCGCTTTGTGGAATGCCAATTTCCCCACCTCGCTCGGCGGCACCAGCGTAACCATCGACGGGAGGCTGGCATATCTTTCGTATGTCAGCCCCAGCCAGATTAACTTGCAGGCGCCGGACGACCCCACCAGGGGCCCGGTTGCCGTGGTCGTCACCACTGCCGCCGGCACAGCCACGTCGAGCGTGACCCTGAGCCAGTTTGCGCCGGCGTTCTGCCTGCTCGATCAGGTCTACGTGGCTGCCATTATCGTCAGGTCCAACGGCTCCGGCGCCTACGGTGGGGGAACTTACGATATTCTCGGCCCCACGGGGAATTCTTTTGGCTATCCCACGGTGGCCGCCCAGGCAGGCGACATCGTTGAACTTTTCGCGGTCGGGCTCGGCCCCACCGATCCCCCCGTCCTCGCTGGACAGGCGTTCAGCGGCGCCGCGCCAGTTACCCACAAAATCGGCCTCTACATCAATAATGTCCAGGTCGATCCGATGTTCGCCGGGCTTTCGAGCGCCGGCCTTTATCAGATTAACCTGATCGTTCCGGCCCATCTTGGCGAGGGAGACGTTCCCATTCAGGTTACGGTGGACGATATGCAAACCCAAGCCGGTGTGCTGTTTTCGCTGCAGAGTCCTCTGGCGGCCGGGACTACCGCCGGAACCGGCGGCGTAGTGGTAGGCGGAACTGGCGCTGGGCTTGTCGGCGGATTCGGGACCGGAGGCCAAACGGGCGTTGGAACCGGGGCGGGAACTGGCGGGGCGGGAACCGGCGGGGCGGGAACCGGCGGCGGAACGGGTGGCGGATCCGGCGGCGGAACTGGCGGCGGTTCCGGAGGCGGCTCCGCGGCCATCCGAAAGAAGCCCTATCAGCCCAGGCTCCGGTTTTCGCCAGATGTCGAGAATGCTTAGTGAAAGCCGGCTCTGGAGTTTGGCCATTTAAGGCTATAGTATGATCGCCGACGTGGCGCACGCTCTCAGCGTGCCGCGACGACACTCATGTCGTCGCGCCGGGCATAGCCCGGCTTGGGCCCGCTGAAAACCGGCTCATGACAGACACTTAGCACGGTCTAAGGTTCGGGAGGACTCATTCAATGGCTTCCGCAGGCGTGTTGTGGTTGATTGCAGCTGGCGGACTGTCGCTGGCGGCTTTTGCTGGAAGCGCCCAGAAGACAGCACCCATACCCAGCGATCCGCTCGAAATGGTCACTGGTCAAATCCGATCGGTCAACGCGGGCGCGCGTCGCACGGCCGCCGTTCGACTTCTCGATCGCGCGCGAAACGGTTACGCGCTGCGAAGCGTGGGCCGCGGATACCATCTCAAGGTAAGCTTCACCGTGGATTCCGGCGGTCAAACGGAATATGACGGCGCCTGGCAAATGGAAGAGGTGTTCGACCCCAAACAAGGATACTGGTGGACGGCGCAAACCGCGGACGCATACGCGATTACCCGGATCTCCTCAAATGGCATGTTCTTCGGCGAAGAGACGGGGAGCTACGTCCCACTCCGCCTGCAGGAGGCGCGGGCGGCCTTGTTCGACCCGATTCCGTCTTCGCAAAACGTGGCCCACGGATCGATTCGAACCTCAACCGCCACCTTCAAGGGCGCGGAACTTACTTGCATTCTCTCCGGATCCCAAAAACCCGCGAGCGCGGCTCCCGGCCGGCGCTGGGACGAAACCGAGGACTGTGTCGATCCACAATCCGGTTTGCTCCGGACGCATTCGCAAGTGCCCGGGCGCTATTATGCCTACGATTACTCGGACGCCCCTCAGTTAGCCGGTCACTTACTGCCTCGAACGGTGACTGTAACTGAAGCCGGCAGAGTCGTGACGAAGATCTCGGTGGACAGCTTGACGGAGCTTCCGGCTGCCGAACCAAGTCTGTTTGTGCCCACCGAGGAGATGAAGGCCAGAGGACCGGCGATCGTGATGGCGGGCGCGCAAAAAATCTGGCGCGTGCTCGGAGAGTATCCGTCGGCCTCCGGCGCGACGGCCCATACAGTCTGTGTGTTCGGCGTGGTTACCCCATCCGGGGAACTCGTCGAAGCGCACTCGCTGCAGCCGTCCGATCCCTACACCCAGGCGGCAGTGGAAGCTGCAAAAACGATGAGTTTCTCCAACGCGGCACGGGCAGCCCACCGCCAGCAGCACTTTGTGTTTGTCATCGAGCAGTTTGTTCCGTCACAATAATGTGGGGCAGGCCCTTGGCCTGCGGCGGGCTCCCAGCCCGCCATCTTCTCTAGCCTAACTCAAATGCCCTCGCCTAAAGCTCTCCTGGTCGGTTGGGACGCGGCAGATTGGAAGGTCATCCATCCGCTCATGCAGGCCGGCAAAATGCCCAACGTCCAACGGCTCGTCGACAACGGCGCCTCCGGACAGATCGCCACCCTGCATCCGCCCCTCTCGCCGATGCTGTGGACCTCCATCGCCACCGGAAAGCGGCCGTTCAAGCACGGTATCCACGGCTTCACCGAACCGGCGCCCGACGGCAGCGGCGTCCGCCCGGTCACCAACCTATCGCGCAAATCCAAAGCGCTCTGGAACATTCTCAACCAGAACGGCCTGCGCAGCATCGTCGTCGGCTGGTGGCCCAGCCATCCCGCCGAACCCATTGACGGCGTGATGGTTTCCGACCAGTACCACCGCGCCGGCGGACCGCTTCACGAGGGCTGGCCGCTGCCGCCCGGCACGGTGCATCCGGCCGAATTGGCCGCCACGCTGGCCGATCTGCGCATGCATCCCGACCTTTTAACGCCGCAGATGGTGGAGCCCTTTATCCCGCTTGCCAAAGACATCGATCAGGATAAGGACCAGCGCCTGGCCGCCTTCCTGCGCACCCTCGCCGAATGCATGAGCATCCATTCCGCCGCCACTTGGTTGATGGACAACCAACCGTGGGATCTCTTCGCGGTCTACTTCGAAGCCATCGATCACTTCTGCCATTCGTTCATGCGCTACCATCCCCCGCGCCAGCCATGGATAGGGGAACGCGACTTCGAGCTGTACCACAACGTGGTCTCGATGGCATACCAGCTCCATGATGAGATGTTGGGCGCTCTGCTGCAGAAAGCCGGCGGCGACGCCACCGTCATTCTGCTGTCGGATCATGGCTTCCATCCGGATCACCTGCGCCCCGCGGCCATTCCCGACATCCCCGCGGGGCCTGCCATCGAGCACCGCGATTTCGGCATCTTCGCCATGGCCGGGCCGGGCATAAAGCAAAACGAATCGCTGTACGGTGCATCCGTGCTGGATGTGGCCCCCACCATCCTGGCGCTTTACGGACTGCCCGCGGGCGAAGATATGGATGGCAAGCTGCTTTCCCAGGCCTTCCTGAACGCGCCGAAGCTCGCATGTATTCCGAGCTGGGAAGAGATCCCGGGCGCGGATGGGCGCCATCCGCCCCATACCCGGCTCGATCCGGTGGCGGCCCACGCAGCCTTGGAACAGATGATCGCGCTAGGTTATATCGAACCGCCGGATGAGGACCGCGAAGTCGCCATACGCAACACCATCCGTGAGCTGCGCTATAACCTCGGGGAGTCATACCAGGACGGCGGCCGGCACCTGGAGGCCCACGAGATTTTCACCGAACTCCACGCAGCCGATCCCGATGAGCAGCGCTTCGCGGTGCGGCTCTTCGTCTCCTGCCAGGCGCTGGGAATGCATGCGCAGATGCGGGGGATTGTCGAGGATCTGGATGTCCGCCGCCGGGCGTTGTCTGAAGAGGCGAAGACGAAGATCAACGCACTCTGCCGGGTTGCCGCCGGATCCGAGACTCTCAGCCCGCACGAACGGCGCGAGCTGGCGCGCTGGCGTAGCCTGGCGCGCTATCAGCCGCCCGTGGTCGATTATCTGAAAGCGCAAGTGTGGATCGCGGAGAAGCGTTACGCCGAAGCGCTCGCCGCGCTGGAGCGGGTGGCCGATGCGCACCTGCTGCGGCCGTCCCTGCTGTTGCAGACCGCGGATCTCTATCTGCGTTTGGGCCGCGCGCGCGACGCGCAGCAGGTCTACGAAAAAGCGTTGGCGATGGATCCCGATAATGCACAGGCCCATATCGGCTTGTGCCGTATGGCTCTGCGGCAACGTAAATATAGCGCTGCCCTGCAGTCGGCCCTGGATGCGCTGCAGAGGGCCTATCACGATCCGCTGGCCCATTTCCTGCTTGGCCGCGCGTTGGTGGGCATGCGGGAATACCAGCGTGCGGCCGATGCGTTCCGGGCAGCCATTTCCTTCAATCCGAATTTCCCGGAAGCCCACACCCGGCTCGCCGCATTGCTCGAGAAGCACCTGGGCGACAGCGAATCCGCGCACGAGCATCGGCGCCTGGCGCGCACCATGCGGAATTCTTGGAGGGCGGGCAATTCTGCCCGCAGCCGGCTTTCAGCCGGCTCTGGCCGCCTGACAAAACTGACCCACTACTCGGAATCCCTTGTCGTGGTCACCGGCCTGCCTCGCTCGGGTACCTCCCTGCTGATGCAGATGTTGGCCGCGGGGGGCGTGTCCGTCCTGTCGGACGAATTGCGGCCGGCGGATGAAGACAATCCACACGGTTATCTCGAATTTGAGCCGGTGAAGAATCTGTTGAAGGACTCGAGCTGGCTGCTCGACGCTCGCGGCAAAGCCATCAAGATTATTGCGCCGCTGCTGGCCGCTCTGCCGCCGGGCCTGCCGTGCCGTGTGATCCTCGCCGAGCGCGATCTGGATGAGGTGCTCGATTCCCAGGACCGCATGCTGCTGCATCGCAATGGTCAGCCGCCTGCGACGCCGGAGCGCCGCCGCATGCTGAAAGACGAATACCAGCGCACGCTTGGCCAAGTGAAAGCCATGCTGGCCCGCCGCCCAGCTACGCAGCTCCTGGTAATAGAGCACAGCGCCGCCATGTCCGATTCGCTGGTCACTGCCGAGAGAATCGACAACTTTCTGGGCGGCGGACTTGACGTAGCGAAGATGGCGGCTGCGGTCATGAAATAACCGTGCCAGGTTGGAGTTTGGATCACTGACGTGGCGCACGCCCCCGGCGTGCCTGGAGTTTCTGCATTTCCTTCACCGTGGGGCGGGCAATTCTGCCCGCAGCCGGCTTTCAGCCGGCTCTTCCCGCGAGCGAAGCTCGCGGGTTCGCCATGGCGTCCGTCCCGGGCTTCGACCACGACGTCTTTATCAGCTATGCGCACGGCGACGATCGCGACTGGATCAACCGGCATCGTGATGAACACAGTGAGGCCGGGTGACATAGGTTGGGGAGACCAGCGAGATGGGCACCGCCGGCGATAGGAGATTCGCAGGGATATCCCGACCGAGACGCGGATTGGAGGCGATAGGTTTCTGAAGGACTGCAATAGCCGTTCTGAACTCGCCCTTTTAGCTTTGGCGCGACTCCCTGTTGGTTAGACGGGAAACTCAGTCCTAACAATGTCAAATCTGGCCCAGCGCCCGAAATGCATCGATGTCGCTCTTCAACAGGTCGTTCACAAGCCGGTCCAAGGGAACACCCCTGCTGGCGGCCCTCTCGATCGGAAAAGCCTGCACCTCCTGTTCCAGGTATACCGGGATGTGGAACACCGCATCGGCCCCGGCATAGTGTTTACCGCGCTCGGCGCGGCTGAAATCGTATTCGGGCTTCATGTCGTCTTCTAAATCGAGGTTCATAGGTACTCCTCTATAAAGCGCCCTTTCGGCTGCGTTCGCCGTTCGCGCAGAAACCACGCGCACCCTGACATACACTGGGTCCAACTCGGTCCACGTGTGCACTACGACGAGCAGAGCGCCATTGGAGGCCACTCCCGCAGGCCAAGGGTGAACGCCACACCATGCTTTCGCTCGTTCGAGTGAGCTTTGGCGCCGTCCCATTCGAAATGAAGTTCACGGCGCGCGCTCACATGTTCAGTGTGATGCAAATCATGGTCTGAAGTAAAGGCTGCTCAGTCCCTTAGCTGTCCGTGCTAAACTGAATGCCCAGTCATGGCGTTCGTCCCCGGCTTCGACCACGACGTTTTCGTCAGCTATGCGCACGGCGACGATCGCGACTGGATCAACCGCTTCGTCAACCAGCTCAAGCCCGCCCTTTCCCGCCGGCTGCCCGGCGCCGATGTCTGGATCGACAAAGACGACCCTCGGAAATCGCGTGACTTCACCCTGGATATCCCTGCCAGCCTCCAATCCTCGGCGGTGTTAATCTCGCTGGTCTCCCCCACCTATGTCACCCGGCCATACTGTGTTCATCACGAATGCCGCCGGTTCGGAAATCTCGTAGCCGCCCGCAAGCAACCGGGCCAGCGTTTCGCCGCTTCCGAATTCAAAGCGGATCTGTTCGGCTTCCGCTGCCCCATTCTGCCGATGCCGGATAGCGCCCATTGGAACGACCTCATACCGGGCGCCACGGACATTCCTTTCTGCGACGACCTGGACACCTTCCCGGTTGGATCTCCCTCCTTCGAGGAACAGTTCCGGGCACTTCTGCGCGAATTGGTGCCCCTGCTGCGCCGGATGCGCAACCATTGCACACCCGTGCTGGTCTACCCGCGCCACTCCGCGCCGGAGCTTTCCGAAGCTCACTCGGCCCTCACGCGCGAGCTGGACGCACAGAGCTACCGCATTCTGCCGGAAGACGAATTGGACCCGGCGCCCCACGTTCGCCTCTGCGATCTCGCGGTTCTGCTGTTCGGCGCGCAATACGATGAAACTACCCGCCGTCTGGTGGACGGCCTCAAGGATGCCGGGAAGCCGTTCGTCGTCTGGCCTTCCCCGGCTCTCGAAAATAGCGGAGCGCCCGAACAGCGCGGTTTCTTCCAGTACCTCGTGCAGCTCGAAGCGGCCCGTAAGACCTTGCTGAGCCCCGCCATCACCCCTGAAAAACTGAAGCAGGAGGTCTTCGCGCTGCTGAATCCTGGCGCGACGATGCCCCCGCCAGCAGAGGGCAAGCCGCGCGTCTATCTCGTTTACGACTCACGCCGTAACAGCGAAAAGAACAACGCGGGCACCATCGCATTTCACTACCGGGACGAGTTTCATTTTGAGCACAGCGACAACCCCCGCCAACACAATCTCTGTCTCACCCAGTCCGACGGCGTGCTGCTCGTGTGGGGCGACGCCGAGGAGTGGTGCGCCACTGAGTTTGAACAGATGGTGCGCCTCTCGTCTCAGCCCAAGTCCCGCGGCCTCTGCCTCTTTGATCCCAAGGAATCCAATCCGGCCTGCGCTGGGCGCACGTGAGAGAGATCGAGCGCGGCAAGAACAACGCGACGACGCTCAAAATCGCTGCGGGTACGTTGGGCGTCCGCATCGTCGATCTGGTGAAGGGGCTGTGATCGAGCGCACTGTTACAAGGGGGTTGGTTCATCACCCGATAAGATCTCTTCGAACTCCTCAAGAAGCTTGACGTGCGCCTCCGTGTCGATTGGCGCCTTTGAATAATAGCGGTTCTCAGAAAATGGAGCGTTCGCGAGCCTCTCGAAACTGAAGGCCGGCAGTGTCGGGCTTGGCATCATTGCTTCTCGCGGATCGCGGCCAAACATTAATGCGATGGTCTCAATAGGACGATTGGACAGGTCTCTCAATCTGGAGCAAAATCGATCGAGCCGGGGATTCAAAGCGTTAAGTGATCGATCTGACCGATAGATTACCTCGTTAATATACCCTTTCATGCGAATTAGGCTCGAATCGTACTCGAGACCAAAAGCCTCGGACACCGATTTTAGCGTTCTCTCAAGGAACGCATCCGAATCCCTGGTTGAAGAGCGGGTGTCGGCCAGCGCCCCATCCGTAAATAGCGTGAGATCGACGTTAATAAACTCATTAGTCTTTGCGTCAACCTCAAAAGACCCGCGTTTGAATTCCAGTCCGCCTTGGGGGTTCGTATCAGTCTGTGACTTCGGAACCTCTTCAAAGTCGTATTCGTCTCGCAGCCAGTCGATCAGTTCGGGATAGATGCTCTTGCCGCGTGGGTTCAATTCCCTTGGATCAAAAAACCAGAGTGATCTTGCGCTGACAATACTTAATAGCTTCACTGTAATCCCTCTTGTGGAGCGCGCGCTGGTCTTTGCCAAGTCGATCCGTTCACCGTTGAATATTGGTCCGCGTAAGATTGGCCAGAGGCTTCAGAGAGTCCCACGTGCGCCTTCGAAGGAACCTGCGATGCCTGGTTACTAACGTAGCCCAACATACCCGCCGGACGCAAAGGAAGCGGGCGCTTGTGCCCGGACTCCGCGCCGCTTTCCGTTTTTGCAGAAACAATTCTGGCGTGGGGTTCAAAGAACCCTCGATCATGACCAAATTCGGGGATGTCGATAGACTCGGGGTTCAGGCTCAGCGTCCAATCGACTACCTCGCTCAATGGGGCGAACCGGATTACTAGCCCAACGTCGAAATAGGAGGCAACCTTCGCGAGGGTAGAAATAGTATGTCTACCATATCGGGGGCTTTCCAGCCTGAACACAGCGTTTTGGCTGGTCCCAAGCTTGTCAGCCAGCTCTTGTTGTGACAGCCCTGCCCGTTGTCGCAACACTCGCGCTTGAAGCGCGAGTGTTTGTGAGATTCTTGCGGAGACAAATGCATCCCGGTATGCCTTGTTTTTCAATTTAGCGTGGAGCTTGTATTTAGAATTCAAACTCATAGAGCAAACCCGTATTCGCTTCCGCGAAATCCCGTCTCTGGGCAGCCAAATCCATCTCGTGCTTGAGGCTCCGCTTCTTTTCATGCCCCATCAGCATGGTGAATTGGAGTTTGTTCGGGCCAAAGTATCCAAACACGCGGTAGGTCTTAGCGTCTCCATCGAACCGGATCTCGCCCATTCCCTGATATCGCTTCCCGTGGAGCACGTCGAATTGCGGCCGCGTCCAGTATTTTCTTTCGAGAAGGCGCAACCCATCGACAACGGCTGCAAAGGCGGTTTCTCCTTCAACGCCCAAGTCGGCAATGAACCGATTCATCGGACGGCCACCACCCGGCGCGGGACATGCAAGGAACGTCCACATCTCTGATATTACACCAATAATGGTGTCATTGCAACGGCTTTTTCATCGGCTTCGGCGGCAGTGAACAACTACCGCTATGCGAAGGAAAACACAGATGATAGCGCATGATTATTGGAAACGCCACACCGTTTTGTAGCCGTTTTTTCGAGCGATCACGAGAGGTGTGGAAAAGATACGGCGGGGCAGGCATTGTCGATCTCTGGTGAAGGGGCTATAAGGACCGCGCTTTCGCCCGTACCTGTTACACGGTGGGAAGAGCGGTAGCTCGCGTGGGGGTAGGGGCAAGTCTTCCAAAACGCGGCCCGTCACACGGATGTGCGCCACCCAAGAACGCGTTCTGGGCCAGGGTCCACGAACATACACACGGCACTGGCAGATAGATCATGGCGATAGACCACTATCGGCTATCGAGAAGCGAATCCTCAAAATGGAAAGCCTTCCGCTAACCGCTGGGCGTAGCCCGTCTCGGGCAGGCGGTTTCGCCTGCCGCTTGGCATGAACGCTCTCGGAGTATCTCTGCGCGACCTGCCTCTCCGGTCACAACCCAAAAAACACCCCCCATCCCCTCCCAACCCCCCATCCCCTCAATCACTTACACCCCCCGTCCCGCCCCACTCCCCCCGCCGCCCGCCCGCTGCAATGCTAGCGTGAAACCGGGTGAGGATTAACCGCCGCGGGCGCCCGAAATCCGCCCCCACCACTTCGTTTCTACAAAAGCTTTTAACTATATGGCAACAAAGCGCCATCCCAACCGCTCCACCGGCCCGAAAACGCCCCGGGGCAAGGCCGTCAGCAGCATGAACGCGCTGCGCTCCGGCCTCTACGCCGCCACCACCATCCTCCCCGGCGAAGATAAGGCGGAATTCGACCGTCTCCACGGCGGCATCCAGTCTTTCTATGAACCCGAAAATCCCCCTCAACAGAAACTGGTCGACGAAATGGCCGCCCTCGAGTGGAAAATCTGGCGCGTGGAGCTCATCGAGGCCGGCATCCTGGTGGAACTCGGCGACGCCCCCGCCAGCGCCTGCCTTCACCCCTACGACCGCGTCACCCAGGTCCAATGCCGTCTCCGCCGCGCCTGGCACAAGGTCATGGACCGCTTGGAAGGTATCCGCATCGCCCGCCCACCAAAAGCCCCGGCAAATGCCAAGGCCAGCCAGCCCCCCAAACCCGCCCCCAAACCCAAGCCGGAAGAAGAGCTCATCGCCACGGCCCAAGAATATAACAGCCGGGACTTTAGCTGCGATTCCAAAAATGTGAAGCCCGCCCGGAAGCCGCAAGTCCGGCGGCGCTGCAAGTCGAGGAATTCCCGGCGGACGACCCCGCTGAAATCTGCAACCAGTACGTATAAATCCAAGGCATACTGAATCAATGACCCGATCCATCACCATCCTTCTCCTCTCCCTCCCGCTCGCCGCAGCCCCGCACCCCCACCCCCCCCCCCGCGCCTACAACCTGCCCCCCACCGCGCCCCCGCAGATCCGCGCCGGATCGCTCTCGCTGTCCCGCTGCCCGACCATTCCGGCATACTGCGGCTACCTCGCGCGCCCGCTCGATCCGGCTGGCCAGGTCCCCGGCGCCATCCAAATCGCCTTCGAGTTTTATCCCCATTTTGACCAATCCCAACCCACCTCCGGCGTCATCGTCGCCGTAGAAGGCGGCCCCGGCTATCCCTCCACTGGCAGCCGCTTCAGCTACATCGGCCTCTTCTATCCGTTGCTTCAAACCCGCGACCTCCTGTTGGTCGATAACCGCGGCACCGGCCGGTCTCAAGCCATCGAGTGCCAGCCCTTGCAGACCGATGGCAACGGCACCCTGCAAGATATCGCCCAGTGCGGCGCATCTCTGGGCGACACTTCCGATCTTTACGGCAGCGGTACCGCCGCCGACGATCTCGCCGCCGTGCTCGACGCGCTCGGCATCCGGCAGGTGGATCTCTACGGCGATTCCTATGGCAGCTATTTCTCCCAAGCCTTCGCCGGCCGGCATGGCGATCGCCTGCGCGCCGTGATTCTCGATAGCACCTGGCCCGTCGTCGGCGAATCGCCGTGGTATCCCGAAGCCGCCCCCGCCATGCGCCACGCCTTCAACTCCACCTGCCGCCAGAATGCCGATTGCCGCGATCTTCCCGGCACCGCGGTCGGCCGCATCGCCAAGCTGCTCGACTCGCTGCAGGCCCATCCCTTCGCCGGTACCGCGCCCGATGGCAACGGCCAACTGATCGCCGTGCATGCCGATGGCGAGAGTCTGGCTTACGAGGCTTACTCCAACTCCAGCGAATCCGTGGTCTACCGCGAGCTCGATCCCGCCGCGCGCGCCTACCTGGAGCAAGGCGACAGCGCCCCGCTGCTCCGCCTGATCGCCGAAAACGGCCGCGCCAGCCTGTCCAATTGCGAGGAGGGCGCACCCTCCTGCTACAGCGCCGGGCTCTTCGTGGCCGTGAGCTGCACCGATTATCCGCAGATCTACGATATGACTTCGCTCCCCGCCCTGCGCCCCAGCCAGGCCGCGGCCGGCATCCAGCAGGAGTGGGTCACCGACCCCGGCGTCTACGCCCCGTTCGCCATCCCCGAGTACCGCTTGATGCCGCTCCCCTCCAGCGTGCTCGATATGTGCATTCCGTGGCCCGTTCCGTCGCCGCTGCATCCGCCCGGCCAGCCCGTCCCGCCGGGTACGGTGTTCCCGTCCGTGCCCGTGCTGGTGCTTTCCGGCGGACTCGACTCGCTCACGCCCGCGCAGCAGGGCGCCGAAGCCGCGGCCCTCTTCCCCAATGCACGCCAGATCGTGATCGCCAACAGCTTTCACGTCACTGCCCTGGGCGACCTGGACGACTGCGCCTCCGACATCGCCGTGCATTTCTTCCAGTACCTGACGCCCGGAGACACATCCTGCGCCTCCGAAATCGCCGAAGTGCGCATGGTCCCGAAATTCGCGCGCAAGATGGCGGAATTGGACCCGGCCACACCCGGCCCTGGAAATCAAGGCACCGTCGCGGACCTGCAGGCCGCCGCGGCCGCCGCGCTCACCGCGGGCGATGCCATCGCCCGCTGGTGGGTCAACACCAGCGGCTCCGGTGTCGGTCTGCGCGGCGGACAATTTCAGTACGTCGATAAGGGAGACACGGCGAATTTCACTTTGGATAGCTCTCAGTGGGTCGAGGATCTGGCCGTCAGCGGCACGATCGCGTGGCAAGAACTCACGCCCGGCCCCGTCCAGGCCCAACTGACATTCACCACGCCCGGCGGCGCCGGCGCACTGCAAATTTCGTGGTATGATCGCCAGCCGCAGGCTCAGGCATCCATCCAAGGCGCCATCGGAGGCCGCACCATCGTAGCGACGATGCAAGCCCCGTAGGCTGCCGGGGCACAACCCCGGCCCCCGACCCCCGGCCCCCGACCCCTGTTCTATCATGTAGGCATAATGTTTCT
>Ga0302326_10012933_pt1 | contig 17724 bp, 16 predicted proteins | sample Palsa_T0_3_FD_202264 | JGI IMG/M metagenome (GOLD analysis project Ga0302326, IMG submission 202264) | Peat permafrost microbial communities from Stordalen Mire near Abisko, Sweden - Palsa_T0_3 | ecosystem: Environmental > Terrestrial > Soil > Palsa > Peat permafrost | place: Sweden: Abisko... | reverse complement strand
CCCGCAAGTCCGCCAAGGTCTCCGCCTTTACCGAGACCGACGCTGGTGACGAAAAAGGTCATTCGAGCCGGAGTCGGCGTCGGGCTACCGGGGGGCGGCGTGACGCCCTGGGTATTCGGCGCGTTCTGTTGAGCCAGCATCAGGCAAGTGGCCAGCATCAAAGTACACAAGACGACGACGTGAGCAGGTGGCTTGGTCATATGCTTTTCCGCCACTCTAGTTAATCGCGAAACAGTAATACAGGCCGATGCCGTGGGTTTGCGTCAAATCCGTCTGGGCACAGCCGCGGGTTCCGTGAGCGGAGTTCCAAGAACCGCTGCCGCCGCCATTGCGGTCGGGAAAACCGATCTGGGCGTTAGGCCTGCCATCGGCGGCATTCAGGTTTCCGTTCGACGTTCCTGGGGCCGGGCTCTTATTGCTGTTCCAGTTATCGCAGGTGTGATCGACACCATCGGTGAACGCCGTGCCATCGGTCTGAGTACCGGTGAGCATTTCGTGGCGAGTCGAAAACCGGGTGGTTTTGGCGTAATTCCAGTCGTTGTCGCGCGGATCGGAATAGTCATACAAGCCCGGCACGATCTGGCCTTTTTCCGTCAACCCGGTGAGCTTATTCAGATTATTTCCCTGATGCGCCAGTTCCATCGTATCGCCGTGCAGGTGCGCGAGATCCTGCGCGATCATTTCGCCTTGGAAGTTGTACCAGGAACCTTGGCCGATGCGGTCGCGCGCGTTCACTGCTGGCTGGCCGGGCCGCGCCTGCGTGCTCAAGTAAGCGTGCCAGGTGCGATTTCCTGCGCCTACTGCCGTTGCGAGCACTTGGCAATGTGCGTCAGCGCCGGCCAGTCCACCGAGATTGCCGCCGTCGCCGATGGGCTCGCTCGTCACGAAAAAATTCATCATCGGAGAAGGCTTCTCGCCCCGCGGATACTCTCCGGGCCTTTGAACCTGCGCCAGCAACAGGCAGGGTGCCAGCGAAACAGTACAAGACAACAACAGAGCTGATGTTTTAGTTTTGGTCATGAATCGCTCCAAATGCGAGCGCAGGGTAACACAGAAGGCGTCGCGCGGCTAATCGTTGTTCGCTTTGGCCAGCGGTGGAACTAAGCCTTATGGGTCATGATCGTCTAGCAAAAGGACCTTAGGTACTAGGAAAAGTTTGACAGTCTCTATATTTTTGACGGTCTCTATATTTCTGCCTTTCGCACAATCTGGAAAAACTCAAGAATGAGGAGCTGGTCAAGGTGCGCCGCGAGAGTACGTTCCTCTGGTACACAGCCAATACCGAAGCGCTGCAAGAACTACTTGGCTTTCTCTATGCGGAATATTGCACGCGCAACAAAGCCGTCAAACCCGAAGCCGTCATCAAGCTTTGCAAATAGAGCTTACGAGCCATGATCAAATCGAAGGTCTTGTTTCTGTGCACCGAGAATTTGTGCCGCACTCAAATGGCTGAGGCGCTTCTTCGCGATCCGGCGGGAGACCGTTTCGACATTGTGAGCGCAGGAGCCGATCCGGACCGCGTCGATCCAGAGCCGATTCGCGGGCAGGAGAGAACTTATCTAAATTTTTCCCGGAGCAATCTGGCGCCAACAGTGGGCCCTTGAAACTCCCGCTCTCGCATCCGATCACAGCATCGCGGTGCGCCGAGTCCGGGATCAGCTGCAGCAGCGTGTCATCCATTTTGCCGGCGAACACCAATAGGAGAAATATGGAAGTCAAAGAGATCGTCAAAGAGAGATCGTCAAAGAGAGATCGTCAAAGATAGATACGGCCAGACCGCACCGCGCGTGACGACGGGCGGAAGCTCCGCTTGCGGAGCGAGCGCCAGCCTGGACTGCTGCAGCGTCGATCCGATCACGTCCAACTTGTATGATGCAGATCAGACCGCTTTCATCAAGCTCTGGCGGCGAATTCAGAATGGATGTAGTTTGGCATCCAGAGCGCAGAGGCCGAAGGCAGGACCTGGTAGGTTAGGTTCCTTTTTCTATATATCCGACAAAATGGTGCCGCCTTCAGGCTCAGGGCTCAGGACTCTCGCGCCATTTCCCTACGCAGCCACGCCCGCGCCAATCGGAGCTCATGCCGAATGGCGTGCGCGGAGCGGTTGGCCACCAGCGCGATCTCCTGGGCCGTCATGCCACCGAAGTAGTGCATCTCGATGACTTGAGCCAGAGTTGGATTTTCGGCCGTTAACGCCTCCAGCGCCTGATCGACTTCCAGCGTCCGCAGTTGGCTCTGGCTACCCCCCGACTCGACGATGATGGCGGTATCCCAATCGACCCGCTGCGCCTGGCCTCCACGCTTCATAGCGGCAGTCGCACGGGCATAATCGATGAGCACCTGGCGCATCACCCTCGACATAACCGCCAAGAAATGGGCTCGGTCGACGAATTGTGCATGTCCGTTGTCGAGCAGTTTGAGACAGGCTTCATTCACCAGCGCTGTCGGCTGTAGCGTCTCGCCCGGCCGGCAGTTCCGGAGGAATAACTGCGCCATGCGATGCAGCTCACTGTAAATTAGCGGCATGAGAGCGTTGAGGGCGCTTTCATCCCCTTCTCGCCAGCGTTGCAGTAGTAGCGTGACTTCAGAGGGCATCCTGGATACTTACTATTATTGTCGCGCGCCGCCGCGAGTAAGTAGGGGGTTGCGGTGCCGTTTGCGGCAACCGGCGTGATCCGACATAATGTGTACTTTCGTAGATATAGCGCGACATACGAGGCTTTCTTGCGCGAGGAAGTGATATCGATCTTTCAGGAGCTGGCCGACCTTGCCCTGCCGGCACGTGAGGCGTATTACGCCACGCGGAAAGTTCCTCCAGACCTTCGCAACGAAGTGGAATCGCTCCTTCGATTTGATCAGAATGGCGAATCCCTGACTAACCTCATCGCCGAGGCCGCCGGGGAAATTCTGCAGGCCAACTGGTATGTTTCGAACGCGACTAGGTGGGGGCCATATCGCATGATCCGTCCCCTCGGCCGCGGCGGGATGGGCGCGGTGTACTTGGCGGAACGCACCGACGGCGAGTTGGAGCAGCAGGTCGCGATCAAGGTAGTCCGGTCCCACGCCGATCTACCCGCATTTCAGGAGCGCTTCCTCCGAGAACGGCGCATTTTGGCGTCCTTAAATCATCCCGGTATCGCCCGTCTTCTTGACGCTGGCCACACTGCCGATGGCCAGCCATACCTCGTTATGGAGTTCATCGACGGTGTCGCCATCGACAGGTATTGCTGCCAGCTCGATTTGCGTAACATCCTGAAGTTGTTTCTCGCAGTCTGTGAGGCGGTTTCGTACGCGCATCGGAACCTGATCGTCCATCGGGATCTAAAACCATCGAATATCCTGGTCGATTCCACGGGTTGCCCTAAGCTGCTGGATTTCGGCATCGCCAGAATTCTGGATGCCTCCGAAGATGTGCGCACCGTGATCCGCATCCTGACTCCGGAATACGCTAGCCCCGAACAGATGCGCGGTGAGGCCCACAGCACCGCGACCGACATTTATTCCCTGGGAGCGGTCTTACAAAAGCTGCTCCCGGGTGAGGCGCCAAAAGCATCGAACTCCCGAGCTCCTTCGCTAAGCCCAATGAAACCCGACGTTCCACAAGACATCGGCTTCGTGGTGCGTAAGGCGCTTCGCGTCGAACCCGATGAGCGCTACCCGACAGTGGACGCATTCGCGGAGGATATCCAGGCGTTCCTCGAGAACCGGCCGGTCCGTGCTCGCGCCGGAAATGCTTGGTATCGCGCGAGAAAGTTTGTGCGGCGCTATTGGATCCCCGTCTCGGCCGGCGCCGTCGCCGTGATTGGTCTCTCCACCGGGCTGTATGTTGCGAACCGCGAGCGTTCTATCGCAGAGCAGCGATTCCTCCAAGTCCGTCAATTGGCGAACAAGGTGTTCGACATCGATGTTGCGATCCGCAACACCCCCGGCACTACCAAGGCCCGGCAACTGATCGTATCCACCTCGCTCGAATATCTGCAGAAGGTTGGCGCCGAGGCGCGCGGGGACAAGGATCTGGCGCTTGAGATCGGTTCCGCCTATGTGCAGTTGGCACATGTGGAGGGCGTTCCGATAAACCCAAACCTTGGCCAGTTCGCGGCGGCGGATGAAAGTCTCCGAAAAGCCGACGAGTGGGTGGAATCCGTTCTAAAGTCGGATTCGCGAAACGGCAAGGCGTTGCTCACTTCCGCCACCATCGCGCACGACCGCATGGCCTTGGCCGATTCGCAAAGCAGGCGCGAGGAGTCGTTAAAACAAGCGCTCCGGAGCGCTGAGCAGATGGACCGCTTCCTCGCCCTCGGCACTCCCAAACCGTACGATATCAGGGAAGTTTCGTACATGTACAGCAATGTGGCCGTATCGATGGCTGATTACCACAAGTTCGGTCAAGCTATTCGGTACTCGCGGCGTGCGATCGAGGTCGCCCAACAAATACAGGGCACCGGCGGACAACAAAGCTTGGCCTACGGAGTCCTGGCAGATGCGCTGCGCGGATCGGGACAACTGGATTCCGCTTTGACTGCCGTTCGTGAATCGCGTCGGCTGGAGGAGCAGCAATCCGAAACCGACACTACTTGGCAGCGCACAAACCTGGCACTAGCTCTGTTTCGTGAGGGCTCCATCCTGGGCGAGGATCAGGACCTCAGCCTGGACCGGCCGCAAGAGGCCGTAGCGGCATTCCGGCAGGCCCTAGACATCGCGAACGAGTTTGCCATGAAGGACTCCGATGATAACAGCAATCACCAACTGGCCAGCGAGGTGGGACGCCGTTTGGGCGATATTCTACGCCATACCGATGCACAGTCCGCGCTGAACGTTTACGACGCTTGCATCCGCGGCGACCGGGAGGCCAAGAACACGAATACCGCAACCCGCCGTGAAGAGGCGAAGCTGCTGGCCAGTTCCTCATTTGCACTCCGTGCGCTACATCGCGAGAGCTATGCCCAACAGCGGATTGACGAGGCCTTCGAACTTTTGCGGCAAACTGGGGACTATCCGGCCACCAAAATCGAATTGGCCAGCGAAGCCGATCTCGCGCTGCGGGCTTTGGCCGAGCATTATGCGGCGATCGGCGAGCCGGCAAAGGCCGCGGGCACCTATCGCGACCTGCTCGCAAGGGTAAGCGAGTTGCAGCCAGATCCGGAGAACGACCTTCGCAACGCGGTTTATATGTCAAACGCCTACGCCGCCCTCGCCCGCATTCTGCGCCAGGATCGCCGCGCCCCAGAAGCCGCGAACTGGGAGGCGGAACGCCGCAAGCTCTGGGCACGTTGGAACAGCAGGCTTGCGGGTAACCCTTTCGTTCAGCGCCAATTGGCTTCCGCGCGTGTGAACTGACGCTACCATCGGCACGCTGCGCAAAAGGCAGGTCCAGCGATCAGCCGAGTGTGGTAAGCCGCGGGTCGGCAGCGACCCTGCACTCAAGTGACCCGCCGACACAAAACGCCGACACAAAACGACCTTTGCGGGATTCAAAACGGTGTATACTGCCACCGGAAGGCCAAAGACCTAGTTCCAGAAATTCTAACCTACCGGAGAGACCCATGGATTCGAAAAAGTCTAATCGAAGGGGATTCCTAAAAGGTGGCGCTGCGTTGGCTGGCTTGGCCGCGGGCAGCGGCGCGCAGCCTGCGAAGGGCCAGAGCCAAGGAGCGCCCAACGAAAAGGTCGACCAGCTGATTGCGTATGGCGACCGCTCCCGTTTCGTCACGTCGATACGTAAGCCCGTGGCCGAGAGGCATTCGCCAGACGAATTCGGGCTCACGTTTCACGTCTTGACTCCTCTTCAGGACTCAGTCGGGATCATCACGCCGTCCTCGCTTTTCTATACCGCGACGCACCGCGGCGCCTTTGTTCCCGACATCGATCCCAAAGAGCATCGTTTCATGATCCACGGAATGGTGGATCGGCCGCTGATTTTCACCATGGACGAGCTGAAGCGTCTCCCCTATGAATCCCGCGTTCACTTCGTCGAGTGCCTGGGAAACCGTGCGAGGCCGACGCACAAAACGGTTCAGGAGACGCACGGATTGACAAGCTGCGCCGAATGGACCGGAGTGCGACTGTCCCTATTGCTCAAAGAGGCGGGCGTCCAGACCCCGGCGTCGTGGATTATTGCCGAAGGCGCCGAAGAAGTGAAGGGCGCATCCAGCATACCGCTTGCCAAGGCAATGGACGACTGTATGGTGTGCTATGCGATGAATGGTGAGCCGCTCCGCCCGCAGCAGGGCTTTCCCCTGCGGCTAATGGTTCCCGGATTTGAAGGGATTTATCAGATCAAATATTTGCGGCGAATCAAGGTCGTCGACCGCTACTACATGACCTATGACGACTACGGGCATATCAATCCCGACCCGAAAGTAGCCGCGTTGACTCACCAGATTGGACCGAAATCGGTCATTACCTTCCCTTCCGGCGGACAGAAATTGCCGGGCCCCGGGTTCTATGAAATCTCTGGCTTGGCGTGGTCCGGTGCGGGCGCCATCCGCGGCGTGGAGCTATCCACCGACGGCGGTAACAGCTGGCAGACCGCCGAGCTTCGGACACCGGCCTATCCAATGGCCCATACTCGCTTTGGCTTCCATTGGAATTGGGACGGCAAAGAGTATGTGCTGATGTCGCGCTGTACAGACGAACTGGGCACGGTTCAACCAACGCGAGCCGAGGTGGCGAAATATTGGAGCCAGCCGGTGGACAAGGTGCAGGTTAAAGGCGCCGACAATACGGTTCAACCCTGGAAGGTCTTGAGCGATGGGAGCGTTCAAAATGGGCTCGCCTAGGTTTCTCCTCGTCTCCGCGGTCTTTAGCATTTGCCAGGCAGCCTGGCCACAGTCGCCCACTTATGGCGTCGGTAGAACCCCGAGCGCTCAGGAAATCGCCACCTGGGATATTGCAGTCAGCCCCACCGGAAAAGAGCTCCCGCCAGGACACGGGACGGCCAAAGAGGGCGCCGTGCTGTATGTTCGGAAGGGGTGCGCGGGATGCCACGGGGCCAAAGGATCATCCGGAGGCCACGCTCCCACATTAATCAAAGGGGCCGAACAAGAGACTCACGCGAGCATGCCGATGCCATGTCTTGCTCCCTGCGTGAACGACTTGAATAACATGTCTGTTCACTCACCGTTCGCGACAACAATATGGGATTACATCCATCGCGGTATGCCACTAGGTAAAGAAGGATCGCTCAGTCCCGATGAGGTTTACGCCATCACCGCCTTTCTTTTGTTCAAGAACGGTGTTATTCAGGAAGACGAGGTCATGGATCAACAGAGTCTGCCGAAGGTGAAGATGCCGAATCATGATGGATTCGCTCTCCCTCCGGAGTGGAAGCACGGAACACCAAGGCTCCTGGGTTATCCCTGATCTTCGTTGGCAGCCTACGCCTTGAGAAACGCCTGAACGTAATCAGGCTTCAAAGGAAGACGCCGCGCTATCTTTCCCGTTGCGTCATGGAGCACCGCTGCGATCGCCGGGCAGCCTGGGCATTCGCCGCTTCCGCCCCCCCGCCGTAAGCGCCCACCTCGGGCCGCTTGAGCAGCACCACTTTGATCTCGGGAATATCCGACAGCTTCAGGACGTAGAGAATTTCATGGGCGGCTCGGCCGTGACCGTCAATCCCATGATGCTGATAAGGTCGCCCATCATGGGGATGGTGAGTCGCCGCCACCAAAGGACCGACTGGAAGGGTCTGCCTGGAGACGCAAAGGCCTCCGGCCGACCGAAGATTCAGTGGATGAAGAACTTTTACTTCACCCATCCCGACAAAGCTGCTCTCACCGTTGTCCCAGCGATCGTCGTATCGCCGCTTAGCACATTAGCCGTAACCTCTTAATACGACGGGAGTTTCCATCGATCCCGCCAAAAGTGGCTAGGACCCACGCCAAAATGTTTACGGATTCCGTTTTATCTAGTGGGGGTCATTGTGAAACATCGGAAACTCGACAGAAACCTGGCGCGCTACAAAGGTCGCTTCGCGAAGCCGGCGGGCATTTTCGTAGCTCTCTTCGTATTTTATTGCATCTGCTCCTTGGCGAAGGCGGACTCGATACTTCCCGGTCCCACTTACAGCACAACGGGTGGTGGAACTGTTTCACTGAGTCCGGACGCCTCGGTGTTCGCCGACGCGGTTATCGGTCCAATGGAGAGCGGCGGCGGGTCTGCTACCCTCACTTATTATTTCGAGGTCTTGGGACCTGCCAATGCCAGCGCGACCATCGACATCACCGGTGAGGCGCTGGTTGCCTTCGACGGAGTCCAGGATGGCACGTATTTCAGCGTGGGCGCCGGAATCGAACTGGGAGGCGAGACGCTGCAGAATGCGTTCTGCAGCAGTAGCTACGATCCGGCAGACTGCGTAATGGGTGTAGAGGACACGATCAAACAAGGCGTTCTCGATAACACCCAGTACACGCTCACGCTGGCTGTAAACGTTTCAGCCGCCAATTATTATACGGACGCCACAACCACAGTGGCCGCACTTGTGGACCCGATGATCAGTTTTGATCCCTCATTCAACTCCACGGGGTTCAGCCTTGACCTCAGTCCCGGGGTCGGGAACGAGTTCATTCCATCGAGCTTGACGCCGGCGCCGGAGCCGCGGATGTTCTTCGTGATGGGAGCAGCGATCCTGCTCAGCGCACTGGCGGTCCGGTTCCAGCATGCCGTAGTAGGGAACAAACGATGAAAGCTACAGATCAGGTCTGGTTGGCAGTACTGGCAACAGCCGCCGCATTGGCCGGCTTTGCGCAGGCGCAGGAGAATCGTCAAGCGAATCCCGCCGTCGCCGGCACGGGCCAAGCCAACCATATAGCCATCTGGACCAGCAATACGAATTTGTCGAGTTCCGTGATCTACCAGAGTGGAAGCGAGGTAGGCATCGGTACCACCACTCCGGCTGCGACGCTCGAGGTCAACGGGAATACGCAGGTCGATGGAAACCTGAATTTCGGCGGTAGCATTTTGGAGAATGGAGCAACGCTGATCTGGGCGCCGAGTCAAGCGAATAACCTCGCCGTCGGATTGAACAATCTCAGCTCAGCGACCAGTGGAGTGGAGAACACGGGCGTGGGGGCCGATGCATTAGAGGGAGATACTTCCGGAAGTTACAACACTGCGGTTGGTTTCGCGGCGCTGAATTCTGTGGGTGCGGGTCAGGGCAATACGGCCATAGGCTACGCCGCACTCCTTTACAACACGGGCCTTGAAAACACGGCTCTCGGAATCAATGCGCTGGTCAGTAACACTACAGGGGGACAGAATATAGGAGTGGGCAATGTGGCGCTGGGCGGGAACACCTCCGGTACGGGCAACGTAGGCATCGGCAACGGCACCCTTAACACGAATATTACCGGAAACTTCAACACTGCGGTCGGTTTTGGCGCCGGAGAGAACAGCAACTTTTCCGATAACGGTGCGGGGAGTAATAACACCTTTCTAGGCTACTCTGCCATACCCGCTACCCAGTCCCAAATTAGTAACGCGACGGCGATTGGCGCCAATGCCCAGGTGGGCCAGTCCAACACGCTGGTCCTGGGAGGCAGCGGATCGAATGCGGTAACCGTGGGCATCGGCACGCCCACTCCGTATACGGACTACGCGCTGGTGATCCAGACGCCCTCTTCCGGAATCATCAACGGGGGCGTGGTATCCAATGCTTCCGGCGGCAATCTCTATCTCGGCATGACCAACAGCGTGCACAAATTCCGGGTTGATACCAATGGAGTTGTGTATGCGGATGGCGGAGTACAGTCTTCCGGTGCGGATTTTGCGGAGTCGGTCGCGGTGCGCGGTCCGCGGTCGCGGTATGAGCCGGGCGATGTTCTGGAGATCGATCCGAAGGCCGACCGGAATCTGCGGCTGTCACGGCATCCCTACGCCACTGTGGTGGCCGGCATTTACTCTACCAAACCCGGCGTCCTGGCTACGCCGCACCATCTGGACGATTCCAGCCTGGGCACGAACGAAGTGCCATTGGCTGTAATGGGAATCGTGCCTTGCAAAGTGAGCGCCGAAAACGGGCCTATCGCGCGGGGCGACATGTTGGTCACTTCGTCAAGACCAGGCTATGCGATGAAAGGCACCGACCGGCCGCGAATGTTGGGCGCGGTAGTCGGCAAGGCGCTGGAACCCTTGCCCAAGGGCCGTGGAGTTATCCAGGTGCTGGTCACATTACAGTGACCGGAAACAAAAGGTGCACACTCGCCGATTTCAAGTCCCGCCTTGCAAGTCTCTCCGAACCGAAGTGATGGATTTGTAGCGACCCACGCCCGGTCCGGGAGAAAATGATGAGCACCAACACAATCGATGCGCAGGAACCCACAGAAGCGCAATCGTCACAGCCTAGGCGCAGGTCGGCAGCGAAGAAAGCTGAGGTCATCGCGCTACTGAAGCGCGCCAAAGGGGCGACGTTGGCCGAGATCAGAACGAGCCCACGCCCGCACTGGTCTTCGACCAACAATTCCAAGGGGGACTCTATTGCGGAACGGTCCATGCGACACCTTGAGTACAGGGGTGGATAGCGATTCGTCCGTTCGTGCACGCTAAAACGAAGATCGTGGGTGCGCGGACGTTGTATTTCCACATTGATGGGGTCCGCCGACTCAGTCCCACATCCTTCGCACTTCCTCGGACGCCGTTTGGGTTCAAACGGAACGAGGTTTCAGACGCGCGACCGCACTCGCGGCTATCATGGCGCCGCTTCCTCACACCGGCCCGTCGATAATTCAAGTTTTGGGGCGTGAGGCTCGGAAATAATCAGGCAATTCCGACTTGGTTTCGCGTAGGATTTCGACGATGGCTTCCCGGTCCTCAGCGAGCTTTGCCGATAGCACCTTCCACATGCGGCGGTAGACTGCGGCTCTTGCTTCGGCGGGGAGAGCGCCGAAGGCGTCGCTATAGATCATATAACTGCATGGGTAACGAAGTAGGCGGCCTTTGAGGCTCAGGTCGCGCAGAGAGCGGCCATCTCTATCGCGTGGTCCGCGGGCAGCGAAGGCTTCGGCGAAACCCGACGTACCCGCGATTTCCCCCTGTAGCGGCGCTTCGCCGACGAAGAGCATGGCGTCCGCAAGTTCGTTCAGAGCGGCACGAGCGGACTGGGTAAGCGAGTGGTTCCCCGCCAGTGCCATCCGCGACTCCCACCCGGCCCGAGTCAACAAATTCATTATGCGCACCTGATGCTCAAAGACCAGAAGCGCCGCGATATCGCTATATGGCGTCAGCCTTGTCTGAGGGTCGCATTTGCCGTCGAGTGAATCCAGATGAACCGGAGCGCCTTCCAGCATCGATTCCGGATGCGCCTCATCGGCCGCGATGAGATTGCCCATGTGCCGCGCCTGCCCGCTGTTACCAGTGACGTACCAGCCGCCCCACAGCTTGTCAAACGGCACTCGGCCGTCGGTATCGTATTGGGGCGCGTGATTCAGCGGCACACCCGAAATTGAGGGGAACACGCTGCGCAACAGCACGCCGGGCACTCCAAGCGTGGTGGCGCTCATATGGCAGCGCAGGCAGTCCTTGCGGCGCGTGAAAGGCGACTCCAGAGTAGCCGCCGCGATGCGCTTCCGGTACTCGGATGGCCTCTGGTCGAGCCGGTAGAAAACCATGCCGCGGCGCGGATCGTGCGAGGCGAGCTCCAAGTAGCCGCCGCGCACCCATCCGGCGACAACGGCATCGTTAAAAAAGAGGACACGTGGATTGGAAGGCTCAATGCGCATGGCCTGAATGCTGGTCTTCGAGAAGACCGCCATCTGCGATTCCACAGGAATGTCGAGGGCCTTAAGCACGGCCGGAAGATAACCGGTCACGGGGTTGAAAGCAAGCTGTACTTGGCCTTGTTCGATCTTCCGGCTGAGTTCGGTGACCGGATCGGTCATGGGGAGCGATGAGTATCCGATGGCTGGGTGATCCAACGGAAGCGTCTGGCCGGATGATAACGCGAGTCTCATCATGATCAGCACGACGGGCGCGCCCAGGCAGCGCCGGCCCAACCTATGCGCGAAAGGTGTACGGGACGCGGCGCGCCGATGACGAGCGCATCCGCGAATGCTGCTGCCAAGCGCCAACGGGACGAGCGCCGCGAATTGCGCGTCATCTCCCCTACTCTTCAGAATGGAGAACTGGAACATTTATGAAGGGCTCATTATGGCTTTGCGCCGCCTACCGCAAATAGAATGGCATCATTGATGGCGTAAATGACGCCATCTGGTCCGATGACGCTTGGCGTGTAGGCTTCACTAATTCCGGGAGTAAGCACAACTTTTTGCGACAAGGTATTGCTCGTGAAGTCCCACCGATAGACTTTGCCGTCTTCACTGTTAATGATGGCGGACTTGGTAAATGGATCGACGGCTGCTGTGTTGATGCACCACTCTTTTACCGCGTCGGGGAAACCCTCGCTGGTCTCTGGCGTTACGCCCTTCACCGTGATCACCTCTTTCATGACAACGGCAGTGGAGTACTCATCCTGCTGAGTGGCGTTGGGATCAAGCACGGCGACCTCGTTGACGCCGTTGCCCGTGCCTATTCCAACGTAATTGTTGTACTTAGTCAGGATCAGGTAAGTTGACGTTCCAGTATAGCTGGGCACGCTGCCAGCTGCTACCACCGACGCCGTGTTATCCCAGCCGAACGACCCCGGCGTCTTCAACGTGGAAAGAGTCGAGTTGAAGTGCAGCATCCAGCCGCGGTCATTGTGCGAGGAGCAGCAGGGGTTCTCCAGCACGCCGTAATAAACGTCGCCATCCGGGCCTACCATGGGAGCGGCGGAACTGTCGCTGGAAACCGTGGCGCGAGAGCCGCTGAGGGGATCGAACAGTTGCGCATGCGCGATGGGAGCGAGTGTGTCGGCGTCCAGAGAAACCAGGTAGCCATTCGTGTCGAATTCGCTACCGCCCGAGACGGCCACATAGACGGTTTGCTCGTCGTTGCTCAGCGCCGGCGCGCAGTTTAGCGCTACCTGCGTGACGCTCGGATCGTTGCCCGCAAGCGATGTCGCGCTCATCCATGTTCCACCGCCGTTCGCCCCAATCCGCGCAATTCCGCTAACGACACCAGCGGCGTTGCCCGAAGCGGCGATGAAGCCGAAGAAGATGCTTCCATGGTGGTCCGCCGTGATCGGCGTCGAAATCTGGATGGCGGCATCGAGCGCGGACTTATTCGCGGTATAGATTGCCTTGCCATAGAACACAAGTCGTCCGGTGGCTCCGGAGAGCCCATTCGAACCCGTCGCGGAGTCGACCGAGTCACGATAAATAACGCTGCCGCCCACGCCTGGATAATAAAGACGCGTGTCCAGACTCAGAGCGGGTCCATAGGGAGGCGTCCAGTCATGGCCTGGCAGCAAATAGTCGGAGGGCAGAGTATAGAACGGAGTGCAGGTTGAACCTCCGCTGGTAGCGCAGGTTGGGGCACTGAAGGCCAGCACTTCGTAGCCCCCCTTGGCCGTCCTCACCGGAACCAGCACGGTGTCGTGGGCGGTAACGGAGAGGGAACCGTAGTGAATATACAGAGGTCCGCCGACGGTTGGCATATTGGGGTTGGGCGCGTTGATCAGGTCTACCGACGTGCGCCAGAGGATCTCGCTCAAGTTTCGCGCAGGAACGGCGGAAACCGCCGTATGCTGTGGATTGTGGGCATACCCACTCCAGGGAAGATTCACGCCCTGCGCACAGAGTGTGACGGGGATAAAGAAAGCCGTGAAACATGCGCACGCCAGAGCGGTGCTCAAGGTATAGAACGGAGTTGATCCTGTAGCCATGGGATGAGTGTAGCCCGAGGTAGTCGACTAAGTCTGTGTGCCATTTAGCGCTCCATCCAAAAATGCGGGTGACTCCGGCGATAGCCGCAGGGAGACATTTTCAGCCCGGAGTCTCCGAAACAGCTATTCGCGCCGCCGCAGAATGTTCCCGAATCGAATATAACTACGACGACAAGCGCGTCCTGGTTAGTCTGCCCCTCGGCCCAGAGGCGCAACTATACCTATAGGGCTCGTCCTTTTGGGCCATAGGCAAAGGCAGCAGGGCAATGAGGCATCCATAAAATCCAGTAAGGAGAATTTCCAATGAAACACAACACCATGTTGACCGTCGCATCTCTGCTCTCGCTTCTCTTCCTGACGCTTCACATTACCGACGACATCGTTCGTGGGATATCGAAGGCCGAGAGCTCAAACACTGCGCTGCTCGTCCTCGCGGTCTTCCTCTACGGGACACTCGTGCTCCCCGAACGGCGATCGGGGCACGTCATCATGCTGCTCATCGGATTGTTCGCAGCAGCCATGCCCTGGGGTTAGTCGAATGCGCGAGTTGCGGCGGCGCGAAGATTCACACCTACATCCAGAAGAAGACTACGCGTTACCGCTATTATGTCTGCGCGATTGCCCACCAGCGTGGCTGGAGCCAATGTGAAACGCGCTCGGTATCGGCGCCGGAGCTCGAAGGAGCGGTAATCAATCAGCTTCGCCACTTCGCCCGCGATCCAGCCGTCTTGTCTGAAGTACTACAACAGATCGCAGAAGGCCGACAACCCAACGAGGCGATGACTGATCCCGGCGAAGTTCAGGCGGCGTTGCTGAGGTTCGATCCTTTGTGGGAACACCTCACGACATCGGAGCAGGAAACTTTCATTCGAACCCTGGTCCAACACGTGAAATACGACGGGACATCCGGTGAAGTAACGATCGGCTTTCACAATGAGGGCATCCGGCAGCTTTGCAGCCCGATGTTGGAGTCAAGCGAACGATTGCCGGCTCGCCACCACTCGAGGTTCGATTTAGTCTGCGCACGAAATTACGCCCCGCTGGCGAAAGGGCCGAACCGGCCCCGGCACGTACCATCGGTCGACTGCCACGGATTACGCAAGTGCTCGCCCTGGCGATCCATCTGGAAGACATGATCCGGCGAGGTGAGGCCAAAGACTACGTGGACCTCGCACGTTTGACCTGCCTGTGCCGGGAGCGAATCAGCCAGATCGTTCGTCTGAAATGCCTCGCGCCCGACTTCCAAGTTGAGCTTTTGTATCTCGCTCCGACAACCAGCGGCCGGTTTCCCATTAGCGAAACCCCCTAGCCGGGACCCGATTCTCAATGTCCGTATCGCGCGTTACTCAGAATCTGAGGTTTCCTTTGCACTGGGATTGGGTAAATTGCATGTCGCCGACTGGACCTCGAAACGCACGCGACGAATCGGTAAACGCTAGCCAACCAAGGCAGGCCTGATTTTTGACGAGAGGCCGTTTGGTACAGCTTAAAGTTTGCCAACCAATACTAGGCCAGGGGACGTTTTCGTGCGAAGTATTAGCGTCCAAACCAGCGGCGTTTCGCGGGCCCGAAGCCATCCAAAATCCAGATATCGGATGTCGTCTTAGCGGCCGTCGTCGCCAGGCTCTTTCCGTCCGGGGCCACGCTGCCGCTCAACATGTAATTCACCGACATTTCGAAATTTATGCCGGATCCGAGATCGGCTATCTTTCGGGCCGCGCCAGTCTTTATGTCAATCGCGTCCAGGCGAGCGGGATCGCTCAAGGACGAAGCGATATAGATCGTTGAAGAGTCGCGCGACCAGGCAGTGATGAATTGCTGGCCGCTAGTTCGCACCGGGCTGGGCAATTTGCGCGACACCTTTCCATCCGGAGTGGTCAGAAGGATGGCGGACTCGCTTGGAACCCCGCACTCGATCCAGTGCCCGTCCTCAGACCAAGCCGGAGCAGAGCCGCAAGCCGCACCAATGAATTTCGGTCCGCTCTCACTGCCGATTTGCACAATGGCGAGTTGTCTTCCATCAGATCCGCCGACGAACGCGAGTAAATTCCCATCCGGCGACCAAGCTAAGCCGGCGGGATCGCTTCCCGATGCTGGGACGGATGCCGGCCGGCCGCCGCTGGCTGGAGAAATCCAAAGAGCATCCAGTACTTTGCTGGTTTGCCGATCGTACGCAATGCGTCTGCCGTCGGGCGAAAGCGCTACATTGAAGATTGAGAGCGTTTTGTCGTCCGGAAAATCGCTCTGGGTGACGATCGGGCGCTCTAAATCTCCTTGGGCGTCTCTGAGCCAAATCTCGTCCTGCCCGGAACGGTCCGTAATAAAGGCCATGCGGCCCGAAAGTGACCAGGAGGGCGAGGATTCGTTCCTGGCCGTCGCCAGGATCGGCCGAAGGGGTGAACCATCCAAGGGAATTGAAACGATATCGTAGTCCGGAGTGCCGGTGCTGAATGCGATGCGCTGCCCGTCGGGAGAGACCGCGGGAGTATGGTCCCCTTCGGTGGCTGAGGCCGTTACCCGCTCAAGCGTGTCTTTGCGGCTATCGCCAAGCCAAAGACTTCCATCCATTGCCATGAGAAGATGCCTGGAATTGGGCATCCAATCGAATTCGGGCGCATTAGGTAGAGTGCTTTTTGAGAACAGCCGCCGCGGAGCGGAATGCCCTTCCGGCCAGGGAAGAAGCCAGAAGCTGGAATCGGCCGCGGTGAAGATCGAAAGACCGATATGAGCGCCGTCCGGAGAGAATCTTATCGAGGTACCGGTATACGTTCCAGCGACTTCGAATGGCGCCGGTTGGTAAAGGCGTAGCGGAGCGCCCGCGGGTGAGGAGATCCAGAGCGATGCGCTGGTTTTTTTCTCCTGCCGGGTGAATCTCCACATCGCGAAGGCCTTGCCGTCCTTGGAGAGGTCCGCCGCCACGACCGACAAACCAGGAAACACTTTTTGCGGCTCACCGCCCGCCAGTCCAACGGACCATAGTCCAGTCGGTTGGCCGCCCAGGAAGAAGATCCGGTTTCCTTCCGGCGACCAGATGGGGCGGGTACCAGAATCGTCATAGAGCCCGTCCGCCATTTTCGTCAATTGCACCGGCACGGGCGCATCCAGCGCGCGCAGCATCAATTGATATTGCCCGCCAACGCGTTTCAAATACGCGATGCTCTTGCCATCCGGCGACCAGGCAGGGTTAACCTCTGGTTCGGCGTCGGTGGCGAACGGCGTGTAACGATAGCCTGACAGGTCCAACGCGGGCGGCCGCGCGAACCACAGGAACGCGAAGACAACCGCCAGCCCCGATGAGATCGCGATTGCTGCGAATAGCCACCACCGGGTGCGCGAGACCGGGGCGGCTACGATTTTCGCCACGCCGGTTGATCCGGAGAGCGACCGCATAGCAAACGCCAGATCGCGCGCCGATTGGAAGCGCTCCTGCGGCTTCTTTTCGAGACAGCGGTGCACAATCTGTCTCAGCCCCAGAGGGACGTTGTCCGGCAAATCTGGCGGATCTTCGCGCAGGATCGCGGTCATTATATCGGCGGACGATTCGCCTTGGAATGCCCGTTTGCCCGACAACAGCTCGTACAGGATGATGCCCAAGCTGAAAATGTCCGAACGGTGATCCACCACCTGCCCGCGAACCTGCTCGGGCGACATGTAGCCCGGCGTCCCCATCACCGTTCCAGGGTCCGTGATGGTGCGAGTCTCCTGCCCAGCCGAAGAAGCGTTCACTCTGGCGAGACCGAAATCCAGGATCTTGACCCGGCCGTCGCGTGTCAGCAAAACATTATCCGGTTTGAGATCGCGATGCGTGATGCCGGCATCGTGGGCCGCTGCTAGGCCATCGGCGATCTGCGCCACCGTTTCCACCGTCTTGCGCTGCGTGAGATGGGCGTCGCCCAGTGATTCACCTTCCACGATCTCGGTCACCATGTAGTCGTCACCGACGTCGAAGACACTCAGGATGTTGGGAT
>Ga0302326_10012931_pt1 | contig 17726 bp, 18 predicted proteins | sample Palsa_T0_3_FD_202264 | JGI IMG/M metagenome (GOLD analysis project Ga0302326, IMG submission 202264) | Peat permafrost microbial communities from Stordalen Mire near Abisko, Sweden - Palsa_T0_3 | ecosystem: Environmental > Terrestrial > Soil > Palsa > Peat permafrost | place: Sweden: Abisko... | reverse complement strand
TAGGAGTAGTGATAGCGTCGGTTCCCCGGATCGAAAAGCTCCGCGAGGCACTCGTCGCAGACTGGCAGATCGGGCGAAATGCGGACCGTTGGCCGATCGAGGTGCTCACTCTCGCGAATCGTGAATTCGCCCAGCCTCTCGCACGGAGCAGGCTCCACTTCGATCTCCGCAATTTGAGCGGCTGCGGGCGGCTTGGTTTTTATCTCTCGGACGAAGGCGGCCAAATCGTCTTCGGCGCCCTCGAGATGAATCTCCACGCCCTGATCGCCATTGAGCACCCATCCGGTCAGCATATTGGCTTGAGCGAGCCGGTAGACGAACGGACGGAAGCCCACGCCCTGCACCACTCCACGCACGCGAATCGAGCAGGCGGACGCCATTACCACCCCGGGCCCACGATGCAGCCGCGGCCCCGCCAGCCGACCTGGACCACGATGCCATCCTCGACAAGGATCGGAACGGTGCGCAGACTGCTGTCGAGCGCGGCCATGCGTTTGCGGGCCTCGGGATCGGCCGCGACGTCGTATTCGACAAAATCGCGCCGCGTCCATTCCAGCCATTCGCGCAATTCCTGCGTGTGCTGGCAATTTGCCATGCCGTAGAGTTCAAGCGCCGCCATGGTTGAGCACCTCCAGGGTTTCCCGCATGACGTGATACGCGGAGACCTGGACCTCCTGAATGCGCGGGATGTAGTCGCTGCGAACGATGATGGGAAAATCGGCGACGCCGCGGCGATAGATTTCTCCGCCATCGTTGCCAAGCAGCGCGACCGTGAGCAGGCCGCGCTTGCGCGCCTCCTCCAGCGCCATCACAACGTTGCGCGAGCCGCCGCTGGTGGAGATCGCTACCGCGACATCCTCGGCCCGCGCCTGAGCGATGAGCTGGCGCAGGAAGATGACTTCGACGCCGACGTCGTTGGCCAGCGCGGTAATGTTGGCCGGTTCCATCGAGAGAGATATCGCCGGAATCGGGCAATAGCCGCGGGGAGGCACGACACAGTCCAGTGCCAGATCGTTGGCATCGGTTGCCGATCCGCCATTGCCGAAGAGGATGAGCTTGCCGCCTCGAATCAGACGGTCATGAATTGCCAGGGCCGCGTTACCGATCTGTTCGGATTCTTCCTTAGCCAATCGTGTGCGCAGCAGGGTGTCGTCGTGCGCCTTCATCAGCATCGAAGCGGCGACATCTTCCACGATATCGCTGGTTTCCTGCTTCTTCTCTCCGAGGAATGGATAGAGAAATCCAGACTGGCCTACGTCCTGCCCCAATTGCCGATGCTCTAGAAATACATGCACTGTTTCCCAGAGCATGTGATAGAAAATCTCGACCAGCTCCTGGTGGATGAACGGATCTTGTGTGACTGCCCGCAATGCGTAGGAGCCGTCGGGCCCGGGCAGGGCAAAGGTCATTGCTTTGCGGGAACGAGCCGATGCCAGCGCTGCGATTACTTCGCCATCGCCCTCGGGCGGACCGAAGCCCATCACGATGTCGTCGGGTTTAGCAATCACATCCAGCCATTGCGGGAAGGCCATGGAAAGATCGAGCGCCGGAAGAGCACGCTTTCCGACAATGACCGGATGCACGAACTCTACGGAGACGTGCTGCGCGTCGGTAGCGTAAGGGCCGCGGCCGAAGGCCAGCAAGCGACCGCCTCGCAGGAAGCGTTCCGACATCTCGCGGCAGGCTTCCGCCAGATTCCTCGCTTCTCGAGAGAAGAAGCCCTCGATGATCTCATTGCGCGCGAGCAGTCGTTCTTCAATCTGCACCGCCAGGTGACACGCCGTTTCCATCGCCATCTTCCTAACAAATTCTCGGCAGTGGATCGCCGACCAGCATATCCACAATCCGGCTGCCGCCGTAGCGCGTGGTCACCAGCACCGCGCAGGCCGGTTCCGCGTGCACCACGCCAATCACCACGCCATCTTCGCCTCCTTCGGCCCTGTTCAGCGCATTCAACGCGACATCGGCATACTCTGGCGCGACCACTGCGAGGAACTGGCCCTCGTTGGCGATATGCAAAGGATCCAATCCCAGTAATTCGCACGCGCCCCGGACCTCGTCGCGTATGGGAATCTCCTCTTCGGACAAGACGATGCCGAGTCCACAGTCGCGGGCAAGTTCATTGAGAGAAGTGGCCACGCCGCCCCGCGTAGGATCGCGCATCCAGCGTATTCCCGGCCCCGCCTCCGCGGCCATCGCTTCGATCAACGACAGGACGCATCGTGTATCCGAAGACAAATCGGCCTCGAGGTCGAGCTCGCCGCGCGAGAGCAGAATCGTGATGCCATGATCGCCAATTGGCCCCGACAAGATAATCTTGTCGCCCGGTCGTACTGACCGGGCGTCGACATGCACTTGCGGCATCGGGCGCCCGATGCCAGTCGTGGTGATGTACATGCCATCGGCCTTGCCGCGCTCGACTACCTTGGTATCTCCGCCCACAATCGTGACGCCGGCCCTTTGTAGAGCGCTGCCCATAGCCCGAACTTCGCGCTCAAGAATCGAGGTCGGCAGTCCCTCTTCCAGAATGAAGGTGACAACCATGGCTTGGCCCTTTGCTCCGGAGACAGCCAGATCGTTCATGGTGCCGTTGACCGCGAGTTCACCAATCGAGCCGCCCGGGAAGGTGAGCGGCTTGACCACGAAGCTGTCAGTGGTTATCGCGAGGGAGCCACTGTCGATGATAAGGTGTGTGGCATCGCCCAGAGGCCCGCTTGCGTTTGGAGAGAGCAGAGGAGCAAAGAGGCCTTCCACGAGCCTGCGGCTGGCCTTGCCGCCGGCGCCATGCGCCATCTCAATCTGCGGATCGCGGAAGCGAACGGCGGGCACGGGGCTTGCGAGCGCCGCGATCCCGTTCAGGCTACCGAGGCGATGCCGGTCACCATTGCCGCCGCCGTCTTGCGATGTTCGTAGTTGTAATATGCTGCGCATGAACCCTCTGAAGAAACCATAAGCGCGCCGATCGGGTGTTCCGGAGTGCACTCCTTGCCGAACAGCTTGCACTGGGCCGGCTTCAGCACGCCCTTCAGCACTTCTCCGCATTGGGCGGATTTAGGATCGGTGACCCGGGTGTTGGGAATCGTAAAGCGTTGCTCCGCGTCCCAAAGGGCGTATTCGTCACGAAGCTTCAACGCCGATTGCGAAATGAACCCCAGGCCGCGCCATTCAAAATAGGGCCGCAGCTGAAATACCTCATTCATCACCTTCAGGGCGGCCCGATTGCCCTCCCACGGTACGACTCTCTTGTATTGGTTCTCGACCCGCGCCTCGCCGTCACCGAGTTGGCGCAAAATCATGACGATGGATTGGAGCAGATCGAGCGGCTCAAACCCGGAGGTAACGATTGGCAGGTGTTCGGTGTTGGCGATCCATTCGTATGGCCGGCAGCCGATCACGGTGGAAACATGGCCCGGTCCGATGAAGGCGTCGAGGCGCATGTCCGGCGAATCAAGAATCGCCCGGATAGCCGGAATAATAGTAACGTGGTTGCAGAAAACGGAGAAATTCTGGATGCCTTCATCCTTCGCCCGCATAATTGTCAGCGCGGTCGATGGCGCCGTTGTCTCGAAGCCGATCGCGAAGAACATGACATGCCGGTTGGGGTTCTTTCTGGCTAGCTGCAAAGCGTCGGCCGGCGAGTAGACGATGCGCACATCGGTTCCTCGCGCCTTATGTTCAAACGGGCTGCCGTGCGTCCCAGGCACCCGCATCATGTCTCCAAAGGCGGCAAAGACAATGTCAGCTTGCTTGGCAACCGCCAGACCGTCGTCGATCCGCCCCATTGGCAAGACGCAGACCGGGCAGCCGGGCCCGTGAATCAGCTCGATGTTGGAGGGCAGCACATCCTTCAGCCCAAACCTGTAAATAGCATGAGTGTGGCCGCCGCAAACCTCCATTATGCGATAGTGCTTCCCCGCGTCGGCGAGGCGTCGGATCTCTTCGGCGGCTTTGGTGATCAGTTCTGGATCTCGAAATTCGTCTACATATCGCATGGTTGACCTGCCGCAAGCGGAATGGCTGAACGTCTCTCAAACAGCAAACGGGCGCGGAGCGATTAACCGGCTCTGGCGCCTGCGCTGTCATGCTCCTCTGAGTCTTCGAGGCCATATCCGCGGACCTCCTCGATCGCCTGCTCCGTCTCTCCCAACATCCTGAGCAGGTCCATCTGCTCCATCGCGTCCTGCTCGCTGATCTTGGTCATCGCGAAGCCGACGTGGATCAGCACCCAGTCGCCGATCTTTGGCAGGTCATCCTGTAGCAGTCCCAAATCCACCCTGCGGCGCACGCCGGTCACTTCCACGGTTCCAAGGTGTAGTTGGCCGGGAATTAAGTCTACAATCTTGCCTGGAATGGCTAGACACATTCAGTTACTTCCTCCCATGGCGCCCAGCTCACTGAGTAGCCTCTCTATTCCTGCTTCCGCGCCACTATCTCAAAAGAAAACTTAAGCTCGTCCTTCAACTTGAGCGCCCCGCCGGCGACCGACACCAATTTGATATTGAAATCGGTCTGGTTCAACGAGAAATCGCCCGACGCCCGTAGCATACTCCCTAACATCGCCACTCGTGCAATGATCGGCTGCTTGCGGGTGACGCCGTGCATCGTCAGCTCGCCGTTCAGCGTGGCCGAATAAAGCATCTCTGACATCTTCGTGACCGAGATGCTGGGCGCGTCATACACAATCTCCGAAAACCTGGCCGTCTCCAGCACTTGCTCATTCATCAGGCGTTCGATCTCACGCCGGTCCTTGTCGCTCATCTCGTCCTGCACGCCAAGCGACGAGCTTTTGATGATCAGCCGGAACGATCCCGCTTCGAGCTGCTCCGGATCGAATTTCATCTCTCCGCTGAAGTCGCGAATGTTGATGTTCGGATTGTGGCCCATCGCGGCGAGCACCCCAGTCGCTGTGGCGCGAACCATGAAGCGGCTCGACCGCCCATCGATCACATAGCGGTCCATAGCAGTCTCGGGGGCTTCCACCGCTGCAGTCGAAATTTCAGCCATGCAACTATCTCCGCGCGCGCAACACCGGTGGCGTTTGCGAGGCTTGAAAGTCTAACTCGTTCCAACCGCAATGCGGCGGTTACATAGCCCTGAGCTTTAGATACCGTTCAACATCGGGTATCGCCGCCTGGGCCAGACCGCCAACACCGAGCTGGGACAAGTAGCGGCGAATAAAAGGATTGGAAAGAATCAACCCCGCTCCAAAAACGATCAGGGCGACGCCCCCCAGCATATAAAGGGTATCTTTGTCGCTTCCATTCTGACTTGCGGTCATCTCTGCTAAATCCATGGCCACGGCATTTCTCCTTTCACCTCGCAGACTTCTAGTTCGCAAACTTATAGTTCTCCGTCTTCGACCGGCCTTCGTTCAAAGCTTTCTCAACGAGTCCGGCGACTACTTCCATTGCCTTACCCACGGCCGCCTCGACCGCCGGACTCAACCCCATCTGCCCCTCTTCTCCGCCAAGAGTCGCCGGCTCGCAGCCAACCAGCAGGACACGCTTCAACGGGGCCTTCATGGCCTGTGCCATGCGCAGAACATTCACCGGATTCATCGTATGCGCATCGACGAAATTCTCCTGAGAGAGAGCCGCCGCCGGGTCATTGAGATCGGGCTCGACAACATAGATCGTCCCCGGCGGCTCCCCGTGGGGAAACGCATCGACGAGGATGATGGTCTCATATCCGTCCTGCAACCCGAAGGCAAGATCAAAGCCGCGAATGCCGAAGTCCGCCACCCGCACTTCGGCCGGAAAGCCGCATTTCGACAGGCGTTGTACGACCTCGACGCCAAAACCGTCGTCGCCCAGAAAGATGTTGCCAATGCCGGCAACCAGAATGCGCGGTTTCTGCGCCGCGTTCCGCGGGCCCTGCTCCTCTGGCGGAAGTGGCTCAACTTCAGACGGAATAAAGAAGAAGCGGTGGCCCGGCTGCCGCAATAATCCCATATCGCGGCCCGGATCCTCATCGAGGACCACGCAGATATGGGCCTTGCCCTCGTAGTCTTCTTCGATGCCCTCGATCGTCGCGATCTGCCCGTGCAACGCAATATCCAGGATGTCCCCGCCTTTATGCGGGAAAAGCCGCACCCGGTCGCCCGTCCTCACCTCGACTCCCGAAATCACCACATGATCGAGAAGAGTCTTGTCTTCGAGCAGCTGCCACTCCCATTCGTTCATGGCGCCTCCCTCCGGGTTGCATCGCCCGGCGAAGGATGCAGGCCGCGCAGCGCGCCGTGCATCTTCATGAACTGCTCCGGCGGCATGCTCTCGGTGCGCTCCAATATCTGGCGCGCGCGTTGGTCCGACTGCCGCATCTCCTGCTTTTCGTCATCGGTCATGGTCAGGATGCGTAACGAAAGAATCTCGTCGATCTCGGTACCGTCAAACAGGCTGCCCGGACTCTCCGGCGCAATCTGCGGGTAGTCGTAAAGAATGATCGGCGAAGAGAGCATCATATCGCGGTCGCCCTCTTCGCCCACCAGCACCGGCCACGTCCCAATGTTGTGGCAATTGGCGGCCAGTTCCGACAGACTCTCGGGAGGCTCTAGCAGCGAGACAAACTCTCCGCCTTCAATACTCAGGATGGTGTGCGCCGACACCAGCGAATACATGAGAGCATCGGCCCGGGTCTGCTCTGACGACGACTCATAGGAAGTTAAATTACGGACCCGAACCGTGACCTTATAAACGCCATCCTGGCATCGTTCCGAATCGATTTCGATCCATCCCGACAATGCCTCCCACTCTCGAATGATCGCACCGGCGATACGGTCCTTCTCATCGCGCACCGGTTCAAGCTCTCGCCCTGCAGGAAAGTCTAACGGCGTCGGCAGAGGAAATAAGACCGACGCGGGACGCAGCGGGGGCACGATCACTTCGCGTTCCATCGCCTCCTGCCAGGGGACAAAAATCCGGCCGTCGACTTCCAGCTTGTCTACGATCTCGAGCTCAGTCCCTTGTTTGAAGGAGAGTTCGTCTAGAGGCGCAGCGGCTTTTCCCACCGATCGGTTGACGATCTGTAGAAAGCGGACCGTCACGCCGAGAGCGGTGGAGGCGCTGGCTTCGACCAGGCATTGCGTCTGCATCATCCACGCCTCGGAGCCATTCTGCTCTTCGCTGTAAGAGCGCGGGCAGAGCACTCCGAAATTCCAGCGCTGCTGATTCTTTACCGCTGAGGCGCGATACGGATAGAGCATGTAGCCCTCGTAAAGCACCGCTTCGGCGATCTTCTCGACGCGGCTCTGGTCGACTCGGTCCGGGTTCATGAATTCACCGTCTCTTCCACCGGCAGCATGCTCTCTAATGCCTCTTCCCACGTCGGAATTCCGTGTCGCATTTTGTATTGAGACAGGCGTTCAAACGCATCCCGGCGCAGATTCAGCCAGACGGTGTTGGGGTAATACGAGTCCATCATTTCGCGCCATACTCTCAGCGGTAATTTATACTTGCACTCCTGTTCCCATGAAATAGGCGCCACTTGCAAGACGCCCTCGGCGCCGGCATAGAAAACGGTGCCGCTGAACAAGAAGTGGAGCGGTATCTCTCCTGCGGTAAGACCTTCAAAATACTTGGTCGTCGCCACATTGAAATCGAAGGTGCAAGGAATGGGCAGCTCGGTCAGCGTGGTTCCCTGAAAGCTGGGGACGACAGTGCTGACATGCGTCCAAAGCAGACTGCGAAGTGTCTGGCTCCAACGCTCTGGCTCGCCGAAGAGATCGCGCATTCCAGCTTGTTCTTCCGGCGTATAACGCCGCTTTGTCACTTCAATCCGGATTTGGCCGCGCAGCGCAACGGAATGGATAGTCTCGGTCTCGTTCGCGTTGTCAATGCGCAGCTTAAAGCCGATCGTCGGCGCAACCGCGAACGGAACGGCGGCCGCATCTTCAATTTCATAGCTTAAGTCAGGCATGGGCTTCTCCGCTGATGACATCTGCACGCGACCTCAGTCCGTAGAAGAAGCGGCCGATCTCCTCCCAAACCTCGGTTCCCCCCGAGAGCCCCTTCCAGTTGGCACGAATCAGGCCAACCAGCTTATAGCATTCATCGATGGGCGCAATGTAGTACTCGGCCCGGCTCAACTCGTGTGCGTGGCCCACGCGATTGACCAGCAACGCCTCGATGTCCGGCCGCAACTGCGCCAGCGCCGCATTTTCTTCGACGATCTCGTTCCATGCTTCGAGCGGAAGCAGCGACTCAACCGCGCCGGCCGGACTCGGATAGAAGGTGACGATTCGGTCCTGTGGGCTGGAGCGAAAGAAGAACGCCATGTTGATCGGGATCAGTAGATTCTCCCACTGTGCATCGGTCATTCGGAAGTTGGTCAAAAGCTGAGCGCGCCTGGAAACGCGCTTGAACTTTGCTCCCGCCATCCCATCGAACAGCATCGCGCACGCGTCGCACGCGCAGACAATCTGTCGCGATACAGGCTCCACCAGGTGCGGATGTTCATGTCCCAATCCAGCGCTGCACAACTCGCACCGCTCCACCCGGGGCCGGGGGCGGGCGAACTGGCGAAGCGTGGCGAACGCCTGATCGAGCGGCGGGGGTGTTTCTGTCGACATGGTCAGTCTCTCCTCGCCAATTGCGATCTCAATCCGCGCCGCCCGCTTGCACCGGCATGGTCAACGGATGCTTCAACAGGCTCTGCAAGGGCACAAAGCCGGAGGCCGATTCGCTCTCCGGTTCGAGGATTGTGAGCGACGTCAGGTCCGGCGCCATATCGTAAACCGCTTCTTCCACGATGGCCTTGATGTTCTTGCCGGTGGATCCGCAGGCATGGCCCGAAGTATGCAGTCTCAGCTCGACAGCTCCTTCGTGAATGCCCACAATCCCCACTTCGCCATCGAGCTTGCGCAATCGTCCGCCAACAGAATCTAGCGCCTGCAAAACCCGCGTCTCCAGATCGTCGGGATGCAGGGAATAAAGCAGAAGCAGGTTGCGAACCATAGGGTCATGGCCTAGCTTGCCGATCATGGCCTCGCCCGCGGGCCCAGAGTCGAAGACGAGCTCCATGATTCGCTCCAATCCGGAGCCGTGAACCTCCATGAGAAGTTGAATCAACTCCCGGGCTGCAATTTTGGCGCCGCCATCCGGCATCTGGTCGAGTTCGCCGACCAGGGTGCCGAGCTGCCGGAGTTTCTGCTGGAACTCTTTTTCGTTGACCACGCTGCTCCTTCTTTGAGTGCCTTAGAACGAGAGCGCGGCCCCCGGAAAAACAATACCGCATCTCTGCAACCCCGACTTCAAGCCCCGGACCTCAAGGCTGCAGGCCAAACATCGGAGAGTGATGCGTTTCCAGCACCTTGCCGTTGCCGAGGTACATATGCACGCCGCACGGCAGGCACGGATCGAAGCTCCGCACCGCCCGCATGATGTCAATGCCCTTGAAATTCTCCGGGCCATTTTCCTCGAAGATCGGTGTGTTCTGCACCGCATCTTCGTAGGGCCCCGGCGTCCCATAGATGTCGCGTGGGTTCGCGTTCCACGGGGTCGGAGGATAGGGGTGATAGTTGGCGATCTTGTGATTGCGGATCACCACATGATGCGACAGCACACCGCGCACCGCCTCATGGAAGCCGCACCCGATGCCTTCTTCCGGCACCTTGAAGTCGTTCCAGGTTTTGGTCCTTCCGGCATGAAGCTCGGCGAGCGCCTGCTCGGCAAAGTGAAGCGCGGCCGCGGCCGCATAGGCCTGGAAGTAAGTGCGCGCGCGGTCCCGTTCGATCGCATTGCTCCACTTCGGAATCTTCCACTCCAGCTCTACCTCCGGCTTTGACATAGTCTTTGGCAGATAGATCTTGACGCTGTGCCCGGTGGCCTTGACATAACCAATGTCGACAATGCCGGCCAATGCGGTAGCCCAGAAACGGGCAATCGGGCCGCCGCCGGTGTCGAGCGCCAGATAATCCTGCGTGCGCTTGTCATACCACCGCGGTGACATAACCCACGTATATTTCTCGGCAAAATTCCGTTTCTGCGGCTTCGGGAAGGTGCTCTGGTTCCACGGATGCCGCTGATCCACAGGATTACCCAACGGGTCCTTCTTCACGAAAGTCTCCGAGTTCTGCCAATCGTCGTAGTAGGAACTGCCCAGCAGAATGCGAATATTCAGGTTGATATCGACCAGGTCGGTAGTGACCAGTTCTCCGTCGACCACAACCCCAGGGGTGACGAACATGCCGCGACCCCAGTCAGTCATCTTCTCGTAGGTATAGTCGCAAACATCGGGGTTGTTGAACGATCCCCAACAACCGAGCAGGATCCGCCGCCTTCCCACTTCTTCATAGCCGGGAAGAGCCTCGTAGAAGAAATCGAAGAGATCGTCATGCAGCGGCACGACCTTCTTCATGAACTCCACGTATTTCATCAACCGCACAATATAGTCGGTGAAGAGCTGGATTGTCGGCACCGTACCCACCCCTCCTGGATAGAGGGTGGACGGATGCACGTGGCGCCCTTCCATCAGGCAAAACATCTCGCGGGTCATACGGCTCATTTGCAACGCCTCAAGATAGAAGGCCCCGGTGAAAGGATTGAGGGCGGTCATGATGTCCGAAATCTTCTTGTAGCCATGGAGCTCGGCGTGCGGAGACGCGGTGTTCGTTGCCTTCTCCCACACGCCAGGGTTTGTCTCCTTGACCATCTTTTCGCAGAAGTCGACGCCCACCAGGTTGTCCTGGAAGATGTTGTGGTCGAACATGTATTCGGCAGCTTCGCCGAGGTTGACGATCCATTCGGCGATCGGCGGGGGCTTCACGCCAAACGCCATATTTTGCGCGTAGGTCGCGCAGGTCGCGTGGTTATCGCCGCAGATGCCGCAGATGCGGCTGGTGATGAAGTGCGCGTCCCGCGGGTCTTTCCCCTTCATGAAAATACTGTAGCCCCGGAAGATCGACGAAGTGCTATGACACTCGGCGACGCGGCGCTTTCCAAAATCGATTTTGGTGAAGATACCGAGACTGCCGACGATCCTGGTAATCGGGTCCCAATTCATTTCCACCAGATTGCTTGAGTCTTTCGCGATCTGTTTTTCTTCAACGGCGATGGTGCCCATCTCGATGGCTCCTTTGGTTGTCTCTCGTTCGTGGAACGCGGGGTCAGTAGGTGGTGGGGTGATAACCGGTCGTCAGCTCAGCGCGCGGGTGCCGCCACTTCGGCTCTTTGTTCACTGTTGCATTAGTCAGCTTACGCAGCGCCCGAATGCCCATGCCATATGCGCCGATCGCGGTGCTGGAAAGCTTTGCGCCGGGGGGTTCGTCCATGAAGGGCATGAATTTGTCCGGGAAGCCGGGCATGGTGCAGCCGATGCAGATGCCGCCCACGTTGGGGCAGCCCCCGATGCCGGCCATCCAACCGCGCTTGGGCACATTGCAGTTCACCACCGGCCCCCAGCAACCCAGCTTCACGATGCATTTTGGCGAGCCGTAAGAAGTGGCAAAATCGCCGCCCTCGTAGTATCCAGCCCGATCGCAACCCTCGTGCACCGTACTGCCAAAGAGCCATGTTGGCCGGAGCTGATCGTCCAGCGGGATCATCGGCGCCAGCCCGGCGACTTGATACAGCAGATAGAGGACCGTCTCCATGAAGTTGTCCGGCTGTACGGGACAACCCGGAACATTCACGATCGGCAGACCCGCCTTGGATTTCCAGTCCCACCCGAGATAGTCGGCCAGTCCCATCGCTCCTGTCGGATTGCCTTCCATCGCGTGGATGCCGCCATAAGTAGCGCAGGTGCCACAGGCGATGACGGCCAGCGCCTTAGGCGTGAGACGGTCGATCCACTCGTTGGTGGTGATCGGCTGACCCGTATTGGGGTTGGTTCCCAGCCCCGCCCAGTACCCCTCCTTCTTGATCTTTTCGTTCGGAATGGAGCCTTCCACCACCAGGACGAACGGATCCAGCTCGCCCTTCTCGGCCATATAAAAGAATTTCATGAAATCGTCGCCGTTCTCATAGGCGAGTACCGGATTGTGCAGATGGACTTTCGGCAAACCGGGGATCGCGCCCAGCAGAACATCTTCGATGCTGGGCTGAGTGGCGGCAGTAATCGATACCGAATCTCCGTCGCAACCGAGACCGGCAGTAATCCAGACAATGTGCACTTCGGCGACGGCTGGCTTTTTCTGGGTAACTCGTCCGTAAGGTACTGTTTCTTTTGCCATAAACTACTACTCCTCTAGAGAACTTGGCGGTCTGGAGATGGCAGGCAGAGCCTCACGGCCGCCACCAGCGAACACGCCATAGGAACAGACCTGAAAGACCACTCACAAGCAGGACGCGCCCTATTCTTGCTTCATACCAACTACCCGCACCGCATCAGGGATTCCCCTATGGAGAATTGCCCTTCGGCGCCCATTGCCGGAGAGGTTCGGCCGCCGTTCGCACGCTTACGATGGTCTACGACGATCACTTGCCCAACCTTTCCCGGCAATTGACTGACGGGACAGGACTGCTGCACGCGCTCGATCGAAGTCGGCTCTACGCTGGCTTGTCGCTGATCTTGGCTTGAATCGCATGCTGGACCAGTTCGCGTCCGCTGCGAAGGGATAATTTCTCTTTGATATGGGCCTGGTAGGTCTCGACCGTCTTCATGCTGAGATGCAGGGATTCCGCGATCTGGCGCGTGCTGCGGCCTTCCCCGATCAAACGGAAGACTTCCAACTCGCGATCGGAAAGTGCGGAGAGGCGGGAGTTCAGGTCTGCCGCGACGCCGCTGATGTACTGATGTAACAGCTTGTTGGCCATTCGATCGCTAAGGTAGATGTCCCCGCTTAGAATGCGGCGTATTGCGACGAGAACTTTCTCTGTCGCCTCTTGCTTCATGATGTAGCCGTTGGCGCGAGCGCGAAGCGCTCGCTCCGCGTAGATCGACTCGTCGTGCATCGACAGGATCAGCACCGGGAGGTCCGGATGCGAGGCGCGGAGGTTCTTCAGCAGATCCAGCCCGTCGGGGCCCTTCAGCGAGATGTCCACGATCAGGATGTCCGGATTGGTCGCGGCGATCGCCCTGAGAGCGGCCATGGCATCCTCGGCTTCGCCGCCGACCGTAAGGTCGGGCTCCTGGTTAATCAACAACGCCAAACCCTGCCGCAGCAGTGGATGATCGTCCACGATGAAGACACTTTTCTTCTGGGTCCCCGCGCCGCCATGCGACCTTGTGGCTTCCGTCATTCGATCACTATCCACGATGTTATCTATTCCTGGATTTATCTATTCCTGGATCGGAAAAATGCAGGTCACAATCGTACCGCGATTCGGATTTGGCTCTACCTCCAAAGCTCCGCCAATCATTCCGGCACGGTAGTTCATAATGTGAAGTCCCATCCCGGCCGTGCCAGCGGGGACTTCGGCGAAGCCGCTGCCGTCGTCCAGGATCGACAGCGTGCCACGTCGAACTTCGGCCGTCAGCTGGATTACGACACTGCTCGGACGGCCATGCTTAATCGCATTATTCACCGCCTCCTGGGCGATGTGATAGAGGTGCGTGGCCACCGTGTTGTCGTGGAGATGTACTGGCTTCTCGCATTCAAAACGGCACGAAATGCCGAAGAGATCTTCGATCTCGGCCGCCCACATCTGCAGCGCGGACATCAGCCCCTGTGAATCGGAGACGACCGGTAGCAGTCCGCGGGACAACTCTCTGGTCTTATGGATCGCGTCGTTCACCAGCCTCACGATCTTGGCCGCATCGTCGGTCTCTGGACGATGTTTCTCTGCCAGCTTCGCTTCATGGACCTTGGCCATAAATGCGATCCCGGTCAGATGCTGTCCGAGGCCATCGTGCAGGTCTTGCCCGATGCGCCGCTGCTCTCTCGCGCTGATCTCCAGGATCGCCTTCTCCAACCGCTTTCGCTCGGTAATGTCGATGCCGGTGGCGATGATGTAGTTCGAGGTTTCCGAATTGCCGGGAAGCAGCGTGCTCGTCCAGGCAATAAGCCGCTGGTCTCCGTGCCGGGTCACCCAGCAGCTCTGATAGTCCTGCGGCAGCAGGTCGCTCCGGAGCACTTCAAAAATACTCCGAAAGCGGTCAACCTCCTGCATGGGAAGAAACAGGTCCCAGATACATTTGCCCTGGACCTCCTCCATCGTGTAGCCAGTCGTCAACTCACACGCGGGATTGAAGCGCAGGATGCGCCCCTCGCCATCTAGCACAACGACCAGCGCTCCCACCGTGTCCAGGATTGTCGAAACAAAATTGCGCTCTTTCTGAAGCTCTTCCTCAACCCGTTTAAGATGCGAAATATCAAACGCGATTCCATGAATAAACCATGGGCGGCCGTCCTCGCGGCGCATCATTCTGGCGTCGCAATGAAACCAGATCACCCGGCCATCTCGCGCAATCACCCGATACGCCGATCGCAGCGGCTTGCCCGAGAGGAACATCTCAGCGGCTTCTACGCTCCAGCGCTGCTTGTCGTCGGGATGAATATGCTGGTACCAGCGCACCGGATCTTCCAGCCATTCCTCCCGCGAGTAGCCCAGCGCCTCCTCGATCTGCGGGCTCACATAGGCTTCGCTGATACCGCGATCGAGATACGCCATGAAGACAACCGCCGGAATCTGCTCCAGCAGAGCTCGATATTTGGCCTCAAGATTAGGCGGCGCCTCCCCGGCCGGCTCTCTCGCGCTTTCCCGAAAGTAATCGAGCACCAGCGCGGGATTCAATGCTGAGTCGTCGAAGACCCTCGCCAGATCGAGCAGGATGGCTTCGGCTTCGGCCAGGTCGGGCTGCCCCGCGTAGACCGCCTCAATTTGTCCCTGGCTGCCTCTCGGTTTTTGAACTGTTTGCTCTGACGAAAACATTCTTACTCCAGATATGCGTTCGGCCCGCTAGCGACATCAGAGACTGCCTCTCAGATCATTATGGCCGTCTGGGGAATCGCGCCTTCGCCGCCAGCTCGGTTCCTTGTTCAACGATGCCTGGGTAAAGCGGCGCAGCGCATGAATCGCCCGTCCGTAGGTCTGCACCGCAGCCGAAGACAACAGCGAACCCGGCGGCTGATTCATGAATGGCATGAATTTGTCGGGGAACCCTGGCATCGTGCACCCGATGCAGATGCCCCCCACATTCGGGCAGCCACCGATGCCGCCCATCCAGCCGCGCTTGCCGACGTTGCACTGGACTACGGGTCCCCAGCATCCAAGCTTCACAATGCACAGCGGAGAGCCGTATTCCTCCGCAAACTGCGCCTGCTCATAGTAGCCGCCGCGATCACAACCTTCATGTACTGTGCTGCCAAAGAGCCAGGTTGGCCGCAATGCTTCATCCAGCGGAATCATAGGGGCACGCCCCGAGGCCATGTGGAGCAGATATAACAATGTTTCGGTGAAGTTGTCGGGTTGGACTGGGCATCCAGGAACGCAAACGATGGGAATGTCCGCCTGCGACCGCCACTGCCAGCCGAGATAATCCGGCAGACCCATACACCCAGTCGCATTGCCTTCCATCGCGTGAATCCCGCCATAGGCCGCACAGGTCCCGGCGGCGATCACAGCCCAGGCTTTCGGGGCCAGCCGGTCGATCCATTCACAGGTGGTTATCGGCTGGCCGGTGGCGGAGTCGGTGCCAAAGGAAGCCCAGTAGCCCTGCTCCTTGTTGTTTTCATCCGGAACCGACCCCTCCAGCACGAGGATGAAAGGGTTGGACTTTCCTTCTGCCGCCAGAGAGAAGCGCTTCATGAAGTCGTCGCCGACCTCAGTTGCGAGAAAGGGATTATGGAAATGCACTTTGGGAATCCACGGCATCGCCCCGAGAACAATGTCCTCGATGCTGGGCTGCGTGGCTGCGGTCATTGCAATGGTGTCTCCGTCGCAACCCAGGCCTGCGGTGATCCATAGGACATCGATCTCGGAAATTGACGTCTTGTCATCCGAGCGTCGGTCGGCTTTCATGAGGAATGCACTTCCTTCGAATGCGGAACGCAATTCCGCATGGAAGATTCACGCGACCATCTTGTGCTTCAAATCTGAATTAAGCAATACCCCGGCAGTGCAAAGTGCCTCGCGCCGCCCGACCGGAGGTTACATGCACCGCATTCTGAGATAGCGGCGAATGTCCGGGGCCGCCGAAATCAACAGCGCAATCATTCCCAGTGAAGCCATCGTACAAATTATTCTTTTCATTCGTTTGACCCTCGTAGTTGACCTGGATTCTCGTTACAGGAAGTCTAATTCATCACCTTGTGATGCGTGGAAACGCGCATGAGCATACCGATCTCATGAGAATCAGCTGATTCTTACTGACTTTCTAAACAACCACTGGCTAAGTCATTTACGGGAGGTCGCTTTTGAGTTTAACGGCCGCGGACGGACCGCGGCGTCGGTGCGGACTCTGCCGGGATTGGTTTGGTTCTTGCCGCCACGCTGATCGAGTCGGAGATGACCCAGGCAGCACCAGCCAAAGCGATGCAGATCGCATTGCCCGCCCAATTGAAGTGCTGGTTAGGAGCGCCAGAGAGATTCGGAATCCAGATCAGCAACTCGAAGATCACGATCTCCGCGGTGAGGAGGCGCGCGGCAAGCGGCGCCATGATGCCGGTGAGGATGGCGACGGCGGCTCCGAAAAATCCCATAGTGGTGGCATAGGCCCAGAACATCTTGGTCGGCGGCAGCCAACCCGGGATCCAGGCCAACAAACCGGGCATGTCAATAATGTGGGCGATGCCGAAGGAGATGGGGCAAACACCAAAGAGGAGCACGAAGAAAGGTCGGCGGCGCGCAATGGTTGAAGCGGCGGGGGAGAAGGTCGCGCAGAGGACCAGGCCGGCGGCAACCAGGGATAATTCCTCAAAGACATTCCCGATGGGGTCGTAATTGCCCAGATTCACGAGGGCCTTGGGCACCCAGATAAGCGTGAAAACCGAGTAGACGATCGTCAGGGTCAGAGCGCCGAGACGCGCGGTGCGGGGCAATAGCAGCGCGATTCCGCTGGCGAGCTCAATAACTGCGGTGAGATAGGCGAGCGGTAGTCGCAGAGGGACGTTGGCGCCGACGTTCTGCCAGGCGGTGGCAAAGTCGCCGGAGATCAGGCCAAGCAGGCCGAGAAAGATGGCGGCTCCGCCGTAGACATAAAGCCCGAGATTTGATGTGATGCCAGGTCGTTCCGCCATCGAGTGCAAAGGGTTTCAGTATCTGTCCGCGAGGTGCGATCGGCCATACCCACTTTGCACGATTTGAGCCGGACCACTGCTGACCGCCGCCAGATTTCAGGATTCGTGCCCCATGTTAAGTTCTCTGCTCTGTCTCTGCACCACTTGAGATTAAGTGGCAAGGAATGAGCCAGTTACGCGATTCTTGCTAAATCTAAATGTCGATGGCAAAGTCCAGAAATTCCCTGTTAGTAGGGAAATTCACCCGGAGACTGGTTCAGCCAAGACTCGGTACACCGCCCAGACCGGATTCGAACCGTTTGAGAACTTTTCTCTCGATAATTTCTCTACCGAAAGTTCGAATGCCTCTCTGCCCGCCGGTCCAATCTTGTTCGAACCCACGATAGAACTTTCTCTATCCCTCTGGAAATTTTCTACCTATGCCGTGCGCAATCGGAGGTTATTCAAGAGGCCGAGCACAGTGCGGGCTTTGCCAGGCATGCCACGCTGGCATCGTGCCGAAAAGAGGGCCGCTCGACCCTGGACCGACTCATCCCTGCAAACGTTGGAGGAACGTAGCTTCAAATCGGATGTTGCCGGGACGCTTCAACGCAGTCGACGAATGGTGGGGAAC
>Ga0302326_10012930_pt1 | contig 17727 bp, 19 predicted proteins | sample Palsa_T0_3_FD_202264 | JGI IMG/M metagenome (GOLD analysis project Ga0302326, IMG submission 202264) | Peat permafrost microbial communities from Stordalen Mire near Abisko, Sweden - Palsa_T0_3 | ecosystem: Environmental > Terrestrial > Soil > Palsa > Peat permafrost | place: Sweden: Abisko... | reverse complement strand
TTTAGACAGGCGCGGATTCGGCGTCCATGCTCAATGATCTTGCGCGTGTCGTCATCCAGACGCGCGCCGAACCGCGCGAAGGTTTCGAGTTCTTCGAATTGTGCGTAAGCGAGCTTGAGGTCGCCCGCGACCGCGCGATAAGCCGCCCATTGGGCCTCGCCACCCACGCGCGAAACAGATTTGCCCACATCCACCGCCGGCAGTACGCCTAATTCAAACAACGAAGGCGAAAGATAAATCTGTCCGTCGGTGATTGAGATGAGATTCGTCGGAATGTAAGCGGAGATGTCCTGCGCTTCGGTTTCGATTATGGGCAGCGCGGTAAGCGAACCACCCCCACGTTCTTTGCTCAAGTGCGTCGCCCGTTCCAGCATTCGGGAATGAATATAAAAAATGTCGCCGGGAAACGCTTCGCGCCCGGGCGGACGGCGCAACAGGAGGGATAATTCGCGATAAGCTTCGGCGTGCTGAGTCAGATTGTCGTAAACGATCAGCACGTCACGGCCCTTTTCCATGAAATATTCAGCGATGCTGGTGGCAGCATAGGGCGTAACATAGGTGAGGCCGGGCGCGTCGTTCCCTTCGGCGACTACAACCACGGTATAATCCATCGCCCCCTTTTCGCGCAGGTTCGCGATGACCTTGGCGACGGCGGAAGCGCGCTGGCCGATGGCGCAATAAACACAGATTACATTTTTCCCGCGCTGGTTCAAAATGCTGTCCAGGGCAATGGCTGTCTTTCCGGTCTGGCGATCACCAAGGATCAATTCACGCTGACCTCGCCCGATGGGGATCAACGCATCGATTACCATGAGTCCAGTCTGGAGCGGCACTGTGACTGGCGCGCGGTCCATGATTGCCACGGCGGGCCGTTCTATGGGCAGGCGCTGGTTGGAAACCACCGGGCCTCTGCCATCGAGCGGCCGGCCAAGCGGGTCAAGGACACGGCCCAGCAATTCGTCGCCGACGGCCACGTCCATCACCCGTCCCGTCCGTTCAACTTCATCGCCTGCGTGCAGGTCTTGATACGCGCCAAGCAACACCACACCGATTTCGTCCTCGTCCAAATTGAAGGCGATGCCAAGCACATCGCCGGGAAACCTCAGCAACTCCTCGAAACCCACGCCAGGAAGACCGGAGACTTTGGCGATGCCGGTGGCGACACTGATGACCTTGCCAACCTCCCGCAGCGTCAATTGCGGCGTGAAAGCTATCAACGTCTGATGGATTCCAGCCAAGGTGCGGTCGAACACACTCTGCAAGCTTTCGGGAGCAGTATTCATCAGGCCTTCATACGGGTTCAAGTTCTTCAACCTTCGTTTCGGCTCTGGCTTTAGGTTTAAGGTTGTTCTCGGTTGCAGGCTTGGGTTTAGCCTCGATTTCAGCACTCATGTCAGCTTTAGGCGTGGCCTTGGCAGCAATGTTAGGCTCCACTTTGGGTTCGGTCTTTTGCTCGGGGATTGTTTGAGGTTTCGGCTCGGCTCGGGATTCAGGCTTGTCCTTCTCTTTCAGCAAATCGCCGATACCCTTTTCTAGTGACGCCAAATAGTCTCTGATGCTCCAGCCGACTTTTTGGCCATTCGTTGTTAGCTCGATACCGCTGACCAAATCCGGCGCGGTTTCAAAGCGAAGATGGATTTCAGCCGAAAAGGTTTCGTTAACGGCATTTTGGATCGCCGCCCGTTGCGCCGCAGGCAAATCAAAAACGCTGCGAATCAGGGCGGGTTCGGAATTCTTCCTAAGGGCATCGCCAAGCAAAGATTTCGCCTTCTCGTCCAACTCACGCAGGCGTCTATCGAATACTTCGCCCATCCGTTCTTCCAGACTCGTGGTGGCCAGATCCGTCAGTGCCTTGCGGGTGATGGCGAATACTTCCTTCTGCGTAAAGCGACTGATGGCCTGATTTAAATTTTGAGCGTCATGGATCAGTGATTCCTGTCGCTTGGCGCTCAGAGCATCGGCCGCTTTTCGCGCTTCGTCGAGGAGCCGCTGGCGTTCGACTCCCGCCTCGTCCTTTGCCTTCGTGAGAAGTGCGGCGCGTTGCTGGTCAAACTCCTCGTTTTTCTTTTTAAACTCTTCGTGTTCCTTTTGGGCTTCGGCCTTTTTCGCATCGGCGTCCGCGAGTTCCTTGGCAATCAGTTTCTCCCGCGCGTCAATGGCGTTGAGGATGGGTTTGTAAAGAAAGCGCTTCATCAACCACACGAGAATGAGGAAGTTCAGCGCCTGTGCCGCGACAGTAAACCAGTCGATCAACATAGGTTTACTTTCCTGCCGCGGTTGTCGCCCCGGCTATAACATGATTCCAAAATGGGTTGGCGAAAATGAGAATCATCGAGACCACGAAACAATAAATGGCCGTGGATTCGATCATGGCGAGGCCGACAAACAGAGTCCGCGTGATGGTGGCGGAGGCGTCGGGTTGCTGCGCCAGAGCGGTCAGCGCCGTCGCGACGGAGCGCCCTTCTCCCAGTGCCGGGCACATGCAGCCGATGCCGGTGGTGAGGCCTGCGGTGACGATTGAGGCCACTGCGATGATGGTCATGCTATCCATAATTTTGTCCTTTGATTATTCGTTGGTATTTAAGTTTTGGGTGCCAGCGCAGGTTTCGGTTTGCCGGTGCGCGTGGCCGCTGCGATGTAAACCGCGGCCAGGATGCTGAAGATGTAGGCTTGCACCATGCCGGTCAACAGGCCGAGCGCGGTCATCACGATTGGAAAAAGGAAAGGCGTGATTGTCAGCAAAATCGCTATGATCATCGCCCCACTCATCATATTGCCGAACAGGCGGACGGCCAGGGCCAGCGTACGTGACAGCTCACTGATAATGTTAAACGGCAGCATGATAAACGTCGGCTCGGTGTAGGAGGCGAGATAGCCCCGCAATCCCTGTTCCTCGATGCCGAACAATGGCACGGCCACAAAAACGCAGAACGCGAGCGCGGCCGTGGTCGAAAGCGAACCGGTCGGCGGTTCATAACCGGGAATGATCGTGCAGAGCGCGGCCAGCGCGACGAACAAAAAGAGCGTGCCCAGAAAGCCGATGTATTTTTCCGGGCGTTTCAGTCCGACATCTTCGATTTGTTTTTCGATGCCAGCGACGACAATTTCCAGAAGGTTTTGCCAGCGGGAACGTTTGAGATCCGTGGAAAGTTTGCGTGTGATGAGTTTTGAACCGACGGCCAGCACCATCATCAGTCCCCATGTGAACACAATCGTGCCGTTAAGCTTAAAAAAGCCGTGTTGCCAAAAAATCAACTGGTCGGGGCTAAGGCGCATGCGGGGCCTTTTTCACCGTAAGACCGGGATGTTCGACTGGCGTGCGCGTCAGCCGCAGCACGCCGAATCGCGCGATGATAAATCCCAGGAGACATGCCACCAGCCGTTGCCAATTTCCGTGTCCGACAAAATAAAATCCAAACAGAACAATGCCCATCCGCAGCAGCATGCTTCCGAGAAACCACAGCGCCGCATGCTTGGAAGAAACACCGTTGCGCACAGTCCACCAAAGACCGCCAAAGAAAACTGCGCCGAGCAAAAGTCCAGCCACCAACGCCACTACCAGAATTAGGAATTCATTCATCATCTTCCTCCGTCTCGTCTTGCATTGCTCCTTGTTCCTTCGCGACCCAATACCATGCATTCAAACAGCCGACCGCCAACCCGACGACCAAGAGCGCCAGAGTCCACGGATGGTTGCCCGGATGGTGTTTATCCAACCAAATGCCGAGGGCCGCGCCGAGGAGCGTCGGCACGACCACCGACCAGCCAACCAGGCCCATCATGCCGAAACCGAACCAGACGCCTTGCGTGGATTTGCGGGCTTTAATCTTGCGCGTTGCTTTCGCCCCGATTTCTTCGGCGAAAGTTGGTTCGCACTGCAGGATTTTCTTCGGCTCGTCACTCATGTTGCAGGGTCGCAAAGCGACGCAGAAAACCGGTTTCCAACTTTGCCACCGCGATGCGCACGCTTTGCTCGTTTTCGTCCACCGTCAGAAATTCCTTTTCCACCGCCGCGCGCAGTTGGCTGAGATCTGTTCCGCCGATAGCGCGGCGCACAGAAACGAGCACATCCAGTCCGGTCTTGACCAGGACGCCTTCATCTACGGCCACCGATACTTCCGGGCCGGATTCAGTCTGATAAGATAAAATTCCCGGCACGAGTGCCGCCACACAATCGAGCCGGTGCGGTAGGAGGCCAAACGAGCCTTCGCGCGTTTCCGCCACGATGCGCGATACGCTGGCGTTCTCAGCGAAAACCTGGAACGGCAGGAGAACTTTAAGAAGCATGAGCGATGTCGGCATGTTCAACCTTGGGTTGAGGTTTCACTTCAGGCGGCGCCGATGGTTTTGGCGTGGCCTTGGCCGGGGACGGCAAAGGCGGCTTTGGGGCAGCCTTGGGTTTGGCTTCATCAGGGTGATCCAGCTTGGGCTTGGTGCCAGGTTTTGAACCCGGAGGTGGTGGCCCTGCGGGCGAAGCGGGTTTCGGCTTTCCTTTCGCTTCGCTGATTGGCCCGATCATGTAGAGACCACTTTCCGGGTAGTCCTTGAATTCATCGCGCAGGATTCGTTCGCATCCGTCCAGCGAGTCCTTAAGACTGACGAGTTTTCCGGTCAGGCCAGTGAACTGTTCGGTCGTGAAAAACGGCTGGGTGAGAAAACGCTCCAGTAATCGGGCGCGCACAACGACTTTGCGATCTTCCGGCGAGAGTTGTTCCAGGCCCAGCATGGCGATGATGTCCTTAAGTTCACTGTATTGCGCAAGCGTGCGCCGGATTTCCTGGGCCAACGCGTAATGCCGTTCGCCGACAATGCCCGGCGTGGCCATCTTGGAATTGGATTGCAGCGGATCAATCGCCGGGAACAGCCCTTCGCTCGCCCGCTTGCGCGAGAGGACAATGGAAGCGGAAAGGTGCGAGAACGTATGCACGGCCGCCGGATCGGTGAAATCATCCGCCGGCACATAGACCGCCTGAATCGAGGTGATGGCTCCGGTATCTGTGTTGGCGATGCGCTCCTCCAAACCTGACAATTCCGTACCCATCGTGGGTTGATAACCGAGGCGTGACGGCATCTGGCCCATTAGACCGGAAACTTCCATACCGGCTTGAATGAAGCGAAAAATATTATCAACCAGCAGCAGCACGTCGCGATGTTCATCGTCCCGGAAATATTCGGCCATCGTCAACGCGGCCAGGCCCACGCGGAATCGGCTGCCGGGAGGCTCGTTCATCTGGCCATAAACCATCACCATATTTGGCAGGACGCCGGCTTGTTTCATCTCACGGTAAAGCTCCTCGCCTTCTCGACAGCGCTCGCCGATTCCACAAAAAATGCTGACCCCCTTTTGATGGCCGATCTCGTTGTGGATCATCTCCGTGAGCAAGACCGTCTTGCCCACGCCCGCCCCGCCGAAAAGTCCCGCCTTGCCGCCGCGTTCCAGCGGCACCAGCACATCAATGACCTTGATCCCGGTTTCAAAAACTTCCGACTTGGTGGAACGTCGCGCCAGGGCCGGCGGATCCCGATGCACCGACCGCCATTGGACATCAGCCGGCGCCGGCTGACGGTCAATCGCGTTGCCAAACACATCGAACATCCGCGAGAGAATGGCTTTGCCGACCGGGGCTTTCAACGGCCCGCCCGTGTCCGTGACCTTCATGCCGCGCGCCAGACCCTGGGTAGGCGTTAAGGCAATCCCGCGCACATGATGCGCGTCCTGCTGTGCCAGCACTTCGATGACGATCTTTTTATCCTCCCCAGTGCGCAGCACGGAATTGATCGGCGGCAAAGGCCCGTCGAACCGCACATCCACGACGCTGCCGCGCACGGATGTGACTACGCCGTGATTGGGTGAAGAGGTTGTCGTTTCCATGATTACTTCAGCCTATGTTTGTTCCTTCACAGCAGTGTCTTCGCCACGGCGTATGGCGCGGTTGCATTGGCCGATGAATCAAGGCTTGCTGCGCTGCTTTGACCTTGGTTTCTTGGCCCAGCCAAATTTCCAAAGCTGGTTGCTGGATCGCTCGGGCAAAGGAAAACGTCACTGCCCAAGGCGGTCGCGACTCGAATCTGACATTCATGGAGCGCTTACTCATTCATTTTGACGCGTTGTTTGGAAGCGTCTGTGGAGGATGAATGTGAGGTCCCCAGGCAAAGTCTTCGGTCATCAAATAGACGCTCATGGCCGCGAGCATTAAGACAACGCCAACCCAGACCCGCCAATCACGGTGCGCCCGTGTCCAGTAAGGACCGTCATGCTTTCTCTCATTCATTGGCTGCAATCCACTTTCGTGCCTCTGGGGAGTCAGCATGATCGAAGTATCGGACCGTCGCTTTGGTGAAGGATCCCCTGACATCCATCTTATGGAGTAGTTCGGGCGTGAGTGTGTTTGTATTCATAATTAATAAGTTTTTAAATCCAGCGCAGCCAATTTTGCGCTGGTGGATTTGTGATCGGTGTGAAGAATGCTCCGAATCTCCATGCCTTCTGCGATCTGGACGAACATGGGTGTGTTTTCGATAAAGACCACTTGTTCGATTGGAGTCTGGGCGATGTCCAGCGCGAGCCGAAATATTTCCCGGTCTGGCTTGCGGAGCCCTACGAAACAGGAGGAAATAAAGCAATCCACAAACGCGTCCAGTTTGAATTGCCGAATACGATATGCATTCAGTTCGCGAGATTCATTGCTGACGACAGCAATCCTAAGTTCATGCTGAGTCTTAAGTCGGGCAACCAGCTTGATCATTTCGATGTACGGCTTCGATTGCGCGCACATGAAACTCCTGAACTGAGCGCGTGTGAACGGACGTTTTTGATAGAAGACCACGCGGTCTAAGTATTCTGCAAACGTCATCCTTCCTTCTTCGTGCGTTTCGAAGTTCAAGGCGTGCCGCTCCTCGATTTCTTTCCAGTCCAGTTTGAAGTTTTTCACCGCTCGGCGACGCGCATGATGATCCCATCCGTTAGTGAGCAATACGCCGCCTACGTCCAGAAACAATGCCGTAATGGGGGCGCTCTTTCTCATGAAACTGGCACTGGCAAATCCTGGCCAATAGGCCTTGTCATGGGCTGATACATCATTTCTTCGCTGAGAAACGGGCCGCCAAGGAGGAGGTAACCACTGGTTAATTTTTCGTTCACCTTTTGCGCCAACTCCTCATGGGTTGCGGCATCGGCGTGAAAAGGAACCGCGACGATGATGTATTCTATCGGCGCTTTCATCTTTGCCCTGGAATTCGAGTGGTTTGTAAAACCACCCGGGGATTTTGCGTGAATTCCCACGGCGCTGGGTCCAGTTTCCGCCACAATTCGTTAGTGGCATAATTCCATGACCAGCGCAAATCCAGCGTCAGCTCCGCCAAAGAGGCAAAACCTTCGATTTCCGTTGGCAATGAATTACCGTTCGGGTTTCTGGCCGGTGCTTGTTTGTTTGTCGTCAAAGTGTTTTTATGTTCGAAACTTGTTTTCCAAATCCGCCACTTCGGACCAGCGGCGACGCGCTGTGTTGGCGCGTTTTCTGACGGGGCTCGAATTCTACGGCTCGGCGCCGTCGAAGATTTCTTTTACACGGGTTGTGTCATTCGTTGTTCCTTGCTCACGCCTTCCGTTTTTCCGTTGGCGCGTTCCTGACCCAAACCCATGGTCAGCGCGGTCATCCCGGCCAGCCCCCCAAGTTGCATGGATTCCACAGCGGTGCTGGGAACGATGACAATGGTGGCATTCTCCTTCAAACCCTCGTAGAGCATGTTCATGGCCCGCAAATGAAAGGCAATGGGATTGTGCTCGTAGCTCTTGCCAGCTTCGGCAAATTTCTCCGCTATTTGGCGCTCGGCGTCGCCCAAAATTACTCTGGCTTGACGCTCTCTTTCCGCCTGCGCCTGCATCGACATCGCGTTCTCCAGACCAGAGGGGATTAAAACATCCTTCACCTCGACCGAAATGACGTTGATGCCCCAAGGTTCCGTCCGTTCGTCAATTATCTTTTGCAGCACGCTGCTGATTTTGTCCCGTCCCTCCAGCATGTCTGAAAGCATGGTCTTTCCGATCACATCGCGCAGGGCTGTTTGAGACGCCCAACTGATGGCGCTTTGATAATCGGCCACGTCCAGGGCCGCCTTTTTCGGGTCCACCACTTTCCAAAACAGCACGGCATCAACATCCACCGGCACGGTGTCTTTGGTGAGAGTTTTTTCCGCCTTGAAACCGGTCGTGATAACGCGCGTGTCAATCCAGTAAGGAATCGCGTCAAGAACCGGAAGAATAAAAAACAGCCCGGGCCCCCTCAGTGCGTGGAAGTGGCCCAAGCGCAATATCACCGCCCTGTCCCATTGATCCGCGACCTGTGTTGCCGAAGCGACGACCACCGCCACAATAAAACCAACAACTCCAATCCCGGCGGCTTCCATGATACTGCCAACTGCATACCTGGCGTACGCGAATGCGGCGCCGACACCTAGGATCACGACGAATATCAATGCTGCAAACGATCTGTTTTGTTTCATAAATCACTTTCAGGGTTTTCTTTGGCGCCTTTACGCATTTGATCATGCTCCGCGCCTTCGACGCCTTCTTCCACCAGTTTCTGATTATCGCTACGCCCTTCCTCATCTTCATCCTCGCCGGGAGCCACGCGGACTTTGCTTCCTGCGGAACCGTGGACTGGATCCCAACGCTCGGATTCGGGCGCTGACTCCAGCGCGGCTTCTTTGGGGTCGGCATCCGGCTCACCAGTGAGTTCCCGTTTAGCTTGTTCCCAATCAGATTTCGACACCTCTTGCTTGGGTCGTCCGTTAATAACCGCCAATTCAACGGCCCGTTCGCGCACCATCTTACGTGTCACGGTGCCGAGGCCGGCGGAATTTTCGGTCAAGGTTCCTTGCTTTAATGGATTCGTTTTCATCATATTGAAATTCATCGTCCGTGAGGCAACGTTTGCGAATCATGCGATGTTTTCATCTGGCGCGCTCCGCGATCCTCGCGTGTGTCGCGGGATTTGGAAAAGATGTTATCCCGCTTTTCCCGCTTTGGCTCCAGCGTTGCTGAACTGGCCTTCGGTCGCAGTCGGTGAAGCGTTTTTGGGAAAACGGATGTTTGAGAGGTTGGCGCAACTTTGGCGAGAGGTGTCTTTTTCATAAATCTTGTTTGCTGGCGTGGTAAAAGGGAAGATTTTCGGCATCCGCACGGTGGCCTGCTTCCGGCGAACTGGCTACTCGCAGAACCGAATTTCTCCCGCCAAACGGGTTGGGAACGGTTTCTCTGGCCAGAAGGTCAGGCATCCATCGGCCATCCACTATCAGACAGTATTCGTAGGTGCCGGGAGCAAGGGCCATGTCCTTCCACCAGCGACCTGTGCTGGACGAATGCATAGTTTTGCTTTCGGGTTTCCAATTGTTGAATGTCCCGGCCAAACAAACGGTCCTCGCGGTAGGGTGAGTGAATTCAAAGCAAATAGGCACTAACTGGAGGGCGACTGCGGCGGTCGGATGTATGGCCTGGGCGGTTGTCGGGTCTTTCTCCCGAGGGGAATTAGTGTGTTTCATAAATAGATAAATGGTTGGGCGGGGTCACGCTGGAGCGCCCACCAAAACCATCGAGTGCGTGGGGCTCTTTTCAACGGCGCTCACGGTTAAATTTACAAAGACCGTGGATTCATCGTAACTGATCCGCTCAACCTTGCCGGCCGGTATCTGCACCTCTTTGCCCGAAAAACGATGTCCGGTCTTGATAATTACCTGGGCAATCGACCAGCTTTCGTCATCCATCATAAAGTCGCAGACATGGCCAATCGTTCCATCGTTCGCCTTGATATGGTAACCATTGACAGCGTTCGCGCTGCGCAAATGCGCTGCGGCCTCATTGTGTGGCGCGCCTTTGGCGGGGGATAATTTGGCTGCGGCAGAAGCCTGAGGCAAATCCATCATGGGCACGCTGCTCATGCCCCATAACGCGTCTCCCTGCCAGTAGTAGGGCCAGCCATAGTATTGGTGATACTCTTCCTCGTAGTGACGGGACACGGGTTTGTGGGTGTCAATCGAAGGACTATTCTCGATTTGTTTTCGGGTCAGCTTAATTCGCAGGACTTTTTCGGCCTCATGGAATCGCCCGAACGCATGGGGTGAAATGAGCACCGCGCGTCCCGTCAACCAAGTCCCGGTTTCCACGACCACGTAACGAATGGCCCACTTCTGATCGTCGAAATAAAAATCCTTCACGTGGCCGATCTCCCCGTCCGAGGCGCCCAGGGCGTTTCCTTGCAACTGTTTAATACTTCGTAACATAACTTTTATAATTTACTTGACGGTCTCTACGCCACCCGGCTCCTGCGCGTTTCTTAGCCAAATCCCCTGATAACCAGCGTCAGTTAACGTCGCGAGATGGAGACGGCAAATATTTTCATTGTCATCGACCACCAGGATGCGGCAGGGGGAATTGCCGCCGCTGCGTGGCTGCCGGTTGCCCGGTTTCCGACGTGACATAATCTCTCTTGGTGGAATATACTCGCAGGGCTTTCCAGACGCCATCCGGTGTTCTTCGTATAACGTATAAGGGAATCCACAGGCTCGAAGCGCGTTTCAGAGATCAAATTCCCGAAAGTTCTTGGGATTGGAAGGTTAGCCAGGGTTGGGACAGCAGAGCAAGCGGCCTGCGGACTTGTGAGGGAACTTTATTTTTTACTTCGCTGCAAAGGCCGCGCGAACCACAGTCTGAGGTTGTCGAACTAATCGGCAGGTCGGCTTTCGCCGTCTATGCGAATATCATTGCTGACGCGACAGCGATGGAACCCGACAAGATGTTCCAATTAATTCCATGATGCGAACACGGCGCCACCGGGGCCGCCAATAAAGCCAGCCGGCCGGTGGCCCCCAAAGGTTGGTTACTTGGCGAAGCTTGCCCGGTCATCTGCTTCCAGCCAGTCGAAGACCGAACTTTTGGCGGGATCGATGCCTAATTTCCGACATTCGCCATCGAAGTATTCGCCTTTCTGAGGGTGGCCGTGCATCGTGGATTTTTCCACGCTTTCCGACCACGCTTTGATTTCCTCCGCCGTCTTCTTCGTGCCATTCCCATCCAAGTACTTGGCAATTTCGTCGTCGGTGGCGCCCGCTTCAAGCGCCTTGCGCACGCCCGCGTATTCGACGCCTTTCCAGTCCAAAAGCATGTGATCGAGAGGGCAATCGGTGTGGTACTCGCCTATCGTGCCAGCGATGTCGGCGCGCGCTTTGTCGGCCATCCGCGAGAGGATAGCGTAGCCACCTGTGCGGTGACGCGGGCTGGTGGGGGCTTGTTTAGTTAGGTTCTTGGCGGTTATTGCATTCTTAGTGGTGCTCATATTTAGTTCTTTCTATCGGATGTGTAATTCCATTTTGGGTGATTCCCAAGGGTTCAGCGTTAGAGTCGAATGACGATCCTTTCGACGTGCTTTGCGGAACCATTGTCGGGATTTTTGTTGTGCTTCATAATTATTGACGATTCCTTAGGCGACCTCCCTTACTTGGAATCGTCTCCATTTTTCGCTTGTGCAATGTAACAGATCGCTTCACGAAGACGATAAGGTGTTTACCGGAGCCCTTACGCTCTCGAAAAGAAGTTTTTTTAATGAGACACACTAGCCCACAATCCTTGTAACGTCGCTTTTCACCTGGGCGCGTAGCGTGCGCTGGCAAGGGCGTGCGGAGAGGATGAGCCGGACTATTCCGTCGCTGACGTTAAGTGATGAAGGAAGCGGACATCGTCCTGGCGTTATTGCCGCAGATGGACGGACCGGGTAAGTGTCGGCCAGCAGAACCCCGCAGGTCGAATGCCGATACGAGAGCGCGTAGCGGAAAGCGGGTACTTTTACTGAGATATGATTTTGTTTCCGAATATCATCTTGCCGAACTCGGACATAGAGAACTGACTGCGGTCTCGAATGCTCTCCTCGACTATCGACAGTATGTGTGCGGGCTTTGATCTCCCGTTGCGCATCTTGGCACAATCAAACCAAAAATCCGTAAATCATCAACCGATAAAGTGTCCAGGCGGTTGCGGCCACAAACCCACATTAACCTCTCAAGTCTGGGACTCCTCTGGCTCCATGCCAAAAACGAACCACCTCGATTAAACCGTGCTCGCTTATCGTTAAACTCTGGAACGACTCGGCCCAGTTCTGGAAATCGGGCTAGCGTCTTGGTGCGGGAGACAAGAAGCTGACCGAAATCAAGAGCTCGATCTGGCGCGTCAACGGAAATGTAACGGACAATATCGCGGAGGTTTTTGCGCGCCGAAAGCGAAAGAACTACTTGATAATCCATGATGGCAACTCGCGCTCGACCTGCTCGAGAGGAATCCGTTCACCACGGTCCAATTCAGCAAGCCCTTCCCGCACCGCGCTAACGAACTCGATCTCCCGGATAATGTCGCGGAGGGAAGCATCCTCGGGAATCCGCTGAAGCAAGTCCTCGACAATTTGCTTGTCACTCATCGCATTAGATTGCGCTGCCCAATTAATTTTATCAATCCCCCTCTTGCGCCAAAAAGTTCTTCGCCACCCCTCCGAAAGCAACCCCATCCTTGTCCACCCAGACTATTACGGAACATCCGTGAAGCAGCCCAGAGTTGCTACTTCGGAAAACCGGGAATTGTCTCGGGCATAGCTGGTTCTGGTTCGGCTTTATCGTCGGTTTTGGCGTCGCCTTATTTTTTCTCGGCTGCCTTATCCACCATCAGTTGCGAGCGGTCGCGGATGAAGGGATCGAGGAGCCAGGAGTTGACGAGATAGGTCCATGCGGCCAAGGACTTTTCTTTGGCAAGCTTGTCTTGCAAGGCTTTTGTTTTGTCCTGGAATTCCTTGTCCAACTTTGTTTTTTCCTCGGGCTTTTCATCCTTGCCCGCCTCGCGAGCGGTTGGAATATCGGCGGTTACCGCAATGTTAAGATCGTAATCGTTCTCAGGCGTTTTGTGGCCAACTTTAAGCGTGTAAGTGAAATGGTCAAAAGTCTCGATGCTCACCGTAAGAGGATTGTCCAGGCCCGTCTTATCAGGCGCAGGATCGGAAGCCACGTCCACAAAGCTTGGATAAGTCAGAGTGCTGGAGAGTGAAGAAACCTTGTTCGTGTCAAGAATTTCCCCCGGTTTGATTTCCGCCAACACCCAGGGCGCCGTCTCATTGGTGCGTGACATTTTCCAGGAATTGGTCGCGTTAGTGGAAACAAAGGAAATGACGCTGGGTTTCTCGACTTTGAGGAAGTCCTTGCTCAGCCAGTCGGCGGGTTTGGCATCCACCGTGTTCAAGGCATCGGAAATGGTCAACACTGTTTTTGGATCGCTCTTCAACATCACGTAGCGGCCGTCGGCAAAACCCTCATCGCCATAAGGCGTGGGCGAAGGCCGATCGGATTGGTGGGTATGCTTTTTGCCAAGGAGCAGCGATTGCTCCGGCTTGCCTTGCGCATCCTCTAATTCAAGCAAGATAGCTGAGTTGCTGGCTTTTCCTGGTTCATCAAGGTGCATGCGTCCCAATTGCGATGCGTCGATCGGATCGGATTGAACCACTTTCAAGTCACCGATTTTAATGAGCAGGTCCCTGATCTGCGACACGTTTGCAGGGTATTGATTCCGTTCTTTCACGTGCCAGCCATCATCTTTTCGATCCAGGTTTAGATCAGTCTCGCCTTTGATGTGAATGGCGGCGACGTCGTTCATCTGGTAATTGTTGACAAGCTTCTGGCCAATCTGCGTCTCCGACTCTGTCCAGGATTGTTCGTGGCGTTTGTGCAATAACAGCCCTGCCCCGCCGATAACGGCCAAAGCCACCAGTAAAAGAATCAATTGTTTCAGGTTCATTTTGCCGCCGTGCGTTCGCGTTTGTAAATAGCCAGGACAATGCCGACCATGGCGACCAGGACGGGCATCGCCGCAATGTTGACAACTTTGGTCCAAAATTCCAACGAATCGGTTTCTTTGCGCAAATTCTTGCGCGTCACTTTGAGCGATTTGTTCGCCTCGGCCTCAGTCTTCTGGTAATTTTCCAATGCCTTCTGTTGCTCGGGTGAAAGAATAAATTTCTGCTCGTTGCCGGCCTTGGAAGATTGCAATTCACTGATCTTGCGCTCGGTCTCCGATTTCTTTTCCTCCAGCGCCTTGAGTTGATTCTCAAATTCGCGCCCGGCCTTGGCCTCCATCTCTTTCAAGCGCGTGAACGGGCGATTCAAACTGGCCCGGCTGCGCAAGCTGATCAAATCGCTGTCTCCGGAAAGTTGCTCCACCAGGCTCTGCACAAGGTTGAGGTTGCCGTTCATCGGTTGCACCATGCGGTAGCCCATGAAATTCTGCACCTTCACACAGACCTGATCCGCGAGCATGTCCGCATCCGCGACCAGAATGACCACGCCGTCGCCTTTGGATTCCTTTAGTTGCACGTCCTTCGGCTGATCTTTAGGGGCATCCTTATCATCCGCCGGTGCTTTAGGCGCGCCATCAGGAAAGGCCGTCTTAAATTTTCCTGTCAACCGAACGGCCATCGCGTAATCGACACCCGAGCTCTTGAAGTCCTTCACAATTTGTTCAGCCGCGATGCTGGCCGTGATTCCTTCGACCAATTCAGCTTCTTTCGAAGTGTGAACCAGGACCGTTTCCTTCAATCCGTCGGCGGGCTTGCCGGTGAAAGCGCCCGCGAATGGCAAAACAAGATTGTCAATCTGACTGGTCACAACATCGTCGGGATTGACGCCATCTTTGTTGACAAGGAGCACGGTCGGCATCGGCGAGCCGCTCTGCGGATTGCGCCCGGCGAAAGTCATGTCGGCCACGACTTTGTTCATGTCCATATCGAGACCCCACGCCTTCAGCAAAGCAGGCAAAGACGATTGGCCGGAGCTCTCGCCCATGACTTGCGCCATTTGATCGTGCTTTTGATCGAAGTAGGCGTGCGGATCCACAAAGGCGAGCAGTTTGCCGCCGCGCAGGACAAATTGGTCGATGGCGTATTGCGTCGCGTCGGTGATGTCGCGCGGATGCACCACCAGCAGCACCCCTATGTCATCATCAATCTTGGAGGCGGTCATCGGAACCTCGCGCACCGTGAAGCTTTTCTTCAATTCGCTGACAAAAGTCCACGGTTCCTGGGCGGATTGTTGCTGTGCCATGCGCTGCAGCATCGGATTTGGCTCCGAGCCGAAGACCGGAAGGGCGCTCATCAATCCAATGGTGGGCAAGGTAGGACTGATCACGCGGGCAATGGCGCGGGAAATGTCATACTCCAGCAAGCGCTCCTGGTCCGGCGGCAGCCACGGGAGCGCCACCTTCTGATCCAACAAGCTTACGACCAAGCCGAGGTAAACCTTTTCACCAGTCGGAGTCACTTGCCCTTCCACACCATCCAAGCGCGCGGAGTCCTCAGCATCGGAGTCGGGTTGCGGATCAAGCTTCTTGATGACAATTTTGCCTTTTCCGACTTGTTGATATTCCGCCAGCAAATCCTCAATGTGCTGCGCATAAGTGCGCAAAGCCGTCGGCATGGCCGTGCCTTGTGTGCAATAAAAGGTGATCTTCACCGGCGAGGTCAATTTGCCGAGAATCTTTTTCGTGCCGGGCGACAGCGTAAAAGCCTTCTCGGAAGTCAAGTCGATGCGGTCCTTGGCCGCACTGGTGACCACATAAAAAGCCAGCAAGACGACGAACATGATCAAGACGCCGACCGTGGAAAAAAGATACGTTTCGATGTTGTTTTTCTTCATGACTTATTCTGGCAAAGGGTTAGCCGGCGCGGTGGCTGCGGATAATGACGCCCGTGGTAAACAGCGAGAAACAGATGATCGACAAGAAGAAAATAATATCCCGCGAATCCAACACGCCTTTGGTGAAATATTCAAAATGCGTCATCACGCTAAAGGCGGCCACGGTATTGATCAGCCAGGGTGAATCGACACGAGTCAAGAAGTCTGTGACCGGCGGGTAGCCGCACAGGACCAGGAACAGACAAATCACGACCGACAATATAAAGCTAACTACCTGGTTGCGCGTCATAGCCGAGGTCATGCAACTGATGGCCAGGTACGCGCCGGCCATAAGAAAGCTGCCGACGTATCCGGCAAAAATGACGCCGTTATCGGGTGATCCCAGGTAGTTTACAGTGATCACAATAGGGAAGGTCAGCAACAACGCCAGAAACAAGAAAATCCATGAGGCGAGGAATTTCCCGATAATAGCTTGCGAGGCGGTAATCGGCAAAGTCAGGAGCAATTCGAGAGTGCCGACGCGCCGTTCCTCCGCCCAAAGACGCATACCCGCCGCCGGCACCAAAAACAAATAAAGCCAGGGATGCCACATGAAAAACGAGCCTTCCAAGCTGGCCTGGCCGCGCTCAAAGAACCCCCCCGTCTTACTGAATGTAAAGAATCCCATCAACAATAGGAAAATGACGATAAAGACGTACGCGACCGGCGATGAAAAATACCCGGCCAACTCCCGTTTGGTAATGGCTTTGATGTTGCTAAAAGTGTTCATTTCTTTTCGCCTGTGTCAGGCAAAGTGATACTGCGGAAAACTTCGTCCAGGCGCCCTTCTTCAGTGTGCAATTCCTCAACCTGCCAGGCTGCGGCTGCAGCCATGACGTTGCGAGCCAGTTCGCCGTTGCTGTTTTCGTTCTTGGGATAGATGCGCGCCCAGACCTTCCCCTGCTCTTCTTTGACCACGGACGCGCGCCCCGCATTGGGCACGGCCCGCATTCGCTCCACCACTTGGCTGCCGGTTGCCCCTCGCACGACCAACAAGACCGCACCGGCCAAATCGGATTTCTGTTTCAAGGCTTGCGGCGTGCCGTTGGCCACAATTTGCCCTCGGTCAATAATAATGGCGCGCGAACAAACCGCTTCCACTTCTTCCAGGATATGCGTCGAAAAAATGATCGCTTTGCGCTCGCCCATCCGGCGGATCAATCCGCGGACTTCATGTTTCTGGTTGGGGTCCAATCCGTCCGTCGGCTCGTCCAGCACCAAAACATCAGGATCGTGCAGAATGGATTGCGCGAAACAAGTGCGGTGCCGGTAACCTTTGGAAAGGGTATCCACGCTTTGGTATTGCACGGATTCCAGAAAACACATTTCGATCACGTTGCGGATGGCCTTCTTCTTGGCATCACCGTGCAAGCCCCGAAGTTCAGCGATAAATCCCAGGAATCCCTCCACCGTCATATCTGTATAGGCCGGGGCGTTTTCCGGCAGATACCCGATCAACCGTTTGGCCGGGATGGGATCGTTGACCATGTCGAATCCCCCCACGGTCACCCGGCCTTCGGAAGGAGGGATGAAACCGGTAATCATACGCATGGTGGTGGACTTCCCTGCCCCGTTGGGCCCGAGAAAACCCAGCACTTCGCCGCGCTCCACCGTAAAGGAAATGCGGTTGACGGCCACCTTGGGGCCGAATGCCTTGCTCAAATTTTCAACTTTAATCATTCGTAAAAACTCCGCCCGACTTTGCGGCTGGGACCTTCGCGGTTGTATAATTCTGACTCATCCAAACGCAGATTGTTCAAACTCAATCTTAAGGCCCTCACGGCTTCTTGGACAACCACCAAAAAAATTGTTCAAAAAAATCCCGTTCGGGGGAACCTAAAGAAACGATTTACCCAAAGATGTCAACTCACATTTTCTGAAAGTCTGGGCCCGTTGACTCACGGGAAAAAGACACCGGTTGGCCCGGCTTAAATCGTTCTGTGTTCATCTGTGCCATTCTGCCCGCATTGGCCT
>Ga0302326_10012928_pt1 | contig 17731 bp, 15 predicted proteins | sample Palsa_T0_3_FD_202264 | JGI IMG/M metagenome (GOLD analysis project Ga0302326, IMG submission 202264) | Peat permafrost microbial communities from Stordalen Mire near Abisko, Sweden - Palsa_T0_3 | ecosystem: Environmental > Terrestrial > Soil > Palsa > Peat permafrost | place: Sweden: Abisko... | reverse complement strand
ATGGCTTCCGGCCTTGCAGGCGTACTCCCACTCCGCCTCGGTCGGAAGCCGATAGAAATGGTCATGATCGCGGGCGTTCAGACGCGCGAGAAACACCTGTATGTCGTCCCACGATACGCTCTCCACGGGCAATGCGGCGCCTTTAAAACGACTGGGGGTGCTGCTCACCGTGGCGTGCTCGGGCGTAGTCCGCACCGCACCCGGCTGCGCGTGAGGGTCCGCCATGACAGTCTCCCATTGGGCCTGCGTGACTTCGAATTTGCCCATCTCATAAGGACGGGAGACGCGCACGCGATGCACCGGAGCTTCATCCGCATCGCCACTGGCCGATCCCATAGCGAATTCGCCCACCGGAATCCGTACCATGGCGCTTCCATCCAGCAAGGCTGTAACTCCATAGGACGCCGCAACGCCATAAGAAGGGGAATCCTGCAAAGCGTTGGTCCGCGGCAGTGCCAGCGAGAGGGCGGCGCCGCCAAGAAGATATCTGCGCGAAAGACGCGTGCCGGTTAGATCCACTTTCAGTTGTATTATAGAACATAGCCCCCTGGAGCCGGATGCGGTGTACTTGAATCTGCGAAATATCACGCGGAACGTCACGATGGCCTTCGGCCTGGCCGGTTCTTTGTGCGCGGCGGATGCTCCGGCGGCGGACTTCGACGCGGCAGTGAAGCCGGTGCTGGCTAAGACCTGCGCGCTGTGCCACAACGACCGCTTAGCCTCCGGAGGGCTCAATATTAACGCCTTCCTGACGCCGGATTCGCTGGCCGCCTATCGTCAGGGTTGGGAAACCATCGTCCAGAAGATTCGCGCTGGTGAGATGCCGCCCAAAGGCATTCCACGACCGCCCGAAGCGCAGCTCCAGGCCCTGACGGCCTACGTCGAAGGCGAATTCGAAAAGGCCGACCGCAACACCAAACCAGATCCGGGCCGCGTCACCGCACGCCGCCTCAACCGCAGCGAATACTCCAATACCATCCGCGACCTGCTGGCCGTCGATTTCCGGGCGGAGAGAGATTTTCCCACCGACGACTCCGGCTACGGATTTGACAACATTGCGGACGTCCTGACTATTTCTCCGGTGCTGATGGACAGGTATATGGATGCCGCCGAGACCATCGCCGCGCGGGCCATGGGCGCCGATCCATTGCCCAAGAAACCACTCGAGGCGCAATATAGCAGCAAAGACAAGACTATCCGGCGGCTGGATCTTAGCACCATTGAGGCCGCCCATCGCGTGGAGTGGGACGGCGATTATATTATGCGCGTGGGGATGCCCGGCCAGCGCGCCGCGGATGCCAAGCCCGTAACTCTCGGCTTCTGGATGGACGGCAAGCTGTTGAAGACGCTCCCGGTCGAAACCAAACCTTCCAACCTGGTGTACTTCGACCCGTATTCGGAAGCCGAGGTGCGCGTCTATTTGCCTTCCGGCGACCACGTCTTCCGCGCCGGGTTCATCGACGACGAATTCGTGAAGAATCTGTCGGAGAAGGACGCCTACAGCAGCAAGAAAAATAAGTATCTGAATTCGATTGTCTTTGTCGGGCCGTATGCCGCGAATGTCGAGCCGGCCAGCCGCAAAAAGATTCTGATCTGCGATCCCAAGTCCGGACAGGCGTGTGTCGAGAAGATCGTTTCCACTCTGGCAGCGCGCGCGTACCGGCGGCCGGTGACGCCGGGCGAGGTGGCGTCTTTGCTCAGGTTCGTCACCCTGGCGCGATCGCGAGGCCAGACTACGGAGCAGGGCATCGCGCTGGCCATTCAGGCCATGCTGGTAACACCCCAGTTCCTGTTCCGCATGGAGCGCGATCCCAACCCCACCGATGCGCAAGAGGTTCACCGGATTTCGGACAACGAGCTTGCGTCGCGGCTCAGCTATTTCCTGTGGAGCTCAATGCCGGACGACGACCTGCTCGGCCTGGCCAAGGCGGGCAAGCTGCATGAACCGGCGGTGCTCGACGCGCAGGTGAAGCGCATGCTGGCGGACCCGCGCTCCGCCGCGTTGCCCGACAATTTCGCCGGCCAGTGGCTGGAAATCCGCAACCTTGACGTGGTGAAGCCGGATCCGCAGAGATTTCCCGAGTGGGGTCCGGAATTGCGCGACGCCATGAAATCCGAGACGCGCCTGTTTTTCGAATATGTGCTCGGCGAGGATCGGCCGCTCTCGGATTTCATCGATGCCAAGTATACCTTCTTGAATGCGCGGCTGGCGAAATACTATGGCATCCCAGGCGTGACCGGAGCTGATTTCCGCCGTGTGGATCTGCCGACCGATCAGCGCGGCGGGATTCTCAGCCAGGCCAGCGTGTTGACGGTCTCGAGCTACCCGACGCGCACCTCGGTGGTCCTGCGCGGGAAGTATTTGCTGAACAATATTCTGGGATCGGAGATTCCACCTCCGCCGCCGGATGTGCCGGCGCTCGATGAAAGCGCCGTCGGCACCTTGATGTCTTTGCGCCAGCAGATGGAGAAGCATCGCGCCGACCCTATGTGCTCCACCTGCCATAACAAAATGGATCCGCTCGGGTTCGGCCTGGAGAACTACAACGCCATTGGACAGTGGCGCACCACCGACGGAAAATTTCCGGTGGATGCCAGCGGAACGCTTCCCAATGGGAAGTCCTTCACCACGCCGGGCGAGATGCGGGCCCTGTTGATGGCGGCGCTTCCGCAATTTTCCCGCTGCCTGACGGAAAAAATGCTTACTTATGCGCTGGGGCGTGGATTAAAGCCGTACGATCGCCGGGCCATAGAGGCGATCGACCGCAACGTGGCGGCGTCGGGATACCGTTTCCAGTCTTTGATTTTTGAAATTGTACACAGCGTCCCGTTCCAGATGGGCCGCGGCGATGGCTCCGGGAACCAGGATACGGGGCGGAAGGAAGTAGCTCAGCGATGATGATTACCAGCAAGGCTTTACCCAGACGGGCGTTTCTGAGAGGCATGGGCACGGCCGTGGCGCTTCCGTTCCTGGAGGCGATGGTGCCGGCGATGGCCGCGACTCGAAACACCCGGCCGCCGGTGCGCATGGCCTTCGTGTATGTGCCCAATGGCATCATCATGGATGGCTGGAATCCGGACTATGAAGGAACGCTCGGGGTATTGCCGCGCATTCTGAAACCGCTCGAGCCTTTCAAACAGGACGTCCTGCTGCTTGGCAATCTGACGCACAACGCCGGCCGCGCTTTGCTCGACGGTGCGGGCGATCACGGCCGCTGCAGCGCTGCTTACCTGACAGGCATCCATCCGCGCAAGACTCTGGTGGATATCAAAGCCGGCGTCTCCTTCGACCAGATTGTGGCGAAGCAGGTTGGAGCGCACACGCGCTTCCCCTCGCTCGAGCTCGGCATGGAAGATGCACGGCAGGCCGGCGACTGCGATTCGGGATACTCCTGCGCTTACACCAACAATTTGGCGTGGGAAAGCGAGAGTCAGCCGTTGCCGCCGGTGCTCGACCCGCGGGCTCTGTTCGAGCGGCTTTTCGGCAAGGGCCAGACGTTGACGCCGGAAGCGCGCACTCGTGAAAACCTGTATCGCCGGAGCATTCTCGACTTCGTGAGCGACGATACGCGCAAGCTGGAGGCCGATCTCGGCCCCACCGACCGGCGCAAGCTCGACGAATATCTCTCGTCCATCCGTGAAATCGAGCGGCAGATCGAAAGAGCTGAGCACGACAACGCGCAGATCGATCCACACATGGAAAAGCCTTACGGCATACCGGCCGATTTCGCCGAGCATTTCAAGCTGATGACGGATATGATGACGGTGGCCTTCCAATCGGACCTCACGCGGGTGATCACCTTCCTGGTCACACACGAGGGTACTTCGCGCCCGTACCGCGAGATCGACATCCCCGATGGCCACCACCCGTTGACTCATCACCGCAACCAGCCGGACCTTATTGAGAAGGTCACGCAGATCAACTCGTATCATGTAAAGCAGTTCGCTGCCTGGATCGGAAAAATGAAGTCGATCAAAGAGGGTGACTCCTCGCTGCTCGACAATTGCATGATCGTCTATGGGGCCGGGCTATCCGACGGCAATCGCCATCTGCACGAAGACCTGCCCACGCTGATTGCCGGGCGCGGCGGCGATTACATCAAATCCGGCCGGCGCATCGTCTATCGGAGGGAGACGCCGATGTGCAATCTCTTCCTGGCCATGATGGACCGTATGGGCGTTCACGCTGAGCATTTCGGCGATTCGACGGGACGTCTGGACGGGCTGGATCTCGCTTGACATGCAGTTCCCGGGCAAGGCCAAACCGCCGATCGGCATCGTATTCGATTGCGCCATGGGCAAGATCGACGATGCGCTGGCCTTGGCCATGCTGCATGGCTTCGACGGTAAGAACGAAGCCCGCATCGCCGCGGTCGGCCTCTGCACGCCGGATCTGAAAGCTGCGCAGTTCTGCGATGTCGTGGGCCTCTTCTACGCCAGCGCGACGACCGGGATCGCCAGGGCATTCATGCACCTGACGCCGATCGGACTGGACGGCGGCAAAGCGTCTGGCGGGCCCGCTGGCAGCTCGCCCATGCTCGACGCGACGCTGGGGAAGAGCGGCCCCGATGGAAAACCGGTTTACTCCACGACCATCAAAAATCTTAACGATACAGCCGAAGTGTCGACCCTGATCCGCAACGCCCTGACTGCCCAGGACGATCAGAATGCCGTCGTCGTGCTGACAGGGCCGGCCACCGACTTTGCGAAATTGGTGGACATGTACGGCCTGAAGGAGCTGATTTCGCAGAAGGTCAAGTTACTCTGCATGGCTGCCGGAGCGTTTCCGGACGGTCCTCCGGAGCCAAACGTCAAAGCGGATATCGCGGCCGCCCGCAAGGTCCTGGCCGGCTGGTCCGTGCCGATTGTTGCTGCGGGATACGAGATCGGGGCGGAGCTGCGATTTCCCGGGGAGAGCATCGAGAAGGATTTTGCCTGGTCGACGGCGCATCCGGTGGTGGACGCCTACCGCGCCTGCCGGCCCATGCCCTATGACGCACCCTCCTGGGCCATGGCCGCGATGCTCTATGCGGTGCGCCCGAAAGAGAATTACTTTAAGCTCTCGGAACCCGGGACCATCATCGTTTCCGACGACGGACGGACGAGTTTTGCGGCATCGGACAATGGCAGGCATCGATACCTGATTCTCGATCCCGCGCAGAAGGAACGCATCGTCCGAACTTATACGGAGCTCGCCAGCGCGAAGCCCGTCGCGCGTAAGCCGCGGCGTCCGGTCGACGAGAAGAAGGACGAAAAGGAAGAAAAGAAGGAAGAGAAGAAGCCGGAACCTGCGAATTAACCGACCCGCTACTCTGCCCGCAACGCCTGCATGGGCGAGATCGAGCTTGCCTTCAACGCCGGAATCACCGCCGCAATCAATGCGGACAGCGCCAGCACCAGGATCGCGGCCGTAATAATCAGCGGATCGGACTGGCTGATTCCATAGAGCTGGGTGCCCAGAAACCGGCCCGCCGCCAGAGTCAACGGCACGCCCAACAGCAGTCCGAACGCGATTAGAGCAACCGCCCCTCGCAGAATCAGCGCAACTACACGGACCCGATCCGCCCCCAGCGCCATGCGCACGCCTATCTCGTTCGTGCGGCTGCCGACGGTGTATGCAGTGACTCCGTAAAGTCCGATCGACGCCAGAACCAGAGCCAGAATTCCGAAGAGTGAAGTAAGTTGCGCAATCAGCCGCTGCTGGCTGAAGTTACCCGCCACTTGCTCGGTGAGGCTTTGCATTCTCATTACCGGCATATTCGGATCGACGCCGGCAAGGGTACGACGCACTTGCTCCTCTGACAGTTTGGCGCCGGGCTGCATGCGCACGATGATATCGTGCAGAAAATGCGACCGTACTTCGCCTGCTTTGTTCCCCGCGTCTGCGAACACCACGGACTGCGCTTCGGGCACGAAGAAAATGGGCTCCACGGGTTCTTCCAGGCGATTCGTCAGATACCGCGCGTCCCTGGCCACCCCTACAATCTCATATTCTCCGGCGGACCTGATTTCGGCATTGCCGAAATACTTCCCAATAGGGTTCTCATTCTGGAAGAACCTTCGCGCGAATGCCTCGTTGATGACGGCCACGTGCCGTGAAGCCGCCGTGTCTTGCTCCGACAGCGGACGGCCCTTGACGATGGGGTTGCCGATGATTTCAAAGTACCCCGGTGTCACACGATCGATCCAGGAAAGGTTGTTCTCCGTGGGTCCGGGCGCCGGCCGGCCGGCCACATAGATCAATTCGTTCCAGCCATCCCCGCTTTGTGGCGAGTACAGGCAGGCAGCCACCGACGATACTCCCGGAATGCTCAGCAGCGAGTCATGCACGCGGCCGTAAAGCCACTCCAGTTGTTCCGGCTTATGACCCGCCAGCACCGGGTCTATATTCACCACCGTGCGCCCATTCTGCTCGAAGCCGAAGTTCTGATGTTCCAGATTGCGGAGCGTCTCGGTAAGCAAACCCGACGCGGAAAGCAGCACCAGCGAGAGCGCCGCCTGCAGAATCACCAGTGTCTTGCGGGGCAGCGATCCGGAGCGGCGAGTCGCACGATTGACGCCCCGCAGCGCTTCCACCGGATCGACGCGCGTGGCCATCCACGCTGGCGCGATGCCAAACGCGACTCCCGTGAGCAGCGAAATTCCGAAGGCAAAAAACAAAACCGGCAGGGAAGGCGAGGCGCTGATCGGCGAAGCAGTTATGGTTTGAAACGCAAAATGCAGAATCAGACGCGTCCCTCCAAACGCAACCGCCAGCCCGGCCGCGCCTCCCAATAGCGAAAGCACCAGGCTCTCGGTCAGAGCCTGCCGCACCAGCCGCATCGGCCGCGCGCCCAACGCCATGCTCAGCGAAGTCTGTTGGCGCCGCTCCATACCACGCAGCAGCATCAGGTTCGCCACATTCGCGCAGACGATCAGCAACACGAACCCCGAGACCATCATAAGGATTTGCAGCCATCGCTCGTACTCCTGGCGCATGCTGGTGATTCCGGCGCCTCCAGGACTCAGATACAGGGTTTGCTGCGACAGCCTGGACCGGTCATTTGCACCCATATCGCCCAGATGGGATTGCAGCCACTGATGCAGTTCCACCCGCATCTGCGCTTGAATGGACGCGCCCGTCTGCCCCGCCCGGACGCGTCCGATCATATGCAGCCAGTGCCGGTCAACTTGCTGAAGCATCGAGCTATCGCCTCGAACCACGGGTTCGGTAGTAAGCGGCAGAAAGAAGTCGGGCGGCGTGTTGCGCAGCGTGTCGCCGTAGAATCCCGGAGGAGTAACCCCGACGACGGTGAACGGCTTGTCATTGATGTTGAAGGCGGCGCCAATCACCGACGGATCGAGTCCGTACTTCTGCTGCCACACGCGATAGCTCATAATCGCGGCGGGCGGAGCGCCGGGCCGGTCATCGGCCACCGTCAGCGTGCGCCCCGCGTAAGCGCCAATGCCGAACATCGAGAAGTAATTGCCGGATACGAATTCACCGAAGTAAGTCTCCGCCGCATTCTCGCCATGCTCGCGGCGCACCCCCAGGGATGTCCCGCCGGCTTGGAAGGCGGCCAACTCCTCGAAACCCTTGGTATTGTTGCGAAAGTGCCTATAGAGCTCGTATGAGACGAGCGTAAATTCCTTGCCCTGGCTGTACAAGGCCCACACGCAGCACTGCGGCTCTTTGCCCACGCGGTAGAGCTGGCCGGGGTTCGATACCGGCAGCGACTTCAACAGGATGGCGTGTACCAGGGTGAAGATGGCCGTGGTAGCGCCGATGCCCAAGGCCAGCGTGAGGATAGCCGTGATGCTGAATGCCGGAGTCTTGCGCAGGCGCCGCAGCGCGTATCGCGCGTCTTCAGTGAACTGCGTGAGCCATAACCACCGGCTCGACTCGTAGAAGCGCTCCCCGCTGATCGTGAGGTTGCCCAGGTTTTGCCGCGCTGCGCGCTGGGCCTGGTCTTCGCTAAGCCCTGCCGCGCGCAGGCGATCCGCCTCCAGCGCGAGATGCGCCTGCAGTTCTTCGGAGAAATCGGATTGGGGACGGCGTCGGCGGTCAAACATGGCATTAGCCCTCCATCTTGGGCAGGGATTCAAGTCTTTCGAGATCCAGAATGCGCGCCATGGCCGTGGCCAGCGTGCGCCACCGGCTGGTTTCCTGGGCCATGTGCCTGCGGCCTTTGGCGGTCAGCGTGTAGAATCGCGCCTTGCGATTGTTCGAGGACAAGCCCCATTCCGCGCTGATCCATTGCTGCGCTTCGAGGCGCTGCAAGGCCGGATAGAGCGCTCCATGATCGACTAGAAGAACATCCTCCGAATTCAGTTGAATGGCGCGGGCGATGCCCTGGCCGTGCTGCGGTCCGAAGACCAGGATGCGAAGGATCAGCAGGTCAAGCGTTCCTTGCAGGAGCGCCGTGCGATTGGTTTCTTCCCGGGTTAGCATTCTGAAGATTGTCCCTGGGTTAGATGATAACCCATATGACGCTCCCAGGGCGCTTCAGTTAGCAGAAATTGTTAAACTCCAGCGGGGCGCGTCAATCGAAAGAATGCACGCGCGCGCCGCCGGCGGACTTCCTGATAAACTCCACGATGGCTTCGAGCGAAGAGCCCGGCTGAAAAACGGCCGCCACTCCCTGCCGCTTGAGAGCTTCCGTATCTTCGTCCGGAACGATTCCACCCACGATCACGATGACGTCGGTCATGTCCTTTTCGCGCAGCAACTCCATCACCCGCGGCACGATGGCGTTGTGTGCGCCCGAAAGGATGGACAGCCCGATTACCCGCACGTCCTCCTGCAGCGCCGCGTTCACGATCATCTCCGGAGTCTGCCGCAAACCGGTATAGATCACCTCCATGCCGGCGTCGCGCAAAGCCCGCGCAATCACCTTGGCGCCGCGGTCGTGGCCGTCCAGTCCAGGTTTTGCGACCAGCACTCGAATGGGTGGGTCGGTCAAATGTGCGCCGTCTCCTGGTACGACCCGAAGACCTCTCGCAATGCGTCGCAGATCTCGCCCAGCGTGGCATACGCGCGCACCGCATCCAGAATGAACGGCATGGTGTTTTCGACGCCCTCGGCCGCGCGCTGCAACGCGCTCAGCGTTTTGCGCACCTGGCCATTGTCGCGCCGCGCGCGTAGAGCCGCCAGTTTCTTCACCTGGTACTCTTCCGCCGTGTGATCGATATGCAGCAACTCGAGCGGTTCGCCCTCGGACTGGAATGCGTTCACCCCGACCACAATCTTGTCCTTGCTCTCTACGGCGCGCTGGTATTCGTAGCTGGCGTTGGCGATCTCACTCTGCGGGAAGCCTTTCTCGATGGCCGCGATCATGCCGCCCATCCCGTCGATGCGGCGGAAGTAATCTCCAGCCGCCTCCTCCATGTCGAGCGTCAGGCGCTCCACGAAATAGCTGCCGCCCAGCGGATCGGGCGTATTGGTGACTCCGCTTTCCGACGCCAGGATCTGCTGCGTGCGCAGCGCCATCGTGACCGCCTTCTCGCTCGGCAGCGCATAGGCCTCGTCGAGCGAATTGGTGTGTAGTGACTGGGTGCCCCCAAGCACCGCGGCGAGCGCCTGTATCGCCGTGCGCACCAGGTTGTTATACGGCTGCTGCCAGGTGAGCGAGCAGCCCGCCGTCTGCGAGTGGAAGCGCAGCTTCAGACTACGCTCGTCCTTCGCCCCAAAGCGGTCGCGCATGGCGTAGGCCCACATCTTACGCGCTGCGCGGTATTTGGCGATCTCTTCGAAAAAGTCGTTGTGCGCGTTGAAGAAGAAGCTCAGGCGCGGGGCGAATTCGTCCACGCGCATGCCGCGCGCGAGTGCCCATTCCACATATTCGATGCCGTCGCGCAGGGTGAACGCCAGCTCCTGCACTGCGGTCGAGCCGGCCTCGCGAATGTGGTATCCGCTGATCGAAATAGGATTGAAGCGGGGCGTGTGCAGCGCGCCGAATTCAATAGTGTCGGTCACCAGCCGCATTGACGGGCGCGGCGGGTAGATGTATTCTTTTTGCGCAATGTACTCTTTCAGAATGTCATTCTGAAGGGTGCCGGAGAGCGCCTTCCAGTCCACGCCCTGCTGCTCGGCCACGGCGAGGTACATGGCCCATAACACGTTGGCGGGCGAATTGATGGTCATCGAAACCGTGACCTCGCCTAGCGGAATGCCGCGGAACAGGGCTTCCATGTCTTCGAGCGAAGAGATAGACGCGCCGCACTTGCCGACTTCGCCTTCCGACAGCGCATGATCCGCATCGTAGCCCATCAACGTCGGCAGATCGAACGCCACGGAAAGCCCGGTCTGGCCTTGCTCCAGCAGGTAGCGATACCGGAGGTTGGTCTCTTCGGGAGTGGCGAATCCGGAAAACTGCCGCATCGTCCACAGCCGTCCTCGGTACATGGTCTGGTGTATGCCGCGAGTGTACGGAAATTCACCGGGAACGGCGAGATCCCGCGCCGGATCGAACCCCGGCAACTGCTCCGGCCCGTAATATGCCGCGATGGGAACCCCGCTGAGCGTGGTGAATTGCTTCTCGGCGACAGCCATGTTCACATTTTAGCGAACTTGACTCGCCAGGCGTATCAAGAGCGCTATTGACCCATACGTATATCGTGTGATGTATATATATCTAGTGCCTGAGATGGATGCTGACAGCTTTCTTCCGCTGAAGTCGCAGTGGTTCCACATCATGCTTTCGCTTGCGGGCGAGGAACAGCACGGCTACGGAATTATGCAGGAGGTCCTGGAACGCACTGCCGGAAAAGTGCGGTTGTGGCCGGCGACGCTGTACGGATCGCTCAAGCGGCTCATCGAAGCGGAGCTGATCGAGGAATCCGACGAACGGCCCGAGCCGGAATTAGACGACGCGCGACGCCGCTATTACCGGCTGACAGCTCTCGGCCGGCGTGTGCTCAATGCGGAATGCGAGCGGTTACAGGAGCTGGTCCGTATAATTCGAGTCAAACAAGCCGTGGTGACGCAATGAATTTCGCACTGCGGATCGGCCGTCGATTGGCGGGTAGGCCTACGATCGCCGGTGCATTCAGGTCTAAGATAGAGTCGTGGCGACACTGGTCGAAAAGGCGGAACTGTTCCGCGCGCTGCACTATGGTCCCGACATTCTGGTCCTGCCGAACGCCTGGGATTGCGCGAGCGCGCGTATTTTCGAAGAAGCCGGCTTCCCGGCCATCGCCACTACTAGCGCGGGTATAGCCAATGCGATGGGCTATCCAGACTGCCAGCGCATCCCCGGCGAGGAGATGCTGGCGGTGGTCAAGCGCATTGCGGGATGCGTGGCGGTCCCCGTTACCGCGGACCTTGAGGGCGGCTACGGCGATATTGCCTGGACCGTTGCCAGGCTGGTCGAATCCGGCGCCATCGGCCTGAATCTGGAAGATGCGGAGCGCGACACTCAGCAACATGCGCAGATCATCGCGACTGCGCGCAGCGTGGGCCGCGAGATGGGGATCCACGTGGTGATCAACGCGCGTACCGATCTTTACCTGGCCGGTATCGGCGATCCTGCCTCGCGTTTCGAGCGCGCCTGCGAACGGTCGAGGGCCTACGCCGCGGCCGGCGCGGATTGCGTGTTTATTCCAGGAGTCAGGGATGAGGAAACTATCCGGCGTTTTGTCGAGGCGCTGCACTTTCCGCTAAATTTTCTTGCAGTGCCTGGATTGCCGCCCGTGCAGCGTTTGAAAGAACTGGGCGTTGCGCGCGTCAGCGTCGGCTCGGGAATTGCCAGGGCGGCCATGGCGGTCACCCGCCGCATCGCGCTCGAAGTAAAGACCACGGGTTCCTTCGATGGCATGGCGGACGCATTCCCGTATTCCGAAGCGAACCGGCTCTTCGAAACGGGCCCTAAGCCGCGGCTCTAAGGCCCCTTTTCGGGCGCTCGCAAACCTCCCCAGCAGGAGATGATGCTAACGTTGGCTCAACCCGCCATCCACAGCCAGTACCTGCCCTGTAATAAAATTGCTGGCCTGCAAAAAATAAACCACAGCCCCGGCGACTTCGTCTGGCGTTCCTCCGCGCCCGGCGGGCGTCGCCTGGATCATGGTTTTGCCGCGCGGGTCGATGTCCTCGAACGGGATCACTCCCGGCGCCACGGAATTCACCGTGATATCAGGCGCGAAGGCTTTGGCCAGCGCGCGTGTCAGCATGATCACGCCGGCCTTCGACGCGCAATAGTGGGCGTGCTCAGCCCAGGGGCGTATGCCACCCAGCGAGCTGATATTCACGATGCGGCCGCCGCCGGTCTTGCGCATCAGCCGCGCGCCGCTCTGGCAACAGAAAAAGACGGACTTCAGATTCACCGAGTGGATGAAATCCCAATCCGCTTCGGTGATCTCGAGCGGATCGCGCCGGGTGAAGCGGGCGGCGTTATTCACCAGTCCGTCCAGCCGGCCGAGGCTGCGCTCGATCTCGCCGAACATAGCTTCAATTTCGGCCACGCGCTCGAAGTTGGCGCGAAACAGAGGCGCGTTGCCGCAGGCGGCGGCTGTCTGGCGCGCCTCGGCCTCGGAGTGGTGGTAGTGAATCGCCACACGCGCGCCCTCGCACGCCAATCGCAACGCAATGCCGCGGCCGATGCGCTTGGCCGCGCCGGTCACCAGTACCACCTTATCCCGCAAGCTAAATGATGGGTTCTCCATGGACCTCGACTTCCTCCGGAGGCACGCCCTCCCGCGCGGGCTCGGGCAGCCGGCCGGTCCAATGCGCCCATCCCCAGAAGATGGCGGTAGTGGAGCTAAGCGCGCCGGCGATAGCGCCAATCGAGCGCGGATCGTAATATTGTGAAGCGATTCCGGCCAGCATCATCGAAACCATCATGGTAGACCAGACCATGGATTCCATGGTGGCGAAGACGCGTCCGCGATATTCGTTGGCGACGTGCCGCAGCAGTTGCGAGAAGTTCAGCACCGAGCTCACCCCCACCGCGCAGCGCGAAAGCGCGATGAATACGAGTGCCGCGCGGAAATTCCGCATCTGGCTGAAGAGGATGTATGCGCCGCCGTGTACGATGTAGCAGACCACCACGGCACGCTTGTAGCCGTCGAAGCTGAGGCGCTCGCCCAGCCTATGCCCCACTACGCCACCCACCAGCAGGCCAATGCCGGCGCAGCCCCAGATAATGCCGATGCCGGCGGGGCCGCGATTAAACACCAGCTCGCCGAAGATGCTGAACAGGATCTGCGCCGCGCCGCCGCCCGTGGCCCAGCCCACGCCGATCAGCGCAATTCCGACGATCAGCGGATTGGCGCGCATGTAGCGCAGCCCCGCGGTATATTCGCCCCAGGGACGCAGCACTTCGTTCTCCGTGAGCGCCTGGCGCTTCGGCCGGAAACCGTCGCCCGGCAGAAACAGCCGCGAGATGCACAGCGCCGAAAAAACGAATGAAAGCGCATTGCCGGCGAAGGCCCACCCATAGCCGAATTGCACCACGCTGGCGCCAGCCAGAAAGGCGCCGATGGTCAGAGTCATCCACTGCGTGGTTTGCGTCAGCGAATTGGCGGTATGCAGCTCGTCAGGGGTGGTGATGCTGGGCAGGATGGCGGAGCGGCCGCTGGTGAAAAACGGCGACGCGAACATCAGCAATGCGCTCAGCGGATACAGCAGCCATGTGCCGTGCCGGTGAATAGCGAAGATGAAGCCCAGCGCCACGATGGCGCGCACCGCGTCGCTCGCGATCATCACGCGCTTGCGGTCGAGGCGATCCAGCAAGACGCCCGCGATGGGCCCGGCCAGCACTGCCGGGATGGCGCGCGCCAGCATGATGCCGCTCACCACCAGTCCGGAGCGGGTATTGGCCAGTGCCAGGCTGAACACCGCGATATTGTTGAAATGGTCGCCGATTTCGCTGACCACCTGCCCGATCCAGGTATAGCGGTAGTTGCGGTTGCCGCGCAGCAATTCCACGAACGACGTCATCAGCCGCGCTCCGCCAGGCAAACGCCGCAGAGAATGACAAGGCCGCCGGCGATCACGGATGCGCCCAGGCGTTCGCCCAGGATGGCCACCCCCATGGCCGTAGCGAACACCGGCTGCAGGTATGAAAAGGCCGACACGCGCGAGGCTGAAATCCGTGCGAGGGCGTAGTAGTAAATCAAATAAGCGAGCACCGAGGGACAGAGAGCCATGTACAGCATCGAGAGCCATGCGGCAGCGCTGATATGCACAAGCGCCTGGCGCCAGGCTCCCCATAAAACGACCGGCGCCAGCGCCAGTGCGCCTCCCACATAGGCAAAGGTGTTCACCGTAACGGAGCTGAACCGCTCGGTCGCTTGCTTGCCCGAGACCGTGAAGATTGCGAAGAACAGTGCGGCCAGGAACGTGAAGAAATCCCCGATCCAGGTTGCGCCCATAGCGGATGCCGGCTCGAAAACTTTCAACACCGCCACGCCGGCCAGCGCGATGGCCATGCCCGCGCCTTTGCGCGCCGTCATGCGCTCCAGGCCGCGCAGGCATGCCAGAATCAGGACCAGCATGGGCGTCAGCCCGACGATGATCGCCGCATGCGCCACGCTTGTGCGACTCAGCCCCACCACAAAAAAGACCTGGTTGAGGGTCACGCCGAACACGCCCAGAGAGAGGAGCAGGGGAACATCCCGGCGGCTCCAGCTTGCGGCATGGTTGCGGCTCTGCCATATATAAAATGGCAAGATGAACAGTCCGGCAAAGCCTATGCGCAAACTGGCCAGCAGCAGCGGCGAAAACTCGCGGAGCGCGATCTTGCCGACGATGTAGTTGCCCGACCAGAACACGATCATCAGGAAGATGAGGGCGTAGAGGACCACAGGACCGTTCAACCCGCGGACTCCTCCCGGACAGTGATCGACCGTATATACTCGCGGTCGAGCGCGTAGCCGAAGCCGGGCTCGGGGGAAACCCGTATAGTGCCTTGCGGCGTGGTCTCGATCGGCGGGACGACGATATCGCGCGCCCAGTATCGCCGGCTGGCCGATACATCCCCCGGCAGCACGAAATTCGGCAGCGTCGAGAGCGCGATGTTGTGCGCGCGGCCCACGCCGGATTCGAGCATCCCGCCGCACCACACCGGAACGCCGGCGGCCTGGGCCACATCGTGTAAGCGCTTGGCCTCGCTGAAGCCGCCCACGCGCCCGAGCTTGATATTAATGATGCCGCATGCGCGCAGCCGTATGGCCTGCTCGGCATGGTGCGCGGAGCGTATGCACTCGTCGAGGCAAATGGGCGTATCGAGCCTGGCCTGCAGCACGGCGTGATCGATGATGTCGTCGTGCGCCAGGGGCTGCTCGATCATCATCAGATAAAATTCGTCGAGCTGTTTCAGGCGGTCCGTGTCCGCCAGCGTGTAGGCTGAGTTGGCGTCCGCCATCAGCTTGATGGCGGGAAAGCGCGCGCGCACCTGGCGGATGACGTCCACGTCCCAGCCGGGCTTGATCTTCATCTTGATGCGCTGGTAGCCCGCCTGCAGTTCGCGGCCGATTTTGTCCAGAAGCTGATCCACGGAATCCTGTATGCCGATGGAGACGCCGCAAGAGATTTCCTGGCGCGCGCCTCCGCCGATGGTTTGCCACAACGGCTGGTTCGCGAGGCGGGCTTGCAGGTCCCATATGGCAGCTTCGAGTCCGCCGCGCGCCATGCGGTGGCCGCGTATATGCGCGGTGAGCGGGGCCGTATCCTCGGCGCTGCGCAGCTCCCGGCCCAGCAACCGCGGGATCGCGTAATCGCGCAGGATGAGCCAGGCGCATGCGGTCCACTCCTCGTTGTAGAAAGGATTTTCCCCGGCGGTCACTTCGCCCCAGCCGGCTGCGTCTTCCCCAGCCACTTCGACCAGGATAATGTCGCGTTCCGTGGTGCGCCCGAAACTGGTTTCGAAGAAATGCACCAGCGGCATGCGGATCTGGCGGAGGGTTATGCGTTCGATGCGCATTCCCATCTCCCCAGCAGATACGTGCCGGCTCCCGCGGACCTTTCGAAGCCGATGACGGCCAACCCGCGACCGAAGCAACCGGTCAAGCGCTCGCCCAGCTCTTTCTGGATCTCTCTCGCGCGCCTGGGCTCTTCGCGCCGGATGATGTCCACATCCGCGGGCACCTCAATGCGCTCGGCAATGGCACGCGCGGGTAGCTCTCCCCGAAGCACTGCCTCGGCGTGCGGACAGGCCAGCCACCACTCGGCCACGCAGCGGTCCGTGGGCAGGCCGCCGTGCAGAGGGCTGGTGGTGGTGCCGTACTGGTTTTCCACGTAGCGCCGCACGATGGCTCCCAGCCGCTCCATGTTGAAGAAGGCGTTCTTGAGCTCCAGCGGATCGAAGGTCCACTCAATCAGTTGGATGCCGCGGTCGAGCGCGTCATCGCGCTGCTTGAGCTTGAGCATGCGCCCGACGCCCTGATTGCGGTAGTCCGGCAGCACGCCGAGCATGTGGCTATGCAGGTACGACCCGCCGCCCGGCTTCAACCCGGGAATCGATAACACGAAGCCGACCATCCGGCCGCCAGCATAAGCCCCGAAGGCCTGGCCGCCGACCTTGAGGGCCACCACGAACAGGCGCGCCGGCAGCAGCTCGATGTCGTCGAATCCCCAGATGCGTTTCTGAAGCTGTACGGCTTCCTGGAATTCGCGGCTTTCCGTCAAAGGCCGCAGCTCGATCATCGCTTGGACTCCTGCCAGAGCTCCTCCATTTCGTCGAGCGTGGCGGCCTCGGGGGACTTGCCCCGCTCACCCAGCTTGCGCTCGATGTAGCCGAAACGCGCGCGAAACTTGGCGTTGGTCTTGCGCAGCGCCTGCTCGGGATCGACGTTCACGAAGCGTGCCAGGTTGACCAGCACGAACAGCATGTCGCCCAGCTCGTCTTCCATCTCCGCCGGCATTGCGCCCCGCCGCGCCGCGTCGAATTCCGCCAGCTCTTCATGCAGTTTTTCCAGCACTTGGTCGGGGTTGGCCCAATCGAAGCCCGCGTGCGCCGCGCGGGAAGCGATTTGCTGCGCCTCCACCAGCGCGGGCAGCGCGCGCGGCACCGATTCCAGCAGCCCGGGCGTTTGCCCGCCCTTTTGCTTCTTCTCCGCCGCCTTCACCTCGCCCCAGATGCGCCGCACGTCGCCGGCAGTCTCGGCGTTCTCCTCGCCGAATACGTGCGGATGCCGCCGAATCAGCTTCTGATTGATGGCGTCGAGCGCGTCTTCGATGCGAAACCGGTTCTGCTCGGCGGCCAATTGCGAGAAGAAGACGGCCTGCAGCAGCAGGTCGCCCAATTCGCCAGCCAGCTCGGTCCAGTTGCGAGCGTCGATGGCGTCCAGGACTTCGTAGGTTTCTTCGAGCAGATAGGGTTTGATGGTATCGAAAGTCTGCTCGCGGTCCCACGGGCACCCTCCGGGCGCACGCAACCGGGCCAGGATCTCGATCAGCTGTTGAAATTTTTCGCCGGCGGTGGGATGCAAACTTCCAATTTAGCATGGCCCGGCAAAGTCCTTAACTTCCGAAAAATGTCAGGTGTCAGATGGGGCCCCTTATCTACCGATTGTGCACCACAACTTGTGGCCGCTGGTCGCCTCCAGTCTGCCCGGCGCGCTCATATCCGACCGCACGGCGCTCGAAAACCGGCCGTCGCCAGATGGTTCAATCTTTCTCGTCGCCGATCACAAACGCAAGATAGTCTTGCCCGGAGTAACCCTGCGCCCACGCAAGGGAACACCGCCGATCGAAAGCAATTGTGTCGCAACAGCCAAATATTATGGCGCAACGGCAGTCTTGCGACAGGCCAGG
>Ga0302326_10012925_pt1 | contig 17736 bp, 15 predicted proteins | sample Palsa_T0_3_FD_202264 | JGI IMG/M metagenome (GOLD analysis project Ga0302326, IMG submission 202264) | Peat permafrost microbial communities from Stordalen Mire near Abisko, Sweden - Palsa_T0_3 | ecosystem: Environmental > Terrestrial > Soil > Palsa > Peat permafrost | place: Sweden: Abisko... | reverse complement strand
CGCGGACACATCATGCCGGCGTCGCGCATCCTCAGCGTTGCGGAATACCAGGGCACCGGAATCGATGAACAGCCCGCCATTGCGGTACTCCGCGAGACCGGTCAAGCCATCGATGGCGGTCACGGCGATGCCGGCGCGTTCCAACGGCTCGATCAGGGAGTAAGCGAGCCATTGGGACAGCTTATGGAGCGGCACCAGCTGGTCGGTGGCGTCATCGGTGCGCAGTGCCGGATGCCGCCAGCAGTCCCCCAGGGGAATGCCGCCAAGCGTGATCCGCGACGGCCAGATCGGCCCGAGATGTGTGAGCAGCTCGCGCAGGACGGTGGCGGCTTCGATGCGCCCGCCTGCGGCGAGGCCGGCGAGATGATCGAACAGGCCGCCGGGCCGCGGCTCGTCTTTCGTCGCGAAGATCGTAGGCGCCGCCGCCACGGTGCGGCCGAGCCGACGCAACAGGTCGGCGCGGCCGGCTATGCCGAGCAGCGGATTGGCGTCGCCGACCCGGAAGCCCGCGAACAGCGTCTCATCCGCGAGCCGTTCGAGCGTCGCCGCATCGGCCCGCAGGGGGTCCTCGGGCCGGCCGGAAAACGCGCCCGCGGCGAACATGGCGAGGCTCGCCAGTGCGAGCCCCTCCGAGCGGCCGATCTCGCGGCCGGTCACCGGGTCACGAAACCGCCAGTCCGGGCCGGCTCCGGCATCGAGCAGCACGCTGACCATGACGAGATCGAACTCGGCGCGCGCCCGCGCGGCGCGATCGCGCCAGCTCGTGGTACCGGCGAGGTCCGCCCAGCGGTCCTGGCCGTCGAGCACGAAATGCCGCCAGCGCGAATGAAAGGGGATATCGAAATCGGGATAGGCCGCGGCAGTGACCTCGAGGGTGAGATCGGTGGCGTCTTCCAGGCGGTCCAGATCGATCCGGAAATGCGACAGCGCGTCGTCGAGGCCTTTGTGCAGCAAGAGGTTCGCCCGCTCGCGCACGGCGGCGGCACTCATGAGCGACAGCGCGGCGTCGGCGGGTGCGATCACGCTCAATATTTCTCGAGCGGGCGGCCGACGGTGGCGGCGGACTCCTGCGATGCCGGTTCCGGCGAGTAATAGCCGGCGGCCCGCTTGGCATCGATCTCTACATGGGCGTCGGGCGGCACCAGCTCGTCGGGAATGGCCACGCGCTCGACGATCTCGATGCCCTGCGAAACCAGCGCATCGTGCTTCATGTCGCTCATGGAGACGAAGCGGTCGATCCGGCGCAGGCCGAGCCAGTGGATGGGATCGGGCATCAGCTGCTGGAAGCGCGCATCCTGCACACCGGCGACGCATTCGGTCCGCTCGAAATAGGTGGCGGCGGAATCGCCGCCTTCCTGGCGCTTGCGGGCGTTGTAGACGAGGAACTTGGTGACCTCGCCCAAGGCGCGTCCTTCCTTGCGGTTATAGACGATGACGCCGAGGCCGCCTTGCTGCGCCGCGCGGGCGCATTCCTCGATGCCGTGAATAAGATAGGGCCGGCAGGTGCAGATGTCGGAGCCGAACACGTCGGAGCCGTTGCACTCGTCATGGACCCGGCAGGTGATCTTGGTGCGCGGATTGGCGAGCTTTTCCACGTCGCCGAACAGGTACACGGTGGTGCCGCCGATCGGGGGCAGGAACACGTGCATGTCGGGACGGGTGACGAGCTCGGGAAACATCCCGGCGGTCTGCTCGAACAGGGCACGGCGCAGATGCGTCTCGGTAGTGCCGAATCGTTCGGCGACGCCGGGCAGGTACCACACCGGATCGATCGCGACCTTGACCACCGACACGCTGCCATTGTCGTGAATGTGCTTGCCGTCGGGCAGGAGGCGCCCGGCGCGGATGGCATCGCGCATCTCGATGAGATCGAGCCGCGCGCGGGTGACCGCGATGGTGGGGCGGACGTCGAGGCCCTCTGCGATCTCGGTCTTGAAGCTGTCGGCGACCAGATGGCCCCAGGGGTCGAGCGAGACGATGCGCTGCGGCTCCGACCATTGCGGAAACGGCCCGATGGTCGCGGCCGGGAATGTGTTGGTCAGGTCCGGGCGGCGGATCGGATCGAGTGCGCCGGCGGTGACCGCCAGCGCGCGATAGAGCGCATAGGAGCCGCCATGGGTGCCGATGACGTTGCGGTCATGGAGCCGCGACACCGTACCGATGACCGGTCCCCGCGTCCGCGCCGTGGCTGCACCCCAGTGGATCGGGAAGCGCGACTTGCCGCCCGGCTCCGGGTGGGAGGTCAGGCGGATGTGATCGGTGCGGTTGGACGTCATGTTCGGCTCGTTTTGAAAAACCAAATCGCCCGCGAAGTGGCGGTGGGTTCCCTGTGGTGTCGCGAAAGTGCGGAGCCGTCGCTAACGGAAGGAGGTCGACCGGACCTTGCAGCCCCGCAAAGAAAGAATATAGCCCTGCAAGGGCGATTCCGCCACCGGAAAGAAGCGAAAAATACCTTGCCGCATCCGCTGGTTAAGGCACCGGATGGCTATGATCCCCAGGCCTCCTCGCGCGGCGCATCGGCCTCCTCGCGGGCGCCGTCGATCACCTTGACGAGCGCGCGCAGCGCCTCCGGCACGCCTTGGTGCGTCACCCCCGAAATGACGAGGGGGGTTGCCTTGGCGGCCCGCTTGAGCCGGGCCTTCTGCTCCTTGAGCTGCTCCGGCATCAGCGCATCGGCCTTGTTGAGCGCGACGATCTCCGGCTTGTCGATGAGCCCATGGCCGTAGGCCGCAAGCTCCTGGCGCACGGTCTTGTAGGCCTTTCCGGCATGCTCGCAGGTGCCGTCGACGAGATGGAGCAGGACGCGGCAGCGCTCCACATGGCCGAGAAAGCGGTCGCCGAGCCCGACGCCTTCATGGGCGCCGGCGATGAGCCCCGGAATGTCCGCCAGGACGAACTCGCGGCCATCGACGCGGACCACGCCGAGTTGGGGATGCAGCGTGGTAAAGGGGTAATCGGCGATCTTGGGCTTGGCCGCGCTCACCGCCGCGAGGAAGGTCGACTTGCCCGCATTGGGCAGCCCCACCAGGCCGGCATCGGCGATCAGCTTGAGGCGCAGCCAGATGGTGCGCTCCTCGCCTTCGAGCCCGGGATTGGCGTGACGCGGCGCGCGATTGGTCGAGGACTTGAAATGGGCATTGCCGAACCCGCCATTGCCGCCCTTGGCGAGCACCACGCGGTCGCCGAGGGCGGTGAGGTCGGCGAGCAGGGTCTCGTTGTCCTCGTCGAAGATCTGGGTGCCCTTGGGCACCTTGAGAACGACACTGGAACCGTTCGCCCCGGTGCGGTTCTTGCCCATGCCGTGACCACCAGTCTTGGCCTTGAAATGCTGCTGATAGCGGTAGTCGATCAGCGTGTTGAGGCCGTCGACGCATTCGGCCACGACATCGCCGCCGCGCCCGCCGTCGCCGCCGTCGGGTCCGCCGAATTCGATGAATTTCTCGCGGCGGAACGAGACGCTGCCCGCGCCGCCGTTGCCCGAGCGGATATAGATCTTCGCCTGATCGAGGAATTTCATCGCTGTATCAAGCCATTCCCGCGCGGCTTTTCAAGGGCCGCGCGGGGCCGGCGCCAACCAGGGCGGTGAGGTATCGGCTACTTCGGGGCGACCGAAAGTCGCTTCGCGCGTGTCGCTCCGATCGGCAACGGCGGATTTCTCACCCTTTTTTCTGAGCCTTGATCTCGTCGAATTTGGACAGCGCCCGTTCAAATTTCTCATTGAATAGCCACATCGCATCGAGAATTTCACGGAAGTTCGCCGATGTCTTCGCCCTGTCGGCCTGTCCGAATGTGAAGACGCTGTTGTTGCGCAAATATCCCATTATCGTCGGGTCGGAAATTTTATAATTAGCCAAGTTGCCTGAATTGAGGGCGGACCTGGTCGGACTGGGAATGATCTGGATGAGCTCGAAAAGTTTCATTTGATCGATCGGATCCGGCAACGCTTTGATGATCGCCCGTATTTGCGGGAAAAGCTCTGCGTGTGCGTTCATCAGGCCGTCTCTCACGGCGGTCCAATGATTGAATCGATGATCTGAACTGCCGACCCGCGCCTCTTCTTTGTCGTCGCGAGCGCTCAGCGCGGGATCAAAGGCTGCAATCGACTTTTTGATCGACGCCCATTTCCTTTGACCGTTTTGATCTTCAGATACGCCTGTTTGAAAGCTTCCCTTGTAGGTATTCGATCGCGCATTGCCGATGTTCTGATTGCCATTCGTCTCGGCGAAGAAGAGGCCGAGGCTGATGCGACCCGCCACTCCGGCGGTTGCCGCATCGAGGCCCCTGGCTCGTGCAATGGCGGTTCCCAGGTCGACAACGTCGCTGAATGGAGTATCGGAGTTTTGCGCATTGGCGGGTGGCGCCTGCATGACGGCAAAGAGTTTCGTATATTCATCGAGAAGCGGCTCGTTGTCGGCATCGAAATATGCCGGAGGAATCCCGAATTTATTGGGTCTTCCGATCTTGGAGGGAAGCACGGCGGTGAGATCCTTATACGCGCTTATCATGTTGTTGCGGGCAAGATAGAGCGCCTGTCCCGGCAGGTTGGGCAGCTGTTGTCTCGAATTGATCTGTGCGCGCCGCTGACTCGAGATCGACTTGAAGGCGCTTACGGCATTGTTGTACGTGCCGAGCGCATCCGGCTGACCCTGCGCCGGAGAAATGAAGCTGAGATTGCCGATGTCGGCCGGAACGAGCCGCCCGACCGCGTACGTGATCGTACTGATGGCGTCGGAAACCGGCGGCGTGAAGAAGAGCCCGAGAGCAAGAGCTGCCGCCACTCTTTGGACCTGAGATGACATTTGTTCTCCCCGAACTCAATTTGCTGAAATCGGCGGCGGGCGCGTCATGAACGCGGCTGCTCGACCGGACCTGTCAGCCGAGCACAGACGATTCCGGTTCCAGCCACAAGGCCGTAATTCCAGCGATGCGTCGTCGGGTCTCCCGCGCCGCTCAGAAATCCGGCTTGTCGGCCTGTGGGATTGGATAGAGGCCCTGATTGAAGTGATCCCCGTTGTTCTCCGCGCATACCATTTCGTGGAGCGGGACTTCCGCGGGACGGTGGTCGCGCCGGTAACGCTGAACGGCGTTCCACGGCATCGTGAATGCGCCGGGGTCCTCGACATGAACTTTGACTTCCAGCACGTCCCCGCCGTCCACCAGCCTGAAGCGCTCCACCACGTGGAGCCGGGTCGTGTGGGGCGTGCGATAATTGTCCACGTAGGTCTTGTCATTCAGGCCGATCGTGTCGACCACCAGGGTGTCGCCGTTCTCATAATGACCGACGGACTCGCCGTACCATGAAGGCTTCGGATCGGCGCTGTGGGGCACGTCCAGGTAAACGCGACGCAGCTGGAAATCCTGCCCCCAGGTCATCAGGACCTCCCGCGGCGCCTGGATGAAAAATATGGGGTGGACCGGATAAAGTAAAAAGCCCGGAACACCATGCGGCCAGCAACGTGATCGCGCAGTGAACCCGACTTTTCCGTCAAGAACCTCATCATTGGATTTTTTCATTTGCTCCACCACCCAGGGCTGCAGGATCGGGTTGGTGACGTCGGCGATCTTGACCGTTTCCTGCAGGGCGACGGCATTGGAAACATAGTGGTGGGCGGGATCGGATCGGACCGGACCGGGGCCGAGGTCCGGCGGGAGAAACTCGTCGCCCGGTCCTTTCAACCAACCGGTGACGTTATCTGGAGCAAAATTCGGGATTGGTGCGTTCTCTTCGGCGAGCGCGGGCGATAGCGCCGCAACAGCGCACGCAAATGCCGCCGATAAACCCCATGCCCTAATCCGCCAACGAAGGCGGTCGCCCGTTGCACGCTTGGACATCTGAGCCTCCTCGAAGGTGAGCGGACAAGAAACATACCACAGCTTGCCGGGTCCAGCGTTCGGCTGTCGGCTCGCTTTTGCGGGGATCACCGAATGGCCGTGCGGGGGCGCCGCTAACCGGTGCGCCGCGGCACTGGCGGCTTCGGCCGCGCCGCGCCCCAGGTCTTGATCGAAGCCCAGATGCCGCGCTCGAGGCGGAACCGGTCGACCGGCACCGACGAGTGGATGGCGCGGACGCGGTAAAGGCTGACGCCGGTCCATTGGAAGCCGCATTTCTCCAGCACGCGCCGCGACGCCGGATTGCTGACGCGCGCGGCCGCGAGGAGCACCTTGTGTCCGCGGTCGGTGAAGGCATGGTCGATCACCGCGCGGGCCGCCTCGGTGGCATAGCCGTTGCCCCAGAACGGCACGCCGAGCCAGTAGCCGACCTCCGGCACGTCGTCGCGGTCACGAAATCCGCAGGCGCCGATCACTTCTGCGGCCATCGTGACGAGAAAGGCCACCTCGCCGTCCTTCTTGTTGACGGCGCCGATCCACTCCCTGGCGTCGGACAAGGCGTAAGGGTGGGGGATGCGGGTCGTATTTTCGGCGATGCGCCGATCGTTGGCGAGCGCGGCCACCAGCTTAGCGTCCTCGAGGCGCGGCGCGCGCAGGCACAGCCGCTCGGTCTCGAGGACGGGGGTACTTCCCTCTCGGAAGGTGTCGGTTGGCGTTCTATCCAGCAAACTCATGGTCGGGTTCCTTGGTTTAACGAAAACCATGAGGGGGAGCCGGCTGCCCGTCTCCCCCTCATCGGAACCCTTCTGGGGTCCACCGGGTCGACTGACGCGCCGGCGGACCTCGATGTGATCCACCGTCTATTCGGCCGCGGCCTGCATCGGTACTACCGAGACATAGACGCGGCCCTTGGCTTTGGTGCGGTACTCGATATGGCCGTCGATCAACGCGAACAGGGTGTGGTCCTTGCCGATGCCCACATTGGGGCCGGGATGCCACTGGGTGCCGCGTTGCCGCACGATGATATTCCCGGCAAGGCACGCCTCGCCGCCGAACTTCTTCACGCCGAGGCGCTGGCCTGCCGAATCGCGCCCGTTGCGCGACGACCCGCCTGCTTTCTTGTGCGCCATGATTGTCTCCGTTCTATGGGGTCATTTGTTCGATTTGATGACGGCTGCCTATCCGGGCGCCGCCTCAATTTTCTTCAAAATCTCGTTACGCGACGGCCTCTGAAGCTTCAGGCTTTTCCGACCGCGGCTCCCGCTTCGGGCGCGGCGGCGGCGTCTGCGACGGCTTCTTGCCTTCGGTCAGGATCTCGGTGATTCGCACCAGCGAAAACTCCTGGCGATGGCCGCGCTTGCGCCGCGAATTCTTGCGGCGGCGCTTCTTGAAGGCGATCACCTTCGGCCCGCGCACGTGATCCAGCACTTCGGCGGCGACCGTTGCGCCTTCGACCGTCGGCGCGCCCAGCATGGTGCTCTCGCCGCCGACCACCAGGACTTCGCCGAACTCGATCACCGAGCCCGGCTCGGCCTCGACCCGATCGACCCGCAGGATGTCTTCGGCGACGACGCGAAACTGCTTGCCGCCCGTTTTGATGACCGCGAACATCTTTTTCTTCCTCGTGTTCGTCACCCGATACACGGACAAGCATGCCCGGACCGGCTTCTTTCGATCGTGGTTTGCGATGCAGCTACGGACGCCCGGCCCTGCGAAACCTGCAACAAGGCTTGGTTCGCAATAAGACTTGGGTGCTCGCAACAAAGCGCGCGGAACCGCTGCCGGCCCGCGCTGCCGGGGGGTTATGAACCGCGCGGGCTGACCTGTCAAGAATTGTGGCCTGTGGCGGATTCAGTCGGGTTTTCATCGCCATGCGGGAACTTTGGCCCGGAAAGTACATTGCCCCGATGGCTCGGCGCTTTCAGCCGCTGGAATTCCAGATGCCGCTGTCGCAAAGTGAGTTGATGGACGGCCAGTCGAACACCGCGTCTCCGGAGCGCCTGGACACTGGGCGCGACCGGCCGCAGGCCAAGTCGGACCATGTATCCGACCACGAGCCGAGCCAAAAGCCAGCGCAAAAGACCGAGCGGGCCCGTGGTCTGTTGCGCCGGCATCCTTATGCCGCATTGGCCGCCGCCGTGGCCGTGGCCCTGCTGGCCGCGGGCGGCGTCATGTGGTGGCTGCATGCCCGCAATTACGAATCCACCGACGACGCGTTCATCGACGCGCGCAATGTGTATGTGAGCTCGCAGGTGGTCGGCGCCATCACCGCGGTTCCCGTCACCGACAACCAGCTGGTCCAGACCGGCGGCTTGCTGGTGCAGATCGATCCCCGCGACTACCAAGCCGCCGTCGAAGAGGCTCAGGCCCAGGTCGCCCAGGCGAACGCGGCCATAGGCAACCTGGATGCCCAGATCGAAGCCCAGAATGCCCGCATCGATCAGGCCGAAAAACAGGTGGTGCAGACCCAGGCGGCGCTCACCTTTGCCCAACAGGAGAACGCTCGCGCCCAGGACCTGGTCAAGCGCGGCGCCGGCACCGAGCAGGCAGCGCAGCAGAACGTTTCAAATTTGATCCAGGCAACAGCCGGTGTGGCGAGCGCCCAGGCCAATGCCGTCGCCGCGCAGAAGCAAATCCCCGTGCTGCAAGCCCAGCGCCTCAGCGCAGCCGCCCAGCTCAAGCAGATGGAAGCCGTCCTGCAGCATGCCCGGGACAATCTGGAGCGCACCCGCCTCACCGCGCCCGAGCCCGGCCGCGCCACCCAGATCTCCGCGGCGGTCGGCGCACTGGCCCAGCCGGGGCAGTTGCTGATGATCTTCGTACCGGAAAACAAATGGGTCACCGCGAATTTCAAGGAAACCCAGCTCACCCTGATGCGCCCGGGGCAGCCGGCCGATATCGCGATCGACGCCTATCCCGGCCGCATCTTCAAAGGTCATGTGGACAGCGTCCAGGCCGGCAGCGGCGCGGCTTTCAGCCTGCTGCCGCCCCAAAATGCCACCGGAAACTACGTCAAGGTGGTGCAGCGCGTGCCCGTCAAGATCGTCTTCGACCATCCTCCCGATGTCTATATCGGTCCCGGCATGTCGGTGGTCCCGACCGTGAAAGTGCGATGAGCGCGCAGGGGCGGAGCCCAGGTCGGGGTCCCGATCCGCTCAGCCGCTCCGCGGCGGGTGGACGCAATCCCTGGCTGATCGCGGTGGTGATCTCGATCGCCACCTTCATGCAGGTGCTCGATACCTCGATCGCGAACGTCGCGCTTCAATATATCGCCGGCAGCCTTGCCGCGAGCGTCGACGAGAGCACCTGGGTGCTGACGAGCTATCTCGTTGCGAGCGCCGTCATCCTGCCCATCAGCGGCTGGCTGTCGGGCGTGGTCGGACGCAAGCGCTTCTACATGGCCTGCGTCGCCACCTTCACCGTGAGTTCCGTTCTATGCGCGCTCGCGCCGAACCTGCAGATGCTGATCTTCTTTCGCGTGCTTCAGGGCATCGGCGGCGGCGGCATGGCGCCGAGCGAGCAGGCGATGCTCGCCGACACTTTTCCCGAGAACAAGCGCTCGCTCGCCTTTGCGCTATATGGCGTCGCCGTCCTGGTGGCGCCGACCGTCGGCCCGACGATCGGCGGCTGGCTCACCGACAATCTGTCCTGGCACTGGATTTTCCTGATCAACGGCCCGATCGGCGCGATCTCGCTGGTGCTGGTGAATTGGCTCGTCACCGAACCGGAGGCGCTGGAACAAGAGCGCAAGGAGCGTATCGCGCGCGGGCTGAAGGTCGACTGGATCGGATTCATCCTGGTGGCGTTGTTTCTCGGCTGCCTCGAGATCGTCCTCGACAAGGGCCAGGAGGACGACTGGTTTTCATCGAACTTCATCGTGTTCTTTGCGGCCGTATCGTTCGTCTCCTTCGTCCTGTTCGTGCCCTGGGAGTTGATGCACAAGGAACCGATCGTCGACCTCAAGCTTTACGGCTACACCGCCTTCGCCTCCTCCTCGCTGATGATGCTGGCGGTCGGCGCGATCCTGTTCGGCACCACCCAGCTCATCCCGCAGCTGCTGCAGGAGGTCTACCAATACTCGGCGACCCTGTCGGGCCTGGCTTTGATGCCCGGGGGACTGGCAATGCTGATGCTGATGCCGGTGGTCGGCGTGCTTGCCGCACACGTCCCGGTGAAATACCTCATCGCCGGCGGGATGGCGTCGATCGGGTTGGCGATGTTTCACATGACCTCGCTCTCCGGCCAGGCCGATTTCAGCTTCTACGCCTGGGCGCGGGTGCTCCAGACGGTCGGATTGCCGTTCGTCTTCATTCCGATCACGTCGGCATCCTATACCGGGCTGCCGCCGCAAAAGACCAGCGAGGCCTCTTCGCTCATCAATGTCGCTCGCAATCTCGGCGGCAGCATCGGCATCTCGGTGGCGACTACGATCATCGCGCGCGGCTCGCAGGTCCACCAAAACTATCTCGCCGACCATCTGGTCCCGTCGTCTTCGGCCTATCAGCAGGCGATCGCGAACGCGACGACGGCATTGACCGCCCAGGGCGTCCCGGCCGCGGTCGCACCAACGGCCGCATTCGACTACATCAGCCAAGTCGTCATGCAGCAGGCAGCGCTCTTGGCCTATATCGACGTGTTCAGGGATTTTGCGCTGCTCGCGCTGCTGATGGCGCCGCTGGCGTTGATCCTGCTGCGCGCGCGAACCCCGCGCGCGGCCCATTGACGCCGCCGGAACCGCGCAACAGGATGGGCTGTCCGTCATAAGGATGCGGGCACGCCGCGCAGCCGACCACAATTTGTCGACGCTGGGGAGACGCCATGAAACCGCTCCGATGTGCCGCGGCAGCGCTCGCGCTCCTCGCCGCCGCCGTGCCGGCGCGCGCGGCCGACTACCCGGTCCGGCCCGTCAGCTTCATCGTCCCTTATGCTCCCGGCGGCGCCACCGACCTGATGGCGCGCCTCGTCGGCCAGCGGCTGGAGCAGCGCCTGGGCAAACCCTTCGTGGTGGAAAACCGCCCCGGTGCCGGCACCGTGCTCGCCGCCGCCTATGTGTCGAAGCAAGCGCCCGATGGCTACACCCTGCTGCTCGGCACTAGCACGACCATGGCGATCAACGTCACCATCTACAAAAGCCTGCCTTACGATCCGACCCGCGACCTGGTTCCGGTGGCGAGCGTGGCCGGCGTGCCGTTCATCCTGGTCGTCAATCCGTCGCTGCCGGTGAACACGGTCGCCGAACTCGTCGCCTATGCGAAGGCCAAGCCCGAGGCGCTGACCTATGCCTCGAACGGTCACGGCGGCGCGGCGCATCTCTTTGCCGAGCTCCTCAAGAGCGTCACCGGGATCACGGCGACGCACGTGCCCTACAAGGGGCTCGCGCCCGCCCTCAACGATGTCGTCGCCGGCCATGTGTCGATGATGTTCGGCGATTTCGGGACGACGCTGCCGCTGGTGCGCACCGGCAAGCTGCGCGCGCTCGGCGTCTCGACCGCGCAGCGGGTCGGCGCGGCGCCCGAGATTCCTCCGCTCGCCGAGGCCGGGCTCTCCGGCTTCGACGCCTCGTCCTGGCAGATGGTGGTGGCGCCCGCCGGAATGCCGCGGGACATCCTCGACAAGCTCAACGCGGAGCTGCACGCCATCGTATCGGATCCGCGCTTCCGCGATGAGCTGTCCGCCAGGGGCATGGTGCCCCTGGTGACGCCGTCGCCGGAGGTCCTGCAGGCTTTCGTCAAATCGGAGATCGTGCGCTGGGCCGATGTGGTCCGGCGCGCCGGTGCCGCCGGCAGCGAGTGAAGTTCCGCAAGGAGAGTTCCGATGGCAGCGAGCGTCAACCGGCAGATCGTGCTCAAGAGCCGTCCCGAGGGCATGCCGGGCCTCGACAATTTCGCCCTCATGCAGGCAACCGCCCCGGAGCCGGGCGACGGCGAGGTGCTGATGCGCACCCTCTATCTCTCGCTCGATCCCTATATGCGCGGCCGCATGAGCGCGGCGAAATCCTATGCGAAGTCGGCGGAGGTCGGGGAGCCCATGGTGGGCGGCACGGTCGGCGAAATCGCAGCCTCGCGACATCCGAAATTCGCCGCCGGCGATATCGTCCTGGGCTCCGGCGGCTGGCAGGAATACGCCCTTTCCAACGGCGCCGGGCTGCGCAAGCTCGACCCGGCGGCGGCGCCGGTCTCGACAGCGCTCGGCGTACTCGGCATGCCCGGGATGACGGCCTATGTCGGCCTCACCGAAATCGGGCAGCCCAAGCCCGGAGAGACTGTCGTGGTCGCGGCGGCCTCCGGCGCGGTCGGCGCGGTGGTCGGGCAGATCGCCAAGATCAGGGGATGCCGGGCGGTGGGGATCGCCGGCGGCGCGGACAAATGCCGGTACGTCGCCGAGACGCTCGGCTTCGACGCCTGCGTCGATCATCGCGCGTCTGATTTTCGCGATGCGCTCGCCGCGGCCTGTCCCGCCGGCATCGACGTCTATTTCGAGAATGTCGGCGGCGCCGTGCAGCAGACGGTGTGGCCGCTGCTCAACGACTTCGCGCGCATTCCCGTATGCGGCCTGATCGCGCAATACAATCTGGCCAGCCCGATGCCGGGGCCGGACATGTTCACGGTGCTGCGCAAGCGCCTGCTGCTGCGAGGCTTCATCGTTTGGGATTTTGCCTCCAAGCAGGGCGATTTCCTGCGCGACGCCGGCGAATGGGTGCGCAGCGGGCGCCTCAAATACCGCGAGGACATCGTCGACGGCCTGGAGAACGCGCCGGCCGCGTTCCTCGGCATGCTGCAGGGCAAGAACTTCGGCAAGACGCTGGTGCGAGTGGCGAAGTGAGTCGTTTAGGCTGACTCACAATTTGCCGTCATCGCCCGGCTTGACCGGGCGATCCAGTAAACACCGACCGGGAATACTGGATTGCCCGGTCGAGCCGGGCAATGACACTGGTGTGTGTGAGCCTAATCGGAGCGACGAAGCGGTCACTTCTGCGTCTGCTTGAAGTATCTCAGATCGGGTGGCGCCTGGTTCTTCTTGGCGGGCATCAACAGCCCTTCCCCGCTCAGGAAGTAGTTTTCCTCGCCGATGACGATGGTGTTGTTGCCCTCGGTGCACGCCGTGAGCGTCCAGTTCGGATGCGGATTGGGGTTGCGCTTGAATGTCTTGTCGACGCTCCAGGGCCGCGTCAAGGCGTGGTCGATCACGGTGATTTCGTCATGCAGGAGGTTCGGATCGGCCTTGTCGAGATGGAACCGCTCCTTGAAGATCGACTGGTTGTCGAAGTGCAGCGGCAGCCCGGTTGCATCGTAGGCGCGGGGACCCTTGAAGGGGCCGCGGGTCTCGACCTCGAGCACGTCGTAAACGCCGTCGCCGTCCTCGTCGATCCATTTGCCCATCGCATAACCTTCATAGGCGGGCTCGGCGTCCTTGGGGAAGTCGCGTCCGTCGGTGAAGATTCGACGAACGTCGTGGCCGATCAAGATATATGTGGTTTCCGGCGTGATCACGTATTCCTGCCCCGACAAAGCCATCAGGCGCGGCATGCCGCTGGGGAGACACCGGGCGGTCGGATAATTGCCGAGCCCGCCTTTGGCCTGGTCGGCCATGCTGGCGGCGTGGACCTTCTGGTATTCCTGCGTCAGCGGGGCTTGCTGCGCCAGTCCGAAGGCTTTGGTCGGATCGAACTTTATGGCCTGTCCCCCGAAGCGCGGGTTGATGACGTCCCACTGGCCTTTCCAGTTGGGGTATTTCGCGTCATCGGCGGCTTTGACGCCGCCGGTCGTGATCATCAGCGCTGCGGCCAGTACAACGGCACCCATGCCGGTCAAGCCTCGGTCGAACATTATAATCCTCCCTGCATTTTCCGGTTTGCTTGCTTGGTCGCGATGAACGCGACAGCGGGCAGGATACACCACCCGCATTGCGCGTGGAACGGCGCCGTCACGGGGCGGCAACTCGGTCAGGATCAAAGCGGGCGTAGCAAACGTTGCCTGGATGGAGCGACGGCATCTTTGCCGTCGCGTAATCCGGGGCGGCCCTCAGCATCATCGCTGCGCTGTTCCCGGATTTCGGCTCCACTCCATCCGGGCTGCATCTCGGGCGGACTTCAAGCGGTCACACCTTTCCCAACACGTCCGGTTTGAAATCGTGGACGGCGACGCCGGCGGCCGGGTCGGTCTCGTCCTCCCATGGCCGCTTGTCGATGGCGCGCATAGCGTCGTCATAGCCCGCCTTCCAGCGCTGGCGAATCCCCGCGGTGGTGAAATCGATGTCCCGGGAATTGCCTTCGCCCTCGATGTAGGGGGCATTGAGCCGCACGATGTGCATAAAGGTTCCGCAGCCCCACGAGGCCCATTCCCTCACTTCGGGCGAATTGCGTTGTTCCTCCGGAACCATCTTGACCAGTTCGCGGACGATGCGGCGCATCCGATGAAGGGCCTGCTGGCGGGCGATGTGGCTGTCGTCGCGGCTCGCGAACTGGATGTCCTTCTGGCGGCTGAGCACGTCCTCGAGCGATAGCGGTTCCGGCCCCGAGATGTGCCACATCTGATCGGCGAAGACGACGGAATTGCGCCGGGGATTGTCGTCGAACACCGCCTCAATAGGTGTGTTGGAATAGATGCCGCCGTCCCAATAGGGGTCTCCGTCGATCCGGACCGCCGGAAACGCGGGCGGCAACGCGGCCGAGGCGAGCACATGATTGAGACCGAGCGGCATGCGGGCGCTGTCCCAATAATGCATCCGCCCGGTCTTCACATTGACCGTACCCACGGTCAGGCGGGGGTGCCCGGAATTGAACCATGCAGGATCGGTCAGTGCGGTCATCGTCTTTTCGAGGTCTTCGGTGTTGTACAGCGCCGCCCGCTCCACGCCGAGCGCGGCCTTGGCGCCTCCGAAGGTGAGCGCATGGTTGGGGGTGTAGTAGCCGGCAACGCCACCGAACAGGGCCATCATGTGGGCGGCCTGGTTGGTCAAATCCTCGAGATGCTTCGAGTTGGAGAACCATGGTGCGAAAAATGGCGAATCCTCCCACCACGGCTTGTATTCCATCGTGGTCCAGAATTCGCGCAGGCGAGCGAGACGCTTCTCGGGCGGATTGCCGGCGATGATACCGGCATTGAGCGCTCCGATCGAGGTCCCGATGACCCAGTTCGGCTCGATTCCCGCTTCATGCAGCGCCTCGTAGATACCCCCTTGATAGGCACCCAATGCGCCGCCGCCCTGAAGTACCAGAACCACCTGGCCCGGCAGCTTGTGCGCCTTGTTCGCCGAAACCGATGGCTTGGATTCGGGAGTTGTCCCCATGGCTGGATCCTTGTTTTGTGCCGGCCGGGCATCATTCCGCGATTTTGCGGTCACGGGCAACTTACAATCGGGTGACCCGCAGTTGACCGGCCGCGCGGCCGTGGCGCCGCCGGCGAATTCATGTTGGTGTCGTTGCCCGGCGACGACAGCGAAGTGTGGCTCAGCCTAGCCGAAAAATGCGCTAATGAATAACGATGGTGGTCGCGCCCATGCCCTCCCGGCCGACCAGCGAGAACAGCGTCGCGGCATTCGCCGGGTGCAGGCGGACGCAGCCATGGGAGGCAGGGCCGCCGAGGCGGTTGATCTCGTAGCTGCCGTGGATCGCGTAGCCGCCATGGAAGAAGATCGAGTGCGGCATCGGGGAATTGTAATACAGCTTGGAAAAATGCGAAGCCTCCAGGCTCTGCGGATGATACGTGCCGCTGGGCGTCGAATATCCGGACCGGGCGGTGGAGACCGGCCACCGGTAGCTCGGTTGTCCGTTCACCGAGACCGTCATCTGCTGGCTGGCCTTGTCGATCGAAATAAGGACGTTGGCTTGTGCCGGTGCGGTCATGATCGCGATCGCGGCGGCGGCGGACAACAGGCAGACGTGCTTGAACATGATCGACCTCGACATGCCGACACGCGGGGAATTCCGGGGCTCGAATTCTTGCGCAGCCGCGAGGTTTCCACAAGCAGCCCGAAACACTTGTCGGGACGGATGATTAATGTCCGGCGCAATTGCGCGCGCGAGATGCGCGGTCGTCGAAAAGCTTCATAAACCTTACCTGTACCGCGCTCTACCGCGGCACGTTGATCCTGGCGGCCTCGATGACCGCCTTCCAGCGCGGAATTTCCGCGGCGACGTGGCTGCGGAACTCCTGTGGTGTCACGTCCCAGGGATCGACCCCTTCGGCGGCGAGGCGCTCCATCACGTCGGGCATTTTCATGATCTTGCGGATCTCTTCGTAGTAGCGCTCGAGGATCGGCGCCGGCGTGTGTGCCGGCGTGACGATGCCGTACCACTGCGACGCCTCGAAGCCGCGCAGCGTCTCGGCGATGGCGGGGATGTCCGGCGCGACGCTCAGCCGCTTGAGCGTGGAGACGCCGAGCCCGCGCAAGGTGCCGGCCTGGACGTGCTGCAGCACCGCCGTGCTGCCGGTCATGGTGAGTTGCACCTGGCCCGCGAGCAGATCGGTCACCGCCGGGGCGGTGCCGCGATAGGGCACCGGCACCATCACGGTCTTCGCCGCCACGTTGAACGCAGCCATGGCGATATCGGCCGCGCTGCCGCTGCCCGCGGTGCTGTAGTTGAGCTTGCCGGGATTGGCGTGGGCATAGTCGATGAGCTCCTGCACGGTCTTGACCGGCAGCGACGGATGCACGACCAGGATGTTCGGCACCAGCCCGAGCGGGGCGACATAGTCGAAGCTCGTGAGGGTGTCGTAGCTGAGGTTGGGATAGAGGCTCGGATTGACGCCGAGCGTGCCGATGTGCCCGATCATCAGGGTGTAGCCGTCGGGCGGCATCCGCGCGACGACGGTCGAGCCGATGGTGCCGCCGGCGCCGCCGCGATTGTCGATGATGACGGCGACGCCGAGCGCGGCTGCGAGCTTGTCGGCGATGGCGCGGGCGAACACGTCGTTGGACCCGCCGGGCGGAAACGGCACCACCAGAGTGATATTGCGGCTCGGCCAAGTCTGCGCGCGCGCCGAGCGCGCGATGCCTGCCGCCAGGAGCAGCGCGCCACCGTGCCCGAGGAGATGCCGCCGGTTCATGTCAGGCTTCCCTGCGTTTGTCGTCATGGGCCTTGTCGCTGGCTTTGCTGCGGCCGTCGATCGTGACCCGCGACCGCACCAGTTCATCGATTTCCTCGGTCGAATAGCCGATTTCCCGCAGGATCTCGACGCTGTCGCCGCCCATCAGCGGCGCCGGCCTGAAATCCTCGCGTCCCCCGCCCGAAAACCGGTTGGGAAAGGCGAGGTCGATCACCTCGCCCTCGACCGGGTGATCGACTTTGCGGAAGAACCCGACCTCGGCCAGATGCTCGTCTTCCGCGAGGCTCTCGAGGGTATGGACACGGCCGGCGGGCACGTCGGCCTTCTCCAGAATGTCGAGCCATTCCGCGGTGGTGCGCGTGCGCAGACCCTGCGCCCGCACCTCGAAATAGGCCCGCACATTGGCGAGCCGCGCCTTCACCGAGGAGAAGCGGGGATCGCTTTTCAATTCCGGCCGCCCGATCGCGTCGAACAGCGCGAAGGCCTGGGCGTCGGTATTGGCGGAAACGCAGATGTAGCCGTCCTTGGTGGCGACCGGCTTCCCCAGGGGGTCGAGGACGCGGGCGTCGCCGCTCGGCCCGCGCGGCGGCACGAAGGTGAGGTCGCCCATGTGCTCGGCGAGCACGAAGGCGGACATGTTCTCGAACATCGGCACCTCGATCGCCTGGCCTTCGCCACTGCGTTCGCGCGCAAACAGCGCGGCGAGGATGCATTGGGTGGCGATCAGCCCGACCACGTGGTCGGCGAACACCATCGGCACGAAGCGCGGCTCGCCGAGCACCCGCCGGTTGGTGTCGGCCACGCCGGACAGGCCCTGGATGATGGTGTCGTAGGCGGGGCGGTCCCGGTAGCGCCCGGC
>Ga0302326_10012923_pt1 | contig 17737 bp, 16 predicted proteins | sample Palsa_T0_3_FD_202264 | JGI IMG/M metagenome (GOLD analysis project Ga0302326, IMG submission 202264) | Peat permafrost microbial communities from Stordalen Mire near Abisko, Sweden - Palsa_T0_3 | ecosystem: Environmental > Terrestrial > Soil > Palsa > Peat permafrost | place: Sweden: Abisko... | reverse complement strand
TTCCCCAGAGGTTGCCGGACTCACTCAATATGGTGGAAAAAAGGGCCGCGCCGAAAGCCACTATCAGGCCCACGATGGCCAGCAAGAATCGTACCCAAACCTGCGAGAGTCCCAACGAAAAGCGGGATGCAGTGGAGTGTTGCGCGCTGATTTGGGTGCGTTCGGAAATCAGGTTGCCGATCACGAGCCTCTCCGGTGCCGGACGGTGCTTCTGCCAGCATATGCGGGCGGCGGGCTGAGTGAAAGTGACGGAAGATAGGTCTTAATCGTTTTGATCAGTTTGCGGCGCCATTTTGCGGCGCGGCGGGGTGGCGATGTCTCCACCAGAGGAGCAGGATCACAGCCAGGGCGACAATCAAAACCGCGATATTAAAGCGCTGCATGGCACGCAGCAGGCTGTGCCAATGTTGCCCGAAGAAATATCCGGCACTGGCGACGGCGATCACCCAAAGAGCGGCACCCAGGAAATTGAAAAGAGCAAAGGCTCGCCAGGGCATGCGCAGCACACCGGCCAGCGGTCCGGCGAAAGTGCGCAGGCCGAAGACGAAGCGGGCAAGGAAAACGGCCGCGGGGCCGTAGCGGGCGAACAGATCTTCGCCGCGTTTCAGGGTCGCGGGCGAAATGCGAAAGATATTTGCATAGCGATCGAGCAGCGGCCGACCGCCATAGTGGCCCAGGGCGTACCCGAGATAGGCGCCGAGCGTGGATGTACAGGTGGCGACCACAATGATCCAGCCAAGCTGAAGCTGGTGTTCGGAGTAGGCCAGAAAACTAGCCAGCAGCAGCGTGATCTCCCCGGGAACCGGGAGACCGGCGCTCTCGCACAACAATGCCAGAGCCACGGCCCAGTAACCGTAATCGGCGACGAACGCGCGGAGCGTGTGAAAAAAAGTGTGATGCATGAAAACAGCTCTCAGCTGTCAGCTTTCAGTTTTCAGTTTTCAGTTCTCAGTTTCTCAGTTTCTCAGGACTGGGAACTTAGAGTAACAGTAAGGAAATCGATTAGGGCGCGGTTGAAGTCTTCGGGCGCCTCTTCGTAGGGCATGTGGCCGACGCCCTTGAAGGTTACCAGGCTGGCGGTTCGAAAATTCCGGCGCAGCGGTTCGGCGGATCGAAAATCGACCGCGCGATCCCGGGTTCCCCACATGAGCAGAGTGGGGCAATGGCTGATCCTGGGGAGCGCGCTTTTCAGTTGCGCAAGGTCTGCCGTCCAATTTTTTACGATCCGCGTTCCATGACGCAGGGCGTGATTCTGGAGCGCGGGAATGCGGTAGCCCTCGAGCGAATCGGGCGGAATTTTCGATTCGTCGCCGAACATGCGGCGCAGCCACAGGTAGTCGAGCGAGCGCCAGCGTTCAATCGTGTTGCGGAAGATCATGGACCCGAAAGCACTTCCTATAAAGGGCGCGAGTCGTTTTCCGTGAGGCGACCAAGGGTTGACGGGCGCCACAAGGACGAGGCGATTCACTCGCCGGGAACCAGGCTCCTTTTCTTCACAAATCGCTGCCACCATGATGGCCACGCCACCGCCGTGGGAAGTACCCAGCAGATCGAAATCGGCAAGGCCGAGAGCGTCGGCGAACTGGAGGACGCGCTCGGCGGTGGCTCGCATGGAACAGTCGATGCCCGCAACGGCAGTCGACAGGCCAGCGCCCAGATTGTCGATGGCGTAGACGGTCGCATGAGCTGCCAGCGCCGGTAGGGCAAATCTCCAGGAAAAGGCATATCCCATAAGGCCGTGAATCAGGATGAGAGGGGGACCGGACCCGGCCTTGAGGTAGCGCATGCGTCCGTCGCGGAGTTCGAGGCAGCGTTCTTCGATTGCAACGGCGTCTTTCAGGATGCGATCGCCGGCGGGGATGAATTTTGCTTCGGAATTTTGCGTTTCGATGGGCAACGAAATCCTCATCGATAGAGTCTTACCGAGTGATATCGCCTCTATCGCTTTCGGGGAGCTGAATTCTGGCTCCCCTTCTTTTTGATCCGAATCGTTAATTCAGCGGCGGAGACGGGGCAAGCTCCGTCTCTACATATCAATTCTGGGGCGATGCGGCGGCCGCTGCTATCTCGTTCTGGCGTTTCTGCCGTTTCCTGCCGAGCAGCTTCTTCAGTACTCGGATGCCTTTATCCACGTGTTTTTCCTGCAGCACGAACGGCGGCAGGAAGCGCAGGACTGTGTCCTGGGTCACGTTGAAGAGAACGCCCTCGGCGAGACCCTGCTCCACCAGCGGGCGCGCGGGAATGTCGAGCACGATGCCCTGCATGAATCCGCGTCCCCGGACTTCGCGGGTGGCAGCGTACTTGCCGACCAGCTCCAGGAGCTGCTGATGCAGATAGCCGCCGACCTTCGCAACATTTTCGAGCAAGTGCTCTTCTTCGACGATCGCCAGAAATTCGAGTCCGACGCGGCAGGCCAGCGGACCGCCGCCGAAAGTGGTGCCGTGTTGTCCGGGAGACATCGCGCCGGCGAAATTTTCTTTCGAAAGGAAGGCTCCGAGCGGCAGCCCGGCGGCGATCGGCTTGGCGATGGTGACGATGTCGGGCACGACGCCGAAGTTCTGGAAGGCGAACATTTTGCCGGTGCGTCCGAGGCCGCACTGGATCTCGTCGAAGATGAGCGCGGCGTGGTGCTGGTCGGCAAGCGTCCGGCAGGCGCGCAGAAAGTCTTCGGAGCATTCCAGGACTCCGCCTTCGCCAAATATGGGCTCGAGCACGATGGCGCAGGTGTTGGCATTGACGGCAGTACGCAAGGCTTCGACATCGTTCTGCGCCACAAAGGACACGTCTTCGAGCAGAGGCTCAAAACCTTTGCGGTACTTGTCCTGCCCGGTCAGGGACATGGCGCCGAACGTCCGGCCGTGATAAGAGCCTTGCAGCGCCACTAACTGCGACTTGGCGTCGCCGCCCGCTTTGTGCCCGGCGAGACGCGACAGCTTGATGGCGCCTTCCATGGCCTCGGTACCGCTGTTCGAGAAGAAGACGCGATCGAGGCCCGAGAGACGGCACAGGCGCTCGGCGAGTTGTCCCTGATATTCGTTGTAATAAAGATTCGACAGGTGAATGACGCGGGCCGCCTGCTCGCGGATGGTCTTCACGATGCGCGGATGCGCATGACCCAGAGCATTCACACCGAGACCGGCGACGAAATCGAGATACTTTTTGCCTTCGAAGTCGTAGAGAAAAACACCTTTGCCGCGCTCGAAGCCTACCGGATAGCGGTTGTAGGTGGGGAGAAGAAAACGCTTTTCAAGATCAACGATCTGATCGAGGCGGGACATATTTTTATTGTAGAACGCGAGCGGAGACGGGGCGAGCTCCGTCTCTACAGTTGACGCTGCTACCCCTTCGGATTTTCTGGATCCAAGCCGGCTGCGGCCATGATGGCGCGGCCAAGTTCTTCGGCGGAAACAGAATATGCTTCGGACGGTGGATGGCCGGACGCATCTTCTTCAGCAGCGGGCGCGACGAAGCGATAGCCTCTTCCCACTACGGTCTGCAGGTAGCGCGGTTCATCGGCGCTGTCAGCCAAGGCGCGACGAATCTTGCGGATGGCGGTATTGATACCCTGTTCGACGTCGACGAAAACATCTTTCTTGCTCCACAACTCACTGGAGATCTGTTCGCGCGTGACCAGCTGGCCTCTTTTTTCGACCAGGAGCATGAGCAATTGCAGAGGCATACCCTCGAGCCGAACGGGGCTGCCGCCGTGGCGGAGCTGAAAGCGGCCGTAATCCAACTCGAAATCGGCGAAGCGGATCTTTTTCTCGGGCGATGCGTTCTCCAGCAATGCACAACTCCTATGATTGTCAGATCCTAATGATGGTCAGAAATTCTGTTCTGCCTTGCTTGGCGTGTCAAGCGGACAACGGTGAATTTCTTCAGATGAGTTCAGACATCTTCAGACTGGCTCTATGGACGTTTCCGAGGATCAGGCGCATGCTGGCAGTCACTTGCGGGATTTGCTCCGGTAAAACGAGTTAAGCGAAGACCGGTAAGTAGTGGGGTTCGGGACTTGGGGAAGGGCTCCGAACCCCACCAAAACTATGAAAATGAAAGGGTTTGGGCACGCCAACGAACTTCATTTCAGGAACACGCCAACCTCAAAATCCGCAATTGACCTCTCGGCTTACCGCCCACCCCAGACCCTCTTCCCGCCCGCAAATGGCAATCCCGAAAAGCAGAGCAATATTCCATAATTCATAGTCGCCATTCCAAATCCTCTCTATAATTGTGGAAGTCTCACTAGGGTAGGGACTTAAGCGCAATGGACAAGATGGGAAGGTGGCAGTGAAGTTGCTAATACCGGATCGACGTCGTGTGTCTGGCGGCGCCGTCGCTGCGACCGTCCCAGTCCACGAATCGCAAATTATGAACCGCGAATTTGAGGCTCGGTTTACCGCCATCCTGCTGACTCTCCTCACAGTAGCAGCGGTACTATTCGCCGGTTTCAACTACAAGATTGAGCACCAGTCTGCGATTCCCTACGATGGCGCATGGTGGATGGAGCGGAGCGGCCACATCGTGGCGGATCGGCTGGAGCCGAACGGACCGGCAGAGCGGGCGGGGATCCGGCGCGGAGACCAGGTGGTGAGCGTCAATGACCGCGCTGTCGACACTACGGCGGCGGTGACCCGGCAGATTTACTACTCCGGCGTCTGGTCAAAGGCGACTTATTCGCTGATCCGCGGGTCGGTTCCGCTGGATGTGGAAGTGGTGCTGGTTCCGGCCGAGCGCTCCATGAACGATTGGCTGCGGCTGATCGCGCTCATTTACCTAGGCATTGGGCTTTATGTGCTGCTGCGGCGGTGGACGGCGGTCGGTTCCACTCATTTTTACATTTTCTGCCTGGTATCGTTCGTCTTCTACTCGCTGCACTACACCGGCAAGTTCAACGCTTTTGACTGGAGCCTTCTCTGGGCCAATGAAATCGCCTGGCTGCTGCAGCCGGCACTGTTCCTGCACTTCGTATTGACCTTTCCGGAACGGCGAGAGTTCGTCAGCAAGCATCGCTGGTCGATTCCGCTGTTATACCTGCCGGGCGCAATACTGCTCGGAACCCAACTGCTGGCGTTTGAGTTCTTAAAGGCCAGCGCCAGCCTGCTCTTTAATTTAGACCGGGTGCATTGGGCTTACCTGACGATTTTCTTCTTCTCGGCGGCGGTGGTTCTGTGGCGCAGCTACCGCCAGGCCACCGCTCCGATTCTGCGGCAGCAACTAAAGTGGATTACGCGCGGCACCATTGTCGCTATAACGCCGTTCACGCTTTTTTACGTTCTGCCGTATCTTTTCGGAGTGATGCCTTCGCTCACCATGAAGGCGTCGGTGCTGTCGCTCGGACTGCTGCCGCTGACTTTTGGATACGCCATCTTCCGGTACCGGCTGATGGACGTAGACCTGATCTTCAAGCGCGGCATGGCTTACACGCTGGCGGCGGCGGCAATTGTCGGAGCGTATTTCGCGGTTGTGGCTGCGATTGCGGAACTTGTACATACGCGGGTGCCAAGCTCCGGGCCTTACGGGTTGGTGTTGGCGGTTGTGGTCACCGCGCTGTTGTTTGATCCGGTGCGGAAATGGATTCAGGAAAAACTGGACCAGTTCTTTTACCGCACAGGCTATGACTACCGGCGCACGCTGATCGAGTTCGGACGCGAGTTGAGTTCGGAGACCGATCTCGACAAAATGCTCTCGTCGCTGGTGGATCGGCTGGCGCGCACATTGCTGGTGGATCGAATCGCCATCTTCCTCGGCAATAGTGATTCTTCGCGCTTTGAACTGTCGAAATCGTTTGGCATCGCCCACGTCACCGGTCTCGATCTGTCGTTTCTGGCGAAACCGAGAATCGAGGACGCGGTCGGGCATATCTTCTTCGAGAATACGCGCCAGTTGCCGCGCGAGAATGCCACGGCGCAGGAAGCCATCGGGCGACTGGACCTGAACTACTACATTCCCTGCCACGCGCGGCACAAGACCATCGCTTTCCTCGGACTGGGAAAAACCATGGAAGGCGACTTTCTCTCCAGCGAAGATGTCGAGCTGCTGGAAGCGCTGGCGGGCTATATCGGTATCGCGATCCAGAATGGGCGGCTGTATGCCTCGCTCGAACAAAAGGTCAGCGAGTACGAGCGGCTCAAGGACTTCAACGAGAACATCGTTGAATCGATCAACGTTGGCGTGATGGCCGTGGATTTGCAGGACCGTATCGAGTCCTGGAACTCGCAGATGGAAGTCATGTACGCCCAGCCGCGCTGGCAAGTGGTGGGACGTTCGTTGAGCGAAGTTTTTCCGGCCGCGTTCGTCGCGGAGTTCTATCGGGTTCGGCAGAATCCGGGCATCCACAATCTTTACAAGTTCCGGCTGGTGACTCCTACGGGCGAGTCGCGCGTCGTCAATGTGGCGATGACACCGCTGGTGACACGGAAGTTCACCGTGGTCGGACGACTCGTGATCATGGACGACATTACGGAGCGCATCGAGCTTGAAGTCCAGCTCTCGCAGGCCGATAAACTTTCCTCCATCGGACTGCTGGCCGCCGGCGTCGCACACGAAGTGAACACTCCGTTGGCGGTCATCTCCTCCTACACGCAGATGCTGGCAAAACAATTGCATTCGGATCCGCAGAAAGCGGGGCTGCTCGACAAAATCACCAAGCAGACGTTCCGCGCTTCTGAGATCGTCAACAATCTGCTTAATTTCTCGCGCACCACCGGCACGGAATTGACGGAAATCAGTTTGAACAAAGTGATTGCCGACACGCTGGCATTGCTCGAACACCAGTTCAAGGTGGCGCACATCCAGGTACAGTCCGAGCTCTACGAGGAGCTTCCGTTGATTCAAGGCAACGCCGGGCGCCTGCAACAGGTGTTCCTGAATTTATTTCTGAATGCCAAGGATGCAATGACCGGAGGTGGGGTGCTGAACGTGGCGACCCTGAATGGAGAATCTGTCAGCGTGCGCGTCTCGGACACCGGCTCCGGCATTGCGCAGGAGAATATTCACCGCATCTACGACCCGTTTTTCACTACCAAAACGGCGCCCGCGGAAGGGCAGAATCGCGGCACCGGTCTTGGGCTTTCTGTCACCTACGGCATCATCCAGGAACACGCGGGCAATATCCGCGTGGAGAGCCGCCCGGGCGAAGGCACGATCTTCACCCTCGATTTTCCATTGATCAGGAAGGCAGTCCATGTCTGAGCTAGCAGTTTCTGAAGTACCCACGATTTCACGACGCGCCACACCACCGGAAAGCACCTCGCCCAGCGCGGGAAGAATCCTCATCATTGACGACGAAGCGGAGATCCGCGAATCGCTGGAGACGCTGCTTCAAATCGAGGGCTATACCGTCGTGGTTGCGGCCAGCGGACAGGAAGGTCTGGCGCAGATCGGGCAACGCAGTTTTGACGTGGTTCTGCTCGACCTTGCCCTGCCCGATAAGAACGGCATGGACGTGCTCTCCGAGATTCGAGTGCAGCATCCGCAGCAGGCAGTGATCATGATCACCGCCTACGGAACGGTGGAGAATGCGGTTCACGCGATGCGGTACGGCGCTACCAACTTCATCCAGAAACCGTGGGACAACGAGAAGCTGCTGGCCGACGTGCGCGCCGCCGTCGCTCGCCAGAAGGCGGAAGAAGAAAATGTTCAACTGAAGCGCGCGCTCAAACAGCGTTACAACTTCGAAAACATCGTGGGCAAAAGCGAGCCCATGCTGAAGATTTTCGATCTGGTCGCGCAGGTTGCGCCCAGCCGGTCGACGGTGCTGCTGCAGGGCGAAAGCGGGACGGGAAAGGAACTGATCGCCAAGGCGATTCATTTGAATTCCACCCGGCATGACCGTCCGTTCGTGCCCGTGAACTCCGGATCGACGCCGCCCGACCTGCTTGAATCCACGCTCTTTGGGCACGTCAAAGGCGCGTTTACCAGCGCGGTTACGTCGAAGAAAGGGCTGTTCGAAGTTGCCGACCGCGGCACGCTCTTCCTCGACGAAATCGGCACCATGAGCATGGACACGCAGAGCAAAATCCTGCGCGTATTGCAGGACCGCAAGTTCATGCATCTGGGCGGCGTGCAGGAAATTCAAGTGGACGTGCGCATCATCGCCGCCACCAACGTCGATCTTCGCCAGATGGTGCGCGAGGGCAAGTTCCGCGAAGACCTGTTCTACCGGCTCAATGTAATCAGCCTTGATCTGCCGCCGCTGCGGCAGCGCCGCGAAGATATTCCGCTGCTGGTGGAGCACTTCCTCCAGAAGTATTCGGAAGAAAACGAGCGGCCCCGGCGGCGCATCACCACCGAGGCGTTGCGCCCGCTGGTGAGCTACTCCTGGCCTGGGAATGTGCGCGAACTCGAGAACACGATCGAGCGCGCCGTAGTGCTTTCCTCCGATGGCGATATTGGGCTCGATCTGCTGCCCGATCACGTCGTGGGACGGGGCGCCTCGCTTCCGGGTCTGGAGGTCAATGCGGGAGCCACATTGTTCAGCATCATCGAAAACTGCGAACGGCGGATCATCATCGACATGCTGGAAAAGTGCGGCTGGAACCAGACCGAAGCGGCAGAACGATTCCATGTCCCGCTCTCCACGCTGAATCAGAAAATCAAACGGCTGGCGATCGAGATCAAGAAGAAGAACCGCGAGTAGTCGGCTCTACATCGGGACCGCCGACCTCGGCTGTCCCGCGTCAACTTTCGCTGGCCTGTCCCTTGGGAAACTGCAGATCTGCAAGGAAAACCGCCGCCGCAACTACCACCAAAATATGGCCGGCAAAAAAGTTGCCGAGAAACGTGTAAATGAGCACGGCGAGGCTCGCTGGCACCAGAGCGAGCAGAGCCACAACGGATCTGCTCGCCGCGGAGGGACGCGCGGCGAGCAGGCCGAACACCGCCGCGAGAAGGACCATCGTAGTCGAGTCGGCGAGCCAGAATACCTTGAGAATGTTGCCGAAAAGCGCAGGCAGGTTCGACGCGCTGATCGCAGCCACAGCCCGATTGAAAGCCATGGCATGAAGAACGCTGCCTGCCACCAAAAGCAGCGCGGCGAAAACAAGCAGGAGTCGCGGCGCGAGTTTGACCATTCAGGTTGCTTTCCCTCCGAGTCGCTGTCTTACTAAGTTCGCCCTTACGACTTTGCCAGCTGGGCGAATGGACGCGCGTCAAAAAAAAGCTCGACACCCGAGATCAGTCCATCCTTAAACGTGATCAGTTCCGCCGTGCGGCAGACGCCAATCGGCGCGGCGCAATTGAAATCGTAAATAGCCACAACTCGGTCGCCGGATGCAAAGGTATAGCGCTCCGTAAGGCTCTGGAGAATCGGGAAAATCCGCTCGCTCGCCACAAGGAAGGCTTCCTTCCCCGTCGTTTCACTCATCGGAGCTTTGAAATGAACATCCGGATGGAGATGTTCTCCAATCCCTCGCAGGTCTTTTTTTTGCCATGCGGTCAGGTACGACTCTGCCAGATTCAAGTTCTTGTCGCCTTTTGTTTCCGCTTGTGCCATCGTCCTTCCTCCGAGGGCGCCTGCCGTGGCAAGCGCGCCGATTCCTTTCAACATGCCTCGTCGTTCCATGTTTAAGTGACTCCTTATTTGACCGACAACGCCTACAAGTTATGCTCATAGATACGATTTTGCAAGTACGGACATTTATGATACTACTATCACAAACGCTCCTATAGCCATCCATTGAGGAGATAAGCGACCGATGAAAATTCCGGATAAAGCCGATCGGAAAGACCCCAGGAAATGTCCCCTGAACGCGTTCCAGCACGCGGCCGGAGGCAAGTACAAAATGCGGATCCTTTGGGAACTGGTCGCTGGCCCCCAGCGCTACGGAGAGCTGCGCCGGTCGGCGGCCGTGTCCGCGATGGGGAAGCCGGTGACGGCCCGCGTACTCAGCCGCGAACTCAAGGAACTGCAGAGCCGCGGCCTGATTCATCGCAAGCAGTATCCCGTGGTACCGCCCAAGGTCGAGTACTTTTTGACGGACCTGGGCAGGAGCCTGGTGCCAGTTATCACACAGATCGTCCACTGGGGATTGACCGGGGGCCGCGCGACACTGATCAATTCGGCGGCCGCGGACAAAGTCTAGAGTGAACCTGCGCTGGGAACCGGGTGGTTGCTCTTGTCCGCTCTGCTATAGTTCCTTAGCAGAAGTTCCCTGAGACATGGCGTTCGAACTCGAACTGATTTCGCCCATTGAGATTGCCAAAGATCTTGCCCTGGCGGTTCAGGAATATACCCTGCTGTCGGCGCAATCCCTGGCGAACTTCTTCCGCCGTCCGCTGTACATGGGCGACATGTTGCAACAGGCTGACCTGATCGGCGTCGGCTCCCTGCCTATCGTAATTCTTACGGGACTTTCCGTCGGCGCGCTGCTGGCGCTGAACGCGGCCAGCACGCTGCAACGATTTGGCGGGATCACGCTGATCGGCCAGCTGGTGTCGATCGGCATGGTCACCGAACTGGGCCCGCTGATCACCGGCCTGATGGTGGCCGGACGCAATGCCTCCGGCATGGCCAGCGAACTGGGCTCGATGATCGTCACCGAACAGATCGATGCCATGCGAGCGCTGGGCACCGACCCCACCAAAAAGCTGATTACGCCGCGCGTGGGAGCGACCGCGTTCATGCTGTTTTTCCTGACCATCATCGCCGATCTGCTCGGGCTGATTGGCGGCTTCGCGGTTGCGCATCTGATATTCGGCCTCAACTCGCGCCAGTACTGGACCTCGGTCTGGCAGATCCTGGTCTTCCGCGACGTCTTCACCGGGCTGATCAAGCCCGTGCTTTTCGGGTTCATCATCTCGACCATCGGCTGTTACTACGGCATTTCTACGCGTGGCGGCACGCAGGGAGTGGGGCGTTCGACGACCCAGGCCGTGGTCGCGGCTTCCGTGCTGATTCTGATCGTGGACTTCTTCGTTACCAAGTTGATCTTCGCAATATTTGGTTACAGGTAAGGCATGTCGGCTCCCACTCTGCCCATCGAAAATCCGGTTGCTTCGGTGGCCAGTCCTTCCCGCTATGCCATCGAGTTTGACAACGTATCGATTGCGTTCGATGAAAAAGTCGTGCTCGACGGTATCTCGTTCCAATTAGCTCACGGTGAAACCAAGGCGCTGTTCGGCGTTGCCGGGTCGGGCAAGAGCACACTGCTCAAGCTCGCCATCGGACTGATTCGACCTGATAGCGGGCGCATCTTCGTTCTGGGAGAAGAAGTCACGCGCATGTCGGAACAGGAACTGTTCGAGCTGCGCCGGCGGGTGGGCATCGTGTTCCAGGAAAGCGCGCTCTTCGACTCGCTCAAAGTGTACGAAAACGTCGGCTTTCGCCTGACGGAAGAGGGAACGCCCGCTGAGGAAATCGAGCGCAGAGTCCGTGAAGTGCTCCGCTTTGTGGAATTGGAACGGACCTACGACATGTATCCTTCCGAGCTTTCGGGAGGCATGCGGAGGCGGGTGGCGATCGCTCGCGCCATCATTACCGAGCCCGAAGTGCTGCTCTACGACTCGCCCACCGGCGGACTCGATCCGGTCACCTCGAACACGATTGTGGAACTTATCGTGAAGCAGCGTGACGTGTACAAGACGAGCGCGCTCATGGTGACTCACCGTCTGCAGGATGCCTTCACCATGGCGACTCATCAGTTCGATAAGGCCAGCAACCAGATGGTCGCTCTACCCAAAGGTCAGCACTGCGAAGTGCCGATGAGCTTTCTGATCCTGCGCGACGGCAAGGTCATATTCGATGGTGACGCTCATCAGCTCGCCACGTCGCGCGACGATTATATCCGCGAATATATTTCGTAGGGAGGATTGTAGAGGTCAGAGGTCAGATTGCAGAGGTTGTCTGGGCCTATCAAATTTCAGACTTCTTCTTGCCATCCCTCCCCGGAAGGCCCACCGGATTTTCGTGGGTGCGCTCGCGGAATCCGCCTTTCATGCCCCGGGCGAGGCCGATCGCCGCTTCGCCAAACTTGTCGCGCAGATGATCCACGGCCGCGAGAGCCTTCTGCCAACGCTGTTGCTGCGAAGGCTCCAGCAAATCGAGCTGGGCTGAACTTGATTCGAAATTGGATGCTTGCACTCCCAGCAATCTCACCGGCGCGCCCGGCTTCCAGTTGTCGAAAAACAGACGCCGCGCCTGCTCGAAAATCTGGTTGTCCATCTGCGTCGGCTGCTCCAGCGAATGGGCGCGCGTGAGGGTGGTGAAATCCTTGTAGCGCAATTTCAGTTGCAGAGTGCGGGCAAAATATCCGCCTTCACGCAGGCGCCGTCCCACCATTTCGCTGAGACGCATCAGAGTGGACTGCAAGCGCTCGGCATCGCCGGTATCCTCGTTGAACGTGTGCTCGTGGCTGATCGATTTCGGATCGACATTTTCGCCGACCTCGGTGTCGAACCATCCACCGGCATCTTCGCCGCGCGACTTTCCGGCCAGCGCCAGCCCCCATTTTCCGAAGCGATGTTCGAGATCGCGATCGTCGAGGCGCGCGAGATCTCCGACTTTCTGAATGCCGATTGCGTGCAGCTTTTGTTCCATCACCTTGCCGACGCCGGGGATGTCGCCGACCGCGAGCGGCGCCAGAAATCTCGCCTCTTGTCCGGCCAGTATCCAGAGCACTCCATTCGGTTTGGCTTTGGCGGATGAGACTTTGGCGATCAGCCGCGAAGCACCGATCCCAATCGAGCAGTTCAATTGCGTCGCTGATTTCATCTCGGCATGCAGTCGATGCGCCGAACGGAGCGGCCGGCCATGCAGGCGCTCCGTGCCCGTCATGTCGAGATAAGCCTCGTCCACCGAAGCCATCTCGACCAGCGGAGAAAAATGGCCGAGCACTTCGTGCACCTTCTCGGAATACTCGCGATAGCGCTCGGGATGGCCATTCACAAAAACCGCCTGGGGACAAAGTTTCGCCGCGGTGCGCAGCGGCATGGCCGAGTGCACACCAAACTTCCGCGCCGCGTAGGAAGCCGCCGAGACCACTCCGCGTTCGTCGCGCTGCCCGCCCACCACCACCGGCTTGCCTTTCAGCGATGGGTCAAACAATTCCTCTACGGAGACAAAGAAGGCGTCCATATCGACGTGGAAGATGGTGCGTGGGGAGGTGCTCATCGGAGTGCAGGATGTCTGCACAAAGTGTACCGCGAGAGCGGTTGGGCGAACTTCCCCTGTTGCCTGGCACTACGATTTCAATCGCGGGCCGGTTGGCTTCGCGCCCCTAGTCGGACGGGGTGTTCACTTGTTGGTACCCCACCCCCCATGGCTAATATAATCAAGTGGTTAGCATGGAATCAATATACTTTCCTAACCCAAATATGGATAGATTCCGTGGTGCCGTGACAGGGAGAGATTTTTACTAGTTGATTACTATTCTGGTTTCTTTGTGAGCCGATAGAGTACACCATCGATGCATATCCGTTTGGGGTCTGGTTTGCCGCTTGCGCCGATAGTACCATCGGTTCTGAGGTACTGATGTACCCGCGCCACCTCATTGTTAGCATCGTCTCGGTATGAGACCATTTGACTGTGTGTGCAGAAAGGTTCGTTGGCTGCGGTAAGGGAAGGGTGCCGATGTTCGAGCGTGACCGTCGTAAACTCGCCTGATTTGGCCTTGTCCCGGTATCCGGCTTCATTGAACAGTTTCTGCATCTCACTTGTTGGTATACGTTTCATATGTCATAATTCCGCGCCACTGGGGTTGGAGGCCGCAATGATTGCTGAATCTCAAATTCGTTCAAAGCTCGGGCGGTTCCTAGTCAACGAGATTACCCTCGATCAATTTGAAGACTGGCTTGTGCAACGGAGTTGGAACATGCAGAATGACAGTTCCGAATCCGCACAAAGATTGGCATCGGCAATAGAACTTCGTTTGGCTGAATATTCTAGTGGTCATCTTGAAGAGCAAGCCATGCGGGAAGAGTTGCGTCCTTTCGTGAGCAATTACGTGTTCCGCGTTTCTTTCGGCGATGCGAAGCAGCCAACTGCTAACGAAGATTCGTCCAGCAACGTGGTCGCGAACGCTAGGCCCCTTGTTGTGGCCCAGGGGGCATTCCGCCGTGGGGAATCGCGCGTTGATATATTATCCGTAGCGGAACGCGTGTAAGGATTTCCTCTTCAATCAACACGTCAAACCAATAGACTCCTTGCTCTGTAGCAACTAATGCTGCTGGGATAACAGCCTGTACTCCTCGATCATTACCTTCAAAAAGAAATGACATCTCAGGGCTAAGCGTAACGACGTTCTGTGGAGAAGTAGAACGAATCTTGACCGGATAATTGCCCTGCATCAGATCTGATTTCAGCACGATTGCCATCGTAAGTTGAACAGGCGTCGGTTGCAACTCGGGAGCGGTCCCAGTTAGGGTGATGCGATCAATAAGCCTTATCACACTGAGAACCCCATTCGCCTCTTGTAAGGCCGTCTGGCACAAAACGGCAACTTGAACCCAAGGACGAGGAGCGCGGATGTCTAATGGAACTGATGACATAGACGTAACCTCCAAAAAACTGGCGTCCAATAGTACACTAAGCGCGATACTATCAACTCATGAAGTCAACTCCTGATTCTGACACGACTCCATCTGAGAAAATGCGGATGTTTAGGGAAGGCTTGCGCCAAGTTCTCACGGTTCCCAAGAGCGAGTTGGCAGAGCGCGAAAAGCGAATCATGGCCGATGTCGGGGCCGAATCGATGGTTGGTGGAACGACGTTTCACCGAGTGAGTGATTCAGCGTGAGATTTCCAGAGTCTTGGTCCTTAATCTCTCTGGCGAACAAAACTGGGCCTCGGCGCTGCCCATGATCACTGTGCCCTTGAGAGCGCCTTCGCTCTTATCGATGGGCCACCCGCCCGAACTTCTCCAGATGGAAAAAACCGGAGTCTTGTCGCGCTTTTCAATAGGACGGCTGCAGCCCCAGTTTTGCTACCAGCGCGTGGTAGCGGCGGTCGGAATGGACGAAGTCAAAGATCGGTTCAGTCTGTATCAGGATGAGCCAAGGGGAACGCTCGTGGTAAGCAAGATCGAGGAGGCTCAATGTCGCGTTCTTGTCGCCGAGGTACGCGTATTGTCTGGCAAGGTCGTAAGACGCAAGATACTCTTTGCGGGCGCGGATTTTATTACTCTCGACTCTCCACTGTGCGACGCCTTTTCGCCCGCCTCGCTGGAACGCGCGACGAATTTCGTCCGCCTTCTCCGGGTCGCCCATCAGTAGCAAAGCCTTTTCTAACGCATCTGCAGATTCCTTCCCCATGCCTTTCAGCCAGTAAGCCTGGGAAAGATAAAAATTTGTATTGACGTCGTCGGGGTACGTTTGGTCCCGCATTCGGAGGTCGTTAATTGCGGCATCTATCTGGCGCGTTTGCAGGTAGGCGTAGCCCAAGCCCCAAGGGGTCCTGAGAGGCTCCAGTTCAATCGCTCGCTTCGCCTCTTGAAGAGACTGTTCCGGCCGATTCATAGCGGACAGAACATAGGAGCGAAGATGGTGGGCCTCGGAATAGTTGGGGTCCAGTTCTGTTGCCCGTCTTGATTCCGCATCGGCGTGCGGCAGAGCGCATCGTCGGTACGATCAGCGCGACGCGGATCACGGTGAGCAGCACGGTGAAACAATTGTCTGAGTAAGGGTAAAGGCTGAACGCGAGGACTTGAACGATCCGGCAGGGTGAGAGCGAAAGGCTTATTCCTGCCGGAGTTTGTGCCGGGCGGCCGGATGCTGCGGGTGGCAACGACTATCGGCTACTTAGTCACTTCCGTGTAGGTTAGCTCGCGCGTCCAATCGGTGGATTGTTTGCCGTCGATCTCGACATAGATCTTCGCGAGCGCGTTCACCGGCCCATCTTGCTGCGGTGGCTGCATGATGAGGTCTCTGCCGGTGGACCAGGTTACTCGCCTCTCATCGAGGTTCCCGAAATAATAATTTACTTTGCTGGGGTCGAGCCCTTTGTAACCGGTCGCCGTCGTCAACTCCACTAACTTTTTGTTCTTGTCCGTTACCGGGAACTCCTTGCCATAAATATTCGCCAGCGAAACATCGAGAGGAAGCCAGCCATAGTTGGGCGCGAAGAAATAGATCCAGCAGTGATAGCTGCCGTCAATTTGCACTCCGTTCAAGCTGGGCTTCAGAAGTGAACCGTAGACCATGCGGGTGGGAATGCCCGCCGACATTGCCAGCGACGCAAATAGCGAATGGAAATCCGTGCAGTTGCCGGTTTTCGTCCTTAAGCAATACTCCGTGCTGCCGACCGGAGATGCCTTCAGATGGTCGGGATCCTTTACCCAGTAATCCACGTTTTCCAGCGTCCAGTTGTAGATCTTTCTGGCAGCGAGGATCGGATTGGTCTCGCCCCCGACGATGGACGCGGATAGCGACTTGATCTGGTCGTTGACGATTACGTGAGTGGAAGGCTGCAGGTAGGCGAAGAGCGCGGCTCGTTCCTGATCCGTGAGTGGCCGGGTCTTTGCTGGGTCGATGCTGTTTCGGATCTCCGTGCGCGTCAGGCCAAACTCTTCCTGGATCGTGATCGGGCCTTCGGCAGGCGCGTTGACCTCCGCATACCCGACGCGGTTTCCCCAATCGTCGCGGAAATACTGGATTGGAAAATCGGCGGTGACTCGAAATTCACGAACTACAGAGACGGCGTCTTCCTGAGGAACTGCGAACCACATGCGCACCGTCTTAGATCCTTTTGGCGGTTGCACCTTGAATTCATTTTTGATCCGGAACGACGCCTGCTTTGGCTGCGCCTGCTTTGAGACGTCTCCGCCGAACATACGAACGGAGACTCCGATGGCTATGGCGGCTACCAGGAAACCGAGAAAGATAGGCTTGCGGCGAACGAGCTGAAAATTCATACACTCCTCCTCGTTGCAGAGGCTGCAACAACGAAGTGAACCGTGAAAAGGGATTAGCGCAACGACCGACCGGCGTTTTGGGGAGCTACCGTCAAGTGAAGCCGCGTTTGCGAAGGATGAGCATGCGCGTCCAGTGAGCTGAGGAGAAGAGTATATAAGCCTTGCCACCGGCCCGGTCAAGCCGACTACTTAGTGAAGGCCGCAAACAGAGGCGGCGCGGATCGGATGTCGCACTCAGGGGCTGGGTGGTTTCCGTGCTGCCGACCAACACCATCCAGAATCGCCGTGTACGATCAGAACTCCAGCCGCGCCTGGAAGGCGATCATACGGGGACTGCTGTCACCACCCAACCCGACGCCCAGCAAGCCGGTCGGCGGAGAGGTTGCGGAGGTCAGCGCTCCGAATCCACTCTGCGTGGAAGGATTTCCTGGAATGCCGGCCTGCACCATGTTTGGAAGCGCAAAATTCGGATGGTTGAAAACATTAAAGAACTGACCCTCAAACCGCAGCTTCACGTGCTCGCTCAAGGGAAACCATTTTGTCAGGTAGAAGTCGCTCCAGAGAAAATCAGGACCACGCAAGGCGTTACGGCCGAGGTTTCCGAACTGGCAATTCTGCGCGCTGTCGCCGCCGTAGCACTGCCCTGTACTTGGATCGACCCCCGATACAAATGCGTCCGGATTGAGCCACTGCAGCGTTCCCGCCTGCGTTACTCCCGGTATCGGATGATGCTCGTACAGCGGCACACCGGGAACGACACTGGCAAACTGCGGTCCGCTGCCCTGGACGATGCCGTCTCCGTTTGCTGAATAGGGCGTGCTCAGCACCGAGAATGGAGCTCCGCTGTGCCAGAACGCTGTGCCAGAAATCTGCCAGCCGTTGAGCGCGTAACC
>Ga0302326_10012917_pt1 | contig 17744 bp, 20 predicted proteins | sample Palsa_T0_3_FD_202264 | JGI IMG/M metagenome (GOLD analysis project Ga0302326, IMG submission 202264) | Peat permafrost microbial communities from Stordalen Mire near Abisko, Sweden - Palsa_T0_3 | ecosystem: Environmental > Terrestrial > Soil > Palsa > Peat permafrost | place: Sweden: Abisko... | reverse complement strand
CCGATGAGTATCGGCATGGGGCTCACGTTCGTGCCGATCACGTTGCTCGGTACCGGCGGGGTCTCCCGCGACGATGCCGGACTGGCTTCGGGCCTGTTCAACACCGCCCAGCAGGTCGGCGGATCGCTCGGGCTGGCGATCCTTTCGACGATTGCCGCCAGTCAGACCACCAGCCTGCTGCACGGCTTGGGCGCGGGCGCTTCGGCGGGCGCCGCGATCGCCGCCCGGGTGTCCGGCTATCACGTCGCCTTCGCGGCGGCCGCGGTCATGCTCGGGGCGGGGGCGGTGCTGCTCGCGACGGCGCTGCGGCCCCGGGATGTCGACGCGATCTCACTCGAGCTGACACCGGCAGCGGGGGTCGCCTAGTGGGTCGCGCCGTTTCGGTGGCGCCCGCTCGAGCCGTGCTGAAACTTTGCCCACTGTGACGGGTTTTTCAGCACGCTGCCTCCACACGGCGCACAGGTGATCGTCCAGCGGGGACAATGTGAACGGGATGGAGACGGAAACGCGACCACTGCGCGCTGATGCACAGCGAAACCGCCGGCGGCTGTTGGATGCGGCCACGGAGATGTTGTGCGAGCGCGGGCTCGAGGTGGGCGTCGGCGAGATCGCGCAGCGGGCCGGCGTCGGTCGCGCCACGCTGTTTCGCAACTTCCCCTCCAAGGAGCATCTGATCGCCGCGATCGTGGTCGAGCGGATGAACGAGGCGATCGCGCGCGGCCACGCCCTGCTGGACGCTCCCGACGCGGGCGCCGCGCTGTTCGCGCTGATCGACGAGATGGTCGGCCGCCAGCAGGCCGATCGGGCGCTGTTCGATGCGGTCGCGGACATCTGGCTGGCCAACTCCGAGATTCGGGCCGCGCACCACGAGTTGATCGGGGTGCTCGAGTTGCTGCTGATCCGGGCCCAGCAGGCCGGGGCGGTGCGCGAGGACGTCGGCGCGGTCGATGTGCTGATGCTGGTCAAAGGTGCGTGCGAGGCCAGCCGCTCGTTCCTGCAGGTGGACGCAAAGCTCGCCCTGCGTCAGCTCGACCTGGTCCGCGCGGCGATCAGTACACCCGGAACCGAGCAACACCTGCGCGGGCGCCGGCCGACGATCGACGACCTCGAGCGGGCCTTCCCGACCCCCGCCACCGCCCGATCAGGCCCGATCGACGGCGAGGGCTCGAGCACACCCTCCTGATCACCGCTCGTCGTCGCGGCGGTCGAACGTCTTCGGGTCAATCCGCTGCGCCCGACCGGCCTCGAGCGTAAACAGGGCCGGCGTCGTCACCACCCCGGCGCGCACGCCGGAATCGAAGTCGCGCCGCACCCGCGCGCGCACCTCGTCGCTGCGACGGTCAGAGTCGAATCGCTCGAGGTCGAGCCCCAACGCCTCCGCGCGCCGCCACAGGTGTGGATCCTCGAGCCGGGCTTGATCGGCGAACAGCAGGTCGTGCATCTCCCAGAAGCGCTCCTGCCGGCCGGCCGCTTCGGCGGCGCAGGCGGCCGCCCATGCGCGTGGATGGCTCGAGCGGACCGGAAAATGACGGAACAAGACGCGGAGGCGCCGCCTGGCCAGACGCTGTTCGAGCACCGCGCAGAACGGGCACTCGAAGTCCGCGTATTCGATCACCAGCGGCGCGTCGGCCAGCCCGCGGAGGTGGTCGTCACCCCTCGCCTCGGGGACGGGTGCGGAACCTAACTCGCGCACCGCAACCGATCGCCGGGGTCAATCCCCCAGCGCGTCGAAGATCAGGTTGGCTCCCGGTAGGTCGCCCGGCGATGGTGCCTGATAGCTCCAGGTCACGACTCGGTCCGGGCCGATGATGGTCAGCGCCCGCTGCGGGAAACCACCCGGGTGGTAGGCGTCAAAGGCGCGACAGGTCTCGCCCTTGGGCTCGAAGTCCGACAGCTGTTCGATCGTCACGCCGAGCTTCTCGCGGAATGCGGTCTGGGAATAGGTCGCGTCGCAGGAGACCCCGTACATCGTGACGCCCCGGGCCGTCAGCTCGTCGAGCACTTCCTCATACAGGTTCAGCTGATCGGTGCAGACGGGACTGAAGGCGAACGGATAGAACACGAGCACCGTCGTCTGGCCTTCGAGGTCGGACTGAGTGAAGTCACTGCCGTCCTCGCGCTTGAGCGTGAACTCAGGCGCCAACCCACCCGCGGATATCACTTGCGCAGACCGAGCTCCCGCACCAGCGTGCGGTAGCGCTCGAGATCGCTGCGCTGGAGGTAGTTGAGAAACCGGCGCCGACGCCCGACGAGCATTAGCAGGCCGCGTCGCGAGTGATGGTCCTTGCTGTGCGTGCGCAGGTGGTCGGTGAGCTCGTTGATGCGCGCGGTCAGCATCGCGACCTGGACTTCGGTCTTGCCGGTATCGGCCGGCCCATCCCCGAACTGTGTGACCAGCTCCTGCTTACGTTCCTGAGTGAGAGGCATGCGGTGCCGAGGCTAGCAGAGCTGGGCGCCTGCGCTACCGGGCCCTGCCCCGCCGACGGCCAGCACGGCGGCTCGCCGGCCACCCGGCCGCTCAACCACACAGCTCTCGAGTCAGCTCGACGTCGCGCTTCATCTGCTCGATCAGTGCGTCAACGGACTCGAACCGGCGTTCGCCGCGCAGCCGCTGGAGGAAATCGATCTGCAGCGTGTGTCCGTACAGGTCGATCTCGCGATCGAGCAGGAAGGCCTCGACGAGCACGGCCCGACCGGTCCCGAAGGTCGGGCGAACCCCGATGCTGACGCACGCGCAGGCCTCATCCGCGCGCGCCACGTAGATCCCGTGTCCAGGGCACACGAGCGCCTCGTCGGGGACGATGTTCGCGGTGGGGAACCCGAGCGTGCGCCCGCGCTGGTCCCCGCGCACGACCTCGCCGCGGAGCTGGAAGGGCGCGCCGAGCAGCCGCGCCGCCAGGTCGACCTCGCCCGCTCCGACCAAGGCCCGGATGTGGCTGGAGGAGACGATCTCGCCGTCCACTTCGACCAGGGGGACGACCCGAGTCTCGAATCGCGAATCAGCCGCCAGCAGCACCGAGTCTCCGGCCGCGAGGTGTCCGAAACGGAAGTTCTCGCCCACCGAGACGTGGGTCGCCGCCAGGCTGGCGACGAGCACCTGATCGACGAACTCCGCCGGGCTCTGGTGGGCGAATCCGTGGTCAAACGGAACCACCACCAGCTCTCGCACCCCCAGCGTGGCGATCAGCTCGGTCTTGACGTCGAGGCTGGTGAGCATCTTCGGCGCGGCCTCGGGCCTGACGACCCGCAACGGGTGCGGCTCGAACGTGAGCACCGTGTCGCTGCCCCGGATCACCTCGCGGTGGCCGAGGTGGACGCCGTCGAACTCGCCCACGGCCACCCGCCGGGGGCGCGGCTTGGCGTCGCTGAGCATCGTGACCTGCATCGAGGGCGAAAGCGTAGACCAGGCAGTAAGGGCCGCCGGGCGGCTAGCGGAAACCGACGATCGGCTTGAGCGCCCCGTCCGGCTGGGGCTCGGCGAGCGCGATCAGCCCTTCGTCGTCGGTCAGACGCACAACCCCGGCCGGGGGGTGGGGCACGTGCGCACCGGCGGCTACTGGGCTGGGAGAATCGTCAGATACTCCCACGGGAAAACGCGCCAGCGTCTTCCCCAGCGTGGCACCGTGGCCGGCTCGCCGCGCCTGATCGTGATCGAGGTGCACCTGGGGCAGGAAGCTGAGCGCCGCCTCCAGCGGCACCGGGCGCGCGGGGTCGGCGTCGGCGACGTCGAAGGACCCGATCCGGGTCCGTCTCAGAGCTTCGCAGTAGGCGTCGCCGAGGTCGGCGATCAGGCTGCGCACGTAGGTCCCCGACGAGCACTCGATCACGAATCCGCGCCGGTCCGCAGCCCTCCACTGCTCATCGAAGCGCAACACATCCACCTCGCGCTCGGGCAATTCGACCTCGACACCGGCCCGCGCGAGTGCGTAGGCGCGGCGGCCTCCGACCTTGATCGCCGAGTAGGCCGGGGGCGTTTGCCGGACGCGACCGGTCGGCAACGCCAGGTCTCCCTCCGGGACGACGCCCGTCGCCACGATCTCTCCTTCGGGATCGCCGGTGCTTGATACCGCGCCGAACCTCGCGGTGGCCACGTAGGTCTTGGGCAGCGCCATCAGGAAGCGCTGCACGCGGGTCGCCCGGCCCACGAGCACCAGCAGCAGGCCGGTGGCAAACGGGTCCAACGTCCCGGCGTGGCCGACCTTCGTCCCCCGCGCCAGCGTGCGTCGCACCTCCGCGACGACATCATGGGAGGTGACGCCGGGGGGTTTGTCATACAAGAGGACGTGGTCCCGCACCCTCTCAGCCCAACTGCGCAGCCAGCTGCTCGCGCAGGAACCGCACCAGCTGCTCCTGGGACATCTCGGTGGTGAAGCCGGCGGCCTGACGGTGGCCCCCTCCGCCCTGCGCGCGAGCGATGCGCGAGACATCGATGCGTTCGTCGCTCGCCCTCAGCGAGACCTTGCGCAAGCCCGCTTGCGAGTTGCCGCCCCGGGCCCGCACGAGCGCCGCGATGGCAGTCCCTTCGACCGCGCGCAAGTGGTCGATCACGCCTTCGGAGTAGCTCTCCTCCGCTCCGGACGCGCTGAAATCGTCCGCACTCAGCGCGGTCATGGTCAGCCGGCCGTCGTCGTAGCGCTCGATGTTCGCCAACCCTCGAGCCAGCAGCGCGAGCTTGCCATAGGGCACGCGCTCGTAGACCCGGCGGTAGATCTCGTGCACGTCGACTCCGGCGTCGATCAGCTCGGCCGCCATCAGGTGAGCGCGCCGCCCGGTGTTCTCATACATGAAGCGACCCGTGTCCGTGATCAGGCCGACGTACAGGGCCTCGGCGATCGTCAGCGTGGGCGCGACGTCGAGTCGGTGCATCAGCTCCCACACGATCTCCGCCGTGCAGGATGCCGCGGGAACCACGAGGTTGACCGTCCCGAAACGAGTGTTGTCGTGATGGTGGTCGATGTTGAGGATCCGCACTCCGGGTCGCTGGAACGCCTCGGCCGGGTTGCGCTCGAGATTGCCGCAGTCCAAGAACACGATCGTGCGCTCGTCGATGTCCGCCGGCGGAGCGCTGACCTGGTGCGAGAGGGTCAGAAAGCGGTATTCCTGGGGCAGCGGCAGCTCGCGCGCGGCCATGAAGATGAGGCAGTCCTTGCCGATCGCGGTCAGGATCTCCTGCATTGCCACGAGCGATCCGAGCGCATCGCCGTCGGGATTCTCGTGGGTGACCACGATCAGCTTGTCGGCGGCGTGGAGCTCTTCGAGCACCTGGTCCAGCGCCGAGCGGTCGCCGTTCTCAGCCATCGTTGCCCGGCTCCTCGCTCAGCGTGTCGACGCTGACCGCCGAATCGAGCTGTCGGTCGAGGATCTCGGAGATCCGCATCCCGTGGTCGACCGACCCGTCGTACTCGAAGCTCAACGCGGGCGTGTGCTTGAGCGCCAGTTCGGCCGCGACCCGGCGCTGGAGGAAGCCCTGCGCGGAGCGCAACCCGGCCACGCTGCGCGAACGGGCCTGCTCGTCACCGAGCACGCTGAAGTACACGCGCGCATAGCGCAGATCTGGGCTGGTCTTGACTCCGGTTATGGTCACGAATCCCACCCGCGGGTCCTTGAGATCCTTGGCAATCGCATCGCTCAGGACCGCTCTCACTGCCCCTTCGACGCGGCGCGTTCGTCCACCACTCATCCTACCCTCCGCACGAGCGTTCGCGTTGCGCCCTCATGGGCGTAGGTCCTCTACCGAGGCCACCAGCCGTTCGACGAGCACACCGTCCGGGCAGCGCGCGATCAGCCAGCGCTCGAGCTTGTCGACCGCCGCCGTCAGCGTGCCCAGCGATCCCCCGGTCAAGGCGGCCGTGAGCGTCGCCCGCTGCCACAGGTCCTGATGGTCGACCTCGGCGACGGCGGCGCCGAGTCGGCCTTGCAACTGTGCCTTGATCGAGGACAGCTCCTTGCGCTTGGCCTTGAGGCTGTGGGCCTCAGGGAAGTGCAACTCGATCACCAGCACGGCCACGAAACCGCCCGCGGACATTGCCGCGCTGCGCTCAGGCGAGCTCGCGCTCGACCTGACGGGTGGCGTAGGTCTCGAGCACGTCGCCGTCTTTGACGTCGGCGAAGTCGCGCAACACGATTCCGCAGTCGAATCCGCTCGCCACCTCGCGGACGTCTTCGTTGAAGCGCCGCAAGCTGGCGATCTCGCCGTCATACACGACGGTGCCGTCGCGCACCAGACGCACCTTGGATCCGCGGGTGATCTTGCCCTCGGTGACGTGTGAGCCGGCGATCGTCCCGACGCGTGAGGCGCGGAAGGTCTGGCGCACCTCGGCCGAACCGAGAATTTCCTCGACCTCTTCGGGAGCGAGCATGCCCTGCATCGCGCTGCGCAGCTCGTCGATCGCGCGGTAGATCACCGAGTAGTGACGAATCTCGACGCCTTCGCGCTCGGCCACCGAGCGCGCGTCACCGACCGGACGGACGTTGAACGAGAGGATGACCGCGTCAGATGCGGCGGCGAGCATCACGTCGGACTCGGTCACCGCGCCGACCGCGCGACGGATCACGTTGACCGACACCTCGTCCTGAGGCAGCTTCGCGATCTCGTCCTCGATCGCCTCCAGCGATCCCGCCACGTCCGCCTTGAGCACCAGGTTGAGCTCCTGGATGCCACTCTTGAAGATGTCCTCGAGCGAGACCCGCTTGCCGCTGCGTCGCGCGAGCGACTCGGTCTTCAGCCGCGTCGCGCGCTCGCCGGCGAGCTGCCGGGCCCGGCGCTCGTGCTCGACCACGCGGACGTGTTCGCCCGCTTCAGGAACGCCGTCGAAGCCCAGCACCTCGACCGGCTCGCCCGGCGGCGCTTGCGCGATCCGGTTGCCGAGGAAGTCGTGCATGGCGCGAACGCGGCCCCAGTGCGCGCCCGCGACCAGCGCGTCGCCGACCTCGAGCGTGCCGCGACCGATCAGGATCGTCACCACCGGACCGCGGCCCGGGTCGAGCCGGGACTCGATCACGGTGCCCGAGGCTGGCGCGTCGGGGTTGGAGCGCAGCTCCTCGATCTCCGCCATGACCAGGATCGTCTCGAGCAGATTGTCGAGGCCTTCCCGGGTCTTGGCCGAGACGTTGACAAATTCGGTGTCGCCGCCCCACTCGACCGGCTGCAGGCCCAGCGCGGTCATCTCGGTGCGGACACGATCGGGTTGCGCGCCCTCCTTGTCGATCTTGTTGACGGCCACGAGGATCGGCACGGCGGCCTCCTTCGCGTGGTCCACTGCCTCCTCGGTCTGGGGCTTGACGCCATCGTCGGCCGCCACCACGATCACGGCAATGTCGGTCACCTTCGCCCCCCGGGCCCGCATCGCGGTGAACGCCTCGTGGCCAGGGGTGTCGAGGAACGTGACGCTCCTGCCGTCGTGGTGAACCTGGTAGGCGCCGATGTGCTGCGTAATCCCGCCCGCCTCGCCGGCCGCCACCTCGGTCTCGCGGATCGCGTCGAGCAGCGAGGTCTTGCCGTGGTCGACGTGGCCCATGATCGTCACCACCGGTGGGCGCTCGACCAGATCCTGCTCGGCGTCGTCGAACACCGGTTCGGCGACCGTCTCGTCCTCGGAATGGACGATCTCGACCTCCTTGCCCAGCTCGGTCGCCAGCACCTGGATCGACTCGTCCGACAGCGTCTGGGTGAGCGTCTTCATCTCTCCCAGCGCCATCAGCTTCTTCATCACCTCGGGCACCGGTACACCGAGATACTCGGCGACGTCCTTGACCGTCGACCCCGAGTTGATCTGAACCGATCCCGGCTCCGCCAGCGCGTTGCGCGCCGAGGGGCGCGATTCGGCCTCCTCGTCGTAGACGCCGCGGCGGCGCCGGCCCCGCCGTTGGCGTCGCGGGGGCTGATTTGACTGCCCGGGGCCACCGCTGCCGGCCGCACGGCGCGAGGCCTGAGAATCGATCACGACCCGGCGCCGGCTCCCGGGCGTGCCTGGCGCTCGTTCGCCCTGGAGCGAGTCGCGGGTCGGGCGCTTGTGCGCTTCTGCGCCTGCCCCCCGGGGATCGATCGCGGCGGCGTCGGCCGACGACGCGGGACCCTCAGGCAGTGAGGAGCCACTGTCGGGCGCTGCCGCGACGGTCCCCGCCGCCGCCACGGGCGCAGTCTTCTCGGCTGTCGCTGTCGCCGGCACGGTGGCCGTGGCCTTGGCCGCTGCCGTCGCGCTCGCCGTCGTCTTCACGTTCGACGCGGTGCTGTCGCCGTTGCCGAGCACGCGCTGGGCCGTCGCCTCGTCGACCGACGAGGAGGATGCCTTGACGTCGAGGCCGGCGGCCTTCAGCCGGGCCAGCACGTCCTTGGCGGGAAGCCCACGTTCCTTGGCGATCTCATGCACACGCTTGTTCATCTCACAGCCAGTCTAGTTCGCCTACGAGGCGGCGCCTTCGGGAGCTTGCGTGCCCACATCGGGCGTTCCGGCTTCGCCGTTGCTCGGTGCGCTGGCCTCGTCATCGGCGCCCGAGACCTCCACCTGGTCGGTGTCCTGGTGTGCCAGCGCCTGGTGAGCTTCGATGCCGCAGTAGCGCGAGCCGGGCAGCGCCGCGTTCGGGCAGCGGCGACCGTTTGACAGGATCGCCGCGCAGCGACCCTGCGCCTCCTCCTGCTCGTAGCCGTGCTCGGCCTCCTCGGCGGCGAACTCGGTCTCGGAGCGGATGTCGATCCGCCATCCGGTCAGCCGGGCGGCGAGCCGGGCATTCTGGCCCTCGCGGCCAATGGCCAGCGAGAGCTGATCGTCGGGAACGATCACCGTGGCCTGCTTGTTGGCGTCATCGACCAGCACCTCGCGCACCCGGGCGGGCGACAGCGCCTTGGCGACGAAGCGAGCGGGTTCGTCGTTGTAGGGGATGATGTCGATCTTCTCGCCCCGCAGCTCGGAGACGACCATGCGCACGCGCGAGCCCCGTGGCCCGACGCAGGCGCCGACCGGGTCGACGCCGTCGACATGGGACACGACGGCGATCTTCGACCGGTAGCCAGGCTCGCGCGCGACTCCCGTGATCTCGACCAGGCCGTCGGCGATCTCCGGAACCTCGAGCTCGAACAACGACTTGATCAGTTCGGGGTCGCGACGGGAGACGATGATGCTCGGACCCTTGGTCGAGTTCGAGACGTCCTTGATCACGGCCTTGATCCGCTGCGAGTGGTCGTAGCGTTCGCCGTCGACCTGCTCTGACTTGGGCAGCAGCGCCTCGACCCGCTCGCGCAGCTGCACCAGCGTGTAGCGAGAGTCCGACTGCTGCACGATGCCGGTGATCAACTCGCCGACGCGGTCGCGATACTCCTCGAACATCATGTCGCGTTCGGCCTCGCGGATGCGCTGCAGAATCACCTGCTTGGCGGTCTGCGCGGCGATCCGGCCGAAGTCGTGCGGTGTGACGTCCTCGACCTCGATCTGATCCTCGTACTCCTTGAGCTTCTCGAGGTCGATCTCGGGCTCCGGCGGGTCGCGCATCTCGCCCGTCTCCGGATCGACCGTCGGCGCCTGGTCGGTGGTGGCCTCGACCAGCAGCTGCTCCTCGAGTTCCGGTGGGATCTTCAACTCCCACACGATGAAGTCGCCGCTGTCGCGGTCCATCTCGACCTTGGCGTACGGAGCCGAGCCGGGCGTCTTCTTGTACGCCGAGAGCAGCGCGTCCTCGAGCGCCTCCATCAGCTTCTCGTGGGAGATGTTCTTTTCTGCCGCGAGGCCCTTGACGGCCTCGACGATCTCCTTGGACATAAGCCTCAGTCTCCGGGTACGAGGTTGGAGCGGACGATCTGCTCGTAGGGGATCGTGACGACACCGTCGCTGGCGGCGATCGTGACGTCCCGCTCCGAGGCGCTGACCAGCTCGCCGGTCAGTTGCTTGTGACCTTCAGTCGCGTCGCGCAGGCGGACGCGCGCCCGGCGACCGAGGAAGCGCGTGTAGTGCTGGGGCTTGGTCAGCGGCCGGTCCTGCCCGGGCGATGACACCTCCAGCGAGTAGCGGTCGCGGTACTCGTTCAGGTGCCCAGACACGCGCTCGCACACGGCGAGCGTCACTCCGTCGGGGTGATCGAGGAACAAGCGCAACGTTGAGCCGGAGACGACTTCCACCAGCAGCACCTCGATCTCCGGCTCGACATCTGCGAGCCTGGCTTCGATCTCAGTCTGGAGTGCACTCACGATCTCCTCCGTCATAAAAGTCATAAAAAAAGCGGGCCAGCGCCCACTTTCCAGTACAGCCACCCGGGAAGCGCCCGGCGCGAAAGCTGTCCCCTCAGGGTAGCACTGCCGGGGCCCAGTTTGTGCGCACTGGCGAGATGGTGGACCGAGCGCGGTGCGCCCTAAACCCCTGGTGCCTGCGACGCGCGCGCCCTCGCGCGGTCTCGGTACACGCGGTAGTCGCGGCGCCCCGGCTCGAGGCTGGCGGCCAGAACCAAGGGCTTCTGGGCCTCGGCGTGGCGGCCGAGCATCTGCAGGCTGCGGCCGAGGCAGAAGAGGGCGAAATCGTTGGTCGGCGCGCGGTCGATCACGGCCTGGAACTCCTGCGCCGCCTGCTCGTACTGCTGGGTGTGGAAAAACGCGCGTCCGAGCGCTTCGCGAATCGACGTCTTGTCAGGGTCGAGGTCGCGCGCGCGAGACAGCGGGATCGCCGCCTGATGGTTCTCGCCTGCCTCCAACAACTCGGTGCCCCGGCGGAATAGTTCATACACATCGTCCATCAATCAGAGTGTACGAACCTTCCGGGCGTCTTCGTCATCGACCTCAGCCGGGGCGGCAGCGCCCACAATGCGCGCAACCTTCCGATCGTGCCGAGGCCCACGCCGAGCTGCGCGCGCAGCGCCCGGCGCTGGGCCAGGCTGGGGAGCTCGCCCTCGCCGCCGAAGCGAGCCAGACGGATCGTCCGGATGTAGCCCGCCGCCGCCGGCGAGGAGCGAAACCGGTATTCCAGCGCAGCCAGGGTCACGCCGTCGCCGACGGGGCGACCGCAGCGGGCCAGCGCCCGCTCGAGCTCTGCCACGAGCCGCTCGTCCGTCGGTGCGGGCCGCCGCCAGCCGGCCCGCCACACGACGACGGCGAGCATGAGCATCAGTGCCAGCAGCGCGGCCAGCCCGATCGCCCATCGCCCCAGTCCGTGGCCGCCGCCGCGGCCGTGATGCGTGGAGGTGGGCTGGACGGAGGCCGGGGCCGTGTCGCGCCGCGGGGCGTGTGGCACCGTCTTGGGCTCGTCGCGCAACGCTGGGAGCAGCGGCGGCGCCGCGGTTCCGGCGCGGGCCGGCGCCGTGGCCGGAGTCGGGTCGAAGCGCACCCAACCGTAGCGCGGGAACCACACCTCCACCCACGCGTGGGCGTCGAGGTCGCTGACCACCCACGCTCGCGTCGCCTTGTCATACGTACCGGAGGTGAATCCGGTGCCGACCCGAGCGGGGAGCCCGCCCATCCGCAGCAGCAGCGCCATCGCGCCGGAGAACTGCTGGCAGTACCCGGTCTTGCTCGTGAACAAGAAGCTCATCAGCGGGTAGGTGCTGACCGGCGGATTCTGGTTGTAGCTAAAGCCGTTGGAGACCGAGAGAAAGCGCTCCACGCCCAGCACGAACGCGTACGGCGTGGTCGCCCGGCCGGCCAGTTCGCGGGCCAGCGCGAACGCGTCGGCGTACGGCGAGTCCTCCACGACAGCGTTGCCACCGGCGCCGTAGGCTCCGATCACGCTCTCCACCGGCAGGCCCGAGTGAAATGGGGCAAACCGGACCTCCGGCGACGGGCCAAGCGACAGCGCGGTCTTGGGCAGCTCGATCGAGCGATAGTCGGCCAGCGCTTGATCGGGATACGGACCGCTGTCGCCGCTGAGCTCGGCGGCCGTGGGTCGTGGCGAGTAGGTGCTGACCTGATAGCTCGACCCGGGGCCGAGGGGCTGCCCCGCAGTCCAGGTTCCGGCGCTGATCCCGGGCACCGCCCCTCCCGGCAGCGACGTGGGCTGCGACGCCGAGCCCGCCGCGATCACGTCGGTGGTCTCCATCCCCTGGATCGTCACCGTGAGCTTTTGCGTCCACAACGCTGCGGCCGACGCGGCCGGCGGGGGAATCTCGGCGCCGTTAATGACTGGACCCTCGGTCCAACCGAAGCCGTTGAAGACGTCGAGGTTCTCCGCCTTCCAGTAGTCGGGCTGCTTTGCCCGCACCTCGAGCACCTCGTGGCCGGACCGGGGCCAGTTGAGCGGACCGTAGGTCTGCGTCCAGTCGAACACGTCGATATGCGCGGGGGCGAACGTATTCGTCCATGCCCGGTAGTTGAGCCACGGCTTGTGCGGGTCCAGCGACGGCGCGGCGATCATGGCGGCGACGCCGGCGAGGGCAGCGAGCGTGAGCGCGCCGGCGACCGCGTACCGGGGCACCCGCTCACCCCACATGAACGCCGCCAGCAGCGCGAACAGGAGGAGTCCCTGGGCGTACGGGAGCTGGGGCCGCACGAGCGTCGAGGGGATGACTGCCAGCGCGGTCAGTGGCAGCGCCGCGACCACCCGCCGCAGGTCCCCACAGGCCGCGGGCGCGAACGCCAGCACCAGCGCACCGTCCATCAGCAGCACCGCGGCGCCGAGCACGGTGACCAGGCGGACCGATTCGTTGACGCCGCTGTAGGGCACCAGCACAACGGGCAGCGCGCTCAGCCCATTTCCGATCTGATCGGCGGTCACGGCGACGCGAACATGAGCCACCCAGGCGAGCGGCACGCCCGACATGGCGAACGCGGCCAGCACGGCGATCACTACGGCGAGCACAGACGCGGGGCCGCCGAGCGTGCGCAGCCAGGGGCCTGAGGCCACGAGCAGTGACGCGATCAGGAACAGCCCGAGCAGGCGCCACCCGGGCGCCGGAGTCAGCAGCGTGGCCCAGCGCAGTACGCCGTAGAGCCCGAGCGCGGCGAAGGTGGCCACGCGCACCCGAGGGCGCTCGCGCGCCACGGCGTCCTGGGCCTGAGACGGGCCGGCATGCCGAGCGCGGAGATCCAGCCCGGCGGCTGGCGCGGTGGCGCTCACGCGACTCTCACCGCCTCCCCGGCCCGCGCCGCGGGGCCGCGGGCCCCGATCACAAAGCCTCGACAGCCGGCCACCTCGAAGCTCGTGACCAGTGGCGTGCGCAGGCCGGTCAGACCGCCGCTCGCGAGCTCGCTGGTCGGCACCACGAGCATTCCGGTCCCCCGGCTCATGCGCGCGACCAGCCCCGGCAGGCGATCGGACGGCACCACCGCGACGTAGAACAGCGGGCCGCGGCGCGCGCCGACGCCACCCAGCGCCGGCGCGCGCGCGTCGGGCCCTCCTTCCACGACCGCCAGGCGGGCGTGCGCGGCTGGCCAGCTCGCGAGGTCGCCGTCGATGACGGTGGCGCGGCGCTCCCCGGGCAGCAGCAGTGCGCAGCCGCCCAGGCGCGACAGTTCGAGGGCCAGTGACGCCGTCGCCCGGACCGCCGCGTCGAGTGCTTCCACGGCCGCCGAGCCGCGAGCGTCGAGCACGAGCAGCGGCCGCCGGTCGCCGTCGGCCTCCAGTCGCCGCTCCAGCAGACCAGCTCCGCGGGCGACGGCCGGCCAGTGGATCCGTGAGGCGGGTGTCCCCGGGCGGTAGGGGCGAAGCCCGTCGAGGTCGACCGCAGCCAGCGCGTCGGACGGAGAGCGCCCGTCGGGCAGATCAGACCGCCGGCCCCGTCCGGAGGCAAGCCAACGGACCGGCTCGGTGCGCGGGAGGACCAGCAGCTGCTGCGGGGCGGCGGCGCTGACCCTGACCACCCGCGCGAGCTCGAGCGGATCACGCACGATCAGCGACGGCGGCTCGATCAGGTGGACGCCACGACGGGAAAACCGGGCGACCACGCGCACGCTCGCGGCGCGCCGCCCACCGATCGGCGACAGCGGGCCACTGAGCGAGACCCGCGTCCCCGCGAGCGGATCGAGCACCTCTGCGCCGGGCAGGCCCAGGTGTCCTCGCCGCACCTCGATCGTCGCCTGCAGCGGCTGCTCCTCGACCACCCGCTCGGCCTGCAGGCTGCGCTGCGCGTGCGCGCCGCGGGCCGCCGCCCACACCCAGGCGGGCGCGGCGAGACCGATCGCCGTGAAGGCGATCCCGGGGACGAACAGCGGCGCGGCGTCGAACCCGAACGCGATCAGCGTCAGTACCGCGCCCGTGATCGCGACCAGCGCGGCCCGGCGAGCCGAACTCGCCTCCGGCACCATCACAGCGCCCGGATCGACGACAGAGCGTCGCCGATCACATCGTGCGCCGCCGATCGGGGGGTCTCGGGAGCCAGCACCAGTCGATGCGCGAGCACGGGTCTGGCCAGCGCTTGAACGTCGTCGGGCAGCGCGTGGTCGCGGCCCTCCATCATCGCGTTGGCCTTGGCGGCGCGCAGCAGCATCAGCCCCGCGCGGGGACTCGCGCCGAGGTCGACCCGCGGATCCTCACGCGTACGCCACAGCAGCCGCACGATGTAATCGCGCAGTGGCTCGGCCGCCCTGACGCGGGCGGCCGCGTCCTGTGCCGCCAGCACCTCGCCGGCCGTGGCGACGGGCATCAGCGCCAGCACCCGGTCTCCCGCCTCGTGGGCGGCGAGCATGGAGGACTCGGCGGTGCGGTCGGGATAGCCGAGCGAGATGCGAATCATGAAGCGGTCCACCTGCGCCTCGGGCAGCGGGTAGGTGCCCTCGTACTCGATCGGGTTCTGCGTGGCCAGAACCAGGAACGGGCGCGCCAGCTCGTGGGTATGGACGTCGACGGTCACGCATCGCTCCTGCATGCACTCGAGCAGTCCCGACTGTGTCTTGGGCGAGGCGCGGTTGATCTCGTCGACCAGCACGACGTTGGCGAACACCGGACCGGGACGGAACTCGAACCGCTGCTCGCGCTGGTCGTACACGTTCGTGCCCACGACGTCGGCGGGGAGCAGATCTGACGTGCACTGCACGCGGGCAAACTGGCAGTCGATCGAGCGAGCCAGCGCCCGCGCGAGCGCTGTCTTGCCGACCCCCGGGTTGTCCTCGATCAGCACGTGCCCCTCGGCCAGCAGCGCCACCAGCAGGTGCTTGAGCGTGTCTTCCCTGACCTGCACCGCACGCGTGATGTTCGCCGCCAGCCGTCGCGCCACGGAGGCGAACGCTTCAGACTCGTGCGGCGCTACTGGGATCTGCTCTGGCGGCTCCATTCGTTCCCTCCTTCCGAGCTCGAAGCTGCTCCACCTCGTCGAGCACCTCGTCCGCAACCCGCTCCTTGCTCAGCCTGGCCACGCGCCGCGCGGTACCGCCGACAGCGAGGATCGTCACCTCGTTGTCGAGCGCGTCGAAGCCGATCTCGGGCTGCGAGATGTCGTTGACGACCACGGCGTCAAGGCCCTTGCGCTCGAGCTTGTCCCGCCCGTAGCCCAACGCTCCCGGTCCGTGCTCGGCGGCGAAGCCGACCAGCACCTGTCCCGGAACGCGCCGGGCGGCCAGCCCGCTGAGCACGTCCGCGGTCGGCTCGAGCTCGATCGTCGGTGCGCCCGCGTCCTTCTTGAGCTTACGATCGGCGGGGTGCGCAGGCCGGAAATCCGCCACCGCCGCCGCCATCAGCAACACGTCGCAGGCCGCGAACTCCTGCTCGCAAGCGATCGCGAGCTCCGCGGCGGTGGCCACTCGCAGCACCCGGACGCCCCGGGGAGGCGCCAGCGTGACGTTGGCCGCCACCACGGTGACCTCAGCGCCGCGCCGGTGTGCCTGCGCCGCGAGGGCGAAGCCCATCCGCCCCGAGGAACGGTTGCCGATGTAGCGCACGCTGTCGATCGGCTCGCGGGTCCCACCGGCCGTGACCAACACGCGCAGCCCCGCCCACGTGCGCGGCGCCAGCAGCGACTCGCACGTCGCCAGCAGCTCGGCCGGCTCGGCCATCCGGCCGATCCCGTGCTCGCCGTGGGAGGCGAGCTCACCCTCGCCAGGCGGGATGATCGTCAGTCCGCGCCGCGCGAGCAGCTCGAGGTTGGCCTGCGTCGCCGCGTTCGCGTACATCCGATCGTTCATCGCCGGTGCGAGCACGACCGGGCAGACCGCGGCCAGGGCTGCCGTGCTGAGCAGGTTGTCGGCGTGGCCGTGCGCGAGCTTGGCGATCGTATTGGCGCTCGCGGGAGCGATCAGATACAGCTCGGCGCGCTGCACGAGCGCGAGGTGGCTGATCGGAGCCCGATCGGGCAACGCCTCGCCGGGGTAGGCCCCGCGCGCGGGGTCGGGCTCGAACTCTCCACACAGCACCGGCGCGCCGGTGATGCCCGTAAACGACGCCGGCCCAACGAAGTGCTGGCTGGCCGGGGTCTGGATGACGCGCACGACGTGGCCGGCTTTGATCGCCAGCCGTGCTGTCTCGACCGCCTTGTAGGCCGCGATCCCGCCGCTGACGCCGAGGAGCAGTCGGGACACGGTGGCGGGACCGGGCCGCCGCCTACCGGTAGTGGTACTTGATCTTGCCCTGAGCGACCTCCTCGAGTGCGATCGTCAGGTAGTTCTTTGAGCGCGTGTCGACCATCGGCGGGGGAAACTCGTCGAACGTACCCTCGCCGAGGTTGTGGTAGTACGAGTTGATCTGGCGCGCGCGCTTGGCCGCGACGATCACGCTCGCGTAATCGGAATCGACGTGCTCAAGCAGCTTGTCGATGCGTGGTGAGATCAAGGTGCGTGTCCTTGGTTGGGGCTCTCAAGGTTAGCGGTAGACCCCGCCCGGCCCGCCAACTCGGCTGTGACGATCTGCGCCAGCTCCTCGGTGGCCTGCTCGAGCCGGTCATTGATCACCACGTGCGAGAACTCCGACTGGGCCTCGAGCTCGCCCTCGGCGGTCTGCATGCGCGCATCGACCTGCGCCGCGGCGTCGGTGCCGCGACCCACCAGGCGAGCCCGGAGGGCCTCGCGCGAGGGCGGCGCGATGAACACCGCGACCGCGTCGGGGATCGCCTCACGCACCTGACGCGCTCCCTGCAGCTCGATCTCGAGCACCACCGGGACGCTGTCGCGCAGGCGCCGCTCGAGCTCGGCGCGCAACGTGCCATAACGACTGCCCGAGTAGGTGGCGTGTTCCACGAAGTCGCCCGCGGCGACGTGTCCCGCGAACTCCTCGGCGGTCATGAAGTGGTAGTGCGCCCCGTCGCGCTCACCCGGTCGGGAGGCGCGGGTGGTCGCCGAGACCGACAGCTGGAGTTCCGGCACGCGTTCGAGCAGGCCACGGATCAACGTCCCCTTGCCGACTCCGGAGGGCCCAGTGATGACGAAGACGTTGGCCACCTGGTCCGCGTCGTAGCGGGGCCGCGTCAGCGGCGGCGCAACAGGTCCACCAGCTCGGCACGCTGGCGTCCGGAAAGCCCTCCGAGCGTCTTGCTCGGCGAGATCCTGCATTGGGACAGGATCTTGTTCACCTTCACGCGGCCGTACTTCGGCACCGCCAGCAGGAGATCGAAGACCTTCGCGGTCTCCAGATAATCCGGCGGCTCGAGCAGCAGTTCGTGGATCGGCTGGCGGCCCGCCTTGAGATCACGCTTGAGCTGTGCGCGTCGGCTGCGCACATCATTCGCGCGCTGAAGCGCCTCCATGCGCTGCGTCAGCGAGCGTTCCGGCGCAGCGAGAGGCTTGAAGAACGATTCACTGACCGGCGGCATCCGCGGCGACTATACATCGTGCGGCGTCCCGATCAAGCCCAATCCGCCCAATTCGACTCGACCTCAACCTGAGGTTCAGCACTATCGAGAGTGGTTGC